>Ga0224512_10001852_pt1 | contig 19768 bp, 19 predicted proteins | sample SF_May12_sed_USG_4_FD_169103 | JGI IMG/M metagenome (GOLD analysis project Ga0224512, IMG submission 169103) | Sediment microbial communities from San Francisco Bay, California, United States - SF_May12_sed_USGS_13 | ecosystem: Environmental > Aquatic > Marine > Sediment | place: USA... | reverse complement strand
CTCAAAGCTGCAAATCTCGCCGACCAGGCGGCCAAGGGCCAGTCAGGAGCCGATCCGTGGCAGTTGTCGACGGACATCGTGCTCGGAATATCGACCCGATGAAACCCATCGGAATCTTTGGCGGCACATTCGATCCAATCCACTATGGCCACCTGCGAACAGCATTCGAAATGCTGCAGGCATTGCGGTTCGCCGAGATCTGTTTCGTACCCAGCGGCGATCCGCCACACCGTGGCGAGACATTTGCCAGAGCCGGGTTACGGTATGAAATGGTCAGGGTTGCAACTCAGGGGGAGCCCCGGTTTCTGGTGGATGACTGCGAACTCAGGCGTGAAGGGCCTTCTTATACGATCGATACCCTCACGGCAATGCGGGAGGAACACAGCGACGCTTCGTTGGGTCTGATAGTGGGGATGGATGCATTTCTCGGGCTGACAAGCTGGCACCGCTGGGATGAAATACTGGATTTCGCTCATATTGTTGTTGCGCATCGACCGGGCTGGCGGGCCCCGGATATTGGTGAACTTGGCGATTTAATTACGGCGCACGGCACACACAGGCCAGATGACCTGCACGAAAAACGCTGCGGCTGTGTACATATTCACGCTGTGACCCAGCTCGAAATTGCGTCGACTGAAATTCGCGATCTGATTACAGCGGGTCGGGACCCGAGGTTCCTGATGCCCGACGCCGTTCGTGATCTCATCATGGAGAGTGGCTGCTATGCCTGAAATTAAAAATATCGAGGAGCAATGATTTGGAAAACCCAGAGAACACCGCATGAACAGCAAGAAACTTAGCGCGCTGATCGTCGCTGCGCTCGACGACGTCAAGGCGCAGAACATCGTCAAACTCGATGTGCGCGACATGACCGCCGTAACCGACTACATGATTATTGCGAGTGGTACGTCGAACCGGCATGTTCAGGCGCTGGCCGAGAATGTTGCCGAAAAAGCCAAAGAAGCAGGGCACACGCCTATTGGGGTCGAGGGCGAAGAAGGCGGTGAGTGGGTGCTGCTCGATCTGCAGGATGCGCTGGTGCACGTAATGCTGCCGAAGGTGCGCGCTTTCTATAACCTGGAGAAACTCTGGTCACTCGGGTCGCCTGGCGACCTGGCTGTTACCGACAGATAGACCATGCACATTCGCCTGATCGCTGTCGGTGATCGTCAGCCGTCCTGGGTTGACGAAGCATTCAATAACTATTCTGCGAGATTTCCAAGAGAATGGAAGTTCCGACTCGATCAAATCGCAAGCGCGCGCCGCACGAAAAAAGACAAGTCCGGGCACGCTATGCAAACAGAGGGGGAACAGGTTCTCGCCAGGATAGGGGCGAACGAGCAGGTGGTATTGCTGGACGAACGAGGCAAACAAATGACAAGTCCGGGTTTGGCGGCGCGCCTGGCCGACTGGCAGGCGGACGGACGGGATCTGTGTTTCATCATCGGTGGAGCCGACGGCGTGTCGGACGCGTGTCGTGAACGTGCCAGTTTCACCTGGTCGATGTCCAGCCTGACGTTGCCCCACGGCCTTGCCCGAGTGTTGTTCGCGGAGCAAATGTACCGCGCGTGGACATTGCAGGCGGGTCATCCGTATCACCGCGAATAGCAGCTGTCAGTGGATTCATGACCATACCGTCTCTGCACCTTGCGTCCTCATCACCGCGTCGAACGGAGATTCTTGCTGCCCTGGGCGTGCGGTTTTCGGCTGCAGGCGTCGACGTCGATGAGCGCCGACTCGAGGGCGAAGCAGCAGGCACCATGGTCTTGCGGCTGGCCAGGGCAAAGGCGGAGGCTGTAGACATCGAAGCATCCGGGCTGGTGCTCGCCGCCGATACAGTAGTCGTTCTCGGTGAGGATATCTTCGGCAAGCCTGCGGACCGCGACGAGGCGCTCAGCATGCTTGAATGCCTCTCCGGGCGCACCCACCGGGTCCTGACCGGAATCGCGTTGCGCTCCAGAAAGGGGGTCCGAACGGCGCTGTCGGAAACTGAAGTCCGATTTCGCGATATCGGTCCTGACGAGGCACTTGCTTACTGGCAAAGTGGGGAGCCCTGCGACAAGGCAGGGGCGTATGCTATTCAGGGTCGTGGCGGCATGTTCGTCGAGGCTATTTCCGGCAGTTATTCCGGGGTGGTTGGTTTGCCGGTATTCGAGACCGTGAAATTGCTGGCCGATGCAGGGTTACGGGTGCTGTGAGTCGCCGACTCGGCCACCGCCCGGAGGCACATCATTAACACGCGGGGCCAGGCGCAGTAGATTCGAATATGACGGATGAGTCGCGAAAAGAAGAAATCCTGATCAATGTGACGCCGAGCGAGGTGCGCGCGGCGTTACTGGAAAACGGCATATTGCAGGAAGTCTACATCGAGCGTGCCGCACGTCGTGGCGTGATCAGCAACATATACAAAGGACGCGTTTCGCGCGTTCTGCCGGGCATGCAGGCAGCCTTTGTCGATATTGGTCTGCAACGCACCGCGTTCTTGCACGTGTCCGACATTGTAAGACCGCAAAACGGCGACGAATCGAACGGCGAGTTGCCGAATATTCGAGATCTGGTCAAGGAAGGGGAAGACCTCCTCGTGCAAGTTGTGAAGGACCCGTTGGGTAACAAGGGTGCCCGGCTCACGACCTTCATCACATTGCCGTCGAGGCACCTGGTGTTGCTGCCGGCTGGCGATAGCGTCGGAGTATCGGCGCGCATCGAGGACGATGACGAGCGCGAGCGGCTGCGCAATCTCGTGTTGGATCTGATCGCTGAAGCCGGGCTCGACTGCGGTGCGATCGTGCGCACGGTGGCGGAGGGCGCTGAAATTGAGGAGTTGCGGGCGGACCTGAAATTTCTCATCAAGCTCTGGAGTGTCGTTCAGGAACGGTGCAGCAAAGGCGAGGTAAAAAGTCTGATACACGAAGATCTATCGCTGCCACTGAGGGTCCTGCGGGACCTGGTTACGAGCAACGTGGAGCAAATCCTCGTTGATTCGGAAGCCGACTTTGATGCCATGCACGAATTTGCTGAAACCTTCCTGCCGCCGGTCGCGCCAATGCTGGAGCTGTATGCACGACGCCGGCCAATCTTCGATCTGCATTCGATCGAGGACGAGATCAAGAAGGCTCTTGACCGAAGTATTTCTTTGAAATCAGGAGGTTACATCATATTCGATCAAACGGAGGCGATGACCACGATCGATGTCAATACCGGCGGCTACGTCGGTCACCGCAACCTCGAGGAGACGATTTACCGCACCAATCTGGAAGCGGCAGTGGCTATAGCGAGACAACTGCGGCTGAGGAATCTGGGCGGCATCATCATTATCGACTTTATCGACATGGAAGAGGCGGAGCATCGCGAGAATGTGCTGCATCTGCTGGAAGAGTCGATGGCAACTGACCATGCGCGCCATCAGATCTTTCCGTTGTCACCACTCGGCCTGGTTGAAATGACCCGTAAGCGCACACGCGAAAGTTTGCAGCATATTCTCTGCGAGGACTGTCCAAGTTGCGTAGGGCGTGGATTTGTACTGACCGCCGAAACCGTTTGTTTCGAAGTGTTTCGAGAGATTATTCGGCAGTCACGGCAATTCGAGTTTGCGGAGGCGCTGGTGCTGGCGCACCAGGATGTCATCGAGCTATTGCTGGATGAACAGGCACCGAGTCTCGCGACGCTGGAGGAGCAGACCGGCAAATCAATCAGACTGCAGCCCGAAGCTTTGTATTTGCAGGATCAATTTGATGTGGTCCTGATGTAATGAACAGGTTTCTGAAACGCCTTCTCAAAGTCTTCGCCTATGTGGCCGGCGGCGTCGTGATATTACTCGCCATCGCCGTCGGTCTGTTTCGGCTGTTCTTGCCGCGCTTGCCCGAGTATCAGGAAGACATCAAGAGTTGGGCAAGCGCGGCGATCGGCCTGTCTGTCGAGTTTTCGGGCATGGATGCTCGCTGGGGACTAAGCGGGCCGGAGCTTGAATTCTATGACGCCGAACTCGTGTCGCCGGACAGGAATGCGAGAATCATTGCGGCCGAGCAGGTCAGTGTCGGTGTGGGGCTGATGCGACTGCTCGTGGATCGCAAGGCGATCGTCGATCGGTTTGTTGTTCGCAATACACGTGTCGAGGTTCGGCAGCTCGACGATGGCCAATGGTGGGTACAGGGCAGCCCGTTCGACAAGCTCATTCCAGCGCGCGGCGGCGAAACCACGGGTGCCGGCCTGGGTCGGATAGAAATTGTCGGCGAGGATGTCGAGATTCAGTTCTTGCAGCCGGGCGACGAACGTCCGCGAAAATTCCTCATCACCGAGATCAGCGTCGATCGCGACGATGTCCGCATGGCGATCGACGCCGATGTGGATTTGCCAGAAGACCTGGGACGGAGCCTGAGGATCGCCGCGACGCAAATGTTATCAGGCCCGGCAGAAGAACGAACCTGGGACGTCAGTGTGCAGATAAATGACGTTAGTCTCGCTGGTGTCACCGCGATGCAGCCGTCCGATGCGGTCAGGTTCGATGCGGGCAGAGGTGACCTGGATTTGTCGCTCGTTTATGCGAGCAAACGCGTGCAAAGTGCGACCGTCGATCTGGATATCGAGGACATCGCTATTGCGGGCCTTGCTGATCTCGCGCTCAGCGGCAGACTCGAATTCCTGAACGACGCGGACGGCTGGCTCGTTGCAGCCAATGAATTTCGGGCGACCACGCCAACCGGCGAGTGGCCGCTTTCGTCGTTGCGTCTCGAAACCAGTACCGACGTTGCTGGCAAAGTCGTCATGCTCAATGCGCAAGCGTCCTATCTGAACTTCGCTCACATTGCCGTGGCAAAGCCCTGGATGACTGCGGAACAACTCAGGCTTTTGGCCGAATATGACCCGAGTGGCATCGTCCGTAATCTCGCGCTGACACTTGGCGATCTCGGCACCGGGATGCCGCGTTTCAGCGTCTCGGCCGAACTCGAAGATGTTGGGGTGGCGGCGCACGAAAAGCGTCCGGGTTTCCGCGGATTCTCCGGCAGTGTACGCGCCGACAGCTCGAGTGGCCGGCTGGAGATTGATACCGATAATCTTGTAGTTACAGCGCCAGGCATTCTGGGCCAGCCGCTCGGTTTGGACACGACGTCGGGAACTGTCATCTGGCGCCGCGGCAATAATCGTACGACCATTCTTTCGGACAGCATCGTTCTGCGGAACGAGTTTTTTGACAACGAGACCAGCGTGGAGGTGTCGATGGTCGACGGTGGAGGCCGGCCGTTCATCGATCTCGAGAGTAGTTTCCGTGTCAGCGATATCGCCAGCGCCAGACAATATGTGCCGTTCATGCCGAAGCGCCCGAGAATGAGCCAGTGGTTCAAGGAAGGTCTTGTCTCGGGCCGCGTGGACAATGGCAAGGTTCGACTAAATGGCGAGATGGACAACTGGCCATTCGACGATGGGCAGGGTGAATTACTTATCGAAGGCACCGTCAGGGATGCCGTGGTCATCTACCAGCCGAGATGGCCAGCGGCGGAAGTCATCGATGCCGACCTCACTCTCAGGAACATGAGTCTGTATTCGGGCCGCAGCCACATCATCAACGCCGGCAACGTGATCAGGAACGCGACGCTGGAGATCGCCGATTTTCGCAATCCGCATCTGGTGATCCGCATGCTCGCCACAGGAACGCTGGAGTCGATGCGGCAGCTGTCAATCCAGAGCCCTATTGGGGAGATGTTCGGGGGGCAGCTCGAGCGTATCAGCGTAAGCGGCGACGCTTCGGTGGATCTCGATCTCAATGTTCCGGTACGCGATTGGCAGAGTTTTTCATTCCTGGCGCGGCTGCAGTCCAGTGACGGTAGCCTGCAGTTCGAAGGCTTCAATCCACCACTTCGGGAAATGAACGGTGTGGTCACCATTGAGCGTGAGAACATCGGCAGCGAATCGCTGGGTGGGGTGTTTCTCGGCCAGCCCGTGTCGATTGAACTCTCGCCAGCGCCGGAATCGATGCCGAAATACCGGGTCATTGCGAATGCTAAAGGCATGGCGACGGCCGAGGCATTGACCGAGGAACTCGGATTGCCGCTTTCGAATCGGGTCAGCGGACGCGCTGACTACACTGCGACGCTGTTGTTTCCGCGCGGTAATATCGAGGAACCCGCGCCATTCACGATCGAGATCGTTAGCGATCTGGCGGGCTTCATGATCGACATGCCGCAGCCGCTCCACAAGCCCTTGTACGATACGATTGATTTCATGGCCTCGGTCGTCTTGCCAAAAGGCGGTGACACCATCCTCAGCAGCGGCGTCGCCGACGACGTAATGGCGTGGCAGGTGGGTTTCACAAAGCAAGATAAAGGCTGGGATCTCGATCGCGGCATTCTGTCGTTTGGCGATGATGCGGAAATAGATGCGGCCCCACCGGATACGCGTGGTCTGCATTTGCGCGGCAATGCCGACTATGTAAATGTGCAGCAGTGGTTTGACCTGGCCAGGCAGGCGAAGACCAAGACCGGCATGGCTGAGCGGATACGCTCAATTGACATGACGGTTGGCAGCCTGCACATGCTGGGCCAGCATCTCCTTGATCATCGCGTTCGGGTTGATCGCAGTGCCCGTGACTGGCTGCTGCAGGTGGATGGCGCCGACATCGTCGGATCCGCGTTCATTCCGTATGATTTCAATTCGAACCGCGCCATCGTGATTGAAGCGGAGCGTTTGGTGCTGCCAGGCGATGATCAGGACCTGCCAGGCCCTCCCACACTGATCGATCCGCGGTCATTGCCGCCCATTTCGATCGAGGCTGAGGAGCTGGCATTCGGTAGTCGCCATTTCGGTGCCATCGACGCAAACTTCGTGCGGACTGCCGACGGGCTCGAATCGCAAAAGCTTGTCACCAGGGACGAGACATTCGAAATCGTCGGCAGCGGCAAGTGGGTGCTCGACGAAAGCGACCCCAGCGGCCACCGCAGCTCTATTACCGTATCTCTGACCAGTTCGGACGTGCAGCAGACCATGCGCCGGCTCGACTATGACCCCGGCATTGTCGGCGACGATCTGGCCATGCTGCTTGATCTGAGCTGGTCGGGTGGCCCCCGCGATGACCTGCTCGAATCGCTGGACGGGGAGGTGCAGGTGCGTATCGGCGCAGGCAAGCTCGCCGAGGTCAAGCCCGGCGCAGGACGTGTCTTCGGGCTCATGAGTATTGCGGCATTACCTCGCAGGCTCGCACTCGATTTTCGCGATGTCTTCGGCAAGGGCTTTGCCTTCGACAGGATCAAGGGCACGTTCACGATCGTGGACGGCGACACCTATACTTGCGATCTTGCGCTTGAGAGTCCTGCGGCCGATATCGGAATTGTCGGCCGGGCCGGGCTGGTCACTCGCGATTACGACCAGACCGCGGTTGTCAGCGCCAGCTTCGGCAATGCCCTGCCGGTTGCCGGTGCGCTGGTCGCTGGCCCACAGGTCGCTGCCGCCTTGCTGATCTTCTCGCAGATCTTCAAAAAGCCGCTGCAGGAGGTGACGCAGGTTTATTATGCTATCGGCGGCAGTTGGGATGAGCCGCAAATCGATTCGGCCACGGCCGAACTCTTCGCGCTCAGCGGCACGAAGGCGGCCTGTCTCGCCGAGGCGGAGTAGGAGGGCTTCAAGCCGGCTTATGCGAGTTGCAGCCATTCAAATGAACAGTTGCGCGGAAGTGGAACTCAATCTGCAACTCGCTGACCGCTTGCTCGGGGAAGCGGCTGCCGACGGCTGCACGCTCGCCGTGCTGCCCGAGAACTTCGCTTTGATGCCGAAAAACAGCCGCGATAAGGCGCTGCATGCCGAAGATCCCGATAGCGGGCCTGTTCAGTCCTTCCTCGCTGCTGCCGCGCTGCGTCATGGTCTTTGGATCGTTGCGGGCAGCATGCCGTTCAAGTCGCCCGAAGCTGAGCGCGTATATGGAGCCTGCCCGGTTTATGCTGCCAATGGCAAACAACAAGCCGTGTATCGCAAGATCCACCTGTTTGACGTCAAATTGCCGGATCGGGAAGAGTCCTATCAGGAATCGTGGTCGATGTATCCGGGCGACGAACTTGTCACCGTCGATACGCCGGCAGGCCGAATCGGACTCACGATCTGCTACGACCTTCGCTTTCCCGAGATGTTCAGGCGCCTGGTGGACGCAGGTGCGACGATCTTCACAGTCCCGGCCGCATTCACCAGGGTGACGGGCGAAGCCCACTGGCAGACATTGTTGCGGGCACGGGCGATCGAAAACCTGGCGTACGTCGTCGCTCCCGGGCAATATGGAGATCATGCTGACAATCGACAGACCTACGGACACTCCATGATTATCGATCCGTGGGGGCGGATACTCGCTGAACGGGCTACGGGCGATTGTCACATCGCTGCCGAGATTGACCCCGATCTGCCAGCCAGGTTGCGACATGAATTCCCGGCGCTTGCGAACCGGCGTCTTGATAATTAGATGAACCACCACTGCAAACGGAATCCAAGATGAGCGAGAGCGCCAATAATTCGATCAATGCGGTCATGGCACGCATGCTCGAACCTGTCGGGCTGGACGAGGGCCACCTGAATAAGACGCTCGGCTCGATGATGCGGGGCGGTGTCGACTATGCGGATTTGTATTTCCAGGTTAGCCGCCAGGAGAGTTGGACCGTCGAGGATCAGATAATTCGTGAAGGCAGTTTCAGCCTTGACCAGGGTGTTGGGGTGCGCGCCGTCAGTGGCGAAAAGACAGGATTCGCGTATTCCGACGAGCTGATTCTGCCAGCACTGCAGCACGCAGCGACGGCCGCCCGCGCGATCGCGCGGCAAGGCAAGACACAGGCATTGCAGGCCTGGAGTAAAGCCGAGTCCGAGCTGCTTTATCCGCAAGCGGATCCCACCAGCAGCATCAGCGATGAACAGAAAACCGCTTTGCTGGCGAAGGTCGAGGCCGGGACGCGTGAACTGGACAGTCGCGTCGAGCAGGTCATCATCAGTCTCTCGAGCTGTCAGGACCTGGTGCTCGTAGCGGCGTCTGACGGCACGCTGGCAGCCGACCTGAGACCGCTAATTCGTCTCAACGTCAGCGTCATTCTCGAACAGAACGGTCAGCGCGAGCAGGGCTATTCCGGTGGCGGCGCACGCGCCGACCTGAATTATTTCTTGTCCGGCGATAAGCCCATGCAATACGCGCGTGAAGCAGTCCGCCAGGCAGCCGTGCAATTCGAAGCGAGCGCGGCACCCGCGGGAATGATGCCGGTAGTCCTGGGCTCGGGCTGGCCCGGCATATTACTGCACGAAGCCGTCGGTCATGGCCTGGAGGGCGATTTCAATCGCAAGGGAACATCGGCATTTTCGGGCAAAGTGGGTCAGCAGGTGGCCTCACCGTTATGCACGATCGTCGACGACGGGACCTTGCCGAATCGCCGTGGTTCCCTAGCGGTCGATGACGAAGGAACGCGCGGCCAGTACAACGTGCTGGTGGAAGACGGCATACTCAAAGGCTACATGCAGGACAAGCTGAATGCGGGTCTGATGGGTGTCGCACCGACCGGTAACGGCCGACGTGAATCCTATGCGCACATGCCAATGCCGCGCATGACCAATACCTATATGCTCGCGGGTCGGCACGATCCGGATGAAATCATTGCTTCGGTGGATAAAGGCCTGTACGCACCGAATTTCGGTGGCGGTCAGGTCGACATCACGTCGGGCAAGTTTGTGTTTTCGGCGAGTGAGGCGTATCTGATCGAAAACGGCAAGGTCACCACACCGGTCAAGGGCGCGATGCTGATTGGTGACGGTCCGGAAGCGTTGACGAAGATCTCGATGGTCGGCACTGATCTTGAATTCGACACCGGCGTGGGGACCTGCGGCAAGGAAGGACAATCGGTGCCGGTTGGTGTCGGACAGCCCACTCTCAAGATCGATGAATTGACAGTTGGCGGAACTGCGTAAACGCAGCGACTGTCTTTACATAAGCCGCCGGAATCGAAGTTCACGGTTAACATTGTGAGTCAGCTCACCGAATTCGACATATCGTTTCGGTAGGCTTCGTCTGTCTCTCAATGGAAAACGATAATGGCCTTCGAAAATACAATCACAGAGAATGATCTGGACGCCAACTCGCAGCACTTCGTGCAGGGATTGCGCGCTGATAGCCTAGATATAGAGCCGGATCTCGCCGTCGATGGCTTGTCAGACTCAATATTATCGCGTTTTCTCGGCTTGTTCGGCATAGGCCGTTCAAAGCACTGACAGCCCGCCCGGGGCCGCTCCCGACCCGATAGATGCGCTTCCGACCCGGCAATTCGCCGGATGAATGGTCATGCCGACTGGACTCGACGGCGATGGCTATGGAGAATGAGTGGCTATGTGGTTATCGAGACCAATCTACGAAAGCCTGCCGTACGTGTACCTGCTCGTTGGCGCGCTGTCACTTGCCGCGTCGATGTACATCAGTCACTGGTACTGGCCGACCATTTGCTTTGTCACCGGACTGGTTTGTCTCGTCGCGGGCCTGGTCGTGCTGTTGAAGCGCCGTGATTATCGAGTAACCGACCGGCGCACGGGACAGCGCCAGGACCACTAGCCAGCCTATTCGCCGACGACAGATGCTTCGTCGTCGTCCGCCAGGTCTTTTGCAATATCATCTTCATTGGCGGAGTGGGCCTGTCGCAAGTCCGTGTAGACAAGCTCGTGTACACCGAGTGAAATTACGTCGCCGTCCCTGAGACGGTGCTTCTTCACTTGCTTCTCGCCAATGAATACTCCGTTCGTGCTGTTCAGGTCTTCGATGAGACAGCCATCATCGTCACTGATCAGCTGCGCGTGATGGCGGCTGACGAATTTGCTCTTGATGTAAATCTCGTTGTCCGGCGACCGACCAACGATGATGCGACCAACCGGGAATGACTGCACCGAGATTCGGTCGCCATCGGAGCGAACCTCGATCTGGGTGACATTCGTACGTGCACTCACGCGCTCAGACACTTGCCGAAGTTTGTCGTAGAGGCCGGTGTTGCTCTTGTGTTCTTTCCAGTTGAGCTCGGCTACCGCAGCCATGACTTCATCGACATCGACGGTGTGTTTTTCGTCAGCGAAGGCACACAGCAAAGCAGTGTCGCATAGTGTGTTTATCAGTCGGGGTACGCCGCCAGAATAGCGGTGAATGATATCGAAGACCTCATCCTGAAACAGGCCGCTGTCCTCGCCGCCGGCAATCGCAAGACGATGATTGATGTACTCTCGCATTTCGCGACTATCGAGCGGGCCGATGTGAAAGCGCAGTCGGACGCGTTGCATCAGCTGTGCCAGATTCGGTGATTCGAGCGTTTCCTTCAACTCGGGCTGACCGGCGAGAATGATCCGCAGCACTTTCTCTTTGTGCGTCTCGATCCCCGACAGCATGCGAATTTCCTCAAGAACTTTTCTCGTCAGGTTCTGCGCTTCGTCAACGATGAGGACGACTTTCTTGCCGTTTGAGTATTGCTCGATGAGAAACATGTTGAGCATGTCGAGCAGTTCGACTTTGCGCTTCTTGAACGGCTTGAAACCGAATTCGGTCAAGACGGCCTGCAAGAACTCGGTCGAGGTCAATTGCGTCTGCGATACGACGGCATAGACGATGTTATCTTCGAGTTCGGCGAGGAATGACTGCAAAAGCGTTGTTTTTCCGGAACCTATCTCGCCGGTGATGACAACAAATCCGTCAGCCAGCCAGATCGTCGATTCCATGTAGGCTTTTGCCCGGGCATGCTGCTTGCTCCAGTAAACGAAGTCCGGGTCCGGTGTCAGCCGAAATGGCTGCTCCTTGAGTTTGAAATGTTCCAGGTATGACATCTTGCTAGTTTGCGGCACTGCCGTGTTTTTTCTGTCCCGAAGCCTTTGCTACCGGCGTTTCAGACCAGTTTAACCGCTTTATTGCGCCGCAGGCTACGCCCCAGTTCCCTCCGGGCCAGTGGACCGCGTCACAATATCGCTGATTTCGCGAAGCTGGCGGTCGCGATCCTCGCTGGAATCGGCGACAACCGTTATATGGCCGAGTTTTCGGTCGGTACGCGGCGTTTTGCCATAATCATGCAGCCAGCCGATGTCAAGCTGCCTGACGGCTTGCGGAATGGTGCCGATCAGATTGAGCATCCCGGCGTGGCCGAGATTGCCGGTGGGCCCTGGATGCTGGTTCGTAATCGCCAGCAGGTGATTGGTGAATTGGCTGGTCGCAGCGCCTTCAATTGTCCAATGGCCCGAGTTATGCACTCGCGGCGCGAATTCGTTGGCCAGTAGCTTCTCGCCGAGCACAAACAGCTCGAGTGCGAGGACACCGACATAGTCCAGATGTTTGAGCAGACGGTGTATATATCGCTCGGCGCGTTCAGTCAGCGCCACATCTTCAACCGGTGCCCGTGAGACTCGCAGGATGCCGCCGGCATGCTCGTTCTGCGTCAGGCTGTAGGTCGCGATGTCACCGGCGGCATTGCGAACGCCGATAGCCGACACCTCATAGTCAAAATCCACCCACTGCTCGGCAATCAGCGCGCTCCCGCCAAGTGCCTGCCAGGCGTCTTCGATCTGTCCCGCTTCGTGCAGAACAGCCTGGCCCTTGCCGTCGTAGCCCATACGGCGAGTCTTGACGACCAACGGCAGACCGATCGCAGTGGCGGCGTCGGCGAGATCCTGAGCCGACTCGATCGGACGATACAATGGTATTGGAATATCGAGACGCTCGAACAGCTGTTTTTCTGTGAGGCGGTCCTGCGCGTGTCGCAACGCTGACGGCGACGGGTACACGGCTGCGATTTTCGCAACGTCGACAAGCGCATCTACTGCGACGTTCTCAAATTCATAGGTCAGCACATCGCATTTCTCGGCCAGGATTGCGAGCGCCGCCGGATCGTCGAACCGGGCCTGGATGACAGGGCCAACTCTGGCAGCAGGGGGGCGCGTTGACGGGTCGAGGAAGTAGCAGCTATGGCCGAGATCAGTTGCCGCGTGGCCCAGCATTTGGCCGAGCTGGCCGGCACCGATGATACCGATACGCATTTGCCGACGTTACTGGCTGGGGTCGCCGTCGGCTAGAACCTTGTCGGTCTGATTCTGCCGATACCGGTCAAGGGCCGTTGCGACTTCTGCGTCCTCGTTCGCCAGGATCGCTGCCGCAAACAGGGCTGCATTGATCGCGCCTGCCTTGCCGATCGCCATGCTGCCCACCGGAACACCAGCGGGCATCTGCGCGATGGACAACAGCGAGTCCATACCCTGCAGCGCTTTGGATTGCACGGGAACGCCCAGCACCGGAACACGCGTTTTCGCCGCGGTCATTCCGGGCAGGTGCGCCGCACCGCCGGCACCGGCGATGATGACGCGCAGGCCTCTCCCGACAGCGGTCTCGGCGTACTCGAACAGCAAGTCGGGTGTCCGATGTGCCGAAACGACGCGAACTTCGTGATGCACGCCAAGCGCATTGAGCATGCTGCTCGAGTGCTGCATCGTTTCCCAGTCGGAGCGCGAGCCCATGATAATGCCAACTTTGATACTCATGCGATGATTCTAACCATCCTGCTCCCCGGCGACCAGAATCTCGTGGATGCGACGAAATATCTTTCGCCTTATGGTCTTTTCCGTTCTCTCGCTGAAAGCCGATTGTAGTTCGCCCACCAGGCCATGAAGTTCGGGATCGGATCTGCCGCATTCATCATCGAACGCGCTGAGAGCCTCGGCTCGCTCGGCAGTTATGCGATCGCGCCAGCGTTCCGCCGTCGCGAATAGTTGCTTGCCGCGCACATCGTCGGCGCGAATTTTAGCCAGTTCAGTGCGAATGGGTTGCGGATCGACGTCCCCCATCAACTTGCCGATCAAGCGCTTTTGACGGCGCAGAGCCGAACGTGATTTGATTTTCCTGGCGTCGCGAACGGCTTTTGACAGTCTTTCGTCGAGAGCCAGCGATGCCAGTTCGGATTCGTTTAGTTTGATCAACTCCTCGCCGAGCGCCTGCAAGGCACGATGCTCTCGCTTTTTCGCAGATTTGCTAGGTTTTGATTCGGTCACCCGCTAAGCTTACCTCATGGGACCCAGGGAACTTGAAGCGCTGGTGCAGATGGCGCTCGATGAAGCGCGGCTGCAGGGCGTCGATCAGGCGGAGGCTGCGGCGAGTCACGATATCGGCTTGGCGGCGACGGCACGCCTGGGCGATGTCGAGAACCTCGAATACACGAATGACCGTGGTCTGGGCATCACGGTTTACAGGGATTCGCGCAAGGGCAGTGCGAGTACGTCGGATATTCGACCGGAAGCGATTCGTGAGGCCGTCGGCAAGGCATGCACATTCGCGACATGCACGGCTCAGGACCCGCATGCAGGGCTCGCCGATGCCGACCTCATGTGCAGCGACATAAAAGAGCTGGACCTCGATCACCCCTGGCCTCTCGAGGCGTCGGATGCGATCGAGATGGCGATCAATTGCGAGGCTGTGGCGTTGAAGTTTGATGCGCGCATCAATAACTCCGAGGGCGCAACCGTATCCACCAATCGCGGCTCACGTGCTTATGGCAATACACACGGCTTTATTGGCAGTTTGTCGAAGACCAGCCACAGCATCAGTTGTGTGGTACTGAGCGGCGATAACGGCGAGATGCAGCGCGACTATTACTATAGCGCCGCGCGTGATCCTGCGGATCTGGAAGACCCGCAGCTCATCGGCGAGACGGCTGCGAAGCGCGCGTTACGCCGGCTCGGTGCGCGGAAGATCAGGACGACACGGGCAGCAGTGTTGTTTGTTCCTGAACTGGCGAGGGGCTTCATCGGCCACTCGATCAGCGCAATCTCCGGTGGCGCCCAATACCGCCGGGCTTCGTTTCTGCTAGAGGCGGCCGGAGAAAAGATATTTCCGCAATTCCTGCGCATCGAAGAACGACCGCATTTGCCGAAGGCCATGTCGAGTGCGGCTTACGACAGCGAGGGCGTCGCGACCTACGATCGTGACATCGTGTCTGACGGGGTGCTGCAGGGGTACGTATTGGGCAGTTACTCTGCGCGCCGCCTCGGCCTGAAATCGACGGCAAATGCGGGTGGCGCGCAAAATCTGATCGTGCCGGGCAATGCCGAGGGACTCGAGTCGCTCATCAGAGACATGGGAACCGGCCTCATTGTCGAAGAACTGATTGGACAGGGTGTCAATCCGGTGACTGGCGATTACTCGCGCGGTGCCGTTGGTCAATGGGTAGAGAATGGCGAGATCCAGTATCCGGTTCACGAAGTGACGATCGCGGGCAATTTGCGCGAACTTTACCTGCACATTTTGGCGGTCGGCAACGATCAGGATGTGCGTGGCGGCATTCGCTGCGGTTCGCTGCTTGTCGACGGGATGACGATAGCCGGCGCTTAGGCGCATGCCTGCGTCCGTGTCGATCCATCCTGTAATGGCGCGGGCTTATTGCTCCGGGACAGGCCCGATCAGATCCACAAGCGTCCGGATACCGACGGTTTCGAGCACTGCATCATCCAGGTCCTTGCCGAGCGCATCTATCTCGCTCGACCACTCGGGGTCCCTGTACGAGCCGGTTTCGCCGTGTACGCGAACGACGGACAGGATGTCGTCCAGCCGGATCGTCGACATGTCCCGGCCCGGCAGGAGGTCGTCGTTTTCGGTCGTCGCCAGCAGGGCGGCTTCATCAAGCGCTGCGAGCACAGGCGCAAGTGTTATGGACGGCATGCGCAGTGTCTCGCTGATATCGCCCACCGTGACGGTCTTGTCGGAATCGCGGAATGCGCGGCCGACCAGCAGCATGATGTTGAGTGCGAGCCGTTCGCGCATCGAATTTGACAGGCGTGGTTCGCGGCGTCCAATACGCAGGAAGGCAGGATTCTGAATGTAGTAGGCGAGCTGCGCGCCAATCAGCAATACTATCCAGTTCAGGTACAGCCAGATGAGAGTGATAATGGCGACAGCAAATCCCGAGTAGATAAGCTGGGTGCGTGTTGAGTAGACGACGAATGTCGCGAAAACGACGCTCAGACTCGCCCAGATAAAACCGCCGGCGATGCCGCCTATAATGGCCGGCTTGAAGCGCACGCGGGTATTCGGCATGTACATGTACATGAATGTGAATACCGCGGTGACGAGCAAGTAGGGTGTCAGGTCACTGGTTGCGATGAGAATCGGGCCAATTGCCTCATTCGTCAGGATCAATTGCACGAGCGTCGTGCTGCGCAGCAATGCGATCATGCTAAGCGCGGCAACAATAATGACCGGGCCGATCAACAGAACGATCATGTAATGAGTCAAACGCTTGGCAAGGCTGCGTGGCTTGGCGACATACCAGACGTAGTTGAAGCTCTCCTCGACCTTTTGCACCATCGAAATCGCGGTGTAGATGAAAAAAGCAAGACTGATACCTCCGAGCACACCACCCCTGACACCGTCGACGAGGTCAATGACCTGTGTCGTGATTTCAGCACCGCGTTCGCCCAAAGGTCTGAGCAATTCGTACAGCAACGGCTCGAGCTGATTGTGAACACCGAAGGCCTTTAGCACGGAAAAGCTGAAGGCGATGAGCGGAACGACGGATAACAAGGTCGTATAGACGAGGCTCATCGCACGCAGCGTAAGCTGGCCCGAGAACATGTCGCGAATCAAGCCGTACAGGTAGCGCAGGATTACTGCTGCGACGTGGCCCGGAGTGCCGCGTCGCTCGAGCGCATTCCCCCAGACGAGGTCGTCAAATCGGCTGCGAAGTGTCGGCATCATCGTCGCGTAAGCCGGGCGTAGGCCTCCTGATATTTCTCGCTGGTCTGCCGCAGTACATCGGCTGGCAGCGTCGGGCCAGGTGCCGTCTTGTTCCAGTCGAGTGTGTCCAGATAGTCGCGTACAAACTGCTTGTCGAAGCTTGGCGGGCTGATCCCGGTACGATAGCCATCAACGGGCCAGAAGCGCGACGAGTCCGGCGTAATGACTTCATCGATCAGGTACAAGCGGCCTTCTTCATCCAGGCCGAATTCGAATTTCGTATCGGCAATGATAATGCCACGCGACAGCGCGTACTGTGCGGCCCGCTCATAAATGGCGATCGACAAGTCGCGGACGCTTTCGGCAAGCGCAGGGCCTGTCAGGTCAACAACATCATCGTAGGATATGTTTTCGTCGTGATCACCGGCCTCGGCTTTACTGGCAGGCGTGAATATCGTCTCCGGTAATCTGGACGCTTGCGCCAGCCCGGGTGGCAAGTCGATGCCACTGGTAGCGCCGGTCGCTTCATAGTCACGCCAGCCGGAGCCAATCAGGTAGCCGCGCACAACGGCCTCGATGGGAAGTGGCTTGAGGCGCTTGACGACGAGTGATCTGTCACGGAGCGGCCGTGCCACGTCCGTATCCGTTACGACATCGTCGACCGTTAATTCTGTCAGCTGATTGTCGACCAGGTCCGCCATCATCCGAAACCAGAACAGCGAAATCTGTGTCAGAACATAGCCTTTCATCGGTACGGGGTCCGGCATGACGACGTCGTAGGCGGACAGCCGGTCCGTGGTCACGATCAGGAGGTGCCCGTCATCAACGCTGTAGATATCTCTGACTTTGCCGCGTGCGATCAACGGCAAATCAGGTATCCGGGATTCAAACAGCGCGTCGGCGGGGTCCATACAGGGTGCACTCGCAATTGGGATCGGGAGATGATCGCTGTTCACACAGGGTGAGGCAAGCATTGCCATAGGAATGCTGGCGCACAGACGTTAGGATTACGCCACGGATCACGGCGAGAAACTGGATTGTACTGGGGCAAAATCATCGGCACATTGGCGGGCCTTGCAACTCTGAAGCCCTGGTTCGCGCTGCTCGGTCTGTTTCTCGGCCATCAGGTCGATCGGTTTCTCGTCGCGCAGTTTCAGAGTTTTGACCGGCACAGCTCGCCCAGCGGGCGTCTGCCCGATGATTATCTCAGGCCGTTGTTTCAAACCATGGGGCACCTTGCGAAGATTGATGGCCGCGTCAGCGAGCAGGAAATCCGTGCGGCGCGCGCCATCATGCATCGTCTCGGACTTGGTCCGGCACAGGTCAGAAACGCAATTAACTGGTTTGATGAAGGCAAGCAAGCGGCTTTCCCGTTGCTGCAAACCGTTCGCCAGCTGCGACGCGCGGCGGCACGCCGCGCGGAGCTTCGCCTGATGTTTGTGCGCCTGTTGCTCGAGGTTGTTCTGGCCAAGGAGCGGATGCATCAAAAAGAGCGCGCAGTGATCTGGTCAGTTTGTACCGAGTTGGACATCGGTCGGGTTGAGCTTGCGCAACTCGAGGCCATGATTCGTGCGCAGAGGGGCTTTCGGCACTCGCCTGCCGGCGACGCCGATGCACAGCGCGTCAAACAGGCGTATCAAACGCTCGGCGTTGCGGAGTCAGCCACCAACGACGAAGTCAAGAAAGCCTACCGGCGCGCGATGAATAAAAGCCATCCGGACAAGATCGCGTCGCGTAATCCTGATGATGCAGTTGTTGCCGAGGCACATAAGCGAACTCGCGAAGTGCGCGGCGCATACGAAATGTTGAAAGCCAGACGGTCCATCCGCTGATTGCTGTCGGAACGCAGCCACCTCAGGTACATTTGTCAGGAATATAGGGGAACGCATCGTGACACCACTGATAGCACCATCCATTCTCTCTGCTGATTTTGCCCGTCTTGGCGAGGATGTTCGTGCCGTTCTGGAGGCCGGCGCCGATATCGTACATTTCGACGTCATGGATAATCACTTCGTGCCTAACCTGACGATCGGACCGCTTATCTGTGAGGCTTTGCGCAGGCACGGCATCGACGCACCCATAGACGTGCACCTGATGGTCGAACCCGTCGATCGGCTGATTCCCGACTTTGCCGCAGCGGGCGCGAGCTACATAACGTTTCATCCCGAGGCCAGCCGGCACATCGATCGCTCGCTTGCGTTGATTCGCGAGCTGGGTTGCAAGGCGGGTTTGGTATTCAATCCGGCCACACCGTTGACCTGCCTCGAGCATGTTCTCGACAAGGTCGACATGGTACTGCTGATGTCCGTGAACCCCGGATTTGGCGGACAGAAGTTTATCGCCTCGGCACTCAACAAGCTGCGCGCTGCGCGGGCGATTATCGACGAGAGTGGATTCAACATCCGTCTGGAGATTGACGGTGGCGTCAAGATTGACAATATCGGTGAGATTGCCGCAGCCGGAGCCGATACCTTCGTTGCAGGGTCCGCAATTTTCGGCAGCGACGACTACGCAGCGACGATCGCGGCGATGAGAGAGCAGATCGCCAAAGCCTCGTCCTAGAGAATGGGGTCAGAAATTCGGGATCCCGGGGATCAGAGATTCCGGTTCGGTCGCGCGCCGTACACCACGATCGTCTTGCCACTGGCAGTGACGAGCCCCTGTTCTTCGAGCACCTTGAGTACCCGACCAGCCATTTCGCGCGAGCAGCCCACCAGTCGGCTCAATTCCTGGCGACTGACCTTGATCTGCATGCCATCAGGATGCGTCATCGCATCCGGTTCGTTGCAAAGGTCCATGATTGCGTGCGCCACACGGCCGGTGACATCGACGAATGCCAGGTCACCCAGCTTGCGATTCGTGCGATCAAGACGCGTTGCCAGCTGCGTTGCCAGTTCGAACACCAGGCCCGGGCTTTCGCTGGCGATCTGGCGAAATCGCGGGTAGGTCATTTCAGCGATTTCGCATTCGGTGCGGGTTCGAACCCAGGCGCTGCGGGTCGGTTGCTCGTAGAACAGCCCCATTTCGCCAAAGAACTGACCTTTATTCAGATACGCAAGCACCATCTCGTTGCCGTCTTCGTCTTCG
>Ga0224512_10001851_pt1 | contig 19770 bp, 14 predicted proteins | sample SF_May12_sed_USG_4_FD_169103 | JGI IMG/M metagenome (GOLD analysis project Ga0224512, IMG submission 169103) | Sediment microbial communities from San Francisco Bay, California, United States - SF_May12_sed_USGS_13 | ecosystem: Environmental > Aquatic > Marine > Sediment | place: USA... | reverse complement strand
GTGAGTTAATTTAGTTACTGAGAAAAAAACAATGTTCACAGGCATCATACAGGCCGTCGGTACCGTCGCCTCGCTGGAGAACCGCGGCGGGGACATGCGGATCGGCATCAACACCGGCAAGCTGCCGATGGGGGATGTCGGGCTCGGTGACAGCATTGCCGTCAGTGGTGTGTGTCTCACCGTGGTCGAGCTGCACGGGTCAGGTTTTGTCGCCGACGTCTCGGGCGAGACGCTGCGCCGGACGGTGCTCGGCCGGCTGGCGGTCAACGATGCCGTCAACCTGGAGAAGGCGCTGACACTGGAGACCCGCCTGGGCGGCCACCTGGTGAGCGGGCACGTGGACGGCATCGGAACGGTCAGCACGCGCAGCGCGGACAGCCGCTCGGTGCAATTCACCATCCAGGCGCCGGACGAGCTCGCCCGCTACATCGCAGCCAAGGGTTCCATCACCGTTGACGGGGTCAGCCTGACAGTGAACACCGTGAACGGCGCCGAATTCACCCTGAATATCGTCCCGCACACCCTGGATGAGACCACCCTCAATGAATACCGGCCCGGGCGCGAGCTCAACCTGGAGGTCGACCTGGTCGCGCGCTACCTGGAGCGGCTGCTGCAGGGGGACGCAGCGGCCCGGCCCGGCAGCGGCCAGGGAATTACCCGTGAAACCCTCGAAAGCAACGGGTTTATTGGCAAGGAGTGATGAATTTCCGTTAATCGCCGTCTATCCGTGAAGCCGGCGCGCTATTCATGGATAATGTGGTCCCTTGTGGTTGAGTATTGATAGACAAGACCTGCAGTTATGCCGCTGAACACCGTTGAGGAACTGATCGAGGACATCCGCGCCGGGCGCATGGTGATCCTCATGGACGACGAGGACCGCGAGAACGAGGGCGACCTGGTGATGGCGGCGACCCACGTGCGTCCCGAGGATATCAATTTCATGGCCAGCCACGGTCGCGGATTGATTTGCCTGACCGTGACGCGCGACCGCTGCCGGCAACTGGACCTGCCCCTGATGGTGCAGGGCAACGAATCGCTGCACTCGACCAATTTCACTATTTCCATCGAGGCCGCAGAGGGAGTGACGACCGGGATCTCCGCGCATGACCGTGCCCGCACCATCCAGGCCGCGGTGGGGCCGGATGCCGGCCCCAGGGATATCGTCCAGCCCGGACACATCTTTCCGCTGATGGCGCAGCCGGGCGGGGTGCTGACGCGCGCCGGGCATACCGAGGCCGGCTGTGACCTGGCGCGTCTGGCGGGGCTGGAGCCGGCCGCCGTGATTGTCGAGATTCTCAAGGAAGACGGCAGCATGGCACGGCGTCCGGACCTGGAGCGCTATGCCAGGGAGCACAACCTCAAGATGGGCACCATCGAGGACCTGATCCGCTACCGGACCGAGAACGAGACCACGGTGGAGCGGGTGACCTCATGCGAGCTGGCGACGAAGCACGGCGTGTTTACCCTGCATGCCTATCGCGATACCGTCGACGATGCCGTGCACCTGGCGCTGGTCAAGGGGAAAATCAAGCCGGACGACCCGACCCTGGTCAGGGTCCACCTGGAGAACACCCTCAGTGACCTGGTGGATGCACAGATGCAGGACCATCACTGGCCGCTGCGCAGTGCGCTGGAGCGCATCGCCCGGGAGGACAGCGGGGTGGTAGTGATATTGCGCTGGGATAACGGCGCGGATGCCCTGATCAACAGTATCAGGGCGTATCATGTGCCGGCGCCGCCGCAGCGGGTCAGGTCCTCGAAGGAGCCGCAGGAACTGCGTACCTTCGGTGTCGGAGCCCAGATCATCGCGGACCTCGGCGTGAAAAAGATGCGCGTGCTGAGCGCGCCCAAGATCGTTCACGGTATCGCCGGGTTCGGGCTCGAGGTGGTTGAATACGTGGACTGTGACTAGACAGTGAAATAGTGACAACAGGATGACGAACAAGATGAATAACATTACGGTAAAGGAAGGTGAACTGGTACTGCGCGATGCGCGTATTGCCCTGCTGGTGTCGCGCTTCAACAGCTTTGTGGTCGAGAGCCTGCTGGGGGGCGCACTGGACGCGCTGAAACGGCACGGTGCCGACGAACGCGACCTCGAGATCGTGCGGGTGCCGGGTGCCTACGAGATGCCGATAGCCGCGCAGCGGCTGGCTGCCAGCAAGCGTTTTGACGCCATAATTGCCCTGGGTGCAGTGATTCGCGGCGGTACACCGCATTTCGAGTACGTCGCCGGGGAGTGCACCAAGGGGCTGTCCTCGGTTTCCCTGAAGTACGATATCCCGGTCGCCTTTGGTGTGCTCACCGTGGATACCATTGAGCAGGCGATCGAGCGGGCCGGTACCAAGGCAGGCAACAAGGGCGAGGAAGCGGCCCTGTCGGCGATCGAGATGATCAACCTGTTGCAGACGCTGGAAAACTGAGGCCGCGATTGCGGGACGATGAAATTTTCTGCACATGCGCGTTCCCGGGCCCGGCGCTATGCACTGCAGGCCCTTTACCAGTGGGACCTTTCCGGGCAGGAGCTGGGTGAGATCCGCAGCCAGTTCGCCGAAGACGAGGAATTCGCACGCGCCGATGTAGCGTACTTCACGGTGTTGCTGAATCAGGTGCCCGCACAACTCGACATCATCGATAACAGCATCTCCGAACACCTTGACCGTCCCCTGAAGCAGGTGGACCCGGTGGAAAAGGCCATTCTGCGCATTGCCGGTTATGAGCTGCTGTTTCGTGACGATATTCCCTATCGGGTCATTATCAACGAGGCCATCGCCCTGGCGAAGAAGTTCGGTGCTGACCAGGGGCATGCCTTCATCAACGGCGTGCTGGACCATGCCGCGCACAAGATCAGGCCGGTGGAATGCGCCGGCAAGGGCGAACAGGTCAACGGCCTCTGACGGTATTGCCGTCGACCGGGTCATTCCAGTACATGGCCGAATCAGAATTCGACATCATTCAGCATTATTTTTCCGGGCGCCAGCCAGGGCGGGCTGACGTCGTTGCCGGGATCGGTGATGATGCGGCCGTGCTGCGTGTCGCACCGGGCGTCGAGCTGGTCGTGTGCATGGACACCCTGGTTGCGGGCGTGCACTTCTCAGAGACCACCACCGCGGCTGCGATCGGCCACAAGGCGCTGGCGGTCAACCTGAGTGACCTGGCGGCCATGGGGGCCGAGCCGGCCTGGGCCACCCTGTCGCTGAGCCTGCCGTCCAGCGATGCCGAATGGCTGAGGGCCTTTGCCGATGCCTTCTTCGAGCTGGCCGACAGCCATGGGGTGCAGTTGGTCGGGGGTGATACCACCCGCGGTCCACTGGCGGTAACTGTACAGGCGCATGGCTTCGTTCCTGCAGGCGAGGCCCTGCGGCGTCGCGGTGCACGGCCGGGAGACCGGGTTTGTGTGACCGGTACCCTCGGTGATGCCGGCCTTGCCCTGCACAAGAAGGCAGGTGTTTCTCCCGGCCTGCAGGCGCGTCTCGATTTTCCGCAGCCCCGTATCGATGCCGGCCTGGCGTTGCGTGGCCATGCCAGTGCCGTGATTGATATCTCGGACGGCCTGCTGGCCGACCTGGGTCACCTGCTGGAGCACGACCAGCTGGGTGCCATCCTGCAGGTCGATGTCCTGCCGCGCTCGGCTGACTTCCTGGCCGGGCTGCTGACGATGGGTGCCGCGGGCGAGGCACTGTTTTATGAGTTGCCACTGGCCGCCGGCGATGATTACGAACTGTGTTTCACGGTCCCGGAGGCACCCTGCAATGAAGTCGTGCGGCGTCTCGCCGAGATCGGCTGTGCCTGTACGGTGATCGGTGTAGTCGATGAGGTGCAGGGAATACGCTGCTACCGAGATGATGGTGAGCGTTATTATCCGACTTCATCCGGTTATCGACATTTCAATGAGACAGGTTAGGCATGGCTGACAAGCTACCCCCGCGCTTGCTGCTGAATCCCGCAGGCTTTCTGGCACTGGGTTTTGGCAGCGGTTTCGTCCCGGTGGGCCCGGGCACGGCCGGGACGCTGGCAGCCGTGCCGCTGTATCTGTTGCTGCAGCATCTGCACCCGGGGCTCTATATCGGACTGATCGGCCTGCTGTTCCTCGTGGGTATCCCGATCTGTTCCCGCGTGGCCCGCCAGCTGGAGGTGCACGACCACCCGGGTATTGTCTGGGACGAGATAGTGGGCTACCTGGTGACGATGGCGTTCGCCCCCGAGGGCTGGATCTGGGTGATAAGCGGTTTTGTCCTGTTCCGGATTTTTGATATTGCCAAGCCCTGGCCCATCCGCTGGTGTGACCGGCATGTGAGCGGTGGCCTGGGGATCATGCTCGACGACCTGTTGGCCGGCGTGTTTGCCGCCGTCATTTTGCAACTGTTGATTTACTTTTGGTGAAAAAGGAATCTGTTCCCGATTCCAGCCGATTTCACGTTGATGTAAATTTCAGGATGGGCTGTCAATACTTCTGGAATCGGAACATGTCCGGACGTTCGCGACCTGTTCGGCTATAAGCCCATCTGATAGACCATTAACTTCTGAGTTCGGCCAACTCCTGACCTACGCGATCGACCAAGGAACGGCAAGTTAAGGCTCCATTCAAGTCATGTGCAGGTGCCGCACGTAACCCCATTAACAACAGTTCAAATTTAGACTGGAACAAATGCACTAGTCACGTCACTCATTTGACGAATATTTATAGTAAGCCGACATCACTCTAACATAGTTACCACAATAGCCACATCCCCTCTTAAACAATGCAAATTTAATATATAGCCATATACACCCACATGGCGTATGTTGGCCTTAGCCACCCGCCCGACACAAATTTATCAGGCTGAAATAATCAAAAGTGTACCAGGGGGCTTTATGAAGAATTCACGAGTGATATGTGCGGCGCGAAGCGGTGTATCTGTGCCAGTTTAAATGCGACTTTGGTAAATAATGTCGACGGATCATTTACACAAATTCGCGCAAATGAGACTGGAACACTGTGCCAGGGCTGCGCTTTTCGAGGATCACCGTCCGCCAGAATATGGACGCCTGGCAAACTCTGTCAGTACGATCGCAGCGGACGAGGACGAGTTGGCCCAGTTCTTCGTCCAGTCGCTCGACCTGCTGTGCATTGCCGGATTTGATGGATACTTCAAGCGTCTGAACCCGCGGTGGACAACCCAGTTGGGATGGACGCTGGAGGAGCTGGAGACCAGGCCCTTTCTCGACTTCGTACACCCCGACGACCGCAAGGCCACGCTGGCGCAAATCGATGCGCGTAATATGGGTACCGAGATAATCCTGTTCGAGAATCGCTATCGCCACAAGGATGGCTCGTACCGCTGGTTGCAATGGGACGCGCGGACTGACCCGGAGCGCCAACAGATCTACGCCAGCGCACGCGACGTCACCCGCCAAAAGCGGCTGGAGCGGGAGGTCCTCGAGATCGTCGACCATGAAAAGGAGCGCCTGGGACGGGAACTGCACGATGGCCTGTGCCAGACGCTGGCCGGTATTGCGGCCCTCTCCTCGACGCTTTCCAGAAAACTGGTGCCGGTCACCGAACCCGACACCGCTGCTGCTGAAGCCCGCGAGATCAACACGCTGCTGAACGAGGCCATCGGCGAGGCCCGCGACCTGGCCCGCGGCCTCGGCCCGCTGGGCCTGAACGAGGTCGGTCTCGATGTGACGCTCGAGAACCTGACACTCAATATCCACGACCGCTTTGGCGTCCCCTGCACATTCGAGTGTGACCGCCCCATGCGCCGGCTTGACCACGAGGTCGAGACGCACCTCTATCGCATCACGCAGGAGGCGGTGAGCAATGCCGTGACCCACGGACGTGCACAGCGGATCGAAATCAGCCTGGGCATGATAGACGGGGATGGCCTCCTGCGCATCCGCGACGATGGCGCGGGCATGCCCGAGGAGACGGGCACTGCGGACGGGGTTGGGATGCACACGATGGCCTACCGGTCGCGTCTGATCGGCGGGTCCCTGGAGGTGCGACGCCGTACCCGGCGCGGCACGTCGGTCAGCTGCACTTTTCCTATTCCCGAGATGCAAGACACGAGCGAGGCCCCGGACCATGATCGCGACGACATCTGAACCCGGCTACCCGGCCAGTAAGGCGATTCTCATCGTCGATGACCATCCCATAATACGCCGCGGCCTGACCGCCCTGATCGAGTCCGAGCCCGACCTCGCCGTCTGCGGGGAAGCCACCACCTGCGAGGCCGCGCTCAAGGTTGTCAGGGCATGCCGGCCCGACCTGGTGCTGGTCGATCTCGAGCTCGATGCTTGTCACGGACTGGATCTGATAAAGACCATGAGAACACGCCACCCGAAGGTTCCCGCACTGGTACTCTCGATGCACGACGAGTCGGTGTATGCCGAGCGTTCCCTGCGGGCCGGCGCCCTGGGCTATGTCACCAAGCAACAACTCGACGAGACATTGTTGCTCGCCATGCGTCGGACGCTTGGCGGCGAGACGTTCATAAGCGACAAACTCGAAGCGCGGCTTGCCATGAAATACCTGGGTGGGCAAACGCTGGAAGCGGACGCGACCCTGGAAGCGCTCAGCGATCGACAGCTACAGGTGTTTCGATTCATCGGTGACGGCCACGGCACGCGCCAGATCGCAAAAACCCTCGCCCTGAGTGTCAAGACGATCGAATCCCACCTCGAGCACATCAAGCAGAAACTGGTGCTCGCATCCTCCGTCGAACTCGCCCAACGCGCAACGCAATGGGTTGAAGCCGGGAGAGGGGATCGGTAATACGCCTTGCCGGGTGCCGCCCGCGCCCGCCGTCCCCTGTTAAACAAATCAGTTGCCTGACCCATGGGGCATTCCCCCATGCTATAAACAGGTAACGCTTGGCCGCGCTTAGGGTCCACCCTGTCGGGTCATGGACAGCATCGTCACCCCACCTGCAACGAAGACCCGGAGGCGGCTCCTGATCATCGATAACCATCCCCTGGTGCGTCGCGGTCTCAGCGCGTTGATCGATAACGAGCCCGACCTCACCGTCTGTGCCGAAGCCACGCACGAGGAAGGTTTAGAGGCCATCGCCACCAGCAGCCCCGACCTTGTGATCACCGATCTCTGGCTGGCGGAAACCGATGGCTTCGGGATGATAGCGGACATCCGCGCACGCCACGCGGACCTCCCGATCCTGGTGCTCTCCATGCACGCGACCCCTCAATATGTCCGGCGCGCCTTGCATGCCGGTGCCAATGGTTACGTCAGCAAGCAGGAGATGGGCGAGACACTGCTGATCGCGATCCGCTGCGTGTTCGACGGGGAGATGTACGTGAACCCGGAGATTAGGGCCGTGCTAGATTCCGGGTAGTCGCTTTGGCTGCCATGGGGGAATCCCCCATAAGAAAATGGGGGAGCGGCCCGATGTGCGTGGTGCGCCGGCTGTGTATGCTGCGCATACCCGAGTCTTTCCATATTTTCCCAAAGAAATGCAGAGTATCGAGTGTTTTTTAGCACGATCGAATAATTCATACACAATGAAACCGGCTGAAAAGCCTGGCGGGAGCTTCCATGAATACTGCGACATCAAGATTGATACACCGACTGTTCTACGCAGTGGCGTTGTTAACTGTCGTGTCGTGTGGCGGTGGCGGTGGCGGTGGGGGTGACAGTTCCGGCGCAATAAATACCCTGCTCGGTGGCAATGCTGTCAAAGGCCCGGTGAATAACGCGGAAGTCAAGCTCTTTTACTTTGACGAGCAGGGCCAGGAGGTCGAACTCGAGGCTGACAACGCTCCGGTCATGACCGATGAAAACGGCGGTTTCATGTTCGACGCGCCGTTCAACGAACTGCCGGCCGATGTCGGTCCCGGAATACTGCGTACCATCGGTGGAACGACCGACCCGGACAACGGTGTCGCGCCCACGCTCGAAGCAGTGATCCCTGATTTAGGTGTCTATAGAAATAAATCCGCACTCGCCACCAGGCATTTGTCCACGGCAAGCTCGGTCGCAGCCGGCCTGTTGAAGCTTGAAGCGGCAACCCTGGCAGCACGGCCGGGCATTGCACTGACCAATGCGCTGGTTGACCGCGTGGAAATCCAGCTTGGCGTCGATCTGGATGACGATCCGGCCCTGATGACAAGCTCGACTGCAGCAGTGAACAGGAGTGTGGATGCGCTGCTATCGTTGCAGGTGTCAGCAGAAAACAATGCAGCCATCAACGAGTACGTGGAGTACCTTGTGGCCAACCTTGCATCCACCTCGGGCACGCTGGACGGGGAGATGAGGGATGCCACAACAGGTGTGGACATGCAGGCTGCCTTCGAGTCGCCCACCCTGGCAGTGCTGTTCCCCGGTGGACCGGAAGACCTCCGGGAGCTGCGCCTGACCGTTGACAAGGCGCAGATCGAAAACGACGGTCTTGACAGTGCCATGTTGAGTGTAAGCGTTCATGATGGCACCGGCACACTCGTACTTGATCCTGGCGCGGTAAATCTCAAAATTGTGGCTGGACAGGCAATTCTAGGTAAAGAGACGCTGTCAAAATTAAACGACAAATTCGACGTGCGCTTGAGCAGCACCCGGCCGGGTTCTGTCACCGTGGAGGCCAGCTATGTGCTGGAAAACGGTGCCGTGTTGACTCAAACCGTACCTGTCGAGGTGGTTGATAGAATTGCAGATACAGAAGATACAGTTTCCCCAAAAGTTGTAAGCGCGGTTGCAATAAGCAACACAGAGGTCATCGCTACCTTCACCGAGGCCTTGCGTGGCGGACTCGGTGGTGCCGAGAACCCGGCCTTTTACAGCATGACAGCCGTTGATGTACCCGGACAGCCGGCAATCGGCGCCTATGTTGATGTTATCAAGGCGGTACTTCTTGCACCTGATTACAGGTCGGTCCTGCTGACCACGCAGTCTCAATCCGGTATCAGTTACACCTTGCAAACATCGAATCTCCGTGACCTGGCCGGCAACAGCTTTGAACCGCCGACCACAGGCGTTGAAGGGGACAGCCCAAGCAATACAACATTCGTCGGCATACCGCCGAGTGGCCTCGATATTGTCGACTCCGACGGCGATGGTCTGAGTGATTCCGATGAACTGTTCGGGTGGGCTGTCACAACTATCAGGCCAAGCGGTCTGATGGATACTCACTGGGTGACCTCCGACCCGCAGAATAAAGACACAGACGGCGATAGGGTGAATGACAACGAAGAAAAACACGGCGCCATAGATCCGCGCAGCGCCGATACCGATGGCGACACCCTGACAGACAACCAGGAGTGGAACGTGATCTACAGCGATCCCGCCAACCAGGACACCGACGGTGATGGTACCCAGGATGGTTTCGAGTTTTACTCCTTTCGCACATCACCGGTGCTGGCCGACACTGACGGTGACCAGATCAGCGATACCGACGAGGTGCTGGCGCGCAACCGCGACCCACGTATTGCAGACCTGCCATTGCATGGCATCAACATCGGCGACGTCCGCTTGCAGATCGACGAGCGTTTTACCTTCGAGGATGTGCAAGGCGAAACGGTGACGACTGAGTCCAGCTCCAGTGTCACGCTTACACATGGCGAACGCAGTACTAGAGCCATCAGTAGCAAAGCGTTTGCGGAAGCTATGATCACCCTCAAAGCGGGCATTGAGTTCGGCCCCCCCGCTTTGTTACCGAAGAAGATCGAGCTTGGGGCCGATGTCCAGTACAAAGGAGGTGTTGAAGTACAGATCAGTCGCGAGTCGACTGTCGAATCCCAGCGCGTTCGTGAAGAATCTTTTGCCAAGGCGAGAGAGCTGTCTGAGTCGAGCACGGTGACCCGCGAGATCGTCGGTGCGCGCATCGACGTTGAGCTGAGTCTCACGAACCCGGGCGACCTCGCCTTCTCGATCAGCAACGTGGAAGTCACGGTGCTGGCGCGCAGTCGCGAATCGACGAACCGTTTCGTTCCGGTGGCGACACTCGTTCCCAACACTACCCTCATCACCGGTAATACGGCGACGTTCAACCTCGGGCCGTTCACGGCCGAGCATGGGCCGATCCTGTTCTCCAGCAGCGAGGTGTTCCCGAATCTGGTCGATGAGCTCATGCAGTCGCCTAGCGGACTGATCTTCGAGGTGGCAAACTTCGATATTACCGACGAGTTCGGCCGCCTGTTCACCTTCTCCAACCAGATTGCACGCGACCGCACTGCCGGCATCATCATCGATTACGGTGGTGGGCGGCTCGAGCGACAGCTCGTGGCCACTGCTTTGCAACCCGATCCAGAAGGGTTCGGTGGGACGATAGGTGGCTTCGTCGGCGGGTTCAATGCCGACGGATCCCCCAAGGGTATCCCGCTCGAGTTCGCACTCCAGGACATTCTCGGACTGCCCAAGAACGCCTCGGTAGTAGACGGTATTGTCGCAGGTGTCGACCAGACAGCGGATAGTACCGCCACGGGTGACGACATCCAGCTGATCCCGCCGGGTACCACCGGCGTTGGCGTGGGCAGCATCGTGGTTTCCGCGGGTCAGAACGGGGTGCTGGACTCTGCGGTAGATCCTGACGACATTGCCGAGGTCACCACCGGTTACGCGACTAGTGCCACGTGTAGTGCAGCCTCCGACAAGCCGCGCGAGATTTGCGAGATCGATAACGAATGCAAAGACCCCGCTCTCAGCGATATGGGCTCATGCACCGGTCCCGAGACGCTGGCGCGCATCGGTAGCTTAAGCACCGGCGATTTCGACCGCCAATGGGTCGTTCTCACCACTGGCCATATCCCGGCAGGCGCCGAATTCGGTCAGTTGACCCTCAAGGCAGGCGATGATCTTTACTTCGCTTTTGTACAGGACCTCGATGAAGACGGTATCTTTGCGCGCGAGGAGTTCCTGTACGGATCCACGGACAGCCGGGCGGATTTATTCGACAATGAGTCGTTTGGCATAGTAGCCCCCTTTACCAAGGGGGTTCCTAGGGTCCCTGATGACGAGAGCTTCTCATTGAAACCACCTATTCTAGGTGCGGACGGCGTGTTCGACTCGAAAGACACTGATCGTGACGGGCTGGGTGACTTTGCCGAGATCCGTATCGGTTGGAAGGTCTCAGCTGATGGGGGACTGCTTCAGCAGGTGTTTTCGAGCCCGCGCCTGGCCGATTCTGACGGCGATGGCCTCCTCGACCCGCAAGAACAAGACCTGCGTAAGTTCTGCTTTTCGCCCTTCGGTGACGGTGTCCAGGGCAGTCTTCCCGACGATGGCAGAATCGATGCTTTGTGTAGCTTCGAAAGTGCCCCCGAAGTTGTCCAGACTGACGCCATTACGATCATCGCCGGTGCCAACGGCATTGCAGAGTCTAGGGCCGACCCTGGTGACAAGCAATTGATCCCTCCAGGCATGATCGGTCTCACCTTCGGCACACCAGTGGTCGGTCCCGGTGCAGACGATATCATGGTCACTCCACTTGGGGGTGATGACGAGTATGTGTCCGTCGAGTCCAGCTCGAAAATCCCGCCGGCCAGCAATCCAACCCTGTCCGACACTGACTTCGACGGAGTCGAAGACTTTTCTGAGCTTACGGGATTCCTTGTTGGTGTCAGCATCAAGGACGGGCTTGGCATCACGTTCCCCGAGGTCTCTCAAAATATGGCCCAAAGCAAGGCAATCGGTGATGATGTCCAGCAAGCGTTCTTTGGGGGTCCAGTGTCCGATGGCGGTGTCGTCGTTCTGCCCGGGCCGAATGGCACCATCGAATCGTCCCAAGGCGGTGACGACGAACTGCATTTCGGTGAAACAGTGGTGACCGACCCGCTGCGCCGCGATACTGATGCAGACCTTGTCTCGGACGGTCTCGAACGCGACAAGGGAGGCAACCCCAGGAACCCAGACGATGGAAATGAATTCCGGGACTCAGACCAGGATGGGCTCAGCGATACCGAGGAGACCATCTTGGGCTGGCTGGTCAGCGTTAACGGCGAGACCGCTACCCTGGTTTTGTCCAACCCCAACCGGCCGGACAGTGACTTTGACGGATTGCCGGACTTTGCCGAGCGCGTGTTGCACACGGACCCGAATAATGCAGATACCGACGGTGACGGGTTGCGGGACTTCGACGAGGTTGCTGGCACCGATTTTGAGCAGTTCTTCGGACTTGATCAGCAGTTTCCTCGGTTCTTTGTGGACGGCGCCAGCTCCGAGCAGTACGGCACCGATCCCACCAGAACAGATACGGACGAGGACACGTTGACCGACTATTTCGAGCTGGTGGAGGGCTATCGAGTGCTGATCGGTGGTGAGTCGTCATTTCGCCAGGTTTTCACCAATCCACTCGTGAAGGATACAGATTTGGACGGCGTCTTTGACGATCAAGAGGCGAGCGGTACGCACTACACGGCCCCGGGCGTCCCGGGCACTGTGATCACCGATGCAACCGACCCCGACACGGACAATGATGGACGTAGCGACGGCATTGAATGGCAGTCTCGTACCCACCCGCTAATACCCGATATAAGCGTACGTGTGAAATTCACCGAACTTAACATCAGAGAGATCGGAGCCGATCCCGAACCTGCTGGCGGCGCGAATGTTCCACAGAATGAAATTGGCTGGTACTTCACGGTGCGGAAATCAGGCGAGGACGGCAACGGTGCGCTCCTCTCGTCCGCACATGACTTGTTCCAACCACCGCGGCAGGAGATAAAAACAACGGCATGCGATAATCCGCCGCAGTTTCCGGGCGATACCGGATGTGTAGGAGTCGCAGAAAACGCAGGGGCGGGTCAAACCCCTAACTGTTGGCTATTACAAGTACACAACGAAGCGCAGTACAACATTAAACTTGATAAGACACGTACAGTTAGGTTGGAAGAAGGAGACACAGTAACGATCGCAGGGATACTATACGAGAACGACTTCTCAGGATATGACTGTGGTGAACCCCCTTGGTTCATCCCATCATTAGCACAGAGCGAGTGCGTAACGCGGTTCAGACAGACATGGAGCTTCGACGACTTCAAAGATGGGGGGCAGGCGACCTTCCCTGCGGTGGACGGTTCGGGCACCGAGGAAGGCTGCGTTTGGGACGTGGGTATTGAAGTCGAAGCTCAGTAGTACAAACGGCTGCGAGCGGGATGCCGCAGTAATCAATTGCGATCAATAGGGTCAGACTCGATTGATCCATCTGAACAAGGAAACTCCCCGCTCCAGCGGGGAGTTTCGTATTGGCCCCTAGACCGCCCTCGTCCCACATCACCCATCGCCGTGAATACAACCAGAAGAATTAGGGGACAGACCACGATTAAATCTTTTGACTTGTAGTTATGCGCAGAGAAGGTGTCAGAATTATTTTGCCATATAGTAAAGAATGACCCCGCTCCCAAGAATTAGGGGACAGACCACATTTAATTCTTTTGACTTGTAGTTATGTACCGAGAAGGTGTCAGATTTACTTTGCCATACAGTAAAGAAAACCCCGCACCGGCGGGGCCTTTCTTGTCGCACCTAGAGCGGACCCTCGGCCCACCTCACCCAGCGCCGCTCTTACAACCAAAGCGTCAATTGAATGTCTGTTACTGCAGGCTTTCAAGTCACTCGCATTGAGATGCTGTACTTCCGGATTGGGTCGGAAGTGAATATCTGAGTGAATTGCTCAGGTAATCAACCAGGAACTTCCGTTCCCGGCCATACTCTTGACCTAGACAGGCGAGTAGCGAGCGGCGGGAAAGCCGCAGATTCAGTCATTCAGCATCATTAATAAAACCGGCCCCGAAGGAGCCGCCATCTGTAATGTTATGGGCAGGGTTCAACATTAAATGAATCGGTTCCTGCTATATATTTCACAGGATTGGAAATGCTTTGACCTATCAGATCTGCATATGTATCTCCACAGGCGATGCCGGTTTCTGAAAGCACAAAAGTGAGAGCCAGATCAGAATATCCATCATGGTTGTAGTCTCTCCCTTTATAGCGAATCGGCATTGCCCCATCAGGACCAAACTTCAAAGATGCTGGGTCGACCTGGAGTGCATCAAAATCAGAGCTACCCAATATAGCGACTCTGAGATATTTGCCCTTGTTCAAATAAATTAGATTCTCTGGTTTTTTACTTGGTTTAATATCAATCGTTACAATTTCAGTAAGACCAAATACATAGGCAGAGCCAGAATTTATTCCGTTATCGTCATCACGTGTGGCTCCTGCCGCAACAATGTTCCCACTAATGGAGACGCTGGCACCAAAGTAGTCGCCTGCTTCACTATCACTTCCCCTGATTTTGGCTCGTTCTATCCAGGTGCCATTATCACGAACAAAGACATAGGCAAAACCGTTCCTATCATCTTGTCTATAGTCCTGAATTCCGCCCACCACGAGTGTATCGCCGCTCACCGACACGCTTGTTGCAAATCGGTCACCGGCGACTAGATCCTCTGCAGTGAGAATGGCCTGCTCGGTCCAGATGCCATTGGTACGCTTAAACACATAAGCACCACCGATCCTGCCGAAATATCCTCCGGGGGCACCTATCACAGCGGTGTCGCCATCTAAAGCGACGGAAGATCCAAAACCTAAATAAATGTCATCATCGCTTGCCTTGAGTTTGGCCTGCTCAGTCCACACGCCGTTGGTACGAGTGAAAACATAGACCACCCGCTTTTGGCTATTCCAATCAAACCCGTTCCCAACAACAATGGTATCACTATCAATTGCGACGGCATTGCCAAATGTTTCTTCTCCTTGATCCTCTCCAGTAGAACCACTCGGCTTAAGAATCGCCTGTTCGGTCCAGATACCATCATCGCGCACGTAAACGTAGGCAGAGCCGTTTTCGCCCGGTTGGTCATCCAGAATTCCACCGACTACGGCGGTGTCGCCATCGATTGAAACAGACCAGGCGAAAATATCTACCCATCCACTGGGTCTTAGTTGCGCTTGTTCGGACCATGTATCGCTAGTACGCACAAATACATAGGCTGTACCTGGATCATACTCATAGCCACCGAAGGGAGCGCCAATTAGAGCGGTATCACCATCAATTGAGACAGAATAACCAAAAAAGTAATCGTCATTATCACTTGATGTAAGTTTTCCCTGTTCGGTCCAGACATCGCCGGTATTTGTATAGATATATACTGGGATAGGTCCTTCATATCGACTATATTGCCCAACAAGGATAGTATCGCCCTCCACAGTGAGGGTAGCTCCGAAGTAGTCTCGCGCTTCACCATCACTCGCCGTCAGCTTGGCAACTTCAATGTAGGCTGGGGGGGATGGTATTAACCCTTCGCCGACATCACCATCGTGGACAGCCCATGCATATTGTTCTGGGCTTTCATTGCTATTGTGTTGGACGCCATGGTTGAAAATGAAATACCATCCCACGTTAGCAACATTATGGGAGAGAGGGACAGGCAAACCGGTCCAGAATTCGGTGAGTTCGCCGATCTGAATACTGTCAAATGGGCCGGTGTTGGTAAGGCCCTTCTCAGGCGGTAGCGGAAAACCGTATCCATCTAGATTACCCAGCGTGTCATAGTACATACTCCCCAACTCACTGTAGACTGTGGTGGCTGGATAAGGTGGCGAACCGCTCGTGGTCTGTACGTTATACCCGCAGTCCGTGCCGCCAGTGATAGAATAATCGCAGCCCAGTTCTCCGGTATCCATCATCATTGGCAGTCGCCACTGGTTCGTTCCGCCATAATTCGCGGCATTCATTGCATCCAGCCAATACTTTGCACCCCACCAGCTCGCCTTACCATCACTGTGTATGACCTGGTAAACTGGGTCGCTTGAGTCTAGTTCCGTGTCATAGGGCAATCCAAAGGTATTGCTTGCGATCAGTTTGGTATCTGCCAGCCAAGTGATGCCCACCACTTTGTCGTAGAACGCCTCTGCTGTGGTCAGGTCACCATCGAGGTCTCGAGGCAGCAACGTTGTCTCCCACGTGCCTTGGCCGCTTACTCCAACGGCGTAGGTGGATACTGATATGAAACTGATTGCTGAGGCGAAAATGGTAGCCGACAGGTGTGATTGCTTCATGGCGATTCCTCCATGAATTCGGAATAATCACGACCTATTTTTATTAATATGGTCTGTATTTATAGTCTAGTCCCGACATGAGGAATGTGCATTGCGAAAAATCAAATCCGATAGGATTGGCTATAAGTAAGGTTACTTACACAAGGCCTTATCTGTAAGGTATGTGAAGGACCGGAAAGGGTCGATAGCAGCCGGTCCGCATCCGGCTCATAAAGGTCTTCTTTCAGTACGTTACTGATCTATAAGCAAAAACCCTGAACTTCCGGTACGGGTCGGAAGTGAGCATTTGACTAAATTACTCAGGTATACAGCCAGGAACTACCGGGCTCGGCCAGCTACAGATCTTTATCCCACTTTAAAAACGGCCCCCGTAGGAGCCGTCATTGATCATCCTGAATTTGTAGTTATGTTGATCTCTTGCGCCTCGCAACGCCAACCAGCCCAAACAAGCCAGCTACAAAGAGCCAGACAGATGCCGGTATAGGTATTACAGCAGCTCCGCCGTTTGCTCCCACTGTAAACGCATACCAGTTTTCATTGGTATTGGTGAAGGAAATACTCGAAAATATACCTTCAAAGAGAATTACGCCGTTGCCTTCATTGCCAGATACAATGTTCTCATTAACGACGATTGGATTACCACCATAAATACTATTTGGGCCACCGATTTGTAGCGTTGGAGTTTCAGAAAACGTAAAACTTGCGGTAAGTCCAGGTTGACCTAAACTCCATATAGCAACAATCGGATCAACGATAGGTGCTGAAAAACTAATGATTCCTGTTGTGGTGGATCCATCTAGCCCTATGAGGTCACCAACGGAATCGGGAGAGGTATCAACAGCACCACCTACGTAAGTTGCCTCAGGATTCCATATCGTGGATGTACCATTGATATTTGAAGTACTAATTACTTCTCCAAAGTAATTAACACTGGTCGATCCCAAAGTACCGCTTGCTGAACCCGGATCGCCAAGCGTGATTGCTGTCCAGTCAGTCCACATGGTTGATGCTAGGACGCTGGATGATGATGCCATAAACATGGCAATGACAAAGAGTATCTTGCTGCGGGAGACAATTTTGAATATATTCATCGTTTCCTCCATGATATTTATTTCTTAATTACAAAAATGAGAGCGATTCCCGTCACCTCATCAACAATATATTATTTAGACCATAGATGAATCAATTTCAAGTATTTATAGCCACTATAGCTCATTAACAAGCTAATATTTCAGATCTTTTAAAATAGCAAACCAGCATTTCTTGACGACTCACATCCAACTCAATATGAACGTCAAGATGAAGTTGTTTCTGACCCATAAGCAAAATTCTGCATGTCTATTCCGGTTCGTCTTCCTCCTTTTAGTGACTGTATATTAGCGGTTGCTGTAGGACCGAGAAGGGTCAGAAGTGAGCATTTGACCAAATTACTCAGGTATTCAGCCAGGAACTACCGTACCCGGCCACTTCCAGACCTTTAGCACAATGTAAAACGGCGACCGAAGCCGCCGTTTCTATTGATGCCAATTTAACTGTTACGCTGCTTTTGTGCGTCTAGCTATACCAATCAGCCCCAGCAGACCGGAGCCGAAGAGCCATACCGCGGCAGGGATTGGCACAGCGGAAGCGGCAGAGAATGTGAAGGTTCCAAAGAATGTTGGATCTGGAAGTGGCGAGAATGCAGGGGGGGCCGATGTGGCGAAAGCAGTACCAATAATTGCGTCGTAAATATCTTCCTGCGAACCAGCAAGAGAGCTGTTAAGTTCATTATCAGCGCCAAGAGGAATCAAACCAACCGTATAGGGTGTTGAAAAGTCAGCAGACCATGAGCCTGTAAAATCCAGCGCATCGGCGGTAATGCTCACTATCTGTATTGTAGGGAATACACCGCTGGTATCCCAGTTAATAGAAACAATCTCGCCGATCGTCCTAGTAGATTCTCCATCTCCACCATTTGTAAATGTAGGCAATCCCGTCAATCCATCTATATCTGGTATGCCAGTTCTTGGAATGCCCGGTGATGTAGAAACATCACCTGGGAAAGCCGGCATAGTTGTTGTGAAAGTTCCTCCCCCTTCGCCAATGTAAGTAATACTAGTGAGGTTAACTTCGAAACCAGTTGCTGAAGCTGTAACATAGTTATATCCGAAATACGTATCAATAATATTAGCGTGCGAACTTGATGCTCCGGCAAGTAATAACATGCAAGCGCAGAGTGCGCGTAGTAAGCATGATCTATTCATAGGTGCTTCCTCCTTTAACTTCGTTTCTTATTTATTCAGCCTGAATTGTTATTGTTGATTTCTGACAGTTAACTGAACTTTATCAGCCGTTGATATTTATCACCAAACGGTGATAAAGATGTAGAAGTACGTAAACAGATTAGTCTGAGTGCAAACGGCTACTTCCAGTACATGCCGGAAGTTTAAGGAAAATTTCTGAACTTCCGTATATGGACTCCTCCTCGGTTTGCAAGCACTCCGTTCATTGGCGATGAGGTACGACTGCTCACGTATATCCGGCCTCTAACTATAGCATCGGTTTATTGATGCCGGGCCATAATGGGCTATTCGCGCGCCAGTTCCCCATCGCTTCGTCGTGCTTTTCGCACCCGGAAGTTCTCGGATTCTACCGGCGCCGGGTCGACCTGTTCACCATCGTTCGGCTTGCTTTGCAATCGTGGTTGAATTACTACTGGTTACTACGTGATTAGTCGGTCATCTCAATATGTGAGATGTGTCAAGCCACAATATAATCAGGCTCATAATCCGTGCCATTCCTCAACATGGCCCAGGCAATGCGAGCCGTTTTATTGGCCAATGCCACTGCGGCTACATTCGGGTGTCTTCGTGTGGCCAGGTTGCTTACCCATTGGCTTAATCGATCATCCTTCTGTTTGGCCGTTCGGATCACTGACCGTGCACCGTGAATCAGCATGCTTCGCAAATAGGCATCGCCACGTTTACTGATACCCAGTAACCGATCTTTACCGCCAGAGCTGTGTTGCCTGGGCGTCAGTCCCAAGGAGGCAGCCATTTGTCGGCCATTGGTGAACTGCGCTGCATTACCCACAGTGGCAACCAGTGCTGTCGCGATCATCGGCCCGACACCGCGAAGCTGTTGCAGGCGCATTGCGACAGGATCACTCTTAGCGATCAGGTCAATCTCGTGATCAAGTTCTGCCACACGATGATCCAGGGTCATCAGGTCATTCCACAGACCACTCAGTAATCCACGGAAGCGTGTCGTCAGGCCATTCTCAGCGTCTTCCAGCCAAGCTGGCACTGCCACTCGTAAGCACGCTAATTGCTTAGGGGCTACAAGCCCGTACTCGGCAACCAGGCCACGTATCTGATTGGCCTTGGCCGTGCGGTGCCCGAATAACTCGGCGCGAATACGGTGTGCCGCCTGTATGTCCTGCTGTTCCGCCGTCTTGACGGCCACAAACCGCATGCTGGGTCGACTCATGGCTTCGCAGATGGCCTCGGCATCATTGGCGTCGTTCTTGTTGCTCTTCACATACGGCTTCACAAACTGCGGGGCTATCAGCTTTACGGTGAATCCATTGGCCTGCAGTTGGCGTGCCCAGTGGTGGGCGCCCGCACAGGCTTCCATGCCGATCTCGCAGCTTGGCTCTACTTTCCCCAGTAACACATTAAGCCATTGATCACGCACCAACCGTCGACGCCATACAGCCTTCCCATGCCGATCCACACCGTGTAACTGAAAGACGTTCTTTGCCAAATCAATACCTACGCGACTAAGCTTGTTCATAGTGGACTCCT
>Ga0224512_10001849_pt1 | contig 19782 bp, 12 predicted proteins | sample SF_May12_sed_USG_4_FD_169103 | JGI IMG/M metagenome (GOLD analysis project Ga0224512, IMG submission 169103) | Sediment microbial communities from San Francisco Bay, California, United States - SF_May12_sed_USGS_13 | ecosystem: Environmental > Aquatic > Marine > Sediment | place: USA... | reverse complement strand
CTCGGTCTGCCCCACGGCGTAGCGCCCGTCAGGCGAGGCGGTGAGCGTGTGCGCGATCTGGAGACCGAGGACGCCCACGATCGACATGGCCAGCTGCGGGGCATCGGGCCGGGTCACGTCGTAGATGTAGTAGCCGTTGAAGCCGGACCCGTACAGCTTGTCCTGCCCCGTGTTGGGATCGTAGGCGGCGTAGAAGTCGTGATACCCCTCGAGCGGCCCGTACGGCGTCATGTCCGGTGCGGTGGCTGGCCACGGCACGCGGCCCACGAACCCGTACGCCGAGTCGCCGGCCACCGCCTTGCCGAGGTCGTAGACGTTGGCGTGCGGGCCGTTCGTGGTCGTGAACAGCAGGGCCCGCCCGTCGGAGTGCTTGTAGGCGAAGATGTTGTGGAACCCGCCGGGGGTGTCGGGTGCGCGGATGCGCGCGACTGCGCGTACCGTGGACGTGTCGGGGAGTCCGGTGACGTCGAAGATGATCGCGCCGAGATCCGCGTCGGGCCCGCCCGGCGCGAACTGGAACGACTGGATGATGTAGTAGCGGCCCTGGTGCTTGAAGTACTTGGCGTCCATTGCCCCGAGGCCCACGTGCAGCTCCGGGTTCTCGATGCGCCACGAGTAGAGCAGCGTCGGGTTCGCGGGGTTGGCGAGCGAGACGATGTCGAAGCCGAAGGTCGGTCGCAGCGCGCGACTCAGGTACGCGTACGGGCGCGACGGCTCCTGCTCGATCTCGATGTCCGTGTAACTGATGGCGGGCCCGTCGGTGCGGAGACGGCCGAGGACGTGGACGTTGGACGTGTTGGGCGGCGAGTGATCGCCCTGTGCGGCGACCGGGGCGGGCGCCACGCTCAAGAGAACGATCAGCGCCGTCACGGCGGTGACCGGCTTTGCGGTAACCAGCATCGACAGGGTTCCTCCTCCCTCGGGGTTACGGCGCCGCATCCACCGCGAACGCCATCATCATGCCTGCTTCCAGGTGCTCTGCGATGTGGCAATGCAGCATCCAGCGGCCCGGATTGGATACTTCCAGCAGGATGTCCACCGTTGAGCCCACGGGCACCACCGCGGTGTCCTTCCAGACCAGGTTCTCATTGGGCACCCCGTCCCGCGCGAGCACGAGAAACCGCTGCCCATGCAGGTGGATCGGGTGGTGCATCGGGTGAAAGGCGTCGGGGTCGTTGCGGAGCCGGAGCTTCACCACGTCGCCCACCCGGAACCGCCACGCAATGTCCATGTTCTCCCGGCCGGTGGCGGGATCGCGCAGGATCCACCGCACCTCCTGGGACGTCGAGAGCCAGTTCACGTCCGCCATCGGGTCGGTCCACTCGACGGGCTGCCTGTAGATCGTGTCTACGGCGATGAACTGCATCACCTGGATCGGCAGGTCGCGGACGGCAACCGAGAGCACGAGCTCCCGATCGGCTGGGCGATCCAGATAGCGGCGGTAGGGCGCCACCTCCTTCATGACCTCGGCGTCCTCCCGCAGCGTCGCGAAAGGCCGCGCATAGCTCGTGTCCGGACGCCCGGGCGCGACCGTGATCACGCCCAGCGTATCCACGTGGAACACGAAGTGGCCGGCCATGTGATTCACCACCTGAATGCGGTTGGTGATGGCGTAGCGCCCGGGCTGCGCGAACAGCACTTCCACCACGTACCGCTGGGCCGGCGCGATGGCGACGCTCGCGACGGTCATCTCCCGCTCGAATCGCCCAATGTCCGCGCCGACGAGCTTGATGGGGGCGTCTCCGAACGCGAGGTTGAAGCTCCGCGTGTTGGAGACGTCGGTGAGGTAGAACCGGACGACCTCGCCGGCGGTGTACGTGCGCTCGAAGCGCTGCTCGCCGTTCAGCAACAGCACGTTCCCGAACCTCCCCATGAGGGCGAACGTGGCGGCTTCCTGCCCGTACGGCACCAGCCCGTCCCCATCGATCAGGAGGTCGTCGAGCATCACGACTTCTTCCCGATTGACGGGGTTGTCGTAATCCGCCCGCTCGGAGCGCACGAGCAGGTTGCCGTAGAGACCGAGGTCCTGCTGGATGTCCTCGCGCACGTGCGGGTGATACCAGTAGATGCCCGCGTCGGGGAAGCGAATCGTGTACCAAAAGGTCTCCCCGGGCTGGACGGGGTCCTGGGTGAGGCCCGGCACGCCGTCGAACCGGTTGTCGAGCCGGATGCCGTGCCAGTGCACGGTCGTGGGGAGATCGATCCGGTTCGTGAACCGGACGCGAATCGTGGCGCCGCGGCGGACCCGGATGAGCGGTCCCGGTGCCTGGCCGTTGAACCCGTACATCGTGAACGTCTTGCCGGCGATCCTGCGACGGACCAGCATCGCCTCGAGCGCGAGCGTGTCACCGTCGGCGAGGTCGGCGATCTCGCGGGGTCGGGCGAACGGCAGGGACGTCGGATCCATGCCGTGGCCCGGCAGGAAGGGTGTGACGGCGGGCCGGACGCCCCTGAGGCCCGGTAGCATCGGGTTCCGCATCATGGGGACGATCATCCGGCCGCTCGGCGCCGACGGATCGGGGGCGGTGCCGTGGCGGTCGTGCTCGTGCTGCGCCGCTGCCGGCGCCGTGACGGCGAAGAGCAGCACCATGGCAGCAACCGGAGCGGCCGCTGTCGGTCGGATCCTTCGGTGGTTCATGTCGGAGCACTGGGGTAATGCAGTTCGTAGGATAGCCGGTGGCGCGCCAGGAGGCTAGTTGGGTGGCGACGGGAAAAGGTGAAACCGCTTCGGGCCCTCCTGGCGACCAGCCCAGCCGTGGGATAGTGTATCTCGGACCCAGATTGGGGCAGGACCCGGCCCTGGCCCCAGAGGAGGCTCGACTCCATGCACACGCGCCGCTGGAAACTTCCGCTCGTCGCGCTCGTGGTCGCCGCGTGGCTCGTTCCCATGTCCGCACGCGGCCAGGATGTGCGCTACACGACCGTGTCGCGCGCCGAGTTCGGAGGCGCGCTCGGGCGGATGATGAAACTGATGGGTGGCACGAAGGACGCGACGGAGGTGACTTCCATCAAGGGACTCCGGATGCGCACGGACGACGAGGGGAATTCGACGGTCCTCGATCTGGAGGGACGGGCGTTCACGTGGATGGACCACGAGTCGAAGACGTATATGACCATGACGTTCGAGCAGGCGGCCGCGCGTGCCAAGGCGGCCATGGAAGGGATGGAGGATTCGCTCAAGGCCGCGGAAGACCAGGCGCCGGACGCCGAGCCCGAAACGGTGCGCTACGAGGTGCGGTTCGCGACGGACCGCACGGGCAAGCGGGCGAAGGTCGCCGGCTACGAGGCCGAGCAGGTGTTCTTCCAGCTCGACATCGAGGCCATCCCGATCCGGCAGGAGGACGAGACCGAAGAAGAGGCGATGGAGCGGGCGGGGACGCTGGTGATCCTCTCCGATCTCTGGCTCAGCACCACGTTCCCGGGCTATCAGGCCAAGAAAGCGCAGGAGCGCCGCTGGGCCGAGATCCTCGGCAGCACGGAAACGGGCTCGCCCGAAATGGCGCAGGCCTTCAAGTTCGACCCTCGCATCAAGCAGGGGTTCGAGCGTTTGGCCGAGGAGATGAAGGGGATCGAGGGCGAGGCGATTCGGAGCATGATCCACGTGGTGAGCGTGCCGCACGGCGTGACGTTCGACCGCGCGCCGGTGCTCAAGGATGCCAACAAGAAGCTGTCGGATGACGTCGCGGGCGCGGCGGCGGAGGGGGCGAAGAACGCCGCGGTGGGGGCGATCACCGGCGGGCTGTTCGGGAGGAAGCGCGAGGCCGAGCCGCCGAAACCGAAGCAGGGCACGTTCATGCGCATCAGGAGCGAGGTCACGCAGTGCAGTACGGCTCCGCTCGGCGACGACGTCTTCCTCGTGCCCGCGGGGTATGCGGAACGGAGCGGCATGTAGCGGCCGGTGTGTGGGGGGCCGGGCCGACCCATGACGCGCGGCCCCACACGCCGTCGCGTGCCATGAGCATCTTGCTCGATCCGGCCGCCCACCCGGTCATCGCGCACCGCGGTGCGGCCGCCGCCGCGCCCGAGAACACGCTGGTCGCCTTCGAGCGGGCGCTCGCCCAGGGCGCCGACGCCCTGGAGCTCGACGTGCACGTCACCGCCGACGGCGTCCCGGTCGTGCTCCATGATCCCACCCTCGATCGCACGACCGACCGGCCGGGGAACGTGGGCGCCATGCAGGTCGGCGCCGTGCAGGCGGCCGATGCGGGGTACTGGTTCACGTCCGATGGCGGGCGCTCGTTCCCCTGGCGGGGGCGCGGCGTGTACGTGCCGACGTTGGCGACCGTGCTGGAGCGGTTCGCGGACGTGCCCCTCCTGATCGAGCTCAAGACGGCGGCGGCGGCCCCCGCGGTGCGGCGGGTGGTGGAACACCATGCCGCGCAGGCCCGGAGCGTCGTGGCGGCGCTCGACGCGGCGGCGCTCACCGGACTTCCCCATCCCGCGTTCCGGCGCGCCGGCACGCGCGGCGCCATCGCCCAGCGCTGGGCCGCGGCGCTCGTTGGCGTGCGGCTGCCCAGGGCGGGTTTCGACATGCTGGCCGTGCCGGAACGCTGGCACGGGCTTCCCGTCCCGACGCGGCGCTTCGTGCGGTCGGCCGGGTGCCCGGTGCACGTGTGGACGGTCAACGATCCCGCCGCCGCCCGGCGCCACTGGGCGCGCGGTGTCGCGGGTATCGTGACAGACGTGCCCGCCCTCCTGCGCGCGGCGCGCGACGGACGATACCCCTAACCCCTCCCTCCTCCGATCCGCGATCCGTCGAATCGATCGATCTAGACTCCCCCTCCGCGCCGCGGTAGACTCCGCCACCATGCCGCATGCCTCCCGCCACCGCGCACCGCTCGCTGCGTTCCTCTGGGATTACGACGGCACGCTGGTCGACACGCGGCGGCGCAACTACACCATCGTGCGCCGCCTCCTCGCCGAGGCCACCGGCCGGCCGGCCGACCGCTTTCCCGCCTTGCGGTCGCTCGAGATCTACGAGCAGACGCAGCGCCGCTACGTGAACTGGCGCGACCTCTACACGCGCGAGTTCGGGCTGTCGGACGCGGACACGGATCGGCTCGGCAGCCTGTGGAGCGACTACCAACTGCGGGACGACACGCCGGCCGAGCTGTTCGCCGGCATCGCCGACGTGCTCGCGGCGCTCGCCGGCGTACCGCACGGGGTGGTGTCGCAGAACGCGCGCACGCAGATCACGCGGTCGCTCGAACGGGCGGGCATCGCCCGCTATTTCCGGTCGGTCATCGGGTACGACAGCGTCCACATCCAGCGACAGAAACCCGAGCCCGACGGGCTCCTGGCGTGTCTGGACGAGCTGGCGATCGCCGGGCCGGCGCGCGTCGTGTACGTGGGCGACCACGAGACGGACGTGCGGTGCGCGCGGAGGGCCGCCCGCGTCCTGGCCGATCGCGCGAACCCCATCGAGGTCCTCAGCATCGCGGTGTGCTTCGGCGACGGCTGCGACCACGAAGTCTGGGACGCCCAGGCCGACTACGTTGTCCGGACGCCGGGCGAGATCCCGGCGGTCGCGCTGGAGCTGGGGCTCGAGCCGTAGGGCGGATCCTGAAAGACGTCAGCAGGGGTGTGGAGGGACCGGCGCAGGGCGACTCCCCGGGGAGGTGCGGTACGGCGGTCGTGGAGTCGAGCCCGAGTCGGTCCCTCCACGCCCCGCACATCGGAACACAACGCTACGCGATCATCGACAACAGAAACGCCGCCGCGAACCCAAACGCCGTCGCGAGCCCCACGGCCTTGCCGCCGTGCTCGAACGCTTCCGGCATCATCGTGTCGGCCAGCATCGTGAGCACGGCCCCCGCGGCGAACGCCTGGATGAACCCCACCCAGTTACCCGACGCGTCGGCCAGCAGCGCAAAGCCGAGCGCCGCAGAGAGCGCGCACACCGCGACTACCGCGCTCCATACCCCGAGCACCCAGGCCGGGCTGTGACCCGCGTGGCGCATGCCCGTGGCGGACGACAGCGACTCGGGCAGGTTCGAGAGGAACACCGCGGCCACCACCGGCAGGCTGATCCCCTCGCCCATGAGCAGCGTGGTCCCGATGACCGTGGACTCGGGGATGCCGTCCAGGATGGCGCCGAGCAGGAGACCTGAGGGAGAGCCGTTGGCCTGCTTGCCCGTGCAGCTCTTGCGGTGATCGCCGCCGAAGCGGTCGATCGCCCAGTCGCCGAGAAAGAACGCCAGCGCTCCGGCGGCGAGACCCGCGGCCACCGCGTCGGCCCCGCCCGCGGCAAAGGCCTCGGCGGTGAGCTCGAACGCGAGCGCGCTGATCAGGACCCCGGCTCCGAAGCCCATGACGAGGCCGATGGCGCGCCGGGGGATGGTGAAGGCAAGCCCGAGGCCCGCCCCGAGCAGGAGAGACAGGGCCCCGAAGCCGCCCCAGAGACCCGCTGCCAACATATGCGCTCCTCCCGCGCCGCCGGTGTTCTTCTCTCCCCAATCCCGGCGGCCCCGCCGGGGTTCCCCGGCCGTGTTCAACGACGAGGCCCCGACCAGAGCGGCCGGGGCCCCGCACGTCACGACGCGACGACCGCGGTCAGTTGAGGAAGTACCGCAGCCCGAGCTGCATGCGCCAGCGCGACAGCAGGCTGGGATCGTCGATGAAGGTCTCCGACGGGCCGGTGAAGTTGAACACCGGCGCGCCGCTGGCGTCGAAGGTAGCGAGCGTCAGGGGCGACGTCGCCGCGGCGCTGGCCACTTTCCGCACACCCCATGAGGAGTTGAGCAGGTTCCCGACGTTGAGGATGTCAAGACTCAGCTGGAACCCATGCCGCGACCCACCCAGATCCAGGGAGAAGTCCTGCAGGATCCGCAGATCCACGTTGTTGTACCACGGGTTCAGTGCGCCGAAGCGCTCGGCGATCTGGCCCCGATGGGTGCGCAAGTAGGGATCCTGCTCGATGAACGCGTCCAGCTGGTTCCACTGCTCCTGCGCCGACACTGGGCTGGTCGGGTCGAACAGAATCTCCGACTGATCCAGCGGGATGTAGATGAGGTCGTTCCCCGCCTGCCCGTCACCGTTGACGTCGCCGGAGTAGATGAACGAATACCGGTTGCCGCCCGCGCCGGCGAAGCGGTTCCCTTCGGCCACTTCGACGAACACCCCGATTTGCGTCCGCAGGTTGGGGGACCAGGCCTTGGAATAGGTCGCGGCCGCGATGATCCGGTGTCGCTGCCCAAACTCCGAGTGGCTCAGCTCGGGGTTGTTCGGGTCGCCGCGCACGGGCTGGTTCTGCCACAGCACGCTCGCGATCTCCGTGGACTTGAGCGAGTTCTTGGCCTGCGTGAAGCTGTAGGCCAAGGTGGTGTTGAGGCTGGAGGCGAACGTCTTGCGCAGCTGACCCGTGACGTTCAGCGAGTGGCCGTCGCTCGTATTGTCGATCACGTAGATGCCGGCGCCCCCGTCCGGGTTCAGCTCGTTGTTGCCGAATCCGCCGTAGTACGGCCGGCCGTCTGGTGCGGGTAGTGTGCCGACCGGCGCCACTAGGTCCGCATTGCGCATGAAGACGGCGTTGAGGTCCTTGCTGTAAATCATCTCGAGCGTCCCGAGCAGTTCTCCTGGCAACTGCTGGTCGATCGCGACGTTCGTGGTCCACACCTGCGGCCACTTGAAGTTGGGATCCATCGCGTTCAGGTCGAACGACTGCTGCAGGATGGCGTCGCTCGACGTGGGGACCTGCGGCACCCCCGAGTTGAACGGCCCCCACACGTTGGGGTTGGCGCCGGGATTCGAGATCACGTTCCCGACCCAGACAAACGGGACCCGGCCCGTGAAGATGCCCGTGCCGCCGCGGACCTGCGTCTGGCGGTCGCCCACGGCGTTCCAGTTGAATCCCAAGCGTGGGGAGAACAGCGGGCTGGCGCCGGGCAGCGAGCCCTGGTCCACGGTCTCCGGCTGCCGGTTCTCGTCCAGCGCGGTCAGGCCGCGCGAAAACGGGTTGTCCACGGGGTTTGTGAAATAGGTCGGGAAGTCTACCCGCATTCCGAGCGTCAGGTTGAGGCGGTCCGAGACGAGGAACTCGTCCTGCACGTAAAACGCGAGCTGCCCCACGCTGATCTTCTCGCCCTTGAACGGGCCCGACCCGACGTACGAGCGGAAGTCGACCTGGCACGCATCCACCACGGGATTGGTGGCGGGCGTCCCGAACGGGTTGCACAGCGGATCGACCTGGCCGTCGTTGTCCCGATCGGCGTTGGGATCCGTGGCGTCGAAGAACTCGTCGAGCGAAGAGAACGTGGTGCCCCCGGCGGCCCCGACGACGGCCGGCAAGAAGAACACTCCGTGCCGGAAGATGTTGAACGAGTTGAAGAACTTGAACAATTCGAAGTTCCCGCCGAACGTGAGCGCGTGCCGGCCGCGGAACCACGTGAAGTTGTTGGTGATCTGCAAGACGTCCTGATCGAGGATGTTGTGGATCGAGAACGGCTCGTGGCCGACGGTCGTGTACGTGACGCCGTTCTCGCCGATCTCGATGGTCGGGAAGTCCGCGCTGAACGGCTGGCGGAAGTCCCGGAACCGGTTGTAGCTGACGAAGAAGCGGTTGGCGAAGCTGGTCGCCCGGCTGTTCAACTCGAAGGCAAACGAATTGAGCTCGTTGTTGATTGCGTAGCCCGAGTTGCGGAACGGCAGGCTGCTCTCGTTGGGGCCCCGCCCGCTGTTGGCGAAGCTCAGCACGAACGGATGCGGCGGGAGATCCCGCTTGGCGTTCAGGTAGTTGTAGCGGAACGACAGGTTGTTGCTCGCATTGACGTTCCAGTCGAGCTTCGCAATCAGCTTGTCGTTATTGGTCTCGTTGATGTAGCCCTGGTAGGCGCCCGGATCGTAGTTGTACGCCGTCATCAGGCGGTTCCGGATGGAATCCATGATCTGCTCGTCCACCCGCGAGACGCCGAACCCCGACGCCCCGCCGGTGCTGGCGGCGAAGTTCGTGCCGGGATCGTCGGTCCGCTCGATCTCTCCGTTGATGAAGAAGAAGAGCTTGTCCCGCACCAGCGGCCCACTCAGCGAGATCCCGGACTGGATGAACTTGAGGTCCGGGTTTGCGATCACCGGGTTGCCGCGCACCGAGTTGCCGATCAGGTCCTCGTTGCGGTAGAACGTGTACGCCGAGCCCCGAATCTGGTTGGTCCCGCTCTTGGTGACGGTGTTGATGTTGGCACCCGTGAACCCGCCCTGGCGCACGTCGAACGGCGCGACGGCCACCTGCACCTGCTCCACGGCGTCGTAGGGCACCGGCTCGGCGCTGGTCTGGCCGCCGGGCGCCGGATCGTCGAGACCGAACGGGTTCCCGAAGTACGATCCGTCGAGCGAGATGTTGTTGTACAGCCAGTTCCGCCCGGCGAAGGCAAAGTTGCCGTCGCTCCGTGGATCGAGCCGCGTCAGGTCGCGCGTGCTGCGCTTGATGGACGGGAGCGCCGCGACCTGCTCGGGATCGACGAACGTCGCCGCGCCGGTCCGGCCGGCGTTGAGCACCTTGTCCGGTTCGGCAGTGACCTGGACGGCCTCGAGCTGGATTGCCTGGCGCTCGAGTCGGAAGTCGAGCCGGAAATCCTGGCCGAGATTGAGGAACACGTTTTCCTGGGTCTCGGGACGGTAGCCGATCAGCGCGGCCGTCACGCGGTACGGGCCGCCGACCCGCATGTTGGGGAGATTGTACGCCCCGCCCGCCCGCACCGCAGCGCGGTACTGCGTGCCGCTCGGAACATGCACCGCCAGGACCGAGGCCGTCGCGAGCGGCACGCCGTCGAGATCCGTGACGATCCCACTCATCGCCGCCGTGGTGACACCCTGGGCCGGCAGCGCTGCCGGCACGGCCAGCGCCGCGCCCAGCAGGAGCGCCAATCCCGCCTGGAGCCTGAACTGGGTTGCTTTCACGCGATCCTCCTCGAGGACGAGTGCGGGGGAACCTCCCAACTGCCGTGACTGCCTCCAACGCCGCGGGCGCCCGCCGACCGGGGCCCGGATCGCGGGGCCGAATGGGGCAATAAGATGTGGCCTGGATCCCGATGCCGCGAGGGGGGCCTGCTCGGCCCGCCTGCCCGCTATCTTCCGATGCGTCCCCAACCCACCCCGCCCCGTCTCCCGGGCGCCGGCGGTGGCCCGACCCCAGCGTGGGAGTTGCCCGTGTCCGTGATTCGCCCGCCTGCTGCTGCCCCGGAGCCGGAGGTCCCGCACGACGACATCATCTACCCGGCCACCGTGCCGTTTCTGCTGGTGCACGTCGCCTGCCTGGCCGCGATCTGGACAGGCGTCACGACGAGCGCGCTCGCGCTCGCGGTGGCCCTCTATCTCGTGCGCATGTTCGCGGTGACGGCCGGCTACCACCGCTACTTCGCCCATCGCTCGTACCGGACCAGCCGCGGGGGGCAGTTCGTCCTGGCCCTGCTCGCGCAGACGTCGGCCCAACGCGGCGTGCTGTGGTGGGCGGCGAAGCACCGTCATCACCACCGCTACTCGGATACGGCACTGGACGTGCACTCGCCGCGGCAGCACGGCTTCTGGTACGCGCACCTCGGCTGGATCTTCACGTCGCAGCACGCGGACGTCGATCTGGGCGCGGTCCCGGATCTCACCCGGTATCCGGAGATGGTCTGGCTCGATCGCCACAAGTATCTGCCGGCGGCCGTGCTCGCGGTGCTGGTCTGGCTGGCGGCCGGGTGGCCCGGACTGGTGGTGGGCTTCTTCTGGAGCACGGTGGCGCTCTACCACGGGACGTTCATGATCAATTCGCTCGCCCATGTGCACGGGCGCCAGCGTTACGTGACGGGTGACGACTCCCGCAACAACTGGTGGCTCTCCCTGATCACCTTGGGAGAGGGGTGGCATAACAACCACCACGCCTACCAGCGATCCACGCGGGCGGGGTTCCGCTGGTGGGAGATCGATCCGACCTTCTACGTGCTGAAAGCGCTCTCGTGGGTCCGGATCGTGTGGGATCTCGGCGCGCCGCCCCCGGATCTGGTCCGGAATGAGCGACCGCTGGGCCGGGCGGTGGTGGAGAAGGTGGCGCGCCAACTCGCGGCGAGTTTTGCCGTCGAGAGTCTCGCGGCCCAGGTGCGCGCCTCGTGGGCACACTCGCCCCGATGGGTGGAGCTGACGGAACGGCTCCGCGCCGCGCGGGGCCAGCTCGAGGAGCTGGCCGCCCAGGTGCACCTCCCAAACCTGCCCAGTCTGGACGAGCTACGGGCCCGGGCGGAGGAGATGTTCGCCCAGACGCCGTCGATGGATGACATCGTGGAGCGGGCGCGGCTGCTGCTGTTCGCAGCGGTCTCCCGACAGTTGCTCGAGCAGGCGCCCGCCGGGGCGTGACGCGCCCCGCGAGGGGATCTCTGCCTCGAGCAGCCGTTCCCTAGGGCGTATCGACCAATACGCCCAGCTTCCCGGCGCTGTCGGCCGTGATCACGACCGTCCGCAGCTCGCCAGCCGGAATCAGGATGGGCTCGGACAGCAGCAACGTGTCTTCCAGCACCGGCAGGTTGTTGGCGTCGCGCCGCCGGCTCGACACCAACAGGCGCCAGGTGCCCGGTGTGCTCTCCAGATACGGCGACACGTCGGCATAGTCGAATGGGAACATGACCGTGATGAATTGGGAGAAGTCCGGCTGCGTCCGCCAGATATCCACCGGCGCGATGCCCGGCGCGAGATGGACGGCGCGGAGCTTCGTGCGATCCGCCGGGACCACCGCGTTCGTGTCCGACAGGATGCGTGGTTCTGTGCTGCCGCCCAGGTCGACCGCGAACACGGTCGTGCTGTCATCGGCGTCGAGCGTGACCTGGAGTGCCGTGCTCGAGCCGGCGCCCACGCCGCGCACCCCCACCGCGCGCGTGCCCGGGGTGACCGCGAGCCACGGGCTGGCGTCGCCCGTGGCCAGCGCGGGGGCGAGCACGGCATCGTCGACGAGTGCGTCGAGCCGGGTGAGCCGGCCGGACGCGTTCACGACGCGGATGTACGCCTGCGAGCCCGCCGGCGCCTGGTCCTTACAGGCGGCCGGCAGGATGACGAGGGCCACGGTCGCCAGCCAGGCGACGCGTGACGACAAACGGGCGCGGCTCATGCACACCTCCGGTTCGCCTGTGTAACCCCCGGGGACGATGGCCAGTTCCGCCTGATCTACGGCGCGGGTGCCGCCCCGCGCGCCGCCGCCGCCACGCCCCGGAGCATGCCCCGGAAGACCACGGCATGCGCTGGCCAGAGCCCGTACCAGTAGGCGAGCCCCAGAAGCCCGACCGGATCGAAGATGGCGGTCTGCCGGAGCCGCGCGCCCCCGGGGGCGGGCTCGACCTCGAACTGGAGCCAGGCGCGGCCCGGGAGTTTCATCTCGGCCTGAAGGCGGAGCAGCCGGTCGGGCTCGATCGCTTCCACGCGCCAGAAATCGAGCGCGTCGCCGGGGATGACGTGCTCGGGATCCCGCCGGCCGCGCCGCACGCCCACGCCGCCCACGCGCAGATCCAGAAAGCCGCGCAGCCGCCAGAGCCAGTTGCCGAAATACCATCCCGTATCCCCGCCGATGCGGCGCACCGGCGCGAACGCCGCGGCCGGCGGCACAGGGACCGTGACCGCGCGCGAATCCACGAGGCGGGAGCCGAAGCGCACGCCGCCCCACTGGGGATCCGTGCTCCCGGAGGAGAGCGCGTCCGACCAGCGCGTTTCGGCCACGTCGTGATCTTCGTTGACGAGGGCCCGGGCGATCGCCTCCCGGAATCCGCGCGGCCGCACAGCGAACGCGCGCTGTGCCGCGTCGTCGTGCACCACGGTGGGATTCCGCAGGCTTTCGATGAGCTGGCGGCCGACCCGCGCATAAATCGGGGTCACGAGGCCGAGCCAGAGGCTCGAGAGCTTGGGGGTGAGCAGGGGCACCGGGATCATCCAGCGGCGCAACCCCCGCTGCCGCGCGTACTCGTGCATGATGTCGGCGTACGACACGCGATCGGCTCCACCGATCTCGAACACCGCGCTGCCGGCCTGCCGGAGGTCGAGCGCCTTGAGCAGGTAGGCGATCACGTCCTCGATCGCGATCGGCTGGGTGGGAACGCCCACCCATCGGGGTGTGACCATGACCGGCAGCTTCTCGACGAGCGCGCGAATCATCTCGAACGACAGGCTGCCGGAGCCGATCACGATCGAGGCGCGGAGCTCAAGCGTTGGCACGCCCGAGTCCCGCAGGATCCGGCCCACTTCCTGCCGGCTGGCGAGGTGCTCGGACAGGTCCACCCCGCGGCCCAGGCCGCCCAGGTAGACGATGCGCCGCACGCCCGCAGCCCGTGCCGCGCCGGCGAATACGGCGGCGGCCTGCCGGTCGCGCTCGGCATAGTCGTCTGTGGCGGCCATGGAATGCACGAGGTAGTACGCGGCGCCCACCCCCTCGAGCGCCGGCGCGAGCGACCGCGCGTCCGTCACGTCGCCGGCCACGACCTCGGTGGCGGCCCCGACCCGCGGCCGGAGATGGTCCGGCCGGCGGGCGAGGCAGCGGACGGGGCGACCGCCCGCCTCGAGGGCATGCAGCAACCGGCCCCCGACGTAGCCGGTGGCGCCCGTCAACAGCACCCGCTCGGAGGCGGCCGAGGCGCCGTTCATTGCCGCTTGGGGGCGCGCTTGGCCGTGTTCTTCACCCCACGCCGCCGTCGCGGCGCCGCGGGCGCGCCGCCCACGGCCTTCGCGGTCGCCCGGAACGTGCGCCCCGCCGCGGTGCGCGGGAGGTCGGCCGGATCCTCGGGCACGGGGACCTCGATCCGCAGCACCCCGGGCTCCTGCGACTGCGCCTCGCGTGCCCCGAGCTCCGTGAAGATGCGGAGCATGGGGGTGTTCTCGGTCAACACCCAGGCCACCCACGTGTCGATCCCCTGCTCGGCAGCCGAGCGCGCGAGCACGCCGAGCAGGAGCGTGCCCAGACCCCGGCCCTGGTGCGAGTCCATCACCGTGACGGCCACTTCGGCCACGGTCGGCCGTTTGGCCAGCCGGATGTGCCGCGCGATCCCGAGCGCGGGCTGGCCGGGCTGCGTGGGATCCAGCGCGATCCAGGCCATGTGATCGCGGTAGTCCAGCTCGGTGAAGTAGCGCAGCTGCTCCTCGGTGAGCCCCGCGGGGGTGTTCATGAACCGCCGGTACCGCGACACCAGCGAGAGGCGGGCGAAGCCCTCGCGCAGCCGCGCCTTGTCGTCGGGACGCACGGGCCGGATGAGCACCGGGCTGCCGTCGCGCAGCTGGAACTCGAACGTCCGGCCAGGGGGGATCGTCGGCATGCCGTAATATCGCCCCGCGGCCTCCCGGCGCGGGGAACGTCGGCGGCACGGCCCCGGCATACGCTCGGGGCCGTGCCGTCGGCGAGGGGCTGGCTACGGCGCCACGCCGTCCGACAGGGTCTTGAGAAAGGCGACGAGCGCGATCTCGTCGTCGAACGTCAGTCGCAGATCGCCAAGCTCAGCGTCGTTGACGTTCGCCGGCACCTCCGGCGCGGGCCAGCAGTCGTTGAGGATCGCCATTTCCACCGGGTACGCGTCGGCACATGTGGGCTTCACGTCCCGTGTGTTGTAGAAATGGACGATCTGCCACAGCGTCTTGAAGTAGCCGTTATGGCCGTAGGCTTTCACGGCCGTCGTGGCGGGCCGGCGGTCCACGTTCCGCAGCGTCGGCACCTTCTGCATGCCCATGGCGTCCGGGGCGTAGAGCGCGTAGTCCGGCCGCGATGCCAGGAACGCACCGAGCCCGTAGTCGGTCCAACTCGCCCCGTCCGGATTGAACTCGGGCGGCATCCCGTACCACGGGTTCGCCGGGTTCTTCGGGAGCCCGAGATTGTCGTACGTGAAGTCCGTAAAGCGGGCGGGCTCCCGGCCGTTCCCGGTACCGAGCACGTGGCACTTGGCGCACTTGCCCTTCCCCTTGAAGAGGCTGAGACCGCGCCGCTCCTGCTTGGTGAGGCTCGCCGCCCGCCGCAGGGACAGGTCGTACTTCGAGGAGAACGCGTTCGATTCGTCGGAGCCCTCGAACGCAGCGATCGACAGGGCGACGGCGTCGTAAGCCTCGGCGACGTACTCCGGCTCGCACACGTCGGTGCCCCAGACCTGTTGGAACAGGTCGCCATACGAGCCCGCGCATACCCGGCTCACGACGTCAGCCGGTGTGGCCAGCGCCTGCTCGACCGGGTTGAGGAACGGGCCCTGGGCCTGGTCCGCCGCGGGATTCCCCAGTACCTCGCCCGTGGCGCGGCCGTCCCAGAAGTTGCCGCCCACGAACAGGCCCCTGTCGCTGTGGAGTACCGGGCTGAGGGTGGCATAGGCGGAGCTTGGTGGCTTGCGGTTGCCGAAGCGACCGGCGACGGAGCCCTCGTACACCGCCCCCGCCGCGTTGATCGCCGAGTTCGGTCCGGTCCACCCCCACGCCGGATCGTGACACGACGCGCAGGACTGGTTGCCGTTGAGCGACAGGTTCTCGTCGAAGAAGATGGCCCGGCCAACGGCGATGAGCTCCGCGGAGGTGGGCGAAGGGCTCTGGAGGTCGAAGGTCGCGTGATCCGGAGCGAGCGGCGCACGCTCCTGACACGCGGCGGCCGCGAACACGACGAGTGCCGCCACGGCCGTGGGGGCGCGACGGAGTGCAGGCATGGCCACCACCTAGGTGGGAGGTTCGAGGTCGGGCGCGCGGGCCGAGGCCCGGGCGGTCGAAGATGCCGGCAACGTTGGTCCTGGGACGTGAAGTGGGAATGAGATGGGAATGAACGACGGAGTGCGGCGGCCACCCGACACCACCGGGTGGACGGGGCGTTGGTGCGACACCGCCGTGCCTGGTGTATGGAGGTGGGGCACGGTACGTTACCCGGTCGTGCCTCGCGGCGGGGCGGACGGCCGCCAGCTCGGCGTGGTACCGCCCGACAGTGACCCTCGAGCCCCAAGGTAGGGAGTCGCGGAGCAGGTGTCCGACATCCTCGAACAACTGAAGCGTGCCCTGGCCGATGACTACGGCGTCGACCGTCTCCTCGGCGAGGGCGGCATGGCGATCGTCTTCCTGGCGCGCGACGTCAAGCACGACCGGGAAGTCGCGGTCAAGGTGCTGAAACCGGAGCTGGCGGCCTCACTCGGCGCCGACCGCTTCCTGCGCGAGATCCAGGTCACGGCCAAGCTGCAGCACCCCCACATCCTGCCGCTCTACGATTCCGGGGACGCCGACGGCCTGCTGTACTACGTCATGCCGTACGTGGTGGGCGAGTCGTTGAGCGACCTGCTGGAGCGGGAGACGCAGCTGGGGCTCGAGGACGCGGTGCGGATCGCGCGGGAGGTGGCCGAGGCGCTGGCCTACGCGCACAGCTATGGCCTCGTCCACCGGGACATCAAGCCGGACAACGTGATGATGTCGAACGGGCACGCCATCGTGGCCGATTTCGGGATCGCCCGGGCCCTGTCGGAGGCGGGTGCAGACAAGCTGACGCAGACGGGGATGTCCGTCGGCACCCCAGCGTACATGAGTCCCGAACAGGCCGCGGGGGATCCCGGGGTGGACGCGCGGGCCGACATCTACAGCCTCGGGTGCATGCTGTACGAGATGCTGGTGGGGCAGGTGCCGTTCACGGGCCCGACCGCCATGGCCATCATGGCGCGCCACACCATGGACCACGTGACGCCGCCGTCCATCATGCGGCAGTCCATCCCGCCGGAGCTCGAGGACATCGTGCTGCGGGCCATGGAGAAGGTGCCGGCGGACCGGTACCGTACGGCCCACGAGGTAGTGGAGGCGCTCAAGGCGGTCGAGCGGGGCGAGGTCAGTGGGCTGCGGGTTTCCACGGCGATGCGGATGTCGCGCGCGGGGATGCGCGCCTCCCAAGTCGGCATTGCACTCCAAGAGCCGCCCGCGCCCCGTCGCCGCTGGCCGTATCTCGTGGGGGTTGGCGGTGCGGCGGTACTCCTCGCCGGCGTCGGGTGGCTGGCACTCCCGCGCGCCCCGCGCCCCGCGACGAGCGGGGAGCTCGACCTGCGGCGGATCGCCGTGACCTACTTCGACGACCTGAGCGGCGACGGGCAGCTCGGCTATCTGGCCGACGGGCTCACCGAGGGCCTGATCGGCCAGCTCGATCGCGTGCCGGGTCTGGACGTGGTGTCCCGCAATGGTGTCGCCGCCTACCGCGGGTCCTCCCTGCCGCGCGACAGCATCGCCCGCGCCCTCGGCGCCGGCACACTGCTGATCGGCAGCGTCGAGCCGGCGGCTGCCGGCCGGGTGCGCGTCACCACGCGCTTGGTGGATGGCGCGAGCGGGGCCGACGTCGGGCGCCGCACGAGTTTCGAAGTCCCCGGCGATGCGCTGCTGGGTGCCCGCGACTCGATCGCGCGGGATATGGCACGCACGCTGCGGGAGTGGCTTGGGCAGGAGGTCGAGCTGCGCGACAGCCGCGCGGGAACCGCAAGTCTGGCGGCGTGGACGGGGCTTCAGCGGGGGGAGCGACTGCGCAAGGAAGCGGAGGCGCGGATCGACGCCGGCGCGGCGGAGGCTGGAGACAGCCTGTTGATCCGCGCGGACTCCGTGCTCGCCGAGGCAGAGGCCGCGGACAGCCGCTGGGTCGAGCCGCTACTCGCGCGCGGATGGGTCGCCGCCCGGCGCGCCGCCGCGCGGCGTGGGGAAGGCGGCGCGCGCGCGGCACGCGCCGGCCTCGAGCTCGCCGACCGCGCCCTCGCGATGGATGGCGCCAATGCTGGGGCGTTGGAGCTGCGCGGGACGCTGCGCTACCAGCTGTACAACCTCCGGGTCACAACCAATCAGACCGAATGGGAACAGCTGCTCCGCGGCGCACGCGAGGATCTCGAGGCGGCCACGCGCGCGGATCCCTCCCGCGCTTCCGCCTGGGTGATCCTGAGTGAGGTGCTGTACGAGTCGCAGATCGACGACGTTCCCGGCGCGCTCGTCGCCGCGCGGCGCGGGTACGACGAGGACGCGTTTCTCAAAGGGGCGGACCAGCTGATCGCCCGGATGTTCTGGGCCTCGCTCGACCTCGAGCAGTTTGCCGAGGCGCGCCGCTGGTGCGCGGACGGGGCCGCGCGGTTTCCCGACCGCGCGGAGTTCCGCCGGTGCCAGCTGTGGCTGATGGCCATTCCAGCCACCGAACCGGATGTCGCGCGCGCGCAGCAATTGCTCGCCGAGCTCGACCGACAACTCCCGGATTCACGATCGGGCCAGTATCTCCGGGTGGAGGCGCAAGCCGTGTTCGGCGGTATCCTGGGCCGGGCGGGGTTGCGGGACAGCGCCGAGCGCGTGCTGGCGCGCGCACGGGGCGCGGCATCTTACGAGATCGACCCTGAGCAATCCCTCATCGGGCGCGTCGGCTACATGTATTCGCTCGCGGGCGACGCGGACAAAGCCATCGACCTGATCAAGCAGTACGTCGCGGCCAACCCCCATCATGCGTTCCTGGAGTCCATGGGCACGGTGTGGTGGTATCGAGACCTGCGTCAGCACCCGCGGTGGGCCGAGATCGAGGAAGCGGGCCGCTGAGGCAGGTTCCTCTCCACCCTTCACCCCTAAGTCCAAGTCTGGTCGCGCGATACGCGGCTCGGCCACCCGCGAAGTCGCCCGCGGGCTTGCGCTGGCGTGTGATTTGCGATAAAAACCCTCGTTGATCGGGACCCGGCCCCCGAATCCCCCTGCTGATCGTCTGGTCGTCGCCTTCGCGTCGGCCCCCCCGGGATTGTCCACGCGTATGGAGTGTGCATGAAACGGACTGCTGCTGCCCTGCTTGTCGTCGGAACCCTGGCTGGATGCACGGATACCGGCAATCTCTCCGAGCCGTCCCAGCCGTCGTTCGCGGTCTCCGACGGAGCGCATACTGGGACCACGGTGGACGGAAAGCCCGCGAACACGCGGTTCTACTTCCTGCCCCCGCTCGTGCCGTCGCCGTCGTACACCGGCGTGTTCAATCCCTCGCTCAAGCCGACCGTCATCGTCTCTGGGCCGTTCACGCCCGTGCTGCGGCCGGACGGCCGGCTCGACCTCCCGACCGACGTGTGCGTGCCGGGGCCCGGGCCCGCGGTAAAGACGTTCCTGCCGAGTCAGATCTCGGTGGACCCAGTGGGCGAGCTGTATCAGGTCGGATTCCAGACGGGCACCCTGCTTCAGACGGGCAAGGCGTACCGCATCTGCGTGAAGGTGGGCCCGATCTCGCTGGGCTACCGCGACATCCTGCCGGACGCGTCCGGCGCCGATGTGCCGAGGAACCCGGAACAGCTCCCCCTGCTCCAGTTCAACAACGGCAGCACCCTGCCCATCAAGTTCCGCATCGAGCGGACGGCCCTGTGCAGCTCCGGGGTGGGGACGGGCGGGGTGGAAGACTGCACCGAATTCACGGCCGGCGCCGCCGGCGGGACGGGGATCTGCGTCGGGAATACGTGTGCCCTGGACATTCCGGCGGGCGCGCTCCAGAACGACGTGCTGTTCGTGATCGAGCGGCTCACGTGCACGGGCTCGACGCTGCTGCCGATTGACAACCCGCAGTATCCCGGTTGCCTCCTGGTCCGGACGCCGGAACTCGGGTCCGAGCTGCAGTTCCAGGTGCCCACGACCGTCGCGGGGTGCATCTACGAGACCCCGAGCAACCCCGATCAGGTGGATCTCCTGCAGCTCCACCACCTGCGGGACGACGGGAGCGTGGAAGCGCTGCCCAATACGTACAGCCCGATCGACTTCGATTGCGAGCAGATCATTCAGGGCAACAGCCTCGCGGCGGACGCGTCGGCCTGGCAGCGGATGCGGCATTACGCCAAGGCCGGTTGGCGCACCCTGCGGAAGGCCGTC
>Ga0224512_10001848_pt1 | contig 19806 bp, 19 predicted proteins | sample SF_May12_sed_USG_4_FD_169103 | JGI IMG/M metagenome (GOLD analysis project Ga0224512, IMG submission 169103) | Sediment microbial communities from San Francisco Bay, California, United States - SF_May12_sed_USGS_13 | ecosystem: Environmental > Aquatic > Marine > Sediment | place: USA... | reverse complement strand
CTGCTTTCTCGTAATGACGCACAGCCATGCGCTCGATTTCGAGATCTGCGATCGCATTCTCAGGCGCCACGATGCGGCTTACTGTGGCCTGATCGGATCGCACACGAAGAGGCGGCGTTTCGAGAAACGTTACCGGGCGCTGGGCATGCCGGCCGCGGACCTCGAACAGCTGGCGTGCCCGATCGGCGTCGACGGTATCCGCGGCAAGAAGCCGGCCGAGATCGCCGTAAGCGCCGCGGCCGAGGTGCTCCGCGCGCACGAGCAGGCGGTTACTCCGGGTGCTACCGCGTATCCTGACAATGTCCATCCGTTACAGAGCTAGGGTCTGTTAACAGTGCATCGGTCGTCGAATTGCTCTCCAAAATCGCCTCAGGCGAGGCGCGCGGAAAGAAGTTTGGTTACGTCAATCGAACGACGAGCAACGGCGCCTGAGTCGCTTTCGGCCGCAACCCGTCGGGGCGAGGCCATTTTTTCGCCAGGCGGCGTTGCGGCTCCTCGCAATAGCCCTGCTATAGCTCGTCGCCACGCCTTGCCGGTCACGAAAATCCCCGGCCCAGTTAGTCAACTTATATACGGAGCAGGACACTAGCATGGAAGCGTACATCGTCGACTGGCTGAATCTCCTGCTGCGCTGGCTGCATTTCATCGCCGGCGTCGCCTGGATCGGCTCGTCGTTCTACTTCATCTGGCTCGACGATCATCTCGAGGCGCCGAAGCTTGGTGCCGATGCGGAAAAGGGCGTTGGCGGTGAGCTCTGGTCGGTGCACGGCGGCGGTTTTTATCACGCGCAGAAGTACCGGGTCGCACCGCCGGTACTGCCAGAAACGCTGCACTGGTTCAAATGGGAGGCGTACACGACCTGGATCTCGGGCATGTTCCTGCTGGCGCTGGTGTACTGGTACAGCGCAGAGGTTTTCCTGATCGATCCCGCGATCGCCGAGCTGTCGTCGGTGACGGCCGTCGGTATTGCCATCGCATTCATCGTTGGTGGCTGGCTGATCTATGACTTGTTGTGTCGTTCGCCGATCGGCCGCGATGACAGACTCGTGGGCGGCATTCTGTTCCTGCTGACGTCCGTGCTCGCCTGGGGGCTGTGTGAGTTATTCGGAGGTCGCGGCGCGTATATCCATTTCGGTGTCGTCCTCGGCACGATCATGGCTGCGAACGTGCTGTTCGTCATCATCCCGGGACAGAGACTGATGGTCGATGCCGCGAAGCGGGGCGAGGCGCCGGATCCGGAGCCCGGCATTCGCGCCAAACAGCGTTCGGTTCACAACACCTACTTTACGTTGCCCGTGTTGTTTGTCATGACAAGCAATCACTACGCAATGACCTACAGCCACGAATACAACTGGGCCATCCTGATTGCGATCTCGCTCGCCGGTGCGCTGATTCGCGTCTACTACGTTGCCCGACACAAAGGCAACGCGTCGATCCTGCCTATCGTCATCGCGGTGATTCTGCTTGCGGCCGTTGCCGTGGTCATCGCGCCGAAGACGAGTCCGGCTTCGGCTGATGCGGTGGCATTCGCGGACGTGCGCGATGTGGTCCACGCACGTTGCACGAACTGCCATTCCGACTCACCGACGCATCCGGCGTTTCCAGCCGCACCTGCCGGCGTCGTCCTGGAGACTGACGCCCAGATCACCGCCGAAGCATTGCGCATTCATCAGCAGACCGTCGTGATGCGTGTGATGCCGATCGGCAATCTGACCGGCATGAGCGACGAGGAGCGCGCGCTCATCGATCGCTGGTATCGCTCGCGAAATGTTGAGGACAGGCAATGAGGAAGAATCGCTATCCCCGTGATCTGCGCGGTTATGGCGAGCATCCGCCCGCGGCCTGCTGGCCCAATGACGCACGGATCGCCGTGCAGTTCGTCATCAACTATGAGGAGGGCGCCGAGAGCTGCATCCTGCACGGTGATCCGGAATCCGAGGCGTTTCTGTCGGAAATCGTCGGCGCTGTTCCGTATGCAGAGCAGCGCCACATGAACATGGAATCGCTGTATGAGTACGGTGCACGAGCCGGATTCTGGCGTCTGCACCGGATCTTCATCGAGCGCGGCATGCCGGTCACCGTGTTCGGCGTTGCGATGGCGCTCGAGCGTAATCCGGAAGTCGTTGCGGCGATGCAGTCCGCCGGCTGGGAAATTGCCAGTCACGGCTACCGCTGGATCGACTATCAGTCTGTCGACGAGCAGACCGAACGCGCGCATTTTCGGAAGGCAATCGAGATTCATACACGCCTGACGGGGGAGCGGCCGCTCGGCTGGTATCTCGGCCGCTGCAGCGAAAACACGCAGCGCCTGGTGGCCGAGGACGGGGGTTTCGTTTACAACGCCGATACGTATGCTGACGACCTGCCGTACTGGGATTATGCGTTCGACTCGCCGCAGCTGATGGTGCCGTACACGCTAGATGCGAACGACATGCGATTCGCCACCGCACAGGGGTTCAATTCCGGACAGCAGTTTTTCGACTATCTCCGGGACTCGTTCGACGTTTTGTACGCCGAAGGGGAGCGCATGATGTCGGTCGGCCTGCACGGCCGGCTGGCCGGCCGTCCCGGTCGCGCGGCTGCCGTTGCACGATTTCTCGATTACGTTGCGGAGTTCGATGACGTCTGGATTGCGCGACGAATCGACATCGCCGATCACTGGCGCGAGCAGCATCCACCGAAAGCGTCATGAGCCGGACAACGGCAGATTTCATTGCGCGGTTTGGCGGCGTCTACGAGCATTCTCGCTGGGTCGTCGAACAGGCTGCGCCGCTTGCGACAGGTATCGACGATATCGATCAAATTGCGAAAATCATGGCAGACTGCGTGGACAATGCGGGTTTTGAGGCGCAGCTCGAACTGATACGGGCGCATCCGGATCTGGCGGGCAAGGCGCAGATCGCGGGCGACCTTACGGCCGAATCCACGCGAGAGCAGGCGAGCGCGGGCCTCGATCGTTGTACCGCCGCGGAATACGAACGCTTCCAGGCGTTGAATCGCGCGTATCATGCCAAATTCGGTTTTCCGTTCGTCATGGCCGTCAGCGGCCGGAGCCGCGTGGAAATTCTCGATGCGTTCGAGTCGCGACTGAATAACGACCATGCAGTGGAGTTTGCAGCCGCGCTCGCCGAGATACACAAGATTGCGCGCCTGCGCATGCAGGCGCCGGAGACTGTCCTTTGAAAACGTCACATCCGTTTCGCGAGTGGATCCAGCTCGAGCAACCCCGCCTCGGGACGCGTGTCACTTACGCGAGCGATGACTATTTTGGCGAAAAAGGCCGCCTGATCGACCCCGCGGAGCCCGTATTTATCGACGACAAATACGATCTTCACGGCAAGTGGATGGACGGCTGGGAAAGCCGCCGCCGGCGCACGCCGGGCCACGATTACTGCATCATTCGGCTCGGCATCCCCGGCATCGTTCGTGGCGTCGATATCGACACCCGGTATTTCACCGGCAACTATCCACCGCAGGCATCCATCGATGCGTGTATCAGCGACGAGGACGTACCGGCCGAGGGCTGGCTCGAGCTGCTGCCGAAGACAGACCTGCAGGGCAATGCGCATCATTACCTCGAGATAAACAGTGCCAAGAGCTGGTCGCATCTGCGGCTCAACATCTATCCCGACGGTGGCGTTGCAAGACTCAGGGTGTTCGGCGAGGTAAAGCCCGATTTCTCCGGCGTAGACGGCGTCATCGATCTGGTCGCTCTCGAGCACGGCGGTCGTGCGATGGCGTGCAGTGACGAACATTACGGCAGCATGCACAACCTCAACATCGACGGGCGCGGTGTCGACATGGGTGACGGCTGGGAAACGGCGCGCCGGCGCGAGCCAGGCAACGAATGGGCGATACTCGCGCTCGGGCATCCCGGCACGATCGAGAAAGTCGAGGTCGACACCGCACATTTCAAAGGCAATTATCCCGATCGGGTTTCGATCGAGGCGGCGTTTTTCGAGGATTCGGACGCGGTCGTTGCGGACAGCGATCGCTGGCAGGTGCTGTTGCCCGAAGTGAAACTCGAAATGCACAAGCAGCATTATTTCGAAGCCGAACTTCAGGCCATCGGCACGGTCAGCCATGTGCGAATGTCGATTTATCCCGACGGTGGCGTCAGCCGGTTGCGACTTTATGGGCGGCTCGCCCGATAACGGTGTCGCATGACAATTACGCTGAAACCAGAGCCGCTCACAACCGATCGATTTGCGCAGTATGGCGAGGTCATCGAGGCTTCCGCCGCACATTTGGCGGCCATGAATACCGCGCGGTTCGAGCGTTTCGACGACCTGTGTGCGATCGACGTCGATAAATCCGGCCGGATCGCCGTCAGTATCGCGCGCTGCCGAACGGCGACGTCGCTGCCGTACAGGATCGACATGGTAGAGCGGCATCCGCTCGGCACCCAGGCATTTGTGCCGCTCACGCCTTGCCGTTTTATCGTCGTCGTCGGACCCCCGGGGGCGAGCATCGAGGCAGATGACCTGCGCGCCTTCGAGACGAATGGTCGCCAGGGCGTCAATTATCGACGCGGCACATGGCACATGCCGCTGATCGCATTCGACAACGGCCAGGAGTTCCTGATTATCGACTACGCCGGTGAATCGCCGAACTGCGAAGAGCACTTTCTCGACGAGACTGTCACGCTCGTCGCCGCGCGATCGCAATGATCGAGGCGTTTCGAGCTTCGATTCTGCACTGTCTCGCCGACCCCGGTGAGGACGGGCGGGCGGGCGCCCGCGAGTATTTCGAAGACGGTGTGCTCATCGTCGATAACGGTATCGTGTCCGAGGTCGGTCCGGCAGCAGCATTGCTGCCGATGTTGACCGACGATCACCACGTCGCGGATTTCACGGGCAAGCTGATTGTTCCGGGGCTCATCGATTGTCACGTGCATTTTCCGCAGCTCGACATTATTGCGTCCTGCGGTGATCAATTGCTGGACTGGCTCAACGACTATGCTTATCCGGAGGAGACGAAGTTCGCGAATATCGAACATTCGCGTGCTGTCGCGAGCTTTTTCCTCGATGAGCTGCTCAGAAACGGCACGACGACCGCGCTCGTTTTCGCAACGGTACATCCTCAGTCGGTCGACGCCATCTTCGAAGCCGCACAGGCAAGAAAAATGCGTCTGATTGCGGGCAAGGTACTCATGGACCGCAACTGCCCCGACGATCTTCAGGACAGCGCAGAATCCGCGTATTCGGACAGCAAGAAACTGATCCGCCGCTGGCATCAGACCGGCCGGCTCGGGTATGCGATTACGCCGCGATTCGCATTGACATCGTCGGCGCAACAGCTCGCGGCGGCGGGGCGACTTGCGGAGGAATATCCGGACGTCTGGATCCATACGCACCTCGCCGAAAATCACGACGAAGTGCAGAAGGTCGCTCAAGATTTTCCCGAGAGCCGCAGCTATCTGGATGTTTATGATGGCTCAGAACTGCTGCGCGAACGCTCCGTTTTCGCCCACTGTCTGCACCTCGACGATCAGGATCGATCCTTACTCGCAGAAAAAGGCGCCGCCGCCGCGTTTTGTCCGACCTCGAATCTGTTCCTTGGCAGCGGACTGTTCGATTTGCGAACGATGTGTGACGCCGGCGTGCGCGTCGGCCTCGCAAGCGATGTCGGCGGAGGCACGAGCCTGTCGATGTTGCAGACGATGAGCGAGGCCTACAAAGTCCTGCAGCTGCAAAATCAGAATCTGCCGCCAGTCCGGGCGCTGTATTTCGCGACCCTGGGTGCCGCCAGGGCTCTGCATCTGGATGACAAGATCGGTAATCTGGTGCCGGGTAAAGAGGCGGACTTCGTCGTCCTTGACCCCGGCGCCACAGGGATTTCCGAGCGACGCACGCAGTTAGCGAAAACCATCGATGAACGCTTGTTTGCACTGTTCACGCTGGGCGACGATCGGCACGTCGCGGCCACCTACCTGCTGGGTCAGTCGGTTATGCTCGCCGGCGCCTGATACCGACAGAGGCATGCGATCGCGGCAATAGCCCGCGCAGGCTGAGAATATTTCGCTACGGCGCGATCTTGGTTGCATGGCGATCGCTTCAAATTATATTCAGACTTTCTACAGCCAGAATGGCTACAAAGCCGGTGACTGCTACTGCGACAATGATCAGCGTGATGAAAATTTGCGTATATTGCTGTCGCCACAGCATCCGCTGTATCTGCCAGGCTGACACCCGTCGGGCTGCAGCAAGGCGCGGCAGAATCTGCTCCGACAGCACGATTCGATCATAGAGCGGCATGTTCGGCCGGCCCAGAAAGACCGCGGAATCCGGACTAACGATCGCAGTCGTGTCGTAGGCAACTTTGCGAATCGGACACCGGCTCTCTTTGTTTCTGTGATCGCGGAGAATGATGTCGTCGCTTTGAAATCCGATCGCGGTACGCGTATTTGCGCGTGACAACCAGTAGATGAGTCCGTGGATCGCAGGCAACGCGATGACCAGGCCGAGCAGGAGAAATACGAAGCCTGACCGAAGGTAAACAAATGCGACGATTACCGTCACTAGTCCGATCGCAAATATGGACAGGCCTGCCACGCGCAATCCCAACATGACCTTGCGTACGGCCTTCGGGTCCGGTTCGAACCAGACGAGTTCATTACTGGCAGAAGATGCTGTCGAATGGAATTCAGGGCCTGCGTTCCGGACCGGAGGTGCAGGCGAGATGACAGCTTTGAACAAAAGGCCGATAAGCACGGGCGCAAGCACGAGCACGCCTGCCCAAGACAGCGCCTTGTAGTGCAGGCGAGCCGAGCGCGACTCTTCGATGACGGCATCGAGACCGCGTGAAGTAAAATCGGCCAACGCTTCGCCCGATGCGGCAATATAATGTACGCGGTCGTTGTCCCAGTCGCTGACCAGGGCACCCTCACCAAACGCCATGATGGCGATCGGATCGGCCTCGTCGGGCAACGATACTCTTCTTTTGAAATTCCAGCGGCTGTCGAACGCGTACACGCCGCCATTGCGCATGTCGTTTTCCATGTTATTGACCCACCACTCGTCGCCGATCCTCGCAAAGTGACTGGGCCAAAGCTCGCCCCGACGGCGGGCCCCTTCGGGCACGACGTCGATGGATTCGACGGCGTAACCGAAACTCGAATTGGCGGGATCAACGATTTGAATTCGGTGATGGTTCGTGTCCGCGACGAATAGTTTGCCGTCGTAGAGCACGAGCTGGTTGGGAAACTTGAAGCCACCGATCGGCCCGGCGAGTTCAATACCGTCCGATGAATATTTGCGCAGTACGTGACGCGAGGTATCGCTGATCAGCACGTCGTCTGTCTCCCAATCGATGAACATGCCGAACGTCGATTTGAGATCGATCGCGGTTCGGGCGAACGCAGTGCATTCGCGGGTCCCGAGATCGCAACGCACGAGTCCGGCGTCAGGCGCATCCGGAGTCAGCGAGGTTCTGTTTTCTGCGCGGCGGTAGGCAGCAATCTTGTTGCCGAGGCTGCGTCGATCGGGACCGCGGCGAAGCAGCAGGTCGCCATCAGAGAAAAAGCGGACGGCGCCGATGACGGTATCCACACCGAGAGCGCCGAGATCATGGCGACGAATGAATACGCCATCAGCATTATGCTCGATCAGCTGATTCTGGATCTGGATATAGAGGTGTCCCGATGGATCCCGGAACAATTGCGCGGGGCCGCCAATGGCTGTCGCTTTTCCATCCGCCCAAATCTTGACGCCGATGGCGCTGACCGTGAGCGCGACCACGAGTATTGCGATCGCCGGGTGGATCTTCATATCGAGATGCATGTCTGGCAGGGCCCGTCGGAATTGGTTTCACCCTAGATCATTCAAGGTCTCCGGACCGGGAACTGGTCCACATTTGAAGCTTGCTCAGGACGTCCGATTAATCCCCGGACCCGATGAGGATAGCCCGAAAATCGTTGACATTCGTGAGCGTGGGGCCCGTCATGATCAGGTCATCGAGCGCGGCGAAGAATGCATAACAATCATTGTTGTCGAGTGCTTGCCGGGCATCGATCGAGCGCGCCGCGGCTCTCTGCAGTGAATCCGGCGCGATGATGCAGCCGGCGTTATCACCTGTGCCATCGATGCCGTCCGTGTCGCAGGCGATTCCGGAAATCTCCGGATGGCCGTCCAGCTCGAGTGCCAATGCCAGAGCGTATTCGCCGTTGCGCCCGCCGCGACCCGTGCCCTGTACGCGCACGGTCGTCTCGCCGCCTGACAGTATGACGCACGGTACATTAACCGGCCCTTTGTCGGCTACAATGTCACGCGCAAGTCGTGCGTGCTCGAGCGCGAGCTCTCTTGCGTCGCCTTCAAGATCTCCGAGAATGAGCGGCGCCACGCCCTGTCGTTTCGCATGTTCAGCCGCTGCTTCGAGCGCATGCTCGCTGGTTGCGAGGATGTGAAACTCGGTATCGGTGGACAGGTCGACAGAATGATCGTGCGACAGTTGATCGCGCGCGCGCTCAGCAATGCGGATACCGTAACGATCGACGATCGCGAGTGCCTCGCTCGAAGTGGTAACGTCCGGCACGGTCGGTCCCGACGCGATCGTGGCGGCGTCGTTACCGGGCACATCCGAGATCGCAAACGTGACGACTCGCGCCGGCGCACAGGCCAGCGCGAGTTTGCCGCCTTTAATGGCCGACAAATGTTTGCGTACACAATTGATTTCGTCAATGGCGGCGCCCGAGCGCAACAATTGTCTGGTAACCGACTGTTTGTCCTCAAGGGTTATGCCCTGTATCGGCAGAGTGAGCAGGGACGAGCCGCCGCCCGAGAGTAAACACACCACGGTGTCATCCGCTTTCAGGTCAGAGACCAGGGCGAGCAGGCGCATCGTGGCGGCCACGCCGGCGGCATCCGGAACGGGGTGTGCGGCCTCGATGACCTCGATTCTGCGGCATTCGACGGCGTGTCCGTAAGGAACGATCACGAGCCCGGCGACGTCGTCGCGGTGCATCTCCAGTTCCCGCGCCATGGCCGCCGCCGCTTTGCCGGCGCCGATGACGATCAGGCTGCGGTCGGGCAGCCGCGACACGAACTGCGGCATCAATCGTTGTGGAGAAACCGCCGCGAGCGCCGCATCGAACAGTTGCCGCAACAGCCGGCGCGCGTGCGTCATTCGATCGATTGTTCGCCCGATCGTGAGTCGATCAGAGGCTGCAGCCGATCGATGATCGCTCGCAATTCGGGCCGGTTCTTGCGCAGCTCGTCGATCGAATAGCCCGTCAGTTCGTACGGCAAAACGAGCCAATCATGGGTCTCGTGCACGTAATAATCGGGTATCCGCAAGGTTCTGTCAGTCGGTCGGTACCAAACGGTCGCGATGCGAATATCCTGTGGCAGATTGCGTCGCGTTTTTATTCTTAGTTGTTCGATTACGGCCGCGACACTCGAACCGGTACTATAGACGTCATCGACGATCAGCAATGAATGTCGTGAACACAAATTTTCGAGCAGGTACTGCAGGCCGTGAACACGGATCGCGTCGGCCTTGTTCACCATCTCGGAGTAACTGGGTGCGCCGCGGTAAGACGTGCGAATCGCAATGTGATCGGTCTTGATGCCGAGGAATTCGAGGCCTTCCTGGACAGCAATGCCGACGGCGCTGCCGCCGCGCCACAGGCCCACGACGAAGTCGGGCCGAAAGCCGTCGTTGCACACGTCGGCAGCAAGCTGAAACGAATCTCTCAGAAGATCGTCCGCGGCAACAAATCGTTGGATCATTGTTTTTCCAAGCCTGCGGTGCGGTAGAATCCAGACCACCCATTATAACGACAGCCTCGAGTCCAATGAACAAGATCGTACTGTCGGCCCAGCAGCTCCTCGAAGACTCGTTCCAACTAGGTCTCAATATCCTCGAGAGCGGCTTCGAGCCGACAATGATCATTGCGATCTGGCGTGGCGGAACGCCAGTCGGCATGGCGGTTCAGGAAATTCTGGCTTATTGCGGAATACAGTCCGATCATATCGCAATCCGAACCTCGTCCTACGTTGGCGTCGACCAGCGTGGCACAGTCGCGGTCCATGGAATGAACTACATAATCAAGAAAATCTGCTACGACGATCGCCTGCTGATTATTGACGACGTATTCGATACGGGCCACACGATCGCGGCCGTCATCGACGACCTGTCGAAACGCGCGCGCGACAACACACCCGAAGACATACGCATTGCCGTGCCGTGGTACAAACCGACGCGTAACGAAACCGAACTCGAGCCCGACTATTACATTCATGAAACCGCAGAGTGGCTCGTGTTTCCGCATGAACTCGATGCACTGACCCCTGAAGAACTCCGGCAAACCCGGCCCGAAATCTCGACGATCATCGAGGGCGTCAAGGAATCGGCGATTATCAACTGATCATGTTTCGGATCTGCGTTTACTGCGGCTCGAATTCGGGTGCGCGTGTCGATTATGCCAACGCAGCCAGGAATCTGGCCGATGTCCTCGTGCGCCATAATCTCGAGCTGGTCTATGGTGGTGCCACCAAAGGCATCATGGGAGTGCTCGCCGATGTCGTGCTCGAGCAGGGTGGCAGAGTCCACGGCGTGATGCCGAAGATCCTCGTGGACAACGAGATAGCGCATACCGGTCTTACCGAGCTGCATGTGGTTTCATCAATGCACGAGCGCAAGACAATGATGGCCGCTTTATCGGATGGCTTTATCGCACTGCCGGGGGGATTCGGCACGCTCGAAGAACTGATCGAGATTCTCACGTGGGGACAGCTGCGCTTTCACGACAAGCCCTGCGGCCTGTTGAATGTGCGCGGCTACTTCGACGGCTTGCTCGCGTATCTCGACCATGCACAACGCGAAGGCTTCGTGCGTGCCGAAAACCGGCAGATGTTGTTGTGCGATGACGATGCCGAGGGACTTATTCGGCAGTTCGAGCGCTACACGGCCCCCCGTGTCGACAAATGGATCGACTGACGGTCCAGGCCGGGTATCGCGGCGGCGCCCGCCCGTCATCGCGTCGAAAGAAAAAAACAAATAAAAACAAATAATTAACCCTGATGCCATGGGAAGTCGAGCGCCGTTACGCGCCGGTATGAGAACAATCGACCACAAAAGGCGGAATTGCGAGCGCAAAGGTGTGGAACAGGTCCCGGTAATCAGCGGTTTGGCGCCTTACCATTGCCCGAGTTTCGTCAAATCGGCCATGAGACCTCGATGAATCTCGACGTTGCCCTATCTGTCCTGTTGGCCGTTACCGCCGTGTGCTACATGCTGCTCGGCGGGCGTCTCGTCGTGGGCAAACGGGAGGTTGGCACCGGGCCGATCGGCACGTTGCTTGTCGTGATCGGTCTGTGGGTGCTCGGTGGCGCGATCGAGCTGGCCGCGACGGATTTCCAGATATTTTCGATCGGCCGCACCGGTCATTTCGTGGGCACTGCGCTCGTACCCATTGTCGCTTATGTCTGCTTTCGTGAATACACCGGACGCGAGACCTCGGTGCACCGGATCGTGCTGCTCATGATCATACCGATTGTATCGATCACGCTTGCCGCCACGAATGAGTTCCACGAATTCATGTGGTACCTGCCGATGGCGAATGACGCCGGCGAATTCCTGACGCGGCCGAAACAATGGGGACCGTGGTTTCTTTTCATACACGCGCCCTACAGCTATTTCTTGTTTGCGGCGGCGCTCCTGACGCTGTTGATACACAGTTCGGCGGTCGCACGCGCGCATCGTCGCGGGCTGTTCCTGCTCGCCGCCGCCTGCCTCGTGCCGCTAGGTGCCACCATTGCCTACGACATGGGCCTGGGTCCGAACACCGTTTCGTTCGTGCCGTTCGTCTTCACACTTATGTTACCGGCCTATGCGTGGCTGATTATTGGTGAGCAAATCGTCGAATTGACACCGCTTGCCTACGAGACAGTATTTCAAAACATGCAGGATCCTGTGGTGGTCGTCGATGAGCATGGCAGGATAATCGGCCTCAATTACTGCGCAGAGGCGCTTTTGAACGTTACCGAAACCTCGGCGCTGCTCGAGCCGCTCGAAATGATTCTTCGCGGTGAGGCACCGGAAATATTTGCAGCTCTCGATACCGGCAAGCCGCAGAAGATGATGACCAGCACCGGACGTTTTCTGCACATTCAGGTGTCGCCGCTGAAGGGCAACAGGCCGTCGGTCCGTGAAGGCAAGGTTTTGATGTTCCGCGATGTTAGTGATGTAGAGAAAGCGCAGGCGGAAGTTCGTAATAGCGAAAAATTGCTGCGCACATTGATCGACCACTCGGTAAACGGGATCATTCGGCTGCGCTGGGTGCAGGGAGACGAAGACGCTGAGAAGACTTTACGCTGTATTTTTGCCAATTCGGCCGCCACCCGTTTCCTGAATGCCGATACCGACGCACTTAACGACGTGGCTGCCGAGGAGATGCTGAGGCTTGCGACTGTCGGCCTGAAAGACGTCGAGGTCAACAATATATTGCGACAGTTTCAGAGCGCCGTCGAGAGTGGTACGACACTGGATGTCGAGTTTCAGCAGTACCATAATGAGAATTCCAGGTGGCTGCGGATGATTTGCCAGCCGGTCGGCGCCGATATTGCGGCAACGTTCGTTGACGTTACCGACGGCAAGGCGAAAGAACACAAAATGGAATCGATTGCCTGGTCGGATCCGTTGACGGGCGTACTGAATCGGCGCGGGTTCGAGCGCGACGCCGCCCGCAGACTGACCGAGAGTGATGACGATGCAACCGGTGCATTGTTATTTATTGATCTGAATGGCTTCAAACAGATCAATGACAGCTTCGGTCACGAAATCGGTGACCAGCTGTTGCGGATCGCGGCCCAGCGGCTACTCAAGAGTCTGCGCCCGTGCGACATTATTGGCCGGCCCGGGGGCGACGAGTTCGTGGCCCTGGTGCCCGATGTATCGGCGCAAACGGCGGATATGCTCGCCACGCGCCTGACCGACGCGCTGGAGCAGGCCTACATGATCGGACCCCACGAGTTGCAGTGTGCTGCAAGTATCGGGCTTGCGCGGTACCCGCAAAACGCGAGTACGCTAACCGGCCTGATGCGCGAGGCCGACCAGGCTATGTATCGTGCCAAAGCACGCTGTAGGGATGCGACCGACATCCAGAAAGGCGATTTGCTCGAAAAAGCGATGTAATATCGGCGGTGTGACCCCGGCCGGCGATTTGCCCGTCACAAATCGTGCACTCACCGGGTCTGAATCGACAACCGAAGCCGAGCAAGTTGCCATGATTACCCGACTGGTCAGTCGCCTCGATCTCCGCTCCACAATTTTCGCCGTGCTGATAACGGCACTCTCGCTGAGCCTGGTGTACAGCCTGTCATTTCAGTTTGGACACGCCGACGTGCCGATCGCCGAGAACGCCGAGCTGGTACAGCCGCTGGGCGTCGGTGAGAGTGCGCCGCGATTCATGGTCAGAACCGTTGCTGACGAGCCCTTCGAGTTCGATCCACGCGAACTGGAACGCCCCGTGCTGCTCATTTCCTTCCGTGGTGGCTGGTGCCCCTATTGCAATATGCACCTTGCCGAGCTTCGTCACGTGTTGCCGCAAATTCAGTCGATGGGCATCGATGTCTACTTTCTCAGCGGCGATCGTCCCGAGATTCTCTATGACAGCCTGAAGCGCGAAACCCGGGAGCAAATCGAAGGCTTGGATTACACTATCCTTTCCGATTCTGACGCTCAGGCGGCGATTGCGTTTGGAGTCGCTTTCAGGTCGGGCGGTACGCTGCTCGAACGGCGCCGAATCAAGGGTGACGACGTCGCCGATTCGTCGATGGAAAGGCATGGCGTGCTGCCCGTGCCGTCCGTTTACGCGATTGATAAACAGGGCGTGATCGCTTTCGTTTACGCAAATCCGGACTACAAAATTCGTCTGCCCGCTGACGAGCTACTGGCGGTCGCGACAAAACTGGCCCGATAGTCACCCGCCCCATCATCCCGACATCGTTTGGCGAGATTCTCCGTCCGGCCGTGCAGCCGGTCCTGCTGTGATGATACGCTTCGCCAACGCGAGATTAACCGGGCGTGGTGATAGTGATGGTGACAGCGATTGTTCTGATCAAGGCGGAGACAAACCGCATTCCTGATCTGGCAGACCAGATTGCCAATATGGCAGGCGTTCAGGAGGTGTTTTCGGTAGCCGGCCGTTACGATCTTGTTGCGATCGTCAGAGTTGCTCGCAACGAAGATCTGGCTGACGTAATCAGCGACAAGATGCGTAACCAAGAAGGTATCGTCGCGACCGAGACCATGATCGCATTTCGCGCTTATTCCAGGAAGGAGCTCGAGGCGGGATTCGAACTGGGACTTGACTAAGGGTCGTCGGGGGACATTCTGGTTTTTTCCGACGATATTGGAATATCGTTACCCGAAGATTCAGAATAAGCGGGATGCCCCCATTTGTTAGTCAAATCAAAACACTATGAACGGCGATAACCCGGCAAACCCGATTACTCGGTTCGTGAAGGCAGCGGCGAAGATCGAATCGCACGAGATAACGGCCGTCTTGCTGTCATTTGTGTTCGTATTTGTGCTGATGACGGCCTATTCGATTCTCAAGCCGGTGCGGGATGCGTTGGCGGCCGACTGGGGATCGGTCGGCCTGAGCGTTACCTGGACGATCAACTTCGTGCTGAGCGCAATTGCGGTCAGTGTGTATGGCGCGGCGCTGTCCTTTCTGCGTTTTCGAACCGTCGTCCCAGGCGTATACGCGTTTTTCGCACTTACGTTTCTGAGTTTGTACCTGGTAACCGTACAGGCCGCCGATTCTTCAATGATCAACAAGGGATTCTATGTCTGGGTCAGCGTGTTCAGCTTGTTCCACCTGTCGGTATTCTGGAGTTTTATGTCCGACCTGTTCAACAAGTCGCAGGCCCCCAGGCTGTTCGGGTTCATAGCGGCAGGTACGAGCGTCGGGGCTATTGCAGGCCCATTGATTACGGCGTTGCTCGTGGACGCAATCGGAACGAATACGTTGATACTAATATCGGCCTCGTTGTTGCTTGTGCCGATACCGATCATCCTGATTTTGGAAAGACTAAGGGTTACCAGGTTGCACAACGAGCAGGTGCATGCCGATTTGTCGACCCAGATGGTGATTGGCAAGAATCCGCTTGCAGGATTTTCGATTTTCTTTACGAGCAGATACCTGCTGACGATCGGTGCCTTCATCTTGCTTTATGTCACGATCAGCACCTTCGTCTACTTCGAATTGCAGGATCTGACACGAGAATATGGCATAAACACTCGCACCAAGATCTGGTCGTGGATTGATCTGGGAACGAATGTCTTGACGCTGCTAACGGCGGCTTTCGTGACGAGCCGTATTGTCGTGAAGCTCGGTATGACAACTGCGCTGGCTTTGATGCCGGCATTGATTACGGTCGGTATTCTGGCGCTGGTAGCTGCCCCGGTGCTTGTTGTGCTCGCGATGTTCCAGGTCCTGCGCAGAACAGGAAACTATGCGATAACCCGTCCGAGCAGGGAAATGCTGTTTACGGTTGTCGATCGAGAAACGAGATTCAAGGCAAAACCGGTCATCGACATCGTGCTGTATCGAGGCGGAGACATGATGACGGCCTGGGTTTTCACTTTCCTTTCCAAAGGTTTCGGTCTCGGCCTGACCGGAATCGCTGTGGCGATCAGCGGCATCGCTGCAGTGTGGACGGCCGTTGCCTATTATCTGGGGCGCAATTACGAACAGCTTGCAGCGCTTGAGCCTGCCGGCGGGCCCGGGACAGCCGATTCGGAGGCGAAGTATGACGTTGCGTAATTCGAAAACCGAGTTTGGCTCGTTCGCAAAGTGGCTGCATTGGCTCGTCGCAAGCGGCATTTGCGCGCTGCTCTGGCTCGGATTCAGGCAGGCCGGCATGGAGAGCGGTCCGGAAAGGACCGACGTCAGGGCGCTGCACGCGTCGATAGCCCTGATCGTGTTTGTACTGATGGTCGTGCGCATCGTCTGGCGCATGGCGAATGTGGTGCCTGCGCATGCCGACGGGGTTCCGGGTTGGCAGAAAATTGCCGCGCGCAGGGCGCATTGGGGACTTTACATCGCTGTGTTTTTGCAGATCATCGCCGGGCAGCTCACGATTGCGACGGGCGGTGATCCGCTGCCGTTTTTTGGCGTGTTTTCCATACCGCTGCCGATCGCAGAAAATCGCGCGGGTCATGAACTTTGGGAAGAGATTCACAAGACAGTGTGGATCGTCATCCTGGCTTTACTTGTCGTACACATAGTCGGTGCGGTCTACAATCATTTCGTTTTAAGAAACGATGTGCTACGTAGAATGACCGTAGGCCTTCGGAACGGAGGTTCGGAAAATGGCTGAGGCATACATCTGCGATGCGGTAAGGACACCCATCGGACGTTACGGTGGTGCGCTTGCGTCGATCCGCACGGACGATCTGGGAGCGATTCCGATCGCGGCGCTCATCAAGCGAAATACGGGACTCGATCCGGCAGCGCTCGATGATCTCGTCTACGGCTGTGCGAACCAGGCCGGCGAAGATAACCGCAATGTCGGTCGGATGTCGGCACTCCTCGCTGGCGTGCCTGTCAGCGTACCTGCCGCGACCGTCAATCGGCTCTGCGGATCGGGTATGAACGCGATCGGCAATATCGCCGATGCGATAAAGGCTGGCGGCATCGCGCTCGGCATCGCTGGCGGAGTCGAATCAATGTCCCGGGCACCGTTTGTGCTGCCCAAACAAACCGCGCCGTTCGGGCGCAATGCCGAGCTGTACGATACAACTTTGGGCTGGCGTTTCGTCAATAGAAAACTCGAGGAACAATACGGCGTCGATTCAATGGCCGAAACGGCCGAAAACGTCGCCGAAGAATTCCAGATCTCGCGCGACGACCAGGATGCGCTCGCGCAGAGAAGTCAGCAACGCGCAGAGGCGGCAATCGAGGCGGGCATATTCGCCGATGAAATCGTGAGCGTGAATGTGCCGCAGCGGCGCGGGGAACCGCTTGTCGTCGACACCGATGAGCATCCTCGGCCCGGGTCGACGCTCGCAGGACTCACAAAACTCAAACCGATCGTGCGCCCGGGCGGCACGATTACGGCGGGCAATGCCTCGGGTATCAACGACGGTGCCTGCGCAATGCTCGTGGCAACGGAAGGGGCCGCCCGTGAGCACAAGCTCGAGCCTCTTGCTCGTATCGTCAATTGGGCTGTGGCGGGCGTCGAGCCGCGCATCATGGGTATTGGTCCGGTGCCTGCGACCCGGAAAGTCCTGGCGCTTGCAGGCCTGTCGATCGCGCAGATGGACGTCATCGAACTCAATGAAGCATTCGCTGCACAGGGACTCGCGACGCTGCGGCAATTGGGCGTTGTCGACGATGCCGAGCATGTCAACCCCAACGGCGGTGCGATTGCCCTTGGCCATCCACTCGGCATGTCGGGTGCACGGCTGGTCACGACGGCGGCGTATCAATTGCGTCGCACGGGTGGCCGCTATGCACTGTGCACTATGTGCATCGGCGTGGGTCAGGGCATCGCAATGATCATCGAACGGCCTTGATGAAAAAGACTCCGAGCTACAAAACCGCCGAGTTGAGGGAGTTCGGGGAAGTCATTCGCGGACGGCGCACGATCAACTCCTACCTGCAGACGCAGGTGCCTGATCGACTCATACGGGATGCGATTGAAGCTGCCGTTTGGGCGCCGAATCACTATGTGACCGAGCCGTGGAGGTTTTATATGCTCGGCCCGGGCACGAAAGCGCGCTGCATCGACCTCGTGCGCGAAATCGTGATCGAAAACAAAGATGCCCGGGCTGCAGAATTCAAGGCGAATGCCTGGTCGGAGAAGCCGGGCTGGCTTACCGTGACCTGCCAGATTTCCGATGATGAATGCCGCCAGCGCGAAGACTTCGCAGCCTGCAGTGCAGCGGTTCAGAATCTGATGTTGTTCCTCTGGAAAGCCGGGGTCGGTACGAAGTGGACGACTGGCGACATTACGCGCGATCCACGCTTCTTCGACATCATTGGTCTCGATCCTGATTGCGAGTTCGTGGTTGGGTTGATCTGGTACGGCTACCCGAAACTGACCCCGTCACAATCGCGTAAAGATATTGCTGACGTGCTCACCGAACTGCCCTAGCCTCCGCGATTTCTGCAACCCTTTCACCGAGCGGTGTCTACTCCGCACCGAATTACCCACGCGCCAGCTCTTTCGGATTGTGCACGAATGGGTCCGGCGCTATCAGGCGCCGCAATGCAAACACGATCATCGTCAATCCTCCGACCAGGCTCATGATAATGATTGCGTTATGCACGGAGCCGTCATAGATCATTGCGCTGATGAGCGCTCCCGCCGCTCCGAAAGTGTTTTGCAGAGTGCCGATGATCGACGACGCAACGCCAGCGATTCTGGGCAGCGGGTCGAGCGCAATAATCGTGGCGTTCGGCATCAGAATGCCGACTGTGAACATGTACAGGCACACACATGTCCACAACCACCAGAACGGCGCATGATCGAGATAGCCGATAATGAGCAGCTGGGTGGCCGAAAGCGCTATGAGGACAACGGCGAACCGCACCAGCTGCAACTGATCGAAGCGTTGAACGAGATTGCGATTGAGCATCGCGCCCGCGAGTATCGACAGACCGGCAATAGCAAAGATCACGCCGTAGGATTGCACGGAAAATCCATAAATCTCCACCGTGAGCGCAGCAGAAATCGTGATTAATGATATATAGCCTGCCGGTTGCAGAATGAGCAGTAACAATCCGAAAATGCTCTGTCTGTGGGAAAAGAACTCGCTGAAACTCGAACGCAGCTGGCGCACGGGATGTTGATTGACGTCGGGCGTGTGGGTCTCGGCCAGATTGCTACGTATCAGTAGCAGCAGCAGAAAGCCTGCGACGGCAATAGTGATGAATGGAGCACGCCAGGTCCATTGCGTAACCAGCAGTGCACCAATACTTGGTGCGAAGACCGGCGCGGCCGTAAGTATCATGGTCATAACGGACATGATTCGTGCTGCTTCCTTGCCGTGCGCGACGTCACGTACGATCGCGCGCGAGATCACGACCGCTGACGAAGCCCCCATTCCCTGAACGAAGCGCGCCACAAGCATGAGCTCGATGCTCGACGCCGCGGCGGCAACGCAGGCGGCAATCGCGAACAGCCCCAATCCGAAATAGCTTACCGGCATGCGACCAATGCGGTCCGAGATCAGACCCGACGGGATCTGGCCGACCGCCATCCCGGCGATAAAAATTCCCACGATCTGCTGCCCGGCCGACAATTCGGTCTCGAGCGCATGGACCATCGCCGGCACGGCCGGCAGGCTGAGATCTACTGTCAGCGCGGTAATCGCCGTCATCATGCCGAGCGTGAAGACAAATCCGCGTCTAGACGCAAGCGTCGGCGTCATCGAAAATTTCCGGCCAGGGGGAATTGGAGCAACGCAGCACGACGACGCCTTGCGACCGAGTACAGCTGCGGAACTCGATGTGAAATCGAGCCGGCGCGTTGGCGAAGCCAGCAAAAAATCGCGATCCTATCTCGATTTGAAATCGGCACCACCGACCAGTAGCTCCGCTAACTGCTGTACGCCGAGCCAGTAGCAAAGCTCGCGCGGATGGCCGATATCCCAGATCGCGATATCGGCGCGCTTGCCGGCCTCGATCGTGCCACGATCTTCTTCGAGCCCGAGAGCGATAGCGGCGTCGCGCGTTACGCCAACGAGGCACTCCTCCGGCGTCAGCCGAAACAGGCGGCTGCCGAGCGCCATGGCTTCCCTGAGCGAACACATCGGTGACGTGCCCGGGTTGAAGTCCGTCGCCAGCGCAAT
>Ga0224512_10001847_pt1 | contig 19812 bp, 18 predicted proteins | sample SF_May12_sed_USG_4_FD_169103 | JGI IMG/M metagenome (GOLD analysis project Ga0224512, IMG submission 169103) | Sediment microbial communities from San Francisco Bay, California, United States - SF_May12_sed_USGS_13 | ecosystem: Environmental > Aquatic > Marine > Sediment | place: USA... | reverse complement strand
CGTAGGTGGTCTTGGCCTGCGCAAAGCCGTAATCGATCTCGGCCCGAAGCGTGTGGAGCGGCACCCGGCCTTCCCGATACCACTCGCGCCGCCCCATTTCCGAACCGCCCAGTCGGCCGGCGCATTGAATTCGGATCCCTCCGGCGCCGAACTTCATGGTCGACGTCACGGCCTTCTTCATCGCTCGCCGGAACGCCACGCGGCGCTCGAGCTGCATCGCCACGTTCTCCGCGACGAGCTGAGCGTCCAGCTCAGCCTTCCGGATCTCCTTGATGTTGATGAAGATCTCCCGGTTGCCCGAGAGCCGCGACAGCTCGGCCCGCAGCGACTCCACCTCCGCTCCGCGCTTCCCGATCAGGATCCCGGGCCGCGCCGCGTGGATGTTCACCACGACCTTGTCGCCCGTCCGGTCGATCACCACCCGGGAGATGCCCGCGTGGAAGAGCTTCTTCTTGATGAAATCCCGGATCGCGATGTCCTCGTGGAGCTGCTCCGCGTACTTGCGTTCCGCAAACCAGTTCGACTGCCACCCGTAGAGTGTGCCGAGGCGGAATCCGTAGGGGTGAACCTTCTGTCCCAAGGTTTCTCTCCGTTCAGTGCTCTGCGAGCACGACTTGGATGTGGCTCGTCCGACGCTGGATCCACGCTGCGCGGCCCTGGGCGCGAGGCCGAATCCGCCACATGCTCGGACCCTCGTCGACGCTCACCTTGTCTACGATGAGGTTGTCGACGTCGATTCCCGCGTGGTCGCGGTTGTTCTTCTCCTCGGCGTTGGCCAGCGCCGATCGCACCAGCTTCGCCAGCGGCCTGGCGAAGCCCCGGGGCGACAGATCGAGGATCGTCAGCGCATCCTCGACACCCTTGCCACGGATCTGATCCGCGAGCAGTCGTGCCTTTCGGGCGCTGACCCGGTAGTTCATGAGTCGTGCGTTCGCTTCCATTTCAGTTCGTCTTCACTTTTCGCGAAGTCGCATGTCCGGTGAACTTCCGGGTCGGCGAAAACTCGCCGAGCCGATGCCCAACCATGTTCTCGGTGATGAACACGGGCACAAAGAGCTTCCCGTTGTGTACGTGGAACGTGAATCCCACGAACTCCGGCGTGATCATCGAGCGGCGCGACCACGTGCGGATCACCTGCTTGGTGCCGGAGCGGACCACACGGTCCACCTTGCGCTGTAGGCTCGGGTCGACGAAGGGCCCTTTCTTCACCGAGCGCGACATCTATTTCTTCCCCCGGCGCTTGACGATGTACTTGTTCGAGCGCGTGTTCTTCCGCGTCTTGTGCCCCTTCGTGGGCACTCCCCAGGGTGTGCAGGGATGCCGCCCCCCAGAGGACCGTCCCTCGCCGCCGCCCATGGGGTGATCGACCGGGTTCATGGCCACGCCGCGCACGTTGGAGCGGCGGCCGCGCCAACGCGTGCGCCCGGCCTTCCCGATGGCCCGGTTCTCGTGTTCCGCGTTCCCGACCTGGCCGATGGTCGCCATGCAGGAGACGTGGATCAGCCGGTGCTCCCCACTCGGCATTCGCAGCGTCGCGTAGCGCCCCTCCCGCGCCATCAACTGCGCGCCGCCGCCGGCAGCCCGCACCAACTGAGCGCCCTTGCCGGCCTTCATCTCGATCGCGTGCACCACGGTTCCCAGCGGGATGTTTGCGAGGGGCAGCGAATTTCCAGTGTGGATCTCGGCGTCGGAGCCCGACATCACCTCGGCTCCCACGCCGAGGCCGTCGGGCGCGAGGATGTACCGCTTCTCGCCATCGCGATAGTGGAGGAGGGCGATGTTCGCCGACCGGTTCGGGTCGTACTCGATGGCCGCCACCCGGGCCGCGATTCCGTTCTTTTCGCGGCGGAAGTCGATCCGGCGATAGCGACGCTTGTGACCGCCCCCGTGCTGCCACGTGGTGGTGCGGCCGTGCGCATTCCGCCCCCCGGACTTGTTGACCCGCCCTTCGACCAGCGACCGCTCCGGGCGGCGGCGGGTCAGCTCGGCGAAGTCGGACACGCTCATGCCGCGACGACCCGGTGAAGTGGGCTTGTAGTTCTTTACCGCCATGACTCCGCCTACACTCCTTCGAAGAACTCGATGGATTGGCCCTCGGCAAGCCGGACGATCGCCTTCTTCCACTCGGGCTTACGACCCGAGCTTCGCCCGACCCGTCGTGTCTTGCGCGGCATGCGCATGGTGTGTACATCGACGACCGAGACGTCGAAGAGTTGCTCGACGGCGCGCCGGATGTCGTGCTTGTTCGCCCGCGGATCCACCGCCAGCGTCACCAGATTCTGCTCCTCGCGGCCGATATTGCTCTTCTCGGTGACGAGCGGGCGTCGGATCACCTCATGGACCTTCACGACGAGACCCTCCGGGCCTCGCGGTCGCCCAGGCGCTCCTCGATCGCGGCGAGGGCCGCCCGGGTCACCAGCAGCCTGGGATGGCGCAGCACGTCGTACACGTTGAGCCCGGCGACGCGCAACACGCCCACGCCCGGGAGATTCCGGGCCGACCGCTCGACGAAGGGGTTCGCCTCGTCGATCACGATGAGGACCGCGGCGCCGGCGAGGTCGAGGCCCCGCAGCACCTCGACGACCCGCTTCGTCCGGTAGCCGTCTAGCGAGAGCTCGTCGATCACGGTGATCGCGCCCTCGCTCAGGCGGTGGGAGAGCGCGCTCCGGAGCGCCGCACGGCGCACCTTCTTCGGAATCGCGTGCTCGTAGGAACGCGGGACCGGACCGAACACGACGCCGCCGCCGGCCCACTGGGGCGCCCGTATGGTCCCCTGCCGGGCGCGCCCGGTGCCCTTCTGTCGCCAGGGCTTGTCGCCGCCGCCCGAGACCGCCGCCCGGTTCTTCGTCGAGTGGGTCCCGCGGCGACGTTTCGCGAGCTGGCGCCGCACCTCGGCATGGAAGAGGTGCGGCCTCAGCGGCGCCTCGAACACCACGGGACTCAGCTCCACGGAGCCGGCCTTCTCGTTCTCGATCGTCACGATGTTCAGCGTTGCCATGAATTCGCTCGTCCGATCTCCACTCTTCGCTAGAGCTTGATCTCCACGTCGACGCCAGCCGCGAGCTCGAGTTTCATCAGCGCGTCGACGGTCTGGGGCGTCGGGTCCAGAATGTCGATGAGACGCTTGTGCGTTCGGACCTCGAACTGCTCCCGCGACTTCTTGTCGACGTGGGGCCCGCGCAGGACCGTGTACTTGTTGATCGACGTCGGCAGCGGAATCGGCCCGGCCACCCGCGCTCCGGTTCGGACCGCGGTATCCAGGATCTCCCCGGCACTCTGGTCGAGGAGCTTGAAGTCGTAGGCCTTCATCCGGATCCGGATCTTCTGAGCGCCTGCATCAGCCATCTTCCATCTCCGATGGCGAGCCGAAGGCTCGCCGTGCGGGCGGGGCGGGCCGTGCCCGCCGAGCGCCCGCCTACTCGATGATCTCCGACACCACCCCGGCGCCGACCGTGCGGCCGCCTTCGCGGATCGCGAAGCGAAGCTCCTTGTCCATCGCGATCGGCGTGATCAGCTCCACCGACATCTCCACGTTGTCGCCGGGCATCACCATCTCCGTCCCCTCCGGCAACGTCGCCACGCCCGTCACGTCCGTCGTCCGGAAGTAGAACTGAGGCCGGTAGCCGTCGAAAAACGGCGTGTGCCGACCCCCCTCCTCCTTCGTCAACACGTACGCCTGCGCCTTGAACTTCGTGTGCGGCGTGATCGTCCCGGGCTTCGCCAGCACCTGGCCCCGCTCGACGTCGTCCTTGCCCGTCCCCCGCAGCAGACAGCCGATGTTGTCCCCCGCCTGACCCTCGTCCAGGATCTTCCGGAACATCTCCACTCCCGTCACCACCGTCTTCGCCGTGTCCCGGATCCCGACGATCTCCACCTCCTCGCCGGTCTTCACGATCCCCTGCTCCACACGGCCCGTCACCACCGTCCCGCGGCCCGTGATCGAAAACACATCCTCGATCGGCATCAGGAACGGCTTGTCCAGCGCCCGCTGCGGCTCCGGAATCGACACGTCCAGCGCCGCCAGCAGCTCGTCCACGCACGTGTTCGCCGCCTCGTCCTCCGGGTTCTCCAGCGCCTTCAACGCGCTCCCCTTCACGATCGGAATGTCGTCCCCCGGAAACTCGTAGTTCGACAGCAGCTCCCGAACCTCCAGCTCCACCAACTCCAACAGCTCCTCGTCGTCCACCTGGTCCACCTTGTTCAGGAACACCACGATGTGAGGAACGTTCACCTGCCGCGCCAGCAACACGTGCTCCCGCGTCTGCGGCATCGGACCGTCCGCCGCACTCACCACCAACACCGCCCCGTCCATCTGCGCCGCACCCGTGATCATGTTCTTCACGTAGTCCGCATGACCCGGACAGTCCACATGCGCGTAGTGACGCTTCTCCGTCTGGTACTCCACGTGCGCCGTCGCAATCGTGATCCCCCGCTCCTTCTCCTCCGGAGCCTTGTCGATCTGGTCGAAGGGCGTGAAGTCCGCCAGACCCTTCTGCGACTGACGCTGCGTGATCGCCGCCGTCAACGTGGTCTTCCCGTGGTCCACGTGACCAATCGTCCCCACGTTCACGTGCGGCTTCGTGCGCTCGAACTTCGCCTTGGCCATACCTTCTCCTCAACTCTGCCGTGACTCGGCTCGCACCCGGCGACCCCTCCGTCGGGCCGGCGCGACTGCCGCCCGATCAGCGGTAGGTGAACTCCTCAGCGACGTTCTCCGGAACCTTCGCGTACCGGGAGAACTGCATCGTGTACGTGGCGCGCCCCTGGGTCATGGACCGCAGGTTGTTCACGTAGCCGAACATGGTCGCCAGCGGGACCTCAGCCTGGACCGCCTGGGCATTCCCCCGCACATCGGTTCCGGTGATGTTGCCCCGGCGGCTCTTCAGATCGCCTTGAACGGCGCCGACGAATTCCTCCGGGGTCACCGCCTCCACGGCCATGATCGGCTCGAGCAGCACGGGGGCCGCCTGGCGCAGCGCATCCTTCATGCCGATCGAAGCGGCGATCTTGAACGAGCGCTCGGAGGAGTCCACGTCGTGGGCCTGCCCGTCCACCAGGCGAACCTTGACGTCGACGACCGGGTAGCCGGCGATGGCTCCGCTCTGGGTTGCCTCCTCGCAACCCTGGCGCACCGCGGAGATGAACTCGCTGGGCACCGCGCCGCCCTTGACGGCCGCCTCGAACTGGATCCCCGAGCCGGGCTCGCCCGGCTCGACCTCGAGCTCGACGACGCCGAAGTCACCGGAGCCGCCGGTCTGCTTGACGTAACGGCCTTCGACCCGAACCAACCGGGTGATGGTCTCCTTGTACGCCACCTGCGGCCGTCCCACGTTCGCACCCACCTTGAACTCGCGCAGCAGGCGGTCCGTGATGATCTCGAGATGGAGCTCGCCCATGCCCGAGATGATCGTCTGGCCCGTTTCGGGATCGACCGCGACCCGGAACGTCGGGTCCTCACGGACCAGGCGGTCCAGGGAAGCGAACAGCCGGTCCATGTCGGCCTGGGTCTTCGGCTCGATCGCGATGGACAGCACGGGTTCGGGAAACTCGAGGGCCTCGAGCAGGATCGGATCTCGCGGATCGCAGAGCGTCTCTCCGGTCGCGATGGCCTTGAGCCCCACCACGACGGCGATATCCCCGGCGAAGATCTCGTCGATCTGCTGCTGCCGGTTCGCGTGCATCTGGAGCAGCCGACCGATGCGCTCCTTGCGATCGCGCGCGGCGTTCAGCACCTGGTCGCCCGTCTTCACGTGCCCCGAGTAGACACGGATGTACGTGAGATGACCCACGTGTTTGTCGGCCATGAGCTTGTAAGCGATGGCCGCGAAGGGTTCGTTGTCGTCGGCCTTGCGCTGGATCAACTCGTCGCTGCCGGGTCGGAGGCCCTCCACGGGCGGGACGTCCAGGGGCGATGGCAGGTAGTCGACGATCGCGTCGAGCAGCGGCTGGATGCCCCGGTTCTTGAACGCGGCGCCGCACAGGACGGGTACGACCTCGAGCCGCAGCGTGGCCTCGCGAAGCGCCTTGCTCAGCTGGTCCGCGGAGACCGACTCGCCCTCCAGGAAGCGCGCCATCAGGGCCTCGTCGAAGTCGGCAGCGGCCTCCACCAGGTGTTCGCGGGCCTCGGCCACCTGGGCCGCGAGCTCCGCGGGAACCTCGCGCGTTTCGAACTCGACGCCGAGCGTCGCGTCGTTCCAGTAGATCGCCTTCTCGGCGAGCAGGTCCACGATGCCTCGAAAGCCGTCCTCGCTGCCGATGGGGATCTGGATCGGGACGGCGTTCGCCTGGAGCCGCTCGCGGATCGCGCGGACCGCCCGCCCGAAGTCCGCCCCGACGCGATCCATCTTGTTCACGAAGGCCAGTCGCGGTACCTGGTAACGATCGGCCTGGCGCCACACCGTCTCCGACTGGGGCTCGACGCCGGCGACCCCGCAGAACACGCCGATCGCGCCGTCGAGGACCCGCAGGGAGCGCTCGACCTCGACGGTGAAATCGACGTGGCCCGGCGTGTCGATGATGTTGATGCGATGATCCTTCCAGAAGCAGGTGGTGGCGGCCGAGGTGATCGTGATGCCGCGCTCCTGCTCCTGCTGCATCCAGTCCATGACGGCGGCGCCGTCGTGCACCTCTCCCATCTTGTGGCTGACGCCGGTGTAGTAGAGGATCCGCTCGGTCGTGGTCGTCTTCCCGGCATCGATGTGCGCCATGATGCCGATGTTCCGCGTCCTTTCGAGCGGGGTCGTGCGGGGCATTTTCCAGTTCTTCCGATCTTCGCTGGCCTTCGGCTCGCCGCTACCAGCGGTAGTGGGAGAAGGCCTTGTTGGCCTCGGCCATGCGGTGGGTGTCCTCGCGCTTCTTCACGCTCTCGCCGCGCTCGTTGGCGGCGTCGATGATCTCGTCCGCGAGCTTCTCGCGCATGCTTCTTCCGGCGCGACCCCGCGCGTAATCCTTCAACCAGCGCATGGCCAGCGACGTTGCCCGTTCGGGGCGTACCTCGATGGGTACCTGGTAGGTGGCGCCACCGACCCGGCGGGACTTGACCTCGACGCGGGGTCGCACGTTCTCGATGGCGCGCCGGAACATCGCCAGCGGGTCGTTGCGGGTCTTGCTCTCGATCACCGCGAACGCTCCGTAGACGATCCGCTCGGCGGTGCTCTTCTTGCCATCCTTCATGATTACATTCGTGAACCGGCCGACCATCCGATCCTTGTACTTGGGATCGGGCTCGAGGCGGCGCTTCGGAATCTCCCGTCGTCGGGGCATCGCGATCTCGTCCCGGTCTGAGGACCAAGAAACGGCGGCCGAACGGCGCGTCACCCGACGCGCATCCGGCCGCTCGAAGGGAAACTACTTCGGCCGCTTTGCTCCGTACTTCGATCGACCCCGATGCCGATCGGCGACACCGGTCGTGTCGAGCGTCCCGCGCACGATGTGGTACCGCACGCCCGGCAGGTCCTTGACGCGCCCTCCCCGCACCAGCACGACCGAGTGCTCCTGCAGGTTGTGCCCGACGCCGGGGATGTACGCATTCACCTCGCGGCCGTTGGTGAGACGTACGCGCGCCACCTTTCTCAGGGCCGAGTTCGGCTTCTTCGGAGTGGCCGTGAACACGCGCAGACACACGCCACGGCGCTGGGGCGAGCGCAACAGGTCCGGCGACTTCGAGCGCGACAGCTGCCGCTTCCGCCCATAGCGGATCAACTGTTGAATCGTGGGCACTGCGCTTCTCCTGCGGGGAGCCGGTTACCTGCGAGCGCCGAGCTTCGCTCGCCCCGGCATCCGAACTCCGCTCGCTTTCGCTTCGCCGCGCGGGCGCTCCGCACCGTCGCAGCGCTAATTCGAGACGCCCGTCCCCCGTACCCTGCTCGAGGCAACGACGGGACCGGAGGCAATCGTCCTCGGGAAACCCCACCGTCGAACCGGGAGCCGGGCCCAGGAGAGCGGGCCAGAATCCAAAAACCGCAGTATTCTAGCGGCGTTCCGACCCCTGTCAACGCATCCGCCGGCCGCGCCGACACCTTCAGATGGGGCCAGAAGCCGACGGGCTCTCGCCGAGGCCGGGATCCAGGGGGATCCCGCAGCCAAATCAAGCGGAGGCCGTCGGCGCCCAGCGCCGACGGCCGAGCCATTGGCGGAGGGATCGCCCTGGATCCCGGCCGCTCTTCCGGGAGTAGGCCTGGTCTCCTAGCCCTCGATCGCGTCGCCGGGCGACGCTCCGGAGGCCATGAGACCCTCGCCGATGGGCCTGGGCGCCTCCGGCGTCGCAGGCGCGGGCGGCGCCACCGCCTCCTCCTCCAGGCTCTCGAGCAGCTCCTCGGGCGCATCGATCTGGATCCCGATCTTGTTGTATCGGGCCATGCCGGTTCCCGAGGGCACGAGCCGGCCCATGATCACGTTCTCCTTCAGCCCCCGCAGGTGATCGACCTTGCCCCAGATGGAGGCCTCGGTGAGCACCTTGGTGGTCTCCTGGAAGGAGGCAGCGGAGATGAACGACTCGGTCGAGAGCGAGGCCTTGGTGATCCCGAGGAGCAGCGGCTCGGCGACGGCGGGCTGCTTGCCCTCGTCCTCCATCCTCTGGTTGGTCTCTGCGAAGATCATCTTCTCCACGTGCTCGCCCATCAGGAAGTCGGTGTCGCCCACTTCCTTGACCCGCACCCGGCGCAGCATCTGGCGCACGATCACCTCGATGTGCTTGTCGTTGATCTTCACGCCCTGAAGGCGATACACCTCCTGCACCTCGTCGACCAGGTACTTCGCGAGCTCCTTCTCGCCCTTGATCTTGAGCACGTCGTGGGGGTTCTGGGACCCGTCCATCAGTGCGTCACCGGCAACCACCCGATCGCCCTCGTGCACGCTGATGTGCTTGCCCTTCGGGATCAGGTACTCCTTCGGCTCCGCCTCTGCGTGATCGGGGGTGATCACCACGCGGCGCTTCCCGCGCGAGTCGGCTCCGAAGGACACAACGCCGTCGATCTCGCTCACGATCGCGAAGTCCTTGGGCTTTCGCGCCTCGAAGAGCTCCGCAACACGCGGCAGACCGCCCGTGATGTCCTTCGTCTTGGTCGTCTCGCGGGGCATCTTGGCGATCACGTCACCGGCGGCCACCTCCTGCCCTTCGGTCACCGCCAGGTTCGCCCCGACCGGAATCAGCGCGCGCACGCCCGCCGAATCGCCGTCCGACCGGATCTCGATCAGGGGGCGGAGCTCCGGGTCCTTCGATTCGATGATCACCTTGGAGGACACGCCGGTGAACTCGTCCACCTGCTCCTTCATGGTGGCACCCTCGACGATGTCTCCGAACTTCACCGTCCCCGACACCTCGGAGAGGATCGGGTTGGCGAAGGGATCCCACTCGATCAGCATCGTTCCGGGCTTCACCGCGTCGCCGTCCTTCGCGTGAACGTGGGCGCCGTAGACGACCGGGTAGCGCTCGCGGTCGCGGCCACTGGCGTCGCGGATCTCGATTTCGCCGTTTCGGTTCATCGCGATCTCGCGGCCCGCGCGATCCTTCACGGTCCGTAGGTTCTTGAAGCGCACTTCACCTTCGGTCGTGGCCTCGGCGTGAGACTGCTCGACCCGGCGCGTCGCCGTGCCGCCGATGTGGAACGTGCGCATGGTGAGCTGGGTCCCCGGCTCACCAATGGACTGGGCCGCGATGACGCCGACCGCTTCGCCCTGGTTGACCAGATCTCCCCGCGAGAGGTCGCGCCCGTAGCACATGCTGCACACGCCGTAGGGCGTGTCGCAGGTCAGCACGGACCGGATCCACACGGTCTCGATGCCGGCGTCTTCGATGACCCGGACCTTCTCCTCGTCGATCTCCTCGTTCGCCCTGAGGAGAACGGCGTCCGTGATCGGGTCCCTGACGTCTTCGAGTGCGACGCGGCCGAGGATGCGTTCCCCGATGGTCTCGATGATCTCGCCGCCCTCCAAGAGCGCCCGCATGGAGATGCCGTCCGTCGTGCCGCAATTCACGGCGCGGACGATCATGTCCTGGGAGACGTCGACCAGACGCCGCGTCAGATACCCGGAGTTCGCGGTCTTCAGGGCCGTGTCGGCGAGACCCTTGCGCGCGCCGTGGGTCGAAATGAAGTATTGCAGCACCGAGAGGCCCTCGCGGAAGTTCGAGGTGATCGGCGTCTCGATGATCTCTCCCGAGGGCTTCGCCATCAGGCCCCGCATCCCGGCCAGCTGTCGCATCTGCTGGGCCGACCCGCGGGCACCAGAGTCGGCCATCATGTAGATGGGATTGAAGCTCGGAATCTCCTGTTCGTTGCCCTTCTCGTCCCGGATCACGTCCTTCCCGAGCCGGTCCAGCATCTGCTGGGCGACCTTCTCGGTGGTCTCGGCCCAGATGTCGATCACCTTGTTGTAGCGCTCACCATCGGTGATCAGACCCTCCTGGTACTGATTGCCGATCTCGCGGACGGCGTCTTCCGCATCCGCGACGTACTTCTCCTTGTCGCTCGGGACCTGCATGTCGTGGATCGAAACCGAGATCCCCGCCCGGGTGGCGTAGCGGTAGCCGATGGTGCGCAGCCGGTCGGCGAGGATCACGGTGGCCTTGTTGCCGAGGCGCCGGTAGCACTGGTCGATCAGCTCGCCCAGCGCCTTCTTGTCCATGACCTGGTTGATGATCTCGAAGGGGATCTCGTCCGGAACGATCTCCCTGAGGATGATCCGCCCCGTCGCCGTGTCGATGAGCTCGCCGTCGATGCGCACCTTGATCGGGGCGTGGAGATCCAGCTCGCCCGCGTCATAGGCGACGCGGACCTCGGCGGGGCTCGAGAAGATCATCCCCTCACCGAGCCCCCCGGGCTGTTCCCGGGTCATGTAGTAGCAGCCGAGCACGATATCCTGGCTGGGCCCGATGATGGGGCGCCCGGTCGCTGGACTCAGGATGTTGTTGGTCGACATCATGAGAACGCGAGCCTCGATCTGCGCCTCCACGGACAGCGGCACGTGCACCGCCATCTGGTCTCCGTCGAAGTCGGCGTTGAACGCCGCGCACACGAGCGGGTGCAGCTGGATGGCCTTCCCGTCGATGAGCTGCGGCTCGAAGGCCTGGACGCCGAGCCGGTGCAGCGTCGGGGCGCGGTTCAGAAGCACCGGGTGCTCCTGGATCACCTCGGCGAGGATGTCCCATACCTCGGGGTACTCCTTCTCCACCATCTTCTTCGCGGCCTTGATGGTCGTCACGTATCCGCGCTGCTCGAGCTTCGAGTAGATGAAGGGCTTGAAGAGCTCGACCGCCATCCGGCTCGGCAGACCGCATTGGTGCAGACGGAGCTCGGGCCCGATCACGATCACCGAGCGGCCCGAGTAGTCGACGCGCTTGCCCAGGAGGTTCTGGCGGAAGCGTCCGGTCTTGCCCTTGAGCATGTCCGAGAGGGACTTGAGCGGCCGCTTCGAAGGCCCCGTGATCACGCGTCCGCGCCGGCCGTTGTCGAACAACGCGTCGACGGCTTCCTGGAGCATGCGCTTCTCGTTGCGAATGATGACCTCGGGCGCGTTGAGCTCCTGAAGCCGCTTGAGGCGGTTGTTGCGGTTGATCACGCGGCGGTAGAGGTCGTTGAGATCGCTGGTCGCGAAGCGCCCGCCGTCGAGGGGAACCAGGGGCCGCAGGTCGGGCGGGATCACCGGAATCACTTCGAGGATCATGTGCTCCGGCTTGTTGCCGGACTCCCGGAAGGCATCGAGGACCTTGAGTCGCTTCGACACCTTCTTGCGCTTTGCTTCGCTGGTCGCCTCGCGCATTTCGACGCGCAGCTTCTTGCACTCCTCCTCGACCTCGAGGGACCCGAGCAGCTCCCGCACCGCCGCGGCGCCGATTCCCACCTGGAACGCGTCGCGGCCGTACTGCTCGCGCGCCTCGGCCAGCGCCTCGTCGTTCAAGAGCTCGCCCAACTTGAGGTCGGTGTCGCCCGGCACGGTGACGATGTGGGATTCGAAGTACAGGACCTTCTCGAGATCCCGCAGGGAGATCTCCAGGATGTTCCCGATCCGCGACGGCAGCGACTTGAGGAACCAGATGTGGGCGACCGGCGTCGCCAGGGTGATGTGCCCCATCCGCTCGCGGCGGACCTTCGACTGGATCACTTCGACGCCGCATTTCTCGCACACGACCCCGCGGTGCTTCATGCGCTTGTACTTGCCGCAGTTGCACTCGTAGTCCTTGACGGGGCCGAAGATCTTGGCGCAGAACAGGCCGTCGCGTTCCGGCTTGAACGTGCGGTAGTTGATCGTCTCGGGCTTCTTGACCTCGCCGAAGGACCACTCGCGAATCTTCTCGGGCGCCGCGATCGAGATCCGGAGAGCGGTGAACGCGAGCGGATCCTTGGGCTTCTCGAACAGATTGTATAAATCGCGCAATACCTTCCCCCTACTGCTAGGTCCGGTCTTCGATGAGATCGATGTCGAGGCCGAGCGCCTGAAGCTCCTTCACCAGGACGTTGAAGGACTCCGGAAGGCCGGGCTCGAGCACGTTTTCGCCCTTGACGATGGATTCATAGATCCGCGTCCGACCGAGCACGTCGTCGGACTTGACCGTCAGGAACTCCTGGAGGGCGAACGCGGCTCCGTAGGCCTCCATCGCCCACACCTCCATTTCGCCCAGGCGCTGGCCGCCGAACTGCGCTTTGCCTCCGAGCGGCTGCTGGGTGACGAGGCTGTACGGCCCGATGCTGCGTGCGTGGATCTTGTCGTCGGCCAGGTGGTGGAGCTTCATCATGTAGAGCACTCCGACGGTGACTTCCGAATCGAAGGGATCTCCGGAGCGCCCGTCGAAGAGCACCGTCTGGCCCGTGAGCGGCAGCCCGGCGCGCTCCAGCTCGCCGCGAACCTCGTCCTCCTTCGCGCCGTCGAAGACCGCCGTCGACATGTGGATGCCGCCGCGGACCTTCTCGGCCCACGCACGCAGGGTCTCCGGCGTCGTCGCATCCAGCCGCTTCGAAATCTGCTCGTCGGCGTAGATCTCCCGGAGGGTCTCGCGGAGCGTCTCCGGTTCGATGTCCGCTCGAGCCGCCAGCAGCGCATCGACCTGCTGCCCGAGGCCGTGCGCGGCCCAACCCAGGTGCGTCTCCAGGATCTGGCCGACGTTCATTCGGGACGGGACGCCCAGCGGGTTGAGCACGATGTCGACGGGCGTGCCGTCGGCCGTGTAGGGCATGTCCTCTTCGGGGAGGATCCGGGAGATCACGCCTTTGTTGCCGTGGCGGCCGGCCATCTTGTCGCCCACCGAGAGCTTCCGCTTGATGGCCAGATACACCTTCACCATCTTGAACACGCCGGGAGGAAGCTCGTCGCCCTTCTTGAGGCGTGCGATCTTCTCGTCGAAGACAGCCTTGATCACGCCCGCCTGCTCTTCGACGCCGGCGAAGACCCGGTCCACCTGCTCCTGCAGCCGCGCATCGGACACCTGGATGTCCTTCCAGCGCCGGGACGGAAGCCCGTCGAGCGCCGCCGTGGTGATCACCGCGTTCGCGTCGATCCAGGTCAGGTTCCGGCGCTCGTCGGCGACGCGGTTTGCGGCCCGCTTGCCCGTGATCAGCTCGCGCACCTTGTTCATCCCGCTGGCGCGGATGATCCGGACCTCGTCTTCCTGGTCCTTGCGCAGTCGCTCGATCTCCGACTCCTCGATCGCCTGCGCCCGCTCGTCCTTCTCGACGCCGCGGCGCGAGAAGACCTGGGCGCCGATCACCGTTCCGCTCACGCCGGGCGGCACGCGCAGCGAGGTATCGCGGACGTCGCCGGCCTTCTCGCCGAAGATGGCCCGCAGCAGGCGCTCCTCGGGCGAGAGCTGCGTTTCGCCCTTCGGCGTGATCTTTCCCACCAGGACGTCGTCCGGGCCCACTTCGGCGCCGATCCGCACGATGCCGGACTCGTCCAGGTCGCGGAGCGCTTCCTCTCCGACGTTGGGGATGTCGCGGGTGATCTCCTCCTTGCCGAGCTTCGTGTCGCGCGCGACGCACTCGAACTCCTCGATGTGGATCGAGGTGTACGAGTCGTCCTTCACGACCCGTTCGGAGATGAGGATCGAGTCCTCGAAGTTGTATCCGGCCCAGGGCATGAACGCGACGACGACGTTCCGGCCGAGCGCGAGCTCGCCGCTCTCCGTCGCGGGCCCGTCGGCGATGACCTGCCCCTTCTTCACCCGCTCTGCGCGCTTCACGATCGGCTTCTGGTTGATGCAGGTGTTCTGGTTGGACCGCTGGTACTTGATCAGGTTGATGATGTCGATGTTGGATGCGGTTCCGTCGTCCTCGTCCGGCTTGACCACGATGCGGGAGGCGTCCACCGACTCCACGACGCCGTCCCGCTTTGCAACCACGGTCACGCCCGAGTCCCTGGCCACGACCGCCTCCATGCCGGTCCCGATCAGCGGTGCCTCCGTTCGCAGCAGGGGGACGGCCTGCCGCTGCATGTTCGAGCCCATCAGCGCCCGGTTGGCGTCGTCGTTCTCGAGGAAGGGGATCAACGACGCAGCCACCGAGACCAGCTGGTTCGGCGACACGTCCATCATCTGGACTTCGGAGGGCGTCGCCATCACGAAGTCGCCTCGGCGGCGTGACTGCACGGTCTCGCGCAGGTAATGCCCCTCCTCGTCGAGGGGCGCATTGGCCTGGGCGATGGCCATGTTCTCCTCGTCCAGGGCGGAGAGGTATCTCACCTCGCCGGAGACCCTGGAATTCTCCACGACGCGATACGGCGTCTCGATGAAGCCGAGGTCGTTGACGCGAGCGTACGTCGAGAGCGACGCGATCAGCCCGATGTTGGGGCCCTCGGGCGTCTCGATCGGACAGATGCGACCGTAGTGCGTGGGGTGGACGTCGCGCACCTCGAAACCCGCGCGCTCCCGCGTCAGGCCCCCCGGCCCGAGGGCCGACAGCCGGCGCTTGTGGGTCACGGCCGAGAGGGGATTCGTCTGGTCCATGAACTGGGACAGCTGGCTGGACCCGAAGAACTCCTTCACGACGGCCGACACCGGCTTGGAGTTGATCAGGTCGTGGGGCATCAGCGTCTCGATCTCCTGGAGCGACATGCGCTCCTTGATCGCCCGCTCCATCCGGACGAGGCCGATGCGGTACTGGTTCTCGAGAAGCTCGCCGACGACGCGTACGCGCCGGTTGCCCAGGTGGTCGATGTCGTCGACGTGCTTCTCCGTATCCATCCCGTTCTTCAGGTCGACGAGGTACTTGAACGCCGCCAGGATATCGTCGGGGCGCAGGGTCGGGAGATCCCGGAGGGCGATCTCCGTGGTCGGCCCATTGGGCCCGGACGGCTGGAACTCGACGCGCTCGTTGGCGTCGAAACCCAGCTTGTGGTTGACCTTGAGTCGGCCGACCCGCGACAGGTCGTAGCGCTCGGGGTTGAAGAACAGGTTCCGGAAGAGGTTCGTCGCCGTTTCGACCGTGGGCGGATCCCCGGGACGCAGGCGCCGGTAGATCTCGATGATCGCCTCTTCCTGGGTCAGCGTCTTGTCCGCGAGCAGCGTGTCCCGCATCGCGGTCCCTGTCGTCAGCGGGTCGAGGTAGAGCAGCCGGAAGCTGTCGATGCCCCGAAGCTTGAGCTCGTCCAGGTGCGCCTGGGTCAGGTCCTCGTTGCACTCGAAGATGACCTCTCCCGTCGACTCGTCGACGATGTCCTCGGGAGCGACGCGCTTTACGGTATCGGTGCGGATCAGGTCGTCGATGCCGACCGAAATCTCCTGGATCCCGGCCTCGAGGATCTTCCGAACCGCCACCGCCGTGAACTTGCGGTCCTTCTTCACGAGAACGGTCCCGTCCGCGTGTCGGATCTCGCGCGTGCACCGCTGCCCCACGAGCAGCTCGGGCACGACGGACTTCGTGATCTTCTTGCCGTCGATCTGGACCAGCTCGGCCTTGTAGAAGTGTCCCAGCAGGTCCTCGGTGGTGTAGCCGAGCGCCTTCAGCAGGATGGTCCCGTGCAGCTTGCGGCGGCGGTCGATGCGCGCGAAGAGCAGGTCCTTGTGGTCGAACTCCAGGTCCAGCCACGACCCGCGGTACGGGATGATCCGGCACGAGTAGATCTTCTTGCCGGAGGCGGAAACGGTGGTGGAGATCGTGGTGTCGTAGAAGATGCCCGGCGACCGGTGGAGCTGTGAGACGATCACCCGCTCGGTGCCGTTGATGATGAAGGTGCCGTTCTCGGTCATGATCGGGATTTCCCCGAAGTAGACCTCCTGCTCCTTGACGTCGCGGATGGCCTGAGACCCTTCGGTGTCGTCCCACGCCACGAGGCGGATCGTCACCTTGAAGGGCGCGGCGTAGGTCATCCCGCGCTGCAGGCACTCCTGAACGTCGTACTTCGGCTCTTCGAGCGTGTAGCCGACGAACTCGAGGGATGCGGAGTCGTTGAAGTCCTTGATCGGGAAGACGGAGTTGAACACCGCTTGCAGGCCGACGTTCTCCCGCTTCTCCGACTCGACGTGGGTCTGGAGGAATCGCTCAAAGGTTCGCTTCTGGATCTCGATCAGGTTCGGGATCTCGAGGATCGAGGGCATCTTCGAGAAGTCTTTGCGGAATCGAGATGCGGTCTCGGAGTTGAGATTCTGAATCACGGGTTCGCCTCGGCCTCCGACTCGAATGGACACAACGAAAGCGCCCGCCCACGAGGCGGGCCCACCCGGCCTGCGTTCCTATTTCACGTCCACCTGTCCTCCGGCGCCTTCGATCTGCTCCTTGATCTTGGCGGCCTCCTCCTTGGACACGGCCTCCTTGATGGCGCTCGGCGCGCTCTCGACGAGATCCTTGGCTTCCTTGAGGCCGAGGCCCGTGATGGCCCGCACCTCCTTGATGACCTGGATCTTCTTGTCGCCGATGGCCACGAGCAGCACGTCGAACTCGTCCTTCTCTTCCGCAGCCGCCTCGGCCGGGCCCGCGGGGCCGGCGGCCATGGCCACGGGGGCGGCTGCCGAGACGCCCCACTTCTCCTCGAGGAGCTTGGCGAGCTCGGCCGCCTCCATGACGGTGAGGCTCGACAGCGAATCTACGATCGTGTTCAGATCAGCCATGTTCGTTCGACCCTTTCATCGTTCGCCCGTTCCGGGCGGCTCGAGCGGAACCGTCTCCGCCGAATGCTGGAATCACCCCTCGCCCTGCTCGCCGCGCGCCGCGAGCGCGCGCGCGAGCTGTGCCCCCGGCTCGGTCAGAAGCCGGGCGATCTTCGTCGCCGGCGCCTGTACGAGTCCCACGATCCTGGCTCGCAGCACCTCCAGGGGCGGCAGCGTCGCGAGCGCGGCGATCTGGACCTCGTCGATGGGATGGCCCTCGAGCAGCCCCCCCTTCAGCTCGAACGCCTCGTGGTCCTTCGCGAAGTCGACGAGGATCCTGGCCAGTCTCAGCGGGTCTCCGAAGGAGATCGCCACCGCCGTCGGTCCCGAGAAGCACTCCACGATGCCGGCGGCATCGGTGTCGACACTGGCGCGACGCAGGACCGTGTTCTTCGCAACCCGGTACTCGAACTCGCCCTGCCCCTCGCCGCGGATCCGGCCCCGCAGCTGATTCGCCGCCTTGACGTCGATCCCACGGTAGTCGGCCAGGTAGACACACGTGGCCCGGCCAAACTTCTCCGTCAGCTCGGCGACCTGGTGTTCCTTCTGCTCGCGCGTCAGCACCGCATCGTCTCCTATGCCGCCATCACCGAGGAAACGCTCGCCGTATCGATCCGAACGCCCGGACCCATGGTGGTCGAGATCGCGATCTTCTTGAGGTAGACGCCCTTGCTCGCCGCCGGCTTTGCCTTGACGACGACCTCGATCAGGGTGGCGGCATTCTCGATCAGCTGTCTCGACTCGAAGGATCGCCGTCCGATCGAGACGTGGATGATCCCCGACTTGTCGACGCGGTATTCGATCTTTCCCGCCTTGTGCTCCTGGACGGCACTCGCCACGTCCATCGTCACCGTTCCGAGCTTCGGGTTCGGCATCAGGCCCCGCGGACCCAGGATCTTCCCGAGTCGGCCGACCACGCTCATCATGTCGGGCGTCGCGATCACACGATCGAACTCCAGCCAGTTCTCGCTTTGGATCTTCTTGGCGAGATCTTCGCCTCCCACGTGGTCGGCGCCGGCCTCCTGAGCCTCCTTCTCCTTGTCGCCCTTCGCGAAGACGAGGACTCGCATCTCCTTCCCCGTGCCGTGGGGAAGGACGATCGCGCCCCGAACCATCTGGTCCGCGTGCTTCGGATCGACGCCGAGGTTGATGGCGAGATCGACGCTCTCGTCGAACTTCAGCGCGGGAAAGCCCTTCAACAGGTCCACCGCCTCTTCGAGCCGATAGAGCTTCGAAGCGTCGATCGCCTCGTTCGCGGCCCGGTACCGCTTGCTGGCGCGCGCCGCCATCGTGTCAGCCCTCCACCACTTCGATGCCCATCGACCGCGCCGTGCCCTCGATGATGCGAACCGCCATCTCGACTTCATGCGCGTTGAGGTCCGGCCGCTTCATCTCGGCGATCTCGCGGACCTGCCTGGAAGTCACCGTCCCCACCTTCTCGCGGTTCGGCTCGCCGGAGCCCTTGGCGATCTTCGCCGCGCGCTTGAGCAGCACCGCCGCCGGCGGCGTCTTGAGCTCGAAGGTGAACGACCGATCCGCGTAGATCGTGACGACGGCCGGAATGATCAGGCCGGCCTTCTCCTGCGTTCGAGCGTTGAACGCCTTGCAGAACTCCATGATGTTGACACCGTGCTGGCCCAGCGCCGGGCCGACGGGCGGCGACGGATTGGCCTGCCCCGCCGGACACTGAAGCTTCACGATCGCCACGACTTTCTTGGCCACGCCCTGCTCCCCTTCAAGCCTTCTCGACGTTCGTGTAATCGAGCACGACCGGCGTGGCGCGACCGAACACGTGCACCATGACGCGCAGCTTCTCCTTTTCGGTCATCACCTCGTCCACGTAGCCCGAGAAATTGGCAAAGGGTCCGTCGACCACGCGCACGTTCTCGCCCTCGTCGAACTGGATCTTCGGCTTGGGCTTGGCGGCGCCCTCCTTGATCTGCTGCGTCATCCGCGCAACTTCGTCGTCGGAGATCGGCGGGGGCTTCTTGTCGCCCCCCACGAAGCCCGTGATCTTCGGAGTGCCCCGGACGACGTGCCAGGTTTCGTCGTTGAGCTCCATCCGCACCAGGATGTAGCCCGGGAAGTACTTCCGCTTGGAGGTGCGCTTCGAACCCTTCACCATCTCGACGACGGTCTCTTCGGGAATCAAGACCTCGTCGAACTGGTCCTCCTTGCCCATGGCCTTGGCTCGGTCCAGGAGCGAGCGCATCGCCTTCTGCTCGTGTCCCGAGTAGGTATGGACGATGTACCACTGCTTCGCCATCACGCCCCCGCGCCCGATCGCCGCTTAGGGAAGCACGAACTGGATCAGCCGACCCAGCACCAGGTCGACCAGACTCAGGGCCGACGTGACCACCGCCACCACGACGACCACTCCGATCGTCCCGGCCACGGCCTCTTTCTGGGTGGGCCACGCCACCTTCCGAAACTCCGCACGCACCTCGAGAACGAACTGCCGGGCGTCCTCGAACCAGACGACCGGATTCCACTGCATCGTGCTGGCCACCGTCGCTCCTCGTACAGCCTGGCAGGCGCGGAGGGACTCGAACCCCCAACCCCCGGATTTGGAGTCCGGTGCACTACCAGTTGTGCTACGCGCCTCCAGAACTCGCCGATGGCGAGCCGAAGGCTCGCCGTGCGGGCGGGGCGGGCCGTGCCCGCCGAGCGCCCGCCTACTCGATGATCTCCGACACCACCCCGGCGCCGACCGTGCGGCCGCCTTCGCGGATCGCGAAGCG
>Ga0224512_10001845_pt1 | contig 19828 bp, 20 predicted proteins | sample SF_May12_sed_USG_4_FD_169103 | JGI IMG/M metagenome (GOLD analysis project Ga0224512, IMG submission 169103) | Sediment microbial communities from San Francisco Bay, California, United States - SF_May12_sed_USGS_13 | ecosystem: Environmental > Aquatic > Marine > Sediment | place: USA... | reverse complement strand
ATCGCTTGGCAACGAAGACGATTTCGTGAGCATTGGACACATATCAGCCGGCGGGACTCGCTTGGCAGACCAGCTGTCAGTAAAGAAATCCAGGATTTGATTCGGAGACTGTCGCATGCCAATCGTGACTGGGGCTCGCCGCGCATCGTTGGGGAATTGGGCAAGCTTGGCATTGAGGTTGCGAAATCGACGGTAGAGAAGTATCGGATCCGTTTGGGCAGACCGCCGTCCCCGACATGGCGTGCGTTCCTGAAAAATCACGTCCCGGATCTTGTATCGATCGACTTCTTTACCGTTCCCACAATCAACTTCAAAGTTCTATTCGTGCTGCTCGTACTCTCGCATCACCGGCGCAAGGTGATTCATTTCAACGTCACCGAGAATCCGACCGCGCAGTGGGCAGCCCAGCAGATGGTCGAAGCCTTTCCGTGGGATAGCGCGCCGAAATATCTGCTTCGGGATCGCGACGCGATATTTGGGGAAACATTCCGCAGGCGCGTTGCGAGTTTGGGCATCGAAGAGGTTCTGAGCGCCCCGCGAAGTCCCTGGCAAAACCCCTACGTCGAACGGCTGATCGGAACGCTACGCCGTGAGTGCTTTGATCATGTGATCGTATTGAATGCAAGCCACGCCAGAAAAAGTCTCACGAGCTACTTGCTGCATTACCATCGATGGCGAACGCATCTGTCATTGGCGATGGATTCGCCAGACTCACGGCCTGTGCAACCAGCAGAGCAGGGCGCGGTGGTCGAATTTCAGGAGGTCGGTGGTTTACATCGCCATTACGAGCGGATGGCGGCATGACACTGGGGAACCGATGGCCCGACGAACTAACGTTACGAATTGTCGGGAAGGACAGGATGAATAACCTAGCCTTTCTTCGGCGACCAGCCATAGGCCTTGGCGCAGGCACCGCCCATCAGCATCGCCCGTTCACTGTCGCTTAGGCGGTCGGTCTGGCGGAAGGGCTCGACGGCCCGTTCGTAGTTGACGACCGCGAAAGCGCGGGTCCAGTCGGTGCCCCACAGGCAGCGGTCGAATCCCCAGGCGTCGAACACGCGGGTGAGCGGATCCCAGATGTCCGGGAAGGGATACGGTTCCCGGGATAGCGTGCAGGCGCCGCTAATCTTGATCACCGCGTTCGGGCGCTTGGCGAGATCCAGCACCTTCGGCAGGTCGGCCCAGGGCTGCGGCGGAGCGGGCGGCGTGCGGGGCTGCATGATGCCCAGATGGTCGATGATGAATCGCGTGTCGGGGTGGCGGTCGATCAGCGCCGTGCCCGCGTCCAGATTGCCCCAGCACAGGATGTTGACTGGAAAGTCGTGCCGGACGGCTGCGCGCAGAATCCGGTCGAGGCCCGGGTCGGTCGGGTCGCGGTCGCGTCCCGGCTCCTTCGTCAGCATGATGCGGATGCCGACCGCGCCCGGCGTCGTCTTCCAGTCGGCGATGACATCGGCCACCGCCGGATTATCCGGATCGACCGGCTTGACCAGGGCGAACCGGCCGGGATGGGCCCGTTGCACTTCCACCGCATAGCTGGCGTCGTAACGGTACAAGGAAAAGGCGGAGATGAAGATCGCGCCGTCGACGCCGACCTTGTCCATCGCCGCCACCATCTCGTCACCCGTGACGTGATCGGGCCAATTCGGCACATTGTGCCAGGGCCGTTTCGGCGTGTTTGCCTCATATACATGGACCTGGGAATCGATGATCGCCATCGGGGAAGCTCCTCTGTGCTAAGCGGTTTCATAGCATTGGAACAGGTTGCGCCCGCCGCGTCCATCCAGAAGGGGCCAGGCGCCGTGCGTTACTGATGCAGCAGGCCTCGGCAATCGCTCCCGACATCACGGCGCACAGCCGGTATCTGGAAAATTGAGGTCCACCAGTAGCCGGCACTTCCCGGCCAGAAGCGGAGGCTCGACTGTTACCTGGAATTGCACCGTTACCCTGCCCGGCGTAACTTATTGATTGCCCGTCGACGTGATACAGGCATTGGGAGGGTTGGCGAGAGCTGCCAAATGGGTTGCGGGCTAAGCCGAGGGAACCTGGTCCATGATCGATCATGCAGGCATCCGTGTTTCGGATATCGAACGCAGCAGGCGTTTCTTCACTGAGGCGTTGGCGCCGCTAGGGTATCGCGTCCTTCGCGAGCACCCGATCTCGGGCATCGGCTTTGGCAAGGAACGCCCCGATTTCTGGATTAAGCAGGGCACACCCGGCCCGCGCGTTCATGTTGCGTTTGCTGCGGAGGAACGTGAAATCGTTGACGCGTTCTATCGGGCGGCGCTGGCAGCGGGCGGGCGCGACGACGGGCCACCAGGCGTGCGTACGGAATACAACCCGAATTATTACGGGGCTTTTATCCTCGATCCCGACGGCCACAGTATCGAAGCGGTGTGCCGCAAGCCCGCTGTCGCCTGAACTTGATCTGCTAAGACGCCTTGGCTCGACTAATTGAATGTCCGCGTTGGGTCGGATTGCGACGCTTGGGTAGCGGTCCAGACTTTGGCTCCCTTCCACGGAACAGGAGCCAATCATGGATCAATTCGATGCTGCCACGCAGTCCCGGGCGCCTTGGAACAAAGGCAAGATCGTCGGACAGAAGTCCCCCTTCAAGCTCAAGGAGATTTGGGGTATTCGCATTCGGTTGCAGATCGCGAAGCGCGTACGCGATCTTGCCCTGTTCGACCTCGTCATCGACAGCAAGCTACGAGCTTGCGATCTTGTGAAGCTCCGTGTGCGCGATGTGGCGCATGGCGATCGCATTGCTGCGCGAGCCATTGTGATGCAGCAGAAAACCCAACGACCGGTTCAGTTCGAGATCACCGATCAGACTAAGCAGGCGGTAGCGCAATGGATTTGTCAAACCGGTTTGCGATCGGAGGACTTCCTTTTCCCCAGCAGGCTGAATGAGTCACGCCACCTTTTCACACGGCAGTACGCACGCATTGTTGAGCGCTGGGCGAAGGAGATTGGTCTGCACGCAGGGGTCTATGGCACGCACACGATGCGGCGGACAAAAGCTTCGTTAATCTACCGGAGAACAAAGAATCTTCGAGCGGTGCAACTCCTGCTCGGACATACCAAGCTCGAAAGCACAGTATGTTATCTGGGTATCGAAGTAGATGACGCCCTGGAAATGGCTGAGCAGACCGAGGCTTAGCTTTGAGACCGAAGGGGCGCTTACCGGCCAAAAGCGGACACTAACCCGCAGATAAAATCGGCTCCATCGGAGCCTACGGAGACTCCGTCGGAAGCTGCATCACGGTCGGTTGTCGGTCGAATTTCAGATACCGAAGCTGGTGATGCTTACGAACAAACACGCCCGCCAGCCGAGGATTTCTGGGACAAGTTTGCAATCATAGTACCGTCAGTGATTGCTGTTGTGGTGATCATGGTCATGGGATTCATCGGCGTCCGCTATCTTGGGAACAATCAGGGACAGGTGTTTCAAGACCAACTCAAAGACGGCTCCGGGGGGCCCGAGATGGTGGTGGTTCCGACCGGGAAGTACACGATGGGGTCAGACCAGGGCCAGGACTCTGCGAAACCGCCGCACGAGGTGGAAATCGGCAAGCCGTTCGCCATTGTAAAGCACGAGGTGACGTTCGCGGAGTACTAAACTTCTGCGAGGCGACGAACCGTAGGCTACCGGGGCACGAGGGTTGGGGCCGAGGCAACCGCCCCGTCATCAACGTGAGCTGGGAAGAGGCGGTGGCGTATGGGCAGTGGCTGTCGGAGATGACCGGTAAGCGCTACCGTCTACCGACGGAGGCGGAGTGGGAGTACTTGGCCCGGGCGGGTAGCGACACGAAGTACTGGTGGGGAGATGAGGTCGGGCAAAACCGCGCCAATTGCGACGGTTGTGAAAGCCAATGGAACAACAAGCAGACGGCGCCAGTAGGCTCGTTTCGGGCCAACGCCTTCGGTGTTCACGATACGGCTGGCAACGTGTTGGAGTGGGTGCAGGATTGCTGGCACAAAAGCTATACGGGCGCGCCGTCTGACGGTTCGGCCTGGGAGGAGGCCGATGATCATCCGGAATACGCAGATGGCGGCGATTGCGGCTGGGGCGTGGTCCGTGGCGGCTCCTGGGCCTTCTTCCGAACGTACCTAGAATCGGCCGTTCGCTTCCGAATCCCCCGGAAAGAACGGTATTCCTACCTCGGGTTTCGTCTCGCCCAGGATGCTCGCAGCCACCCGTCGAACCGACTTAGGGTCCGGATAGAAGCCGCCTAATCAGCTACAGCACTTACACACACCCCGCTGCGGCGGGGTTTTTGTTTATGATGAAGAGACACGCCGGTCTCTATAATCACTGTTAGGTGGGAGCGAAGATTGCGATGGATCAGTCAGCAAGATTTTGGGACAAAATTGCCGAACGCTATTCGAAACGGCCCATTGCTGATGAAACGGCGTATCAAAAGAAACTGCAGGTCACACGCGAATACCTTCGTCCGGACATGGAGGTATTAGAGTTTGGCTGCGGAACGGGATCGACAGCCATCACTCATGCGCCTTGCGTGAAACATGTTCATGCGATTGATATCTCATCAAAGATGATTGAAATCGCCCAAGGCAAAGCTGACGCAGGGAATATCGAAAATATCACTTTTAGAATCTCGTCCGTCGATGAATTCAGTGTGCCTGATCAATCCTTGGATGTAGTGTTGGGGCTTAGCATTCTGCACTTACTCGACAACTGGAAAGAGGTAGTAGCTAGGGTTCATAAAATGCTTAAACCGGGCGGCATTTTCATATCCAGCACGGTGTGCATTGGCGATTCGATGAAGTTTTTCAAGGTTGTCGCGCCGATAGGGAAATTCTTAGGTTTGATGCCGTTGGTCAAGGTCTTTACCACAAGAGAACTAGACCAGACTTTGACCGATGCCGGTTTTGAGATTGACTACCAATGGCAACCGGGTAAAAACAAAGCAGTGTTTATTGTGGCGAAGAAGGCTGAGTAGGAGCGATTACCTCGACATGCGGGCATTGCGTTTACTTGGCAATGACCAGCCGGGGAGATAGCGTATGAACTACTACTACATCACGGTCCTGGGCATCAGCAAACGCGGCGACGCCTACTCAAGAACCCTGCGGATCCACGGTGCGCGCGCCACGCTGAGAACCGCAAAGGATAAAGATGACCGGCTGAGTCGATGGGTCACCCGGATTGCGCAGAACCGTCACCCCAACGTGGCGGCGGTCGCCTTAGCCAACAAGACCGTGAGAATCGCCTGGGCGATGATGAAGAACGGGACCGAGTATCAAATAAAACTGGTTGCAAGATAAACGTCGGACCCGCGTAAGCAACTCGGTAGCGCATTAACCAAGGAGCCACTCCACTACGATTGCAAAGCAAGTCGCTTGATGGCCAACAGGTCGAACCGGCGCCGGCAGAACCCGAGAATGTCCAAGGCCCTCGGGGCCGGCAAAGCGATAGGGAGTCGGCGCGCGAATAGCCCATTATGGTCCTGCATCCAACCCGGATGCTGTTGTTAGAGACCGGATATACGTGAGCAGTCGTACCTCAACGCCAAAGAACGGAGTGCTTGCAACCGAGGGGGGGTCCGTATACGGACGTTCGGCATTGTTTGAGCTAGATCAATCATTCGGCGAAAAAGGACGTTGTCCTGCCCCAAATGGATGACCGTCCTATTTGCAAAGAGGGGCATCAGGCGGATAGTTAGTAGGGTAAGTCTTTAGCTGCTCAGGCCTTTTCTTGGCTGGTGCGTCAATGCCATCAGGAGAAATTGATCATGCGCTGTCTATTCACACATAAGTGGGTTATGGGAAAGGTAGTTAACGTCACGTCTCGTGTTAGGGCTGCTCTTCGTTACAGAATATGTGAACGTTGCGGAACGATGCAACGCGGTTTTGATACTTTTGAGGGAGACATTCCTTGGGAGACGATGAGAGAGCACAGCTATCTTAGGGCGCAGCAAACCTCGATTTTTCGGCAACGGCCTTCTCGGCTCGACCAACTGGCTCATACATTAGGACTGCGTCGAAGCAGGGCGAGCGATGGGACTTTCTCCTCGCCCCCAATGCTAATGAAACGTTGTCTATTCACACATAAGTGGGGTAGAAAGATTTTCGACGGGTCCGCTTTTTATTGCAGAACATGTGAACGGTGCGGAACGATGCAGCGCGGTATTTACGATACTTGGGAGACGATGAGAGAGCGCGGCTATCTGAGGTCGCAGCAAATCACGATCGTCCGGCAACCGCCTTCTCGGCTCGACCAATTCGCCCATTCATTAGGACTGCGTCGAAGCAGGATGAGTGATAGCACGGGTTCAGGAAATCGCTCGGCGCTGACCTAGAGTTACCTGACGTAAACGTTACTGCGAACCACACACCCCGCTTCGGCGGGGTTCTTGTTTGGGTAACGTGTCTAGGCACTGTAGGCTGCGGGGGCAAGCAGGGCGGCGAGGATGCTGGTTATCGGGATATGCCACTAAGAAAAGGTGGTTTCTTCTACCCGGGACAGGAGAGATTGATCATTCCCAAGGGCGAACGGCAATCATAGAATTTGAGCATTGCGTCGATGCCCTAAGGCGGGAATTGATCATGCGCTGTCTATTCATGCATAAGTGGGTGGCTGACACCGCCTAAGGAGGGGGTGCGAGTGGACCGTTCTCGTCGTGTCAGTTATTTTTGTGTCGTGGCTCTTTCCAAAACGATGACGGTGCTTCCCCTCCAACGGCAGGTTTCGAGGTCCTGAGTGTCGTGGCGCGGCAGAAGAGAAAAGCCAGTGACATGACCCCGTCGCGCCTAGCTGGTCTGCCGCGCTTGGGTGGTCGCGCTGCGCGCCGCAGGGCGCGTTCGATCTCACCCTTAAATCGCTCGCTGCCCAAGGGCCAGCCCTTCTGGCTATAATCTCCTGCCGGTGACGAACGCGCTGCCTGCACGGCGGTCGCACACAGAACAAGACATAGAGGAGGAGATCATGCGAATTCGATTTTTTGGCGCCATCATTTTTCCGCTTTTGGCACTGTTGCCCGGCAGTTATACGGTCGCGGCGGAACCGTTGAAGGTCAGGATCGGCTGGGTCGTGACACCCGCTCAGCTAACCCCTGTGCTGTTCAAGAAGAAGGAGATTCTCAAGCATTACGGCAAGAGCTACGTCGTCGATCCGATCCGCTTCCGCGGTAGCGCACTGCAGATCACCGCGCTCGCGGCAGGCGAAGTCGACATCGCCGCACTCTCTTTCTCCGCCTTCGCACTGGCGATCCAGAATGCGGGCATGAACGATCTGCGCGCCGTCGCCGACGTCTTCCAGGACGGGATCGAAGGACACTACTCGATCGAGTACCTGGTACGCGCTGATAGTGGAATCAATAGCGTTCAGGACCTCAAGGGCAAGCGCCTCGCAGACAACGGGATCGGCGGCGCCATCGACATGGCGATGCGCAGGCACTTGCGCAAGCACGGCCTGGAGGACAAGCGTGACTACACCGTGACCGAGGTGCGCTTTCCGAACATGGGGGCGATGCTGCACGAGAAGAAGGTCGATCTAATCGGCGTGTTAATGCCGTTCGCGGCCGGCGCCAAGAAGAAGGGTCCCGTGAAGACCCTGTTCACAATGAAAGAAGCCATGGGGCCGTCGCAAATGATCTTTTGGTCGGCGCGCGAGCCGTTTCTGAGCAAGAACCGGCCCGCGTTGATCGACTTCTTCGAGGATCAGCAGCGCGCCTTGAAGTGGTTCCTCGACCCCAAGAATCGGGATGAGGCGCTCGGCATTATCGCGCAGTTCACCAAGCGCGACGCCAAGCAGTACGCGTCGTGGGTGTTCACCGATAAAGACATGTACCGGGACCCGAACTCGCTACTGAACGTGCAGGCGCTGCGCAGCAACATCGCGCTCCAGCGCGAGCTGGGCTTCCTCAAGATCGACATCGACGTCGACAAGCACGTCGACATGTCGCTGGTCAAGGAAGCGGGTAAGCGGCTTAACTAGCCCGTGCCTGCCGAGCGCGCCGCGGGCGGCGGCATTCGTATCGAGGGGATCGGTCATACCTATCTGCCGCCGCGCGGGCGCCCGGTCACCGCCCTGGACGGGGTGTCACTAACGGTCGGGCATACCGAGTTCGTCGCCTTGTTGGGACCGAGCGGCTGCGGCAAGAGCACGCTGCTCTACTTGATCGCGGGTTTCCTGCCGATCGAGCAGGGCAGCATCAGCGTCCATGGCCGCTCCGTCGTGGGGCCCGGCCCGGACCGCGGGGTCGTCTTCCAGCACTTCGCGCTGTTTCCGTGGAAGACGGTCCGCGAGAACGTGCTCTACGGTCTCGAGAAACAGCGCCTGCCTAGAAGCGAACGCGACGAGCGCGCGCGGGACTTCATCGACATGGTCCACCTGACCGGCTTCGAGGACAGCTACCCCTCGCAGCTCTCCGGTGGCATGAAGCAACGCGTCGCAATCGCGCGCACGCTGGCAATGGATCCGGATGTGCTGCTCATGGACGAGCCCTTCGGCGCCCTGGACGCCCAAACGCGCAGCCTGATGCACGAAGAGCTGCTGGCCATCCTGGCGCGCGCCGCGAAAACCGTCGTGTTCGTCACGCACGACGTGCAGGAAGCCGTTCTGCTCTCAGACCGGGTCGCGGTGATGTCCGCGCGGCCAGGCCGCATCAAGGAAATCGTTGATGTCTCCGGTGTCGGGGGCCGTGCGGGCGCGATCCGGGATCCGGGCTTCGTCGAGCAGGTGGAATACATCTGGGGGTTGGTCCGAGACGAGGCGCTCGCCGCCCAAGGCGGGGCGCGATGACGTCCGTGCTTGCGCGCTATGCCCCGCTGGCGCTCATCGCGATTGCCTGGGAGGCCGCGCCAAGGCTCGGTGTGCTCGACCCGACCGCATTACCGCCCTTCTCCACGGTCGTGCTCGCGATGGGCCGGCTGGTCATCGATCCCGAGCTTTACGTCCACGCCGGCGCCTCCTTGATGCGCGAGGTGGCGGGGCTCGGTCTGGCAGTCTTCATCGGCGTGGTGCTTGGCATCGTCATGGCCTGGTATACCCCCGTGCGCGTGCTCTTCAACCCCTTGGTGCGCTGCGTCTACCCGATGCCCAAGTCGGCTCTGATCCCGGTGATGATCATGTGGCTCGGCATCGGACACCTCTCGAAAATCGGCCTGATCTTTCTCGGCTGCCTGTTGCCCGTAATCGTGTCCGCCTACAACGCGGCGCGCGGTGTCGAGACCGTGCTCATCTGGTCGGCGCAGAGCGCGGGGGCCAGTCGCAGCGAGATCCTGCGAGAGATCATCCTGCCGGCATCGCTGCCCGAGATCATGGCCGGCGTCCGCACGGCACTCGCCCTGTCCTTCGTGTTGCTGGTGAGTTCCGAGTTTCTGATGGCTCGCGAAGGACTCGGTTATCTGATTGCCTTCATGGGCGAGGGCGGGATATACGATGCGATGTTCGCGACGGTCCTGCTGGTCTCCGCCATCGGCTTTCTCGCCGACCGCGCCTATCTCGCGCTCATGCGCCGCACACTCGCATGGCGGGAGTAGCGGACGTGCGCCGGCAGCATACGTATGCCGGCCTCGTGCGTCTGGGACTGCGGGGTCTCGCCGCGACCGGCTCGGTGATCGCGCTGCTGATCGCCTGGGAATTGTTCGCCCGGGCAGAGGTCGTATCGGCCTTTCTACTGCCGCCATTGACCCTGGTGCTGGAACGCATCGGCAAGGACCTGATCTCCGGCGCGCTGCCGGTCCAGCTGGGCCTGACGCTATACCGTGCCGTCGCAGGGTTCACGCTCGCAGCCCTGTTCGGGATTCTCATCGGGGTGCTGATGGCGCGCAGCAAATCGGTGAGCTGGTTCTTCGATCCCATCGTGTCGATCGGCTTTCCCGCCCCAAAAATCGCGTTCTTGCCGGTGTTCATACTCTGGTTCGGGCTGTTCGACCTCTCCAAGATCCTGATGACCGTGTTTGCTGCGATATTCCCGGTGATCGGGGCGACGGCGGCGGCGACCGAAGGGGTGGACAAGTACCTGATCTGGTCCGCGCGGAATGCCGGCGCGAGCGAGGGCGAGATCCTGTGGGAGGTCGTCCTGCCCGCGGCGATGCCGCAGATCATCACCGGCCTGCAAGTCGCGCTGCCGATTTCGCTGATCGTGACCATCGTCAGCGAAATGGTGATGGGCGGGGAAGGGCTCGGCGGCAACATGATTGGCGCCGCCCGGTTTGCAGATTCAGTGGGCGTTTTCGCCGGCATCGTGCAGATTGCAATCGCCGGCTACCTGTTGATCAAGGGGCTGGAGCTGATCCGTCAAGGGCTCCTCGTCTGGCACCAGGAAACCCAGCAGCTCTCGACCTTCTGAGCGCGCTGCGCTCGAGCCAGCAGTCTTGAGACCGTCAAAGCGCCAGCCATTGCGCCACCCTCTCCCGGTGGTAATCCCCATCCCCGAAGCTGAGTTCCGCCGCCTTTGCACTACGGGAGTAAAGCTGCAGGTCGTGCTCCCTGGTGAACCCGATCGCACCATGGACCTGGTGTCCTAGGCCGCACACCCGCTGGTAAGCATCGCTCACCCACGCCTTGGCCATGGACGCTTCCGCAGCCGCATCGAGGCCTTCGCTCAGGCGCCAGATGGCTTCGTAGGCGATGAATCGGGCACCGAGCACGTCCACAGCCATATTGGCGCAGTGGTGCTGAACGGCCTGGAAGCTGCCGATCGGCCTGCCGAACTGCTCGCGCACCTTGGCGTATTCGACGGTCATCTCGAGCACCCGCTCGGCGCCGCCGACCATCTCGGCGCACTTGGCCGCCGCGCCCCACTGGCGGATGGCTTCGACGATCGGCCAGCCCTTGCCGACCTTGCCGAGGACGCGGGTCTTGGGGACGCGCACGCCTTGGAACGTCACCTGGTACTGGTGGTCGGCGGCGATGGTCTGAAGCGGCTCGCAGGCGATGCCGGGGCTCGCGGCGTCGACGAGGAAAAGGGTGATGCCTTTCTCGCCCCTGCCGCCCGTGCGGGCCGCGACGAGGAGGGTGTCGGCCGCGGCGGCGTAGGGAACGAAGCGCTTCGTGCCCTCGAGGATGTAGTGGGTGCCTTCGGCTATTGCGGCCATCTCGATGCCCGGCGCTTCCCAGGTCGCGTTGGCCTCGGATTCCGCGTAGGCGAGGATCCGCTCTCCCGACGCAATGGCGGGCAGGAATTGCGGTTTCTGTTTCTGGCTGCCGAATCTGGCGACGGCCATGCCGCACAGCACGACGGTCGAGAAAAACGGTCCCGGCAGCCTGAAGCGGCCATGTTCTTCGATCAGCACGCACAGCTCGATAAATCCGCTTCCGACCCCCCCGAGTTCCTCGGGAAAAGCCAACCCCATCCACCCGAGGTCCGCCATGGCCTTCCACCGCTCGGGCGCGTAGCCCTTCTGATCGGTTTCCATCGCGCGAACATGCGCCGGCGGGCACTGCTTCTCGAGGAAACTGCGCGCGGCGTCCCGGATGAGCTGCTGGTCCTCGGTGAGATTCAGGTTCATGGCAAGTCAATATCCCTAAGCCCGATTCGCACTCATTTCGGGGCGGGGATCTTGTCGGAGCGGCTCCACACCCCAGGCCGCTCCTCCCAGAAAAGCTGCATGAGAAAACCCCCTGTGTATTTGGGGTGGATGAACCAGTCGCGCCACTTCGCCCCGTCGGTATCGCCCTCGTGCAGGTTGATGGTCGGGACTTTGTAGTGCTCGGCGGCGGCCATCGCTTGCTCGTAGTCGCGCACTTCGAAGGTCACGTGCGCGACGCCCGCGCCGCGCTTGTCTATGAACTTCTGCACGAAAGAATCGTCCCCGACCGGCGCGATAAGCTCCCAACGCATCTGCGTGCCGGGGATGGTGAGGACGCCGGTTGCCATATCCGGATGCTCACCGTCCTTCGTGCGGTACACCTCGCGCATGCCGACCGCCTGCTCGCACCAGGTCGCGAGCGCGTCACGGTCGGGATAGGCCTGCCCGACCTGTTCGATCGTGACGATGCCCAGGCTCGGGCCGGCGGCGGGCGCAAGCTCGGCCGCCTTGCGCGGCTTGCCGTCGTCGCCACAGGTGGCGAGCACCGGCGGCGCGAACAGGCGGAAGGTCATGCCGGCTGGGCCCTCGGGCGGGGCGAAGGCCGCGTCGATCCAGGCCTCGCAATCCTGGAAAGCGACCTTCAGCCGATTCAGGTGCTCCTTTGCCGCCGCGAGGTCGGTGACCTGTACCGCGAGGTGGTGCAGGCCTGCTCCGTTCCGGTCGAGGAAGGCCTGGTAGGGCGAGTCGCCGCCCAGGGGCGCGAGCACCTCCCAGCGCTGACCCCAGCTCCCGGGCACTTCGAGCAGCACGCCACGGCAGCCCTGTGCAGGGCTTTCCCAGATCCGCGTTCGCCGGAAGCCGAACAGGCCTTCCATGAGCGCCACCTGCTTTTCCAGGTCGGGGACGACCTGGCCGATGTGGTCGATGCGATAGATGTTGAGCATGAATCCTCCTTGTAGTCCGTAACAAGCCCGCTTGCTGCACACCCTCATTCATAGGGGAGCACGAGGGGCGTGTTCCCTGGTATCGTCGGCCGGCTCCCTCCTTAACTCGGGTGGCCTTCGACCAGGTCGTAGCGGCGGTTCACCAGTTCCTTCACCAATCGCAGGTTGTACGGGTTCATCGCGCCGATACGGTTGGCGAGCTCCGTGAGCTCTTTTTCGAACTCCGCTTCGGGCCAGACCGCGTTCACCAGCCCGAACTCCAGCGCTCGCGCCGCGTTCAGCCGGATCCCAGTAAAGAGCATCTCCTTCGCGCGAGCGATGCCGACGCGCTCGGGAAGTCGCGTCAAGCCCCCCCAACCCGGCGCGCTGCCGCCGAACTCCGGCTGGTCTGGGTCGCCATCGGCGGTAATCTTCGGGCGGTAGGGCGGGTGGGCGGACAGGGTGATCTCCGGCAGGCCGAGCTGCGCGTCCTCGCGCGCCACGATGAAGTCCGCGGCGAGCGCGAGCTCGAGCGCCCCGCCCAGCACGTAACCGTGGACCGCCGCGATGAGCGGCTTCTCCATGGTGGCGAGGCGGTTGAAGGTCTTCTGGCCGATGCGGTTGCTTTCGACGCGGTCCTTCTTCGTGAGAGACTCCGACCACTTCAGGTCCATGCCGGCGCAGAAAGCGCGGCCCGCCCCCTGCATCACCACCACCGACACGTCCTCGCGCGCGTCCATGTCGTCGGCGAAGGCACGCAGTTCCATCATCATCTGCAGGTCCATGGCATTTAACGCCTTGGGCCGGTTCAGGGTGAGGCGAGCCACCCGGTTCTCGACCTTGAGCTCGAGGGTTTCGTAGGTCATCGTCTGCTCCTTTGATTAGGATCTATCGCTAAAATCGAAAACATGTATTAACCGCAGATAAACACGGATCAAAAATCAAAACCGATCAATCGATTTAACATTCATCAGCGTTTATCGGCGTTCATCGGCGGCTGCATTGTGGGGTTTTGAGATGACCTCTAGTTTCGGGGAAGCCCGAGCCCCCGCGTGGCAATCACGTTTCTCTGGACCTCGGAGCTGCCGCCCAGGAAAGGATGGGCGATGGCGCCGAGGAAGTCGTGGGTGAACATCGCCTCGAGCGGTGCGTCCCTGCTCTGCGTGAGGTGCGCCCACGACCCGAAGGCCTTCATTCCGGTGCGCGCCAGGCGCTGGTGCAGCTCCGCGCCGAACAGCTGGCTGATCGAGGCCTCGTGGCCCGGTACGCCGCCCGACGCCCTCCTGGACACCGAATGCAGCGCGAGGTTGTACAGCACCCGGATCTCGATCTGCCGCTGCGCGATCTCCTGGCGCAGCGCCCCGCGCGCATCGGTGCGCAGGAAGCGTCTCGATTCGTCGCTTTTCATGAGCGCGACCAGGCGGTCGAGCGCGTGCTGGTACCTGATGACCGATCCCAGGCCCGAGCGCTCAAAGCCGAGCGTGGCCATGGCCACGCGCCAGCCCTGGTTCTCCTCGCCAACGCGGTTGGCTGCGGGCACGCGCACGTCCTCGAAGAACATCTCGCAGAACGGCGTGCCGCCGCGCAGGTCCTCGATCGGCCGGACCGTGATCCCGGGCGAGGCGAGATCCACCATAAGGTAGCTGATGCCGCGGTGCGGGCGATCGGCCCGCGGGTCGGTGCGCACCAGCACCATCGCCCATTCCGAGTACTGGGCGAGTGAGGTCCAGACCTTCTGGCCGTTCACCACGTAGTCCTCGCCGTCGCGCACCGCGCGCGTCTTGAGCGAGGCAAGGTCGGAGCCCGAGCCGGGCTCGCTGAAGCCCTGCGCCCAAGCCACCTCGCCGCGCGCGATGTGCGGCAGGTGCTCGCGCTTCTGAGCCTCGGCCCCGTAGGTGAGCAACGTCGGCCCGAGCAGACCGACGCCGATGCCGCTCACTGCCGGCACCCGCGCACGCATCATCTCCTCCTGCAGGATGCAATCCTCGATCGCGCCCAGGGCCGCGCCGCCGTATTCCTTCGGAAAATGCGGCGCCACCCAGCCGCGCTCGCCCAGGGCCCTCGCCCACGCCATCGCGCCGTCGCGCCGCTCCGGCTCCGCAGAGCGCCGGTCGGCCGCCCAGTTGTAGCCGTACACGTCCTCCGGCTCCAGGCTCTGCTGCGTGTCGGTGTCGGGCCGGTAGCCCGTCGGGAAGCGCGCGCGGATGAACTGGCGCACCTCGGCACGGAAAGCGGCCTGCTCGGGAGTGTCCTTCCAGTTCATCAAGCCTCCTTGCGCTTGGCACGCGCTTCCTGCCGGTCCCAGGTGCGCGCGGTCACGCCGCGGGCGCGCAACTCGTACTTCGAGACCTTGCCGTTGGGCGTCTTGGGCAGGCCATCCACGAATTCCACGAAGCGCGGCACCATGAACGCAGGAAGCTTCTCTGCGCAGAAGGCTGCGAGCTGCGGCGCCGAGAGCGTCTCCCCGCGTCTCAGCACTACCGCGACCGCGAGCTCATCCTCGGCCAGCTCCGATAGGATCCCGAAGGCGGCCGACTCGAGCACGGCGGGGTGCGCGTTGATGGCGCGCTCGATCTCGAAGGCCGAGATGTTCTCGCCGCGGCAGCGGATCGAGTCCTTCAGTCGCTCGAGAAAGTAGTAGTAGCCGTCGCTGTCGCGGCGCACGAGGTCGCCCGTGTGAAACCACAGGTTGCGCATGAGGTACGAGGTCTCCGCGGGGAAGTTGTAGTAGCCGGTAGTCATCACGAACGGCTGCTTCGGCCGGACCACGAGCTCGCCCGCTTGATCGGGGCCCAGCACGTGGTCGTCCTGATCGACGATGGCCACCTCGAAGCGCTCATCCCAAGCAGTACCGCAGGATCCGGTGCGCCATTCGCCCCAGGGGCTGGCGGTGCCGATGCCGATCTCGGTGCTCGTATACGTCTCCACCGCGTGCACCCCGAAACGCTCGAACATGGCCGCGTCCAGGTCGGACTTGCCCATGTAGAAGCTCTTCAGCGGATGATCGCGGTCGCGCGGCGTCGGCGGCTGGTTGAGCAGGATGGGGATCATGGCGAACACCCCCATGGCGAGACTGGAATCGAAGCGACGCACGTCGTCCCAGAAACGCGAGACGCTGAAGCGCTCGACGATGCCGATGCCCGAGCCCGAGAGCAGGGCGGCAAGCATCCCGTCCCACAGGCCCGCGGCGTGGAACAGCGGCAGCGGGCAATAGATGCTGTGCCCGGGCCTGTGGGCCATGAACCGGTTCGAGTCCAGCGCGCAGGTAAGCGCGAGCGCGTGCGGGACCATGACCCCCTTGGACGGGCCGGTGGTGCCCGAGGTGTACATGATCGCCTGCAGGTCGGAAAAGCGCACCGGCACCCGGGGCGCCTCGTCGCCGTGGTCGAACAGCGCGGACAGGGCGAGCGCCGGCGTGGCCAGGCCCTTCGTGGCCGGCTCCTTCGGCGCGCCGTTCCCGCGCACCACGATGCGCGCGACTCTCGGCGAGCGTTTCTCGACTTCGGCGACCCGGTCGAGGCAAGGCTCATCCACCACGAGCATCATCGCATCCGAGGTGTTGAGCACGTGTGCGAGCAGGTCGCCCTTGTAGTCGAAGTTGATCGGCACGGCGACCGCGCCAAGTTTGGCCAGCGCAAAGATCGCGTAAATGAATTCGGGGCAGTTCGGCAGCATGATCGCGACGTGGTCGTGCTGCCGCACGCCGGCCGCCGCAAATCCCTGCGCGACGCGGTTGACCTGCCGGTCCACTTCCGCGTGGCTCAGTTCCCCCTCCCGAAATTTCAGAAAAGGGGCGCTTCGCAGGGTCTTCGCCTTGTCCTCGAGAACTTTCCCGAGAACCAGGCGCTCCAGTTCGTCTGGGCGCAATGGACAGTGCCTCACCGGCAGGGCCCACAGGAGAACCCCTGCGGGTATTCGGTTTTTGATATTCTGCATTGCATGAGTCAATGAATCCATTGCATGAATAGACTTTTTCTTGCACTTTTCTGATATAATCATCCATTTGCTCGAAAACCGAATCGCATTTCGCTGGGGCGACCTGTTTGTATGCGAGCCCGATTGGTCCTGGAGCGTCCAGAACCTGCCCGACCGAGACCTGTGGTACGTCGCCGAGGGCGCCGGCTGGATCGACGAGGGCGGACGTCGCACGGCCATCGCCGCAGGCGACTGCCTGCTGTTGCGGATCGGCGCGTCCTACGCGTCCGGCCACGATCCGGCGCGACCGCTGACCCTGATCTGCATCCATTTCGACTTGATCGACGAGGACGGCAGCGTGCTGCGCGCCGCCGAAAACGAGCCGCGACCCTTCGTGCGGCGCATGGGCGCGGGCGGCTTTTTCCGCGAGCTGCTGATGCGCGCGGTGCGTTGCCACCAGAACGGCTGCCGCGACCAGGCGGCGGCGTGGCTGCAGGCGGCACTCATGGAGGTGGCGCGCGAGGACGCACAAAGCTGGCCGCCGGGGCACGCCGGACAGCAGGCCCTCGCGATCCAACGGATCTGCGAGAGTATCCGTCGCCAGCCGGGACGCCCGATGCGGGTGGAATCGATGGCTGCGGACCTGCACCTCTCGCCGGAACATTTCTGCCGCGTGTTTCGCCAGCTCCAGGGCATGTCGCCGCGCGCATTCGTGTCGCGCACCCGCATGGAAGCCGCGCAGGCGCTGCTGCTGACTTCCAGCCATTCGGTGGCGCGCATCGGGGAACTGCTGGGCTACCACAGCCCATCCCACTTCACCCGCCACTTCAAGGCCGTGGTCGGTTTGTCGCCGAGCGCCTTCCGGCTGGGAGATCGCAGCACCCGGCCGAGCGCGGAACTTCGTGTCGACTGATCCCGTGACGGGCTACCGTGAGCAGGCCAGCGCGCGGATGTGGGGCGAAGGCATTCGGCGATTGAGTTCAGACACCCTGCCTTGGCGTGAAGCGATTAACGCGCGGGCGGGCGGCGTCCCTCGCTCAATCTGGTGTAACGCGCCTCACGAGAGTAAGACCGAACTGCACGTGCGCCACGAATTTTCTTGAAGAGTTCCGCACAAAATCTTTCGTTGACCTCGCTGCAAAGGACCCAGATACTCCCTAAAGCACCATTGCATGATCTATCCTCCCCAACCCAATCCCGCCGCGGCACGGCCTGAAGACTCGCTATCCCCGTGAAGGCAAGGAATCCTGTGATCGCCTCCGGCTGGAAGAATATGAATGAGATGCCATGAACCAACCACTCGATCAAGTCACTGCAATTGCGATGGGCTACCTGACGACGTACGGAATGAACGTACTCGGTGCCATTGTCACCCTGATCGTCGGATACGCCATCGCTGGCTGGCTGTCCGGCCTGACCGACCGGGCAATGCGCAAATCGGCAAAAATCGACCCCGTGTTCCATGCCTTGCCCGGAAAAATCGTTCGCATCACGATTCTGGTCTTCACCGTCATCGCGGTTTTGAGCCAGTTCGGCGTCGAGACCACCAGCCTGATCGCACTGCTGGGCGCTGCCGGTCTGGCGATCGGTCTGGCCTTGCAGGGAACGCTGAGCAACGTCGCCGCCGGGGTGATGATTCTCGTCTTTCGCCCCTTTAAGATCGGCGATGCGGTCAAGCTGGGCGACGACGTCTACATCATCGACAACCTCGGGTTCTTCATCTGCAAGGCGCACCTGCCGGACGGTCCCAGCGCCATTTTGCCCAATTCCAAAATCTGGGGCCAAACCATCGTCAACCTCTCCGTGACGGACAAGGACATCCGCCGCATAGACGAGAGTTACGGCATTGCCTACGGTGACAATATCGACGCGGCCCTTGCCATCCTCTCCCAAATCGCGGCGGACGAACCCCGCATTCTCAAGGATCCAGAACCGCTGATAAAGGTAGAAAAGTTGGGCGACAACTCGGTCAACATCCTGTTCCGAGTCTGGACGGCACGCGCAGACTGGTGGGCAACCAAACTCGACCTCGTGCAGCGCTGCAAAGAAGGCCTTGAAAAGGGCGGATGCACCATTCCCTTCCCGCAGCGCGACGTGCATCTCTATCAGACGGCAGTCAATAAAGCCGAGTAGCCCTCTCCGAGCGCGAGACCAGCTAGAACCTCACGGCATCGCCGCCGACGCCGGACGGGAGGGTCTGACTGAAGAAATGCCCGATCAGCATGAGCCGCACTGCCTCGCCCATACTCTCGCCGGTGTCGAGCAGGCGGCAAACTAAGGAATCTAAGAAGGCACCGCAGCTAGATGACCATCCCGTTCTTGAGCGCCGCAGGGCGCGTTTTCCTGGAAGGACCCGTTGATTTGTAGCTGAAGAAAACCTGGCCGGTTTGCAGATCTGCGGGTTCTGCCTGTGCGCACCTAGCGTGTTCCGGCAGCGCCTGAGTGCGTTGTCGTAGCACCAGGGCATTGCCAGCGGCAGGTCGAGCAGCGCTATCACGAGGCCGTGTTGCGCCGGGGCGAGGAGCAACACAAACGGCGTGCGGACTCCGTGCGGACTCCGTGCGGACACCCTACACGCACCCTACACACGAGAAATGCGCGACAACAAGGGTCGCAATTTATAGACGCAACTTTTTGTTTTTAAATTGGCTCCCCGAGTAGGGCTCGAACCTACGACCTGCGGATTAACAGTCAGTTTTAGTCCCGTACTCCACGTGAAGCAGCAACAACGCACAACCTGACAATCAGGCTGTTACGGAATTATACGTACGGCGGTGTTTTGTGGGAACCTGCCATGTTTTGTGGCCAAGTGTCCCACAGACCTGGCTTGTGGCAGGGCCCCAAAACGACAAATCTGGAGGCATCCTATGCTTGGAGCAACGAGAGCTCCCTTAGCATCCAGCGCCGGGGGAGTTTGAAAAGTACGAGGAAGACACCGAGAAATATGGTGAAGCCGGTCAGTAGCATGATCGGCCTCCTTCACGCTTTTGGGCAGGCGGTTACTCCGTCCCAAACTCCCCGCACGAAGCCGATAACGTGGCCGGAAGTTGCAGCAGCAAGGACCAGGACCAATGCAACTCCGGCCTTCGCCAGTGCATTCATGGTTTCCGCACCATCCCGCGTTTTCGAGCCGAGCTTTGAACCAGGCTTGTGAGCTGAGTTCTTCGCTTCATTGAACAACGTGCCGTAGGTTTCCATTGCTGTCTCCTTGATGTTTTGAGCTGGATTGCTCACATCTGAGAGACTGAGCGCGACGCGCAGTTTGGTGTTGCGGAGCGCTAGGATTTTAGTCGTGGGGGAATAGGGGTCCCAATCGCAATGGGACTCCTACGATCGAACCGGGGGGTGGGGGTCCAAGTAGCGGGGGGCGAGGGGACCCATCAACACCTAGCGTAAAACGGGAGACCCCCCGGCTCTGCCGGGGAGGCAGTAGTAGTTTGACAGATACAGGAGTCCATCGAGGAAACTCCCGATCGTGAGCCGCC
>Ga0224512_10001844_pt1 | contig 19830 bp, 15 predicted proteins | sample SF_May12_sed_USG_4_FD_169103 | JGI IMG/M metagenome (GOLD analysis project Ga0224512, IMG submission 169103) | Sediment microbial communities from San Francisco Bay, California, United States - SF_May12_sed_USGS_13 | ecosystem: Environmental > Aquatic > Marine > Sediment | place: USA... | reverse complement strand
CCGGCCTGAGACTGCGAGAGCCCAGGCCGGTCTGACAATGTGAACAGCGATGGTGGGGTTCGAGCCGGATCCGGTCGACGGCCCGGTCGACGACGATACCGACCCAGGGTCCGGCGATGAGTCCGAGTAGAACGAGGACGGCGGCGAGAACCACGGTCGCCATACGCGTTCGCCCGACGACCTACGGTCGACGCCCTATTCTTCGCCCTTGATGTACTGCATGAGAAGGCCGTTGCCGTCCTTCGGTTCGTCGAGCAACTCGGATGCGTCGTTCAGCACGTCGCCGAACTCGGCGATCTCGGCTGGGGACGGCGGGGCCAGATCGTCGACCGACGGCGGAGGCGGCATCGGAGGACGGTCGGCGATGACCTCGGCGTCGGCCGCCGGAGGCGGGGGCGTCGGGGCAGCAGCCGGAGGCGGATTGCCGGCCAGAGCGGGAGGCGGCGACGCCTGGCTCTGAGCGGCCGACGTGCGGCTCTGCGGCCCGCCGGGTCCACCCGAATCACCGATGACCACGAGCTGACGCTCGGCCAGATTCTTGATCTGGCGGCTGCCTTCCACCTCACCGAGCTGAAGACGCTCGCATACCGTCGAGGCCGGGCAACCGGCACCGATGGTGGTCAGTGCCGACCACTCGTCGCGGGTGATCGTCACCTCGTCGGCCGGCAGCTCGGAGGCCGGCGTCACCACGTGGCTGAGCGACGGAACGACGGCCTCGATGGCCCGCCAGTCCAGGAGACGATTCTCGGCGGCGCTGAGCACCGACACCACGTTCTCCTCGTACTCGGTGGCCTCGACCTCCCGAGCCGTGAACGTAAAGCTGCCCTCGGCGTAGCGAAGGAGCTCGAACATGACGTCCTCGATCCCGGTTCCGTTGGCGGTGAAGCTGGCGGTTCCGTCGACCAGACGACCCTCGCGGAACATGAGCGCCCCGCTGCCACGGTCACCCTTGATGTCGAGTTGACCGGTCTTTGACGTGCTCGACAGCAGTCCCAGCACCTCGTCGAGCGCAAAGTTCTCAAGCGAACCCTGAAGCATGTGATTGATATCCTTCCTCATCGCGCCCGCTCAATCGGGGAGGCGAAAGCATGACTACACCAGTTACTTCGGCTCGCCCCGCGAGGAGTTAAGAAGTTCGTCGGGCTGGTCCGGGAACGGACCGGAATTCAGCCGAGCTGGTCGGCAACGGCGGCCATCATCGTCTCGATCGGAGGCTCTCGATCCGTCCATCGTCGAAAGGCCAGGGCGGCCTGGTGGACGAGCATCGGGACGCCCCCCTGGACGGTGGCGCCCCGCTCGGCCGCCGCGGCCAGGAGCGGGGTTTCGAGTGGGTTGTAGACGATGTCGACCACCGAGTGCGATGCCGAGATGAGGTCGGCGTCGATCGGGCACCGGCCGGCCTCGGAGCCGCCGGCCATGCCGACCGGTGTGGTGTTGACGATGATGTCGAGGGTGGCCAGGTCGTCGGCCGTCCCCGCCCTGGCTTGAACGGCCAGAGCGACTGCGTCGGCCAGCGTGGTCTCGGACCGGTTGACGACGACGATGTCGGCAACCCGGTTTCGGCCGAGCGCCTCGATGATCGACCGAGCGGCTCCGCCGGCTCCGATGACGCCGATACTGCGCCCGGCCAGGTCCTGCCCGGTGCCGTGTTCGAACGCGGCCACGAACCCGTCGCCGTCGGTCGAATCGGCGACGATCCGGCCGTTGCGCCAGAACAGGCAGTTGGCCACCCCGAGCCGCTCGACGGTCGGTGTCCGCTCGTCGGCGGCCATCGCGGCGGCCGCCTTGTGGGGCATGGTGACCGACAGGCCTCCGATGCCGAGCGTTCGCATGGCGTCAACGGCTGCCGCCCCGTTGGCGGGATCCACCTCGAAGGCGACATAGGTCCAGTCGAGCCCGGCCGCGGCGAACGCCGCGTTGTGGATCCGGGGCGAGAGGGAATGTTGCACCGGGTGACCGATGACGGCCGCCAGGCAAGTATGGCCGGTGATGGCGTGAGGCCTGCCGGCCATCAGCCGTCGAGGACCCCGGCCTCCTCGGCGATCCGCTTGAACTCGAGGAATTCCTCGTCGGTGGTGGCGAAGTTGTGGGTTCGGCCGTCGGGCGACAGCACGTAGAACAACCAGTCACCCTCGGCCGGATTCATCGCCGCCTCCAGCGACGCCTTCGACGGCATGGCGATCGGGGTCGGGGGCAGACCGGTCTGGCGGCGGGAGTAGTAGGGGTTCTCGGTGGAGTTGAGCAGCTCGGTGGTCAATTGAGCCTGACGGTCCTGGAGGGCGTAGAGGTAGGTGGCGTCAATGCCCAGCCAGTGGTTGTCCCGGAGCCGGTTGTAGATGACGCGGGCGATCTTCGGCCGGTCCTCGTCGACCTTGGCCTCCGCCTCAACCAGGGAGGCGATGATGATGACCTCGTAGGCCGACATGTTGTGCTTGCGTTCGGCACCGCCGTAGCCGAGCTCCCCGGTGACCCGGGCGAACTCGTCGTTCATCTTGGCCAGGACCTCGAGAGCGGTGACGTCGTCCTCGATGAAGTACTTGGCCGGGAACAGCAGGCCCTCCCAGCTGGTCTGGCCCGGTGGGCGATAGCGGGGTGTGAGCTGGCCGCTGGCGAGAACAGCCTCGAGGTCTTCGACGGTGACACCTTCGATCTGTTGGGCGATGCGGGGCAGCATCTCCGAGATCCACAGACCCTCGGGAACGACGAACTCGCCGTATTCGATCTGGCGGGGCCCGGCGAGCAGAACCTCGATGGCCTCGTCGGCCGACATGTTCTCGGCGAAGGTGTATTCACCGGCCTGGAAGTTTCCCTGGTCCTTCCACTGGGCGTAGTAGCGGAAGAAGGTCGAGTTGGGGATGACGCCCTTTTCGCTCAGGATCGAACCGATGTCGGCGGTTGTCGCCCCGGATTGCACGATGACGGTGACCGGGGCACCGGGCTCGCCCTCGGGGTCGATCTGGCCGGCGAACCAGTCACGGCCGGTGGTGTAGACCACATAGCCGATGACGGCGAGGATGACGACGGCGGCGACCGCGCGCAGAACCCGGAATCCGACCGGGCGGGCCGTCACGAACTCGGACCGGTCGTCCCAGCCGAGCCCCGGGTCCGGTTGGGGGCCGGCTCCCGGAGCGTGACTCCCGGGCCGATGAGGGGTCCTGACGTCATGCTGATCCAGCGAACTCACCCTGTTGATACTACGGCCCGGAGACCCGTCAGCGGCGTCATCCCGACAGCGTTACCCCACAACCGTGCGCCTGCGGCCCGAAAATCCGGGCGAGGAGCGCACAGAAGCCTTGGGGTGTCAGGGGCGGTTGGCGTCGATCCAGCTCTGCAGTATCACTGCCGCCGCCACCTGGTCGACCACGTCGCGGCTCTTGCGGGATCCGACGCCGGCGTCGACCAGCGAGTGGGTGGCGGTTGTCGTGGTGTTCCGCTCATCGTGGGTGACGACGGCGACACCGTCGGGTCCGAGCGTCTTTCGGAGCGCCTTGACCTCGGACAGCACCTTCCGGGCGGCCGGCCCCATCGACCCGTCGAGCGACAACGGAAGCCCGACGACGACCACGGTCGCACCGGTTCGGGCCACGATCTCACGAATGAGGTCGTGCTCGACCGGTCGGTTGCCGATCCGTCTTACCGTCTCGGACGGCGTGGCGACCGTTCGACCGGCGTCGCACACTGCGACACCGATCCGCCGATCACCAAGATCCAGGCCGATCGCCCGGCCTTCGGTCGGGCCTTCCGGCGGCACCGAGTCTCTTGCCGTCAGACCGTCACCCCGGCGGCCTGGCGGGCCAGTTCCAAGGCCTCGTCGATACCGTCGGGATCCTTGCCGCCGGCCATGGCGAGATCGGGGCCCGTTCCCCCGCCACCCTTGATGGCTTTGGCACCCTCGGCGATCAGCTGGCCGGCGCCCGGTGAGTGCCCGGGGGTCACGGCGGCCACCAGCGCTGCTCCCCCGCTATCAGGTTCGCCGCCGAGGACGACGACGTCAACGCCCTCGGTGTTGCGGAGCTTGAGCGCCAGTTCCTTCAGTTCATCGCGACCGATGTTGTCGACCCTCGCCACGACGACGCCGCCCGTGGCGGACGCGGCCAGTTCGGACGCCAGGCCTCGGGCCATCTTGGCCTGCAGGTCACGAACCTGGTCCTTGAGGTCGGCCACCTCCCCGAGACGCTTGGTCAGGCCGTCGAGCACGTTGCCCCTTGGGACGTTCAGCAACTCGGCGGCCGAATCGAGGGTCTTCTGCTCGGACCGGAGCAGGTCGATGGCACCGGCGCCGGTGACGCCCTCGACCCGGCGCAGATTGGAGCCGATCGAGCCCTCGGACACGATCTTGAGCAGGCCGATGTCACCCATGGCCTTCACGTGGGTGCCGCCGCAGAACTCGAGGGTCGGGCCGGCCTTCAGCACCCGGACCAGCTCGCCGTACTTGTCGCCGAAGAAGGCGATGGCGCCCATCTCCTCGGCCTCGGCCTTGGTCATCTCGTCATGGGAGGCGGCCTCGTTGGCCAGCACGATGCCGTTGACGAGATCCTCGATCTGGGCGATCTGCTCGTCGGTAACGGGTTCGAAGTGGCTGAAGTCGAACCGCAACCGGTCAGGGGCGACCAGCGAACCCTGCTGTTTGACGTGGTCGCCGAGCACCTCACGCAGCGCCCAGTGGAGCAGGTGGGTGCCGGTGTGATTCCGGCGGATGGCATCACGACGCTCGACGTCGATCGACAGCTTTGCCTCCTGGCCGGGGCGGATCTCACCGGTCAGCTCACCGACGACATGGCGATGGACACCGGGCACGGCGTAGACCGTGTCGCGGATGGTGGCGGTGCCGGTTTCGGTGGTGATCGTCCCGGTGTCGCCGATCTGACCGCCCGATTCGGCGTAGAACGGGGTCCGGTCGACGAAGATCGAAACCGTATCGGTGCCGATCCCGGTCACCAGGAGGATCTCGGCGTCGACGTCGACGAGCTCATTACGACCCACGAAGTCGGTTGGCCCGCTCGACTCCGACAGCGCCTGGACCTGCTCGAAGTCGGCGGCCTGGATGACACCCCTGCGAGCCTCTTTCGCTCGGGTTCGCTGCTCTTCCATCGCCGCATCGAAGCCGGCCCGGTCGACGGTGAACCCTCGTTCGGCCACCACCTCCTCGGTCACCTCGAACGGGAAACCGTAGGTGTCGTGCAGCAGGAAGGCCACCGAGCCGGGCAGTGTGCCGCCCTCCGGTACGTCGGCCAGGTGTTGATCCAGGATGGCCGAACCGGTGGCCAGCGTCTTGCGGAACTGGATCTCCTCCCGCTCGACCACGGAGCGGACCAGCTCGTGGGTGGACACGAGTTCCGGATAATCGGATCCCATGATCTCGACCACCGAATCGACCAGTTGGGGGGTGACGATGTCCTCGACGCCGAGCAGGTAGGCGAAACGTATGGCCCGCCGCATGATGCGACGCAGGACGTAGCCCCGGTCCTCGTTGGACGGGAAGACACCGTCGGCGATCAGGAACGTCATGGTGCGGGCGTGCTCGGCCAGCACCCGAAGGGCCAGGTCGGACTTGTCGTCGTGGCCGAGTGAGTATCCGGTGGCCTGTTCGGCCGTTTCGATGAGGCGGGCCATCTCGTCGATCTCGAACACCGACTCCTTGCCCTGCAGCACCGCCAGAATCCGCTCCAGACCAGCTCCGGTGTCGATCGACGGTTTCGGCAGCGGAGTCGACTCACCGCTCTCGTCGGTCTCGAACTGCATGAACACGAGGTTCCAGATCTCGACGAACCGCTCGTCACCGCCGTGGGCGGGACCACCGTCATCGCCGTACTGTGGGCCGCGATCCCAGAAGATCTCCGAACTCGGCCCGTTGGGGCCGGTGTCGGCCATACGCCACCAGTTGTCCTCGTCGAGGCGCTGAATCCGTTCGGCCGGCAGGCCGACCTTGTCCCGCCAGATGGCCTCGGCCTCGTCGTCGGACAGGTGCACGGTGACCCACAGACGTTCGGTGTCGAGGCCGAGCACCTCGGTGACGAACGTCCAGGCCATGGGAATGGCCTCTTCCTTGAAGTAGTCCCCGAAGCTGAAGTTGCCCATCATCTCGAAGAAGGTGAGATGGCGCGATGTCCGCCCGACCTCGTCGAGATCGTTGTGTTTGCCGCCGGCACGAACACACTTCTGTACGGTGACGGCCCGGTTGTGTTCCGGCCGTTCCTCGCCAACGAAGTACGGCTTGAACGGAACCATGCCCGAATTCACGAAAAGCAGCGTTTGGTCGTGCGGGATCAGGCTGGCCGACGCCAGGTGTTGATGATCCCGTTCGACGAAGAAATCGATGAAGGCTTTTCGTAGTTCCTTGGCTTTCATAACACTCCCCAATCTAGCGGCAACCACCGTGACCGAACCGGCGATTACGGGCCACCGACATCACGCAGACGTGGTCATGTGGACGCCACAACCGTATCGGCCGGTGTCCCCGGTCGGTCCGGCCGGTCGGCATCGTCATGCTCTTTATCCGAGGGATACCGCTAGTGATCCCAGGGCTTCGAGGCTCGACGGTAGGTTCGCTGGACCCGGTTGACCGCGGTCGCCGCCCGGCGGCGCACACGGGGCCGGCCCGGCGGCACCGGTTCGGGTACCGGCGGGAGGGGGGCGTCGTGGTGCCGGTGCCGGCGATCGAGCAAAGCGTCGTCGGCGGCGGTGTGGTCACCCTGGGCCCGGTGGTACTCGGCCCACAACTCTCGTTCGCTCAGCTCGGACTCACGTCGCCACTGCTCCCGGATCCCGCTGGCGACACCACCCGGATCGGACCAACGGCGACGGATACGTCGTGTGGCCAAGCCGACCCGGCGGGATCGGTCGCTCGCCGCGCGAGCCGCCCGGCCGGCGGCCACGGCGCCGCCCCCTATCCTCAGCAGATCGCCCGGTGCGGCATCGATCGCCCGAACCACCGGGTCGGGCAGTCGTTGAGCGAGCTCGTCGGTGGCGTCGTCGATCGATCTGGTCGTGCTTCGCCGGGTCAGGGTACGCAGTGCAGCACCGAGCGCCACCCACCGAAACCGACGGTAGAGGATCGCCAGCAGCCAGCGGAGAGCAGTGATCATCGGCGGACCCTCGGCTGATCACCACCGGCGCTGATAGCACCGACGGGCTCGACATCGCCCCGCCGGCGACGCCGGCCCAGCATCCAGCGGCGGGCCATGCGACCGGAGCCGGAGACCACAGCCAGCGTGCGGATCATCGGATCCTGCGCCGCCTCGTGGGTTCGCCGGGTCGTCTCGGTGATGGCGGTTGTCGCCTGGTCGGCACGGTCGAGCACGATGTCGACCTTGTCGAGTTCGGCGTCGGCATCGGCCACCAGCTGGCGAAGCTCCCGGAACGCCGCGATGCCCTCGGTTCGAAGGTGGTTCGCGGTGTCTTCGAGCTTGGCCAGCGTGTTGTTGAGATTGTTGACGGCGGTGATGAGGAACACGGCGGCCACCACGACCGCGATGGCCACGATGATGGCGGCGAACTCGGTGATCTCCATCAGCTTGCGGGTGTGTTCATGATGATCCGTCCTCGGGCCCGTCCGCCCGGCGGGTCTGCGACCGGACCTCGACCGCTTCGGCTGGTCCGAATCGGGCGATGATCTCGGCCTCTTCGCCGTGGCTCTTCGGAGTGTAATAGATACGGTCGGCAAGATGGTCGGGGCGGTGGTGTTGGGGAACCCAGCCGGACGGGTCGTCGTGCGGGTAGCGGTAGGCCTGCCCGTGGCCAAGAGACGCCGCCCCCTGATACGAGCCGTCCCGAAGGTGCATCGGAACCTCACCGACCGGCAGCTCGTTGACATCGGCCATCGCCAGGTTGAGACCGGCGTAGGCGGAGTTCGACTTGGGTGCCGCAGCGAGATGAACGGTGGCGTGGGCCAGGTTGATCCTGGCTTCCGGCAGGCCGACGAACTCGACCGCCTGAGCGGCCGCGTTGGCGACCAGCAACGCCCGGTGGTCGGCCAGGCCGACGTCTTCGGACGCGAAGATCACGAGCCGACGGGCGATGAACCGGGGATCCTCGCCGGCAGCCAGCATCCGGGCCAGCCAGTAGAGGGCCGCATCGGGATCCGAGCCCCGCATCGACTTGATGAAGGCGCTGGTGATGTCGTAGTGCTCGTCGCGTCCGTAGCGTAACGACTTGAGGTCGGTTGCCGCCTCGGCGTGGGCCAAATCCACATGGGCAAGCGCCTCAGGGATGCCGGACCCGGTGTCGCCGGTTTCGTCGGCGGCCGCCTCCGCAGCGGCCAGGGCGATCGCCACCTCCAGGGTGGTCAGCGCCTGACGCCCGTCCCCGGAAGCGTTGTTGGCCAGATGGCCGATCGCCTCGTCGGTGGCGGTCGCCCGCTCGGCCTCCAAACCCCGACGGAGCAGCTGGTCGATCGCCGGCGCCTCGAGCGGGTTGAGACGAAACAGCGTCGACCGGCTCCGAAGCGGCGCATTGACCTCGAAGAACGGGTTCTCGGTGGTGGCCCCGATCAACACCAACACCCCGGACTCGACCGCCGGCAGCAGGCGATCCTGCTGTGCCTTGTTGAACCGGTGCACCTCGTCGAGGAACAGGATCGTTCCCCGGCCGTGGGCACCGAGCACATGCTCGGCGTCGGCGATTACCTCCCTAACATCTTTCACCGAGGCGTTCACGGCCGATAGTTGCACGAACTGTTTCGACGATGCGGTAGCGATGAGACGAGCCAGAGTCGTCTTGCCGGTGCCCGGTGGCCCCCACAGAATGACCGACGACAACCGATCCATTTCGACCAACCGACGGAGCGGGCCCGCCGGGCCCAGCAGATGGTCCTGGCCGACCACGTCGTCGAGCGTGCTCGGCCGCAGCCGGCTGGCCAGCGGTGATCGGGCTTTCAGTCGCTCCTCGGCCGCAGCGGCGAACAGGTTATCGGCCACGGGTCGACGCTGCCGTTCCTGCAACGGCGGCCGGGAAGACAGGGTTGGAGTCCACTGTTGCCTGAGCCTAGCGGGATGCGGTCCGGTGTCTCGACCGACCCTTCGACCCGACTCTGAGAGACTCCCCGACTCGTGCGTTACGGAGGCGCCATGAACTCGCCGGTCAATCCTCTACTCCTACTGCCGGTGGCGATCGCTGTCGTGATGCTCGTGATCTGGTTGCTTGTCCGTCGCCGGCGGGCCAAAGACTTCGTCAAGCGAATGAACGAGCAGCTCGCGGCAACCGCGATCCATGTTCCGGAACACGTTCGTCATCCGCCCCCGATCGCCCCCGCCATCCCCGCTACCCTCGCCACCCCCGCCGTGATCGGCGCGGTCGGCCCGTCGGGCCCGGTCAGGCCGGTCGACGGTGATCGGATACCGGAACGGGGGCAGGCCGACCTGCCCACCGACGGTGCCGTCGCCACATCCGTCATTCCAACGCTGACCGACGATGGTGGCCTCACGCTGACCGACATGTTGGAGGGCATCAAGCTCCCCTACGACCTGATGCCCGTACCGTCGGTCGTCGAGGATCCCGATCGCCACATCATCTTCCTGACCACCCACTCGAACGCCGGCGAAGTCGGGAAACGATTCGCCGACGAGTTGGAGCGGCTCGGATTCGAGCTCGAATCGGTCGATTTCGATCAGGCGGTCGCCGTACGCGGCGACGACGTCGTCTCGATGAAGATCGTGCCGAACGCCGATCAGGTCGAGGTGGGCGGCAGCCCCCGATACGGCGCGGCCGGGTCTGGTGACGTGGCCCTGGAAACGTGGATCGGTCGATCCCCGGTACCCCCGGCTAGTCGAGTGCGGGGGGTAGAACCTTGATTCCCAGCTCGGAGAGTTGGTCCTCGGACACCTCACCCGGCGCCCCCGTCATCGGATCGAGACCCGACTGGGGTTTGGGGAAGGCGATGATCTCCCGAATGTTCTCCTCGCCGGACAGGATCGCCGCCAGCCGTTCCATGCCGTAGGCGAACCCACCGTGGGGCGGTGCACCGTACTTGAACGGGTTGAGGAAGAAACCGAAACGGGCCTCGATCTCCTCATCGGAGATGCCGAGCAGTTTGAAGACCCGCTGCTGGAGTTCCGGGTCGTGGATCCGGATGCTGCCCGAGCCAAGCTCCCAACCGTTGAGGACGAGGTCGTAGGCCCAGGCCCGGACGGCCATCGGATCGCTCTCGAGCTTGTCGATGTCGTCCGGGTGGGGATGGCAGAACGGGTGATGGCCGGCTTTGGGCAGACCGGTGGCTGCGTCCACGCCGACGAACAGTGGGAAATCGACGACCCAGAGGAACTTGAACGGTCCCTCGCTGACCGGTGGACGGCCCAGGCGGTTGCGGAGCTCGCCCAGGACCTCGCATGTGGTGTGCCAGTCATCGGCGATCATCAGCAGCAGGTCGCCGGGCTCAGCCTCGAGTCGTTTCGACAACTCGGCCTGCTCGCCCTCGGACATGAACTTGGCCACGGGCGATTCGAGGGTGCCGTCGTCGGCCACTTTGATCCAGACCATGCCCTTGGCCCCGATCGATTTGACCGTGTCGGTCAGCCCGTCGAGTTTGTTGCGCCCCCAATCGGCGGCGGCGCCCGGGGCCCGAACGCCCTTGATGGCCTGGGCGGTGGCGAAGGCCTTGAACTCGGTGGCGCCGAACACGTCGGTCAGCTCCACCAGCTCCATCCCGAAACGCAGATCCGGCTTGTCGGTTCCGTAGGTGTTCATGGCGTCGAGCCAGGACATCCGGGGGATCGGGTCGGGCCGTACGCCGGTGACGGCCTCGACCGCGTCGAGCACCGACACCTCGGTTGCGGCCAGGACGTCATCGACCTCGACGAAACTCATCTCCAGGTCGAGCTGCATGAACTCGTACTGGCGGTCGGCTCGAAGATCCTCGTCGCGCAGACATCGGGCGATCTGGAAGTAGCGGTCGAGCCCGCCCACCATCAGGAGCTGTTTGTAGAGCTGGGGTGACTGGGGCAGGGCGTAGAACGAACCCGGACGCTGGCGCGACGGAACGACGAACTCGCGAGCCCCCTCGGGCGTCGCCGGCATGAGCATGGGGGTTTCGACCTCGACGAAACCCTGGTTGACCATCGCCGTTCGCACTGCGGCGTTGACCTGGGATCGGATCCGAAGGTTGCGTTGCATGCGAGCCCGCCGGAGGTCGAGATAGCGGTGCCGGAGCCGAACCATCTCGTCGACGTCGTCAGCCCGTTCGTCGAGGGGGAACGGCGGGGGTTCGGCAGCGTTGAGGATCTCGACCGAGGCGTCGGTGATCTCGATCTGGCCTGTGGCCAGCTCCTCGTTGACGGTGCCCTCGGGTCGTTCGGTGACCGTGCCGGTGATCCTGAGCACGTACTCGCTGCGGACGTCGACGGTGTTGTCGACCACACACTGCACGATGCCGCTGTGATCGCGGAGGTCGACGAACGCCAGGTGCTCGCCGTGCTCGCGCCGCCGGTTGACCCAGCCGCACACGGTCACGGTTTGGCCGATTTCGGATTTGGAGAGTTCTCCACAGAGATGGGTGCGCATCATGACAACAACGACCTGACTGTTTCGATCAGCTGGGGGCGGTCGACCTCGAACTGTTGGGTGTCGGACGGAAGGGCGACGGCATCGGGGCGCATGGCCCGGACAGAGACGGTACCAGCAGAAAGCTCGTCTTCACCGAGGATGACGGCCAGTGCGGACTGCGAGCGATTGGCCGCTTTCATCTGGGCTTTCATCGACCGACCGTCGTAGGCCCGGTCGGCGGCTATACCGGCCCGCCGGAGCTCCTCGACCAGGGCCAACCCCTCGGTTCCCGGTGTGGTCGCTACCACCCAGACGTCGACCGCGGTCGCCGGCGGGGGGAGAACGCCCTCCGCGTCGGCGGCCAGCAGCGTGCGGTCGACACCCATGGAGAAGCCGACACCGGGTTCGGCGGGCCCGCCCAACGCCTCGACGAGCCCGTCGTAGCGACCGCCGCCGCCCAGGGCGTTCTGGGCCGCGTCGAGGCTGTCGGAGGCGAACTCGAAGGTGGTGCGGGTGTAGTAGTCGAGACCCCGGACCAGCCGGGGGTCGACCTCGTAGGGCACCCCGAGGGCGTCCAGCCCGTTCTTGACCCGTTCGAAGGCCGCGGCCGCGTCGTCGGACAGATACTCGATGATGGTCGGTGCCTCGGCCGCGACGGCAGCGTCGCCCGGACGTTTGGAGTCGAGGACCCGGAGCGGGTTGATGGCCAGCGTGGCCTTTGCCTGCTCCGACAGATCGGCGGCCCGGCTCTCGAAGAAGCCGGTGAGCGCGCTCAGGTAGCTGGGACGGTCGGCGAAGTCACCGAGCGAGTTGATGATGAGGGTGTAACCGGTGAGTCCGACCCGACGGAGGAACCGATCAGCCAGGGCGATGACCTCGGTGTCGATATCAGGATCGTTGGAGCCGATGACCTCGACGCCGAGCTGGTCGAACTGGCGATAGCGGCCCTTCTGCGGTTTGTCGTAGCGGAATGCCGGACCCTCGTACCAGGTCTTCCACGGGGTGAGGGGGCGATGTTGGACGAACGCCCGGCACACGGACGCCGTGAACTCCGGGCGCAGGGCGATCGTGCGACCGCCCTTGTCCTCGAAGGCGTACAACTCCTTTGTCACCACATCCGACGCCTCACCGAGGCGCACGAACACGCCGACGTCCTCGAACATCGGCGTGATGACCCGTTCGAACCCGGCCCGCCGGGCCTCCTCGGCGAACAGGGCGACCAGATGACGGGCCCTCGACGCCTCCGGTTCCGTGATGTCTCGGGTTCCGGGTGGTGATTGGAAGTCTGTGCGGGCCATAACGGCCCTGATCGTACCGCCGCTGCGGGTCACTGGCTGCCGATTTCGGTCAACCGAGCCGATTACCGGGCAAGAGCGAGCGCCGGAACGAGGTCCTCAAGACCGACTTCCCACTCCCGGTCGACAAGACGGGCGATCCGGAGGGCGAGGGGCGCGGCCGGGGGTCCGACGGGGAACGCATCAGCGAACGAGATCTCGAGTCGATGGCGTGCCCCCACGGGCAGCCAGGTGACCGACGCCACGGGCGGGGTGTCGTCCGATTCGGTATCGATCCCGGTCAACGTCAGGTCGTCGGCGTCGCCCACGACCGTGCCCGACCGGGTCTCGTCGGGGGTGCCCGTCGTCGCGAACGAAGCGCCGCCGTGTCTCCTCCGGTCGAGGTTGGCGACGAGCCAGCTCTGGAGGCGGGCCGCGTCGGGACGCACCGAGCCGGCGATGATCGCCCTGTCGAGCATGACCAGATTGATGGTTCGGCCGTCTCCGATCGGGAGGGTGAGCGGAAGAGCCGACCCGTAACGAGGGTTCACTTCGGTGGGTCGAAACCCGTCGGCGGTCAGAACCCCGTCCAGGCTGAACACACCGCGAAAGCCGACCCTCGTCCTCAGTGCCCGGCCAACGGCCTTTGCGGCCTCGATCATGGCCGCACGGCTGTCGGCGGGAGGATCCCAGTGGCTACTGAAACGGCAGTAACGAAAGCGGTGCTCGGACTCGTCGAGGTACACGAGCATCTCGTTGGGCCGGGAGGTCACGGTGGCGTCGTCGAGCACGATCCCGTGGATACTGCACGGCACACCGTCGAGATACGGCATGATCCGAACGTGACCATGATCGGCGGCCAGCCGGTCCGCCACCCGGGCGGCGGCTTCGGCCGAGGGCACCCAGTGGGTTCCTGCCGCCCCGCCGTGCATGCCCTTGCGGTTGTCGGCCGCCCACACCGTCCCGTTCGGTCCGGCGAGCCGGCTGTGAGCGCTGACGAGAGCGGCGCGGTCGGCGAGGGCCACCACCTCGGCCGGCGCCGTTGTCAACCCGGCCTCGGCCCAGAGATCGAGCACGGCCAGTTTGTCCTCCAGGGCGGCCCACAACGAGGGGCGACCGCCGAAGACCGGCCGCCCCGCCACCGGCTCGTTGGTCATGATCGGAGGCACCAGCACCCCGGCGGTTCGATCGGGATCCCAGGCATCGAGTTCGTCGGCAATACCAGGCGGGAGATCGGCCATCGCCGAGGGGGTCTCGAGAAGGTCGGCGACAACGTCGCCGCTCGACGGTCGGTCCAGCGACAGGATCGGGAAACCGCCGGTCGGGTCGGGATCCCGGTCGTGGACGGCAAGCCCGATCAGCGGCGACGAGCGGAGGTGCTCATCGTCGCTCGGGGCTTCGAACCCGGCCGTCTCGGCCACGTGCTCCATGATCCGAGCCACATGGGCGGCGAATGTGGCGATGCAGATCCACCGATCATTGCGATAGACGTCGGCGATCCGATCCCGCAGCGTCGTCTCGAATGCATCCATGAACCAACAGTAGATGACAGCCGAGACGCCGCCCGTCGACCGTGACCATCCGGGCACGGTTTACCGGCGTGACCCTCCGGGCACGATCCGGTAGACGTCGTAGACGCCGTCGACGCCTCGAAGACTGCGCATCAGCGAGGTGAGATGCGACGGGTCGGCGATCTCGAACTCGAAGGAGAGGCGGGCGATGCGGTCGTCGGTGGTGGTGGTGGTGGAGCCGATGATGTTGACGTGCTGATCCGAGAAAGCCCGGGACACGTCGGCGAGCAGGTGCGACCGGTCGTAGGCCTTGACCTCGAGCGAGGCGACGAAGTGGTCGGCTTCCATCGCCGCGTCCCACTCGGCGTCGATCAGACGGTCGTTCTGGGCGCTGGCCAGCGATTCGGCGTTGGCGCAATCGGTGCGATGGATCGACACGCCTCTACCACGGGTGACGAAACCCATGATCTCGTCGCCCGGAACGGGCGTGCAGCAGCGGGACAGCCGAACGAGCACGTCGTCGAGCCCTTCGATCCTGACACCGACGGCACCCGGCGGCTCCCGCTTGGCCGGCACCATCTCCGACTGGTACTCACCGGGCGGCGGATTGGACCGAAGGTCACGTGGCTCGCCGGACTTGATCCGCTTGAGGCGGGTGGCCACCGACTGGGCGCTGACGTGCCGCTCGCCGATCGCCGCGTACAGTGAGTCGGCGTCGGTGTAGTTCATCTCGGTGGCGACGCCGATGATCGTCTCACCGGCCTTCTGTCCGAAATCGGACAGGCGCAGCCCTTCCTTCTTGAGGGCCCGCTTGAGATCCTGCTCGCCGGCGGCGATGGCGTCGTCGCGACGTTCGCGTGAGAACCACTGGCGAATCTTCGACGACGCCCGGTTGGAGACGACGAAGTTGAGCCAGTCCCTCGACGGCCCGGCACCGACGACCTTCGAGGTGAAGATCTCGACGGTCTCACCCGAGTGAAGCGGTTCCGACAGTGACACCAGCTTGCCATCGACCTTGGCCCCGACGCAGCGGTGACCGATGTCGGTGTGGATGGCGTAGGCGAAGTCGATCGGTGTGGAATTGGCCGGGAGGGTCGTGACCTGACCCTGCGGGGTGAACACGAAGATCTCCTCGTGGTCGAGATCGACCTTGAGGTTCTTCATGAACTCGTCGGGGTCGGACGTCTCCTTCTCCCAATCGATGATTCTGGTCAGCCAGGGCAGATCGACCGACGTCGAGTCGCCGTTGGCGTCCTTGTAGACATAGTGGGCGGCCACACCGCTTTCGGCCCGATCGTGCATCTCCCTCGTGCGGATCTGCACCTCGATCGGCTTGCCCTGCGGGCCGACGACCGTCGTGTGCAGCGACTGGTACAGATTGAACTTGGGCATGGCCACGTAGTCTTTGAACCGACCCTGCACCGGTTTCCACGTGGCGTGGATCGAGCCCATCGCCGCGTAGCAGTCGCGGACTGTTTCGACGATGACCCTGATACCGACGAGATCGTTGATCTCGTCGAAGGTCTTGCCCTTGAGCTGCATCTTCTCGTAGATCGAGTAGAGGTGCTTCTCCCGACCGACGACCGTGGCCTTGATCCCGAGCTCGACCACCCGGTCGTTTACCTGTTCGAGGACCTGGGTCAGGTACGTCTCCCGCTCGGGGGCCCGTTCGGCCACCATGTGTTCGATCTCGGCGTAACGCTTGGGATGGAGGGCGGCGAAACTCAGATCCTCCATCTGCATCTTGATCTCCTGCATGCCGAGCCGGTGGGCCAGCGGTGCGTAGACCTGCAGCGATTCGAGAGCTATACGCTCCTGCTTCCAGGCCGGCAGCGCGGCCAGGGTGCGGAGGTTGTGGAGGCGGTCGGCGAGCTTGATGATCAGCACGCGCATGTCGTTCGACATGGCCACCATCATCTTGCGCATGGTGGCGGCCTGCTGCGCCTCCTTCGAGTCGAAGCGGATCCGATCGAGTTTGGTCACACCGTCGACGATGGCGGCCACGTCGGGGCCGAAGGCCCGGTCGATGTCCTCCAACTCGAGGCGGGTGTCCTCGACCGCATCGTGGAGCAGTGCCGCGCTGATCGACACCTCGTCAAGACCGAGTTCGGCGATGATTCGGGCCACGGCCAAGGGGTGGACAATGTAGGGCTCACCCGATTTACGCCGCTGTGTCTGATGGGCTCGGGCCGCCGTCTGGTAGGCCCGGGTGACGACCTCGATCTGCGTCTCGCGACGAGCCCCGTCGAACCGTTTGATCAGCGGCTCGACCTGCGCTTCGATCGTGCGCCGCTTCCGGCGCCATGGGAGGACCCGCTCGACCGTTACCACGTGACTCGACAGCGCTCCAATACTGTTAGAGGAACCGGGCGGCCCGACATCAGGGCCTGTTCAAACTATATCGAACCCCGACCCTCGGAATTGATTCGCGACCTGCGGACCGACCCGGCTTCACGTCGCCCCCGAGACGGTCAGCGGCGCCTGCCCTTCTTGCGCGGCCGTGGGGGTCCCCCACCGGGGGTGATGAGGCGGGGGTCGTATCCGTCGGGCGAAATCGGCGCTTCGTCACCATCGCCGCTGCCGTTCAGCACCTCATCGACTTCGGTGTCCGCCCCCTTTGCGGCTCGCTCGGCCCGCTCCCTGCGCCGGGCCTCGATCTGCGCAGCACGGCGCTGATCGGGTTGGCGCTCCTTGAGTATGACCAGCAACGGCGCGGCCACGAAGATCGACGAATACGTGCCCGACAGCAGACCGATGAACAAAGCGAGGGCGAAGTCTCGGAGCCCGGCACCACCCAACAGGAACGAACCGATGATCAGCATCGACACCACCGGAAGAACGGTGGTGATCGTCGTGTTGATCGACCGCATTAGGACCTGGTTCATCGACACGCTGACCAGCTCGGCCGGCTCCAGCCGCTCCCCGAGGAGGCCACGGTCGTTCTCGAGCACCTTGTCGTAGACGACGACGGTGTCGTACAGCGAGTAGCCGAGGATGGTCAACAGGGCGATAATCGTGGCCGGACTGACCTCGAAGCCGAACAGGGCGTAGACCCCGGCCACGAGCACGAGGTCGTGCACCACGGCGACCAACGCACCGATGGCCATGCGCCATTCGAGGCGCCATGCCAGATACAGAGCCACAGCGATGAAGAAGAAAACCAGCGCCCGAATCGCTTTCGACGTGATCTGATCGCCCCAGGTGGGGCCGATCTGCGACACGCTGACCTCGTCACGACTGGTGCCGGCCAGCTCAGCGAGCTGACCGATGATCTCGTCGCTGCGGTCGAGGGCCGCCGTTCCCGACTGAACCTGGATGACCGCCTGATTCGACGTGCTGAGCAGGGTGATCCGAGCGTCTCCGGCGGCCGACACCGCTTCACGGGCGTCGGCAACGGTCACGTCGTCGGAGACCGGTACCTCCCAGATGCCGCCACCCTCGAAGTCGATGCTGAGATTGAGTCCCCGCACCAGCAGCAACACGATCCACGCCACGACCAGAAAGCCGGAGACGGCCATGCTGATCCGCCATTTCGGCCTGAAATCGATTTTGGAACGACCGGAGAGGATGTCACCGACCAAACTCATTGTGAACCTCCTGCGAGCGAGGGAAGGCCGAGCAGCCGGGGATTCTCCTCCACCGCACGGCGTCGGGCCAGCCAGGCCAGCGCCGGGCGCATGAACATCCAGGAGATCACGAGATCGAGGATGGTGGCCAGGCCGAGGTAGAAGGCGAAGCCTCGCACGGCGCCGACCGTCAGCCAGTACAGGAGGACGGCGGCGATGAGGCTGACGACGTCGGCTTTGACGATGGTGGAGATCGCGCTCTGATAGGCCCGCTCGATGGCTGTCGGCACTCTTCGGCCCGACATGTACGACTCCTTGACGTTCTCGAAGTACACGATGTTGGAGTCGGCCGACACGCCGATGGCGACGATGAGACCCACGACACCGGCCAGGCTGAGCGCCAGGCCGTAGCGATCGCCGAACCAGGCGACAATCGTCCACAGCAGTGCGCCGGAAAGGGCCAGACCGGAGATGGCCACCAGGCCGGCCAGGCGGTAGTAGGCCAGCAGATAGATGGCCACGAGGATCAAACCGATGATGCCGGCGGTGACGCCCGCATCGAGCACGTCGTGGCCGATGGTGGCCGAGACGGTACGGATCTCCTGTGCCTGCAGTTCGAGCGGCAGCGCACCGAAGCGGAGGGCTTCGGCCAGGAGCCGGGCCTCTTCCTCCTCGAAGGTGCCGGAGATCACGATCTGATCCCGGGCGAAGGTCTCGGCGTTGATGCTCGGAGCAGAGATGACCTGGTGATCCAGGACGATGGCCAGCCGCCCGCTCGGGCACAGGTTCGGATCGGGGTTCTGCGCGTAGCACGTCCGGGCGGCGGCGTTGAACTGATCGATACCTTCGGCTCCGGGACGGAAGACCGGATTGACCTCCCAGCCACTGCCGGTGAATCCGAGTGACACGTCGGCGGTCTCGACGACCTCGCCGGTAAGCATCGTCGGTCCGAGGCAGAGCCGATTGCCATCACGGTCGTCCAGGACGACGTAGGCGTCGGCCTCGTCGGCGTTGTCGGGGGTGACGCCCTCGATGGAGCAGGCCTCGGCGGCCGCCAGCTGATCGGGGGTCAGAGTCGACTGGGGCGTCGCGCTCGGGTCGACGACGGTGAGATCGTCGTCGGTCGTGTCGGTCGGTGTTGCGTCGCTCTGTCCCTCGGCCGCCGTGGTCGAGGTGGACCCGTCGGATTCGTCGGCGGTCGTGGTCGAGGTCGTCTCGTCCTGGGCGATGACCAGGGGGCTGAAGCGACCGGCCTGTCCGGCCATCGAACCCTCCTCGTCGCCACCACCCTCATCGACGGTCTGGTCGGTGGTGTCCGTTCCGTCGGTACCCTCGCCGGTGAGATCCTCGAGGTTGATCGGGTTGCCGTCTTCGTCGGTGAGATCCTCGAGGTTGATCGGGTTGCCGTCTTCGTCGGTGAGATCCAGGCCACTCAGGTCCGGTCCGAGATCGAAGATCACCGGTCGAAATCGCAGCTCGGCGGTCTGCTGCAACCGCTCGAGGGCCTGTTCCTGATCGTCGACCACGCCGGGCAGGGCGACCACGATGTTGGTCCCCTGGCGTGAGATCTCCGGCTCGGCCACTCCGATCTCGTCGATGCGACCGCGCAACAGCTCGACGGTGAGGTTGAGCGACTCGTCGGTGACATCGTCACCGCTGGTGGTGGTCGGTTCGAGGACGACCGAGACGCCGCCTTGCAGGTCGAGGCCCAGCAGCGGCTGGTTGCCGGCGACAACTGTGTAGATGATTCCCAGAACAGCGGCGGCAACCACCGAGAGGGATGAGATTTTCGCTCCGCGTGACATCATGACCTACCTGACAACCTGCCTGAAATCCTCACTGAAATGCTCGTTGGGGCCGGCATTGTCGGATCACTCGTCGTCGTCGTCGGACGCGGACTTGACGACCTTGTCGGCAACGGAACTCCGGGTCATTCGCAGCTCGACGCCGTCGGCCACGTCGAGCCAGAGGATCTCACCGTCGACGGCGTTGACGAAGCCGTAG
>Ga0224512_10001843_pt1 | contig 19833 bp, 19 predicted proteins | sample SF_May12_sed_USG_4_FD_169103 | JGI IMG/M metagenome (GOLD analysis project Ga0224512, IMG submission 169103) | Sediment microbial communities from San Francisco Bay, California, United States - SF_May12_sed_USGS_13 | ecosystem: Environmental > Aquatic > Marine > Sediment | place: USA... | reverse complement strand
GGCGGCTCGGCCTCGATCATCTACTCGACGAACCGCCGCTGGCTCCCCAGGTGGCAGCAGCGTGATCCTCAACGTCGATCCGTCGGCGGCGCTACCGGTCTACGAGCAGATCCGCCAGCAGATCACGCTGATGGCGGTGTCGGGGGTGCTCGACCCGGGAACCCGACTGCCGACGATCCGTCAGCTCGCCAACGATCTCGGTCTGGCCAAGGGAACCGTGGCCAAGGCGTACTCGCTGCTCGAGTCGGCGGCCGTGGTCGAGAGCCGCGGCCACCGGGGAACCTTCGTCCGGGAGGTTGCCGCCGAGGATCCGGTCACTGCGGAACTGCCGACGCTGGGCGAGGCGGCCCAGGCGTATGCCGTCGTCGCCCATCAACACGGCGTCGGGTGGACCGAAGTCGTCGCCGAGTTGGAACGCCAGTGGAAGCTGCTGGGTTAGGTTGAAGTATGGCTGACGACGAGACCGACGACATCGAAACCATCGAGGACCTCCGCAAGTCGTTCTGGTACGGCTCCCGCTCCAACCTGAGCTTCAAATACCTGAAGGACCTCTCCGACGCCGAGTTCGGCGACTTCCTCGATGAGCTGCTGACCGAGGTCAGCTCGATGATCGATTCCGGCGATCCGACCGGGGTGATCGACACCGCCTACCGCTGGCAGATCCAGGCGTACGCCGGCCACCTCGGCGGCCCGAACGACTTCCCTCACCGATTCGACGACGTGCCGATCAACCCGCTACCCAAACCGCTGTCGGAGTGCCGGGTCACGCTCCTCACCTCCAGCGGACATTTCGTCGAAGGCGACGACCCGAAGCCGTTCGGCGTCGAGTCGATGACCCAGGCCGAGGCCGAGGCCCGGATCGGGGAATTCCTGAAGGAGGCGCCGTCGCTGTCGTCGATCCCGATCGACATCGACCCGGCCGACCTGCGGGTCCGTCACGGCGGGTACCCGACCGACGCCGTCCGAGCCGACCACCAGGTCGGCTTTCCGATCGGTCATCTGGCCGACTTGGCCGCCGACGGCGTGATCGGGGCGCTGAACCCGACCGCCTACTCGTTCGTCGGCGCGGCCTCCCAGGTTCGACTCAAGCGCAAGGTGGCACCCGAGTGGGCCGACCGGCTGAGCAGCGATGGTACGACCGACGTCGTGTTCCTGGTGCCGCTTTGACCCGTCTGCCACGTGTCCGTGGGACACGTTCAGCGAGCCATCGAGGAAGCCGGTCTGCCGACGGTCAGCATCTACGTGCGAGCGTTCGGCCACATCCCCGAGCTGATGGGGCTGTCACGCAGCCTGATCACCCGCCATCCCATGGGCCGTACGCTCGGCGCACCGGGCGACGGCAAGCGGCAGCGAGCCGTGGTCGAAGCCGCACTGGCATTGCTCGATTCGTCGAGCCAGACCATCGTCGAGTTCGACGAAACCTACCGGACGGGATCCGATCGGTGACCGGCCGTCGGACGGCGTTGGTCACGGCCGCCTTCGCCGTCACCGGAATCCTGTCGTCCTGTGCCGACATGCTCCTCGCCGGGCCGCTGCCGGAGGATCAGTGGGAAGAGGTTTTCGAGTTCGAACTCGACCCAGGTACCAGGAGCGCCGCCGAGGTCGAGCGGACGGTCGGCGGGATCATTCCGGACGGCCGGATTGTCCCAGGGTCCGCAGCTCACCGTGCGTCGATCCAGGCTCCGAGCGGCCGCGTCGACTTCTACGATTTCCGGGTGGCTGATTCGGAAATGGGGCCGCAGCCGGTGTTCTGCTCGGCCATGGTCAGCGGGACGTCGATGGGGGCCGGCTGTGGCAACGAGCCGGGGATCGTGGAAGGGCCGGTCCAACCCGGAGCCGAATCCTGGGGGGACAGGTGGCGTTCGGCCGAGTTTCTCGTCGAGGCCAACGTGGCCCGAGTTGATGCGATCGCCGGGGATGGGACCGTCTACACCATCATTCCCGCCAACGGACTCGGCTACGTCGAATGGCTCGACGAGCGGGGCCCGCTCGACCTCGTTGCTTTCGACGCCCAAGGCCAAGAGCTTGGCCGGAGTTTCACCGAATCCGGGGGGTAGCGGCCGGTTCCCCGCAATGGCGCCGGCCGCGGCCACCACAGGCGTTCTGGCACCGTCACCTCCAAGAAACTGGAGCTGACGGTGCCAGAAGGTAACTGCGGTGACGGATGTTCCCGTTGAGAGCCGTCGGCCGTCGGCCGTCCGCAGGCGGCCGTCAGCCGGTGAGCCATCAGCCGCCGACGGCGATGGCGTCGAGCACGTCGAGGCGGCCGGCCCGGCGAGCGGGCAGCAGGGCGGCCACCAGACCGGCGAACCCGGCGATCGCCACCATGAGCACCAGCCGGGCGGCCGGCACGGTCACCGTCGTGATGAAGGTGTCGGGCAGCGCCTGCACGGCACCCCAGCCGAAGAGCAGGCCGGTGGCCACTCCGAGCACCGCACCGAACATGGCGATGGCGGCGGCCTCCCAGCGGATCATGCCCCGGGTCTGACCACGGGTCATGCCCACCGCTCGCAGTAGCCCGATCTCCCGGGTCCGCTCCACGATCGACAGGGCCAGGGTGAGGCCGATGCCGAGCAGGGCGATCACGATGGCCAGGGCCAGCATGGCCGAGATGGTGTTGAGCAGCAGGTCGATCTCACCTTCGATCGACTCCCGGTACTGGGCCGAACTCTGCACGTCGACCTGCGGGTACGACTCGGTGACATCGGCCATGGCGGTCTCCGCCTGATCGGCCGTGTAGCCGTCGGCCACCTGAGCCGCGATCCACGTCACGCCCGTCAGCTCGACATGCTCGGACACGCCGGCCACGCTGAGCCAGCCGCCCTGGACGATGCTCTCGTCGGTGGTCGTGGCCACCAGCTCGAACTCGGCCGAGCCGCCCTGGGCGAACTCGACGAGCATGCTGTCGCCGATGTCCATGCCGTACTCGGCGGCCTCGTCGACCGGCAGGACCAGAGCGTTGACGACCTCGGTCTCGAGCGAGCCTTCTTCGACGCCCAGGTTCATGAGGGCGTTGACGTCGCTCAGGTCCGACACGTTGTACCAGAGGGTTTCGGTGCCGTCGTCGGACCCGCCGGAGGCGGCATCGACGGGAACCGGCGGTGTGACCCGGACCCGGGTCTCGTTGACCGCCATCATCGCACCGATCTCGGGCATGGCCGCGACCTGGTCGGTCACGTCGATCGGGACCTCGTAGAAGTTGGGATCGCTGATCAGGTAGTCGGCGCTGATCGCCGTGTCGAGGGTTTCGCCGACCTGGCTCTTCAGCGAATCGCCGACGACCAGAGCGGCCGTGATCAGCGACAGACCGATCATCAACGCACCGGCGGTGGTTGCGGTCCGGCGGGGGTTGCGCTGGGCGTTCTTACCGGCCAGCGATCCCGACGTACCCGACACCGCACCCATCGGCACGGCCAGCGTGCCGATCACCGGGCGGGCGGCCAGTGGGCTGAGCAGGGTGACGGCGAGGAAGACCAGCACCGCACCGCCGGCAAGAGCGGCCACCGTGGCGGCCGTCGAGCCGAGACCCTGGAAGCCGGCGAACCCGAGGGCGACACCGGCGGCCAGCATGGCCACACCGACGACGTTGCGCATCCGGCCGGAGCGCCGTCCGCCGCCGACCTCACCGGCCAGGGCCGCGATCGGGCTGACCCGGCCGGCTCGCAGGGCAGGGGCGACGGCGGAGACGACGGTGGTGAGGATGCCGACGGTGAGGCCGACGATGACGGTGGCCGGCTCGATGATCAGATCCATCTCGGGCAGGCCGAGTCCGAGGGCGTCGAACATGGCCAGGAGCCCGAGGTGCAGGCCGATCCCGGCCGCGATGCCGAGTACGGAGGCGATGAAGCCGATGACAAGCGACTCGCCGATGATGCCCCGGCGGATCTGCCGTCCCTCGGCGCCGATGGCCCGCAGCAGGCCGATCTCCCGCACCCGCTGGGCCAGCACCACGCCGAAGGTGTTGTAGATGATGAAGATGGACACGAACAGCGACACCCCGGCGAACCCGAGGAACACGTTCTCGATGATCCCGACGACCTCGTTGAAGTCGGCGGCGGTCTCGTCCTCGACGGTCTGCTGGTTGACGACCTCGAGCCCGGCCGTCGACAGCTCGTCGCCGAGGGCGGTCTCGACCTCGGAGGCGCTCCACCCCTCGGCGACGACAACCTCGATCTCGTCGAACCGGCCGTCGGGAACGCCGAGGATGGTGCGGGCGTCGTCGATGGTGTAGCCGGTGAGCACGGCACCGAGGGTGTCGTTGTTCTCACCGAAGCTGAACACGCCGGACAGGACGAAGTCGTCGAACCGGCCCTCGGTGGTGGTCACGGCGTAGGTCTCGCCGATCTCGAAGCCGTTGGCGGCGGCGGAGTCGACGTCCATGACGAACTCACCCGGTCCCGGTGCGCTGCCGTCGACGATGCTGGTGCGCCCGTCGTTGGTGGCGGTCGCCCAGGAGAAGCCGATGAGCGGTGGGCCCTGGGTTTCGACCGGGGTGCCGTCGGCGGTGATCGGTTGGACCCGCCCGCCGATGGTTCCCTCGGCGGCGGCCACACCGTCGGTGGCGGTGATGGCGGCCAGCGTCGACTCGTCGATGACGGGGTTGACGCCGAACTCGTCGCCCTCCCGGACGATCAGTTCGGGTCCGGCGGCGATGTCCTTCGACAGGCCCGCGAACGCGTCACGAAGTCCATCCGAGGTGATGAAGGAGGCGACGACGAAGCCGACGCCGAGCACGATGGCCAAACCGGTGAGGCTCAGCCGGGCCTTGTTGGCGGCCAGGTTCTTGAGGGTGATCTTCCACATGATCAGGCTCCCAGCTCACGAATGCGGTCGAGGACCGAGTCGGCGGTCGGGTTGGCCAGGTCGTCGACGATGCGACCGTCGGCCAGGAACAGGACGTTGTCGGCGTAGGTGGCGGCAACGGGGGAGTGGGTGACCATGACGATGGTCTGGCCGAACTCGTCGGTGGCCCGCCGCATGAACGACAGGATCTCGTCACCGGAGGCCGAGTCGAGGTTGCCGGTCGGCTCGTCGGCAAAGATGATCTCGGGTTGTGAGATCAAGGCCCGGGAGACGGCGACCCGCTGCTGTTGACCACCCGACAGCTCTTCGGGCTTGTGGCCGAGCCGGTTGCGGAGGCCGGTGGCGCTCATGACCTGGTCGAACCAGGCCTGGTCGAGTGGGCGACCGGCGAGGTCGAGCGGCAGGGTGATGTTCTCGACCGCGGTGAGCGTCGGCACCAGGTTGAAGGCCTGGAAGATGAAACCGATGCGCTCACGGCGGAGCAGTGTCAATTGCCGGTCGTTCATGCCCGACAGGTCGGCGTCGCCGATGAACACCTGCCCGCTGGTCAGGTTGTCGAGGCCGGCGAGGCAGTGCATCAGCGTCGACTTGCCGGAACCGGACGGACCCATCACGGCGGTGAACCGGCCACGGGGCAGGGCAAGGGTCACGTCGTCGAGAGCGACGACCTGGGTGGACCTCGAACCATAGACCTTGGTGGCCCCGATGGCCCGGGCGGCCAACGGCACCGAGACGGGCGCGGTGCCGTTGTTGCGGGCGGCAGTGCCGATCTGGCTGATGGCCGGAGGGGCGGCGATTGCGGTCATGACGATCTCCTTGACGGGGGCGATTCGGCGAGATGCCGAGGTTGTTCGATGTGCTTTCCGTCAGCGTCGTGCATGAACGGCGATCGAGGTAGTGGGGATGGCCCGAGTCGCGCCCCGAAACACCCTGATGGCTCTCAGGGTCCGGCCTCAGGGTCGGGTCTCAGGGTTGACCCCCACGGGGGTCGCAACGAGGGTGGTGAGCCGTTGACATGGCTTTAACAAAGCCGAAACGAGTCAGAAACGCGAGTCGGTTTGAATGATGAGCAGTTTCCCCCGACCGACGACGACGAAAGAGAGGGACGCTCACTCACCAACGATTCAAGTATTCGGGCTTATACATGAGAACCCCCGAGAGGTGGCGATCGGATCGGGTAACGAGGCCCGGGCCGGTCGCCACCTTGTTGTTGTCGATCCGTTCCGGAGTCCGGCATCGCCTCGTCGGGTAGCTCACCGCGCTGATCGGTGATCTGCTGTTGCTGATCTCGCTGGGCTTCGGTCTGCTGCTCATCGACGAGGTACGCGATACTGGGCGGCTGTGAATCCCATCAGCAATCGGCCGATCGATCACCCGGTCAAGAACGAGGTCGAGTACCTTGACGACTTCGAAGCGGGACGAACGTATGAGCTCGGATCGTTCACGCTGACCGAAGCCGAGATCATCGACTTCGCCACCCAGTTCGATCCCCAGGTCTTCCACGTCGATCCGGAGGCGGCCAAGGACTCGGTGTTCGGTGGGCTGATCGCGTCGGGCTGGCATACCGTCGGGTGCGTGATGCGGTTGATGGTCGACAACCTGATCCCGGCCAAGTCGGCGTTGGGTTCGCCCGGCATCGACCATCTCCGATGGTTGAAACCGGTTCGGCCCGGGATCGAGTACCGGGCCGTCTACACGGTCGATTCGGTGAGGGACTCGAAGTCGAAACCCGACCGGGGCATGATCACCACGACCACCGATCTCTTCGACCCCGACGGTGAGAAGGTTATGACGTTCAGAGGCGTCGGTATGTACTTGAAGCGTCCTGTCGACGACTGATCCGCCCAGCTCTTCGGTGGTGGTGGGTTCATCTACAATTGTGTGATGCAGCATGTCGGCGGACCGACGGGCAGATGGGTTCTGCCGCTTGCTTCGGCCCTACTCCTGCTGGTCGCCGTGGCCGCATTCGGGGATCCGATCCCTGAGTCGGACGCAACCGCCGATGGCGACGCCAGACAGTCGCCGGCGACCACTGCGGATCCGGCGCCGCAGTCCGCCACGACGAGCACCGGTGGTTCGTCGTCGACATCATCGACCGTTGTGTCGACAGCGCCCGCCGAACCGCCACCGCTGCGTCGGCCGATCACACTCGGCTTTGCCGGTGACACCTCGTTCACCAACGGCCTCCATTCGAGGAACCCGTTCGCCGAGGTCACCGACCTGTTGAGTGCGCCGGATCTCATGGTGATCAACCTGGAGACCGCTGTGGCCGACCCGGACGTGGGGCGCGTGTTCGTCGACAAGGACTATCTCTTCCGATCGCCGCCGGCGGCGCTCGACCTGGTCGTCGACGCCGGAATCGACGCCGTGGTGCTGGCCAACAACCACACCCTCGACTTCGGTCCCGAGGCACTCGCCCAGACGCTGCAGGAGGTGGATCGGGTCGGGCTCCACCGGGTCGGCGCCGGCCTGACCGCTGAGGAGGCCTACCAACCATTGATTCTCGAGGTGGGCGACTGGACGATCGGGTTGGTCGGGCTGAGCCGGGTGCCGTGCGACTGGTCGGCGTCGGGGGAGAACACGCGGCCATGGGTGGCGTGGGCCTGCCCGTCGCTGATCGACCGGGCGGATGCGATGGTGGTGGCCGCGGTCGAAGCCGCAGATGTGGTGGTGGTGATGGTGCACGGCGGCACCGAGGGGGTGCTCTGCCCGTCCCCGCACATGGTGGAGTTGGAGCAGCGGTGGGCGTCGCTCGGGGCCGACGTGGTGGTCGACGGTCACCCTCATGTACTGCAGGGGATCACCTCGTGGGGTGACACGATCGTTGTGCACTCCGCCGGCAACTTCGCCTTCCCCTCAGCCCGGGGTATCACCGCCAACAGCGCCGTGTTCCTGGTCGAGGTATCAGAGGACGGGATCGACCTTCGGGTCGAGCCGGTCCGGGTTGACGGCGGCGTGGTTCGCAGGCCGACAGCCGATCAGCACCAGGCAATCCGGGACCAGATCAACAGCGTCAGTTCCGGGTGGCAGCTCGACGAAACAGGCCGGGCCGTGCGAACCGACGAGGCCGGCGCTTGTTGACTCGACCGCTCAGAACCCGCTGCTTGCAAAGTCGAGGATCCGCGACTGCTGATCCTCGTCGAAGCCGTAGATCAGCTCGCTACCGGCGGTGAGGTCGGGGGACAGGACCATCATCTGGGAGTTGGCTCGAACTTCGAAGGTCTGCCACGTGACAAAGCTCGGATCCCACAACATGGTCGGGGTTTGCACACCGGTGCTGTCGAGGAAGTCGAGGGCGTAGGGGAAGTCGTCCTGGGCTCCCATGCCGACGACCTGGATCTTGTCGATGTTGTCTTGAGCAAACTGCTCAACGGCCGGACCTTCGGCCCTGCAGGTGGGTCAATGCGGTGCCCAGAACCAGACCAACACCGGACGATCGCCGGTCACCACATCCCGCAGCGAGGTGATCGATCCGTCGTAGACCGACACGACCTCGATGTCGCGCACGTCGTCGGATGTCTGGAGGTTGGGGATGTTCTGCTCGGCCGCCGCCGCGGCTTCCTCAGGTGGGAGTGACGGCGGTGGGCCGCTGACCGGGGCCGAGGTTTCCTCGTCGTCAGCGGTGTCGGCCGGGCCGTCCGCCGCCTCGTCGTCGGCCATTGCGTCGCCGTCGGAGTCGTCGGTCATTGCCTCCAGCTCTTCAGCATCGGCGGCGGGTGCGTCCTGAGCGGTCGCATCGTCGGCGGGGTCGGCGGCTTCGGTCGAGACGGTGTCTTGTGTTCCCGAACAGCCGGCGGCGATCAGCGCCAAAGCCAGCAGCAGTGCGCGTAAGGAGCGGTGTTTGGCCACAGTCGTCATCCCATTGCTAACCGACGTCACCTTCCCATTATTCGGACTCGCACGAAAAAGCGCCGAAATCGGTTCGAAACGTTTGCGAAACTCGCAATCAGCTGAGCCGGTCCTTGACCAGGCCGGCGACCTTCCTGCCGTCGGCCCTGCCGGCCACCTTGGCGTTGACCGCCTTCATGGCCCTGCCCATATCGGCTTTGGCGCTGATGCCCTCAGCGGCCAGGGTTTCGTCGATGACAGCCACGAGTTCGTCGTCGGTCAGCTGCTTCGGCAGGTAGCCCTCGAGAACGGCCAGCTCGGCTCGCTCGTCGGCCGCCTTCTCCGGTCGGTTGCCCTGATCGAAGGCCTCGGCGGCTTCCACCCGACGCTTGGCCTGAGCGGCGATCACCTTCTCCACACCGGCGTCGTCGAGTGAAGCGGCGTGTTCGCCGGCAACCTCGGCCTCCTGCACGGCGGCGATCACCGCCCGCAGGGTCCGGATCGTGACGGCGTCCCGAGCCTTCATGGCGGTGGTCAGATCGGATCGAATCTTGGTGAGGAGTTCGCTGTCGGACATCGGGCTTCATGGTAGTGCGACGCCACCGACGGAGGTCGGCAGTTTGAGTGGCGCAACGCTCCGGCCAAAAAACTTCCAAGGATTCCTAAAGTCCTGACCACCGATTGGCGATACATGCATCAACAGGCAAAACGAAGCATTGATCCAGCCGGGCGTACCGTGGTCGCCTGCCCGGCTGGGGAGCTAGTGGCGAAACCGGCGTGTTTGCGAAACCAACACGGAGACCTGTTATGAACCTGAAGAAGATCAACATCGCCCGTCGACTTGCATCGCTGGCGCTGGCCGCCGCGCTGGCGTTCGGTGGCGTTCAAGCCCTCGCTTCGCACGACGCGAATGATGCTCCGGCATCGGACGAGGTCGCCGGAGCGACCTGGAGCTTGAGAACGGGAGGCCCGGGCGGCGGCACCACAAACGGTGCCACCTGGTCCTGACCCTCCGGTCGAAGCCCGCGACAAGAGATCCACTCCTCGGCGACCGGGGCGGAGCTGCGACAGCTCCGTTCCCCGGAAGACCTCAGGCGAACTGCGCTTGTCGGCGTGGCGTCCAGGTGATCGTCATCGACTCGCCGATCTGACAGCCGACTATTGCGACGTCACCTCGGTGATGCGATCCCGCAGGCGCGGCAGGGCTGCGATGAGGGTTGAGCGCTCGTCGTCGGTCATGCGCCTCGATGCGGCACGTTGGTCTCGAGTGCCGTCGGCTCCCGGCGGCTGGAAGGTGGACGCCGTGCCACCCTTCGCCAGTCGACCGTAGACCCCGTTAACGAGGCCGAGTTGCTCCTCGACGACAAGGTGCTGAAGGTCGAGGGAACCACGGATCGAAGCCTGGTGCGGGGTCCATCCGGAGGACGAACGGCGCCCGGCCGACGAACGTGGACCGCATAGTGGCGGGGGCCTGTCCGCTCGAAGATCACCTGGACAGCTTCCACTGTGACACAAAGCGGGTAGCATCGCGAGCGACCGGCCTGGCAATCGGTGGCTGCGCCCGCCGCCCGGGCTGAATCAAGATGGAAGGACTATCGATGTGAACGCTGACTCCTTGTTTCGAAGCGCTGTTGTGGGGACCATCGCCGCCGTGATCGCGGTCGTCGTCGTGTACCTGATCGCCGACGCGGCCAGTGGGCCGCTTCTGGCTGTACCCCCTGGTGGCGATGCAGCCGAAGAGATCCCTGTTGGAGGGGCAATCTCCGCCACCGTCATCGGCGGTCTCGTCGGGACCGCGATCGCCTTCGTGTCGGGCCGAACGTCTCGTCCGGTCGAGGTCTTCGTCGGTGTCTGTGTCGTTGGGCTCGTGCTGTACGGGCTGTTCGCGTTGGGTCAGGCCGAGGACGCGGCGACCGGGGTCTGGCTCAACGTCCTGCATATCGCCGCCGCAATACCGATTGTGGGGTTGCTGGCGCGCTGGCTACGAGGACGTCAGCTGATCACAGCCTGAGGTCAGCCGACGGGGCTCATCCGGCTTGGTCCCCGGCGTAGCGTCGGAGGAGTCGCCGGCCGAGGCTCGTCTTGTGGACCTCGTCCGCTCCGTCGTAGATACGGGCGGCCCGTTCGTGACGGTACCAGTAGGCGAGGATCGTGTCGTCGGTGACGCCGAGGGCCCCGTGGACCTGAATGGCGGTGTCGACGGCCTTGAGCATGGTGTTGGCCACCACGAACTTGATGGCGGAGATCTCGTCGCGGGCCGCCTTGGCCCCGTGCTGGTCGATCACCCAGGCGGCGTGAAGGACCTGGAGCCGCGCGCCGCGGATCTCGGCGTCGAGTTCGGCCGCCCAGTGCTGGATCACCTGCCGGTCCGCGAGGCGGCTGCCGTCGTTGCCGATGACCCGTTGGTTGGCCCGCTCGCACATCATGTCGAAGGCTCGTGCCGCGATGCCGAGCCAGCGCATGCAATGATGGATCCGACCGGGGCCGAGGCGGTCCTGGGCGATGACGAACCCGTCCCCCTCGCCGCCGAGGAGGTTGGATCGGGGCACCCGGCACGACTGGTAGATCACCTCGCCGTGGCTGGCGTGGCCGGACCCGACGTGGCCCATAACGCTGACGTTGCGGACCAGGTTGAACCCGTCGGCGTCGGTGGGCACGATGATCATGCTGGCCCGCCGGTGCGGTGGAGCGTCAGGGTCGGTGACGGCCATGACGATGGCGAACGCCGCCCCGTCGGCCGACGAGGTGAACCACTTCTGGCCGTTGATCACGTAGTCGTCGCCGTCGACGACGGCCGTCGTTTCCAGCAGCACCGGATTCGATCCGGCGGTCTCCGGCTCGGTCATCGAGAAGCAACTCCGGATCTCGCCGTCGACCAGGGGTCGAAGCCAGCGATCCTTCTGCTCCGGCGTTCCGTACTTGTGGAGGATCTCGATGTTGCCGGCATCGGGAGCCTGGGTCCCGAAGACCGACATACCGAGCGGGCTCCTCCCCACGGCCTCGGCGAACAAACCGTGGTCGACCATCGAGAGTCCCAGCCCGCCGAACTCCACCGGATGGTTGGGGGCCCACAGCCCCATCTGTTTGACCTTGGCCTGAGCCGCGGCCACCGCCTCGGCCAATTCGTCGGGATCACCGTGGAGGAGTTCGCCCTCCAGCGGGATCACCTCCCGGGCCATGAACTCGTCGATCATGGCCAGCCGAACCGACATCTCCTCTGACACCTGGAAATCCACGAAACACCTCCGGTTGGGACCTTAGGAGAGGCCGGTCTCGGCTGACTAGGGTCTTAGGGCCGGTTGGCGAGAATCGCCTGGAATCGCGGTGTGTGACGATGGCTGATGCGGGGAAGCAGACACCTCCTTGGCCGTTGTGTGTGGAGGGATCCACCAGGTGTTATGCCCTATTGAACTGTCCGAGAGCTGAAGTTAGGCTCGGGCGGACACCTGGGTGCGGACAATCGCACGAACTGCGAGGGGCGGAACGGTGGATTCGGAAACCAAATCGATTCGACCCCGTCGCGTTTCTGTGACACGGCTCCTGGTCCGGACGATCTCCCTTGCGCTGATGACGGCGGGCTTGGCGACAACGCCTGTCATAGCCGACAACATCGACAGCGAGTCCAATCGCATCACCGTCACAGCCGGAGCCGTCGGTGACGGGGTGGTGCTGGAGGGGTCGATTGTCACGGGTGGGTCGTCGTCGTCGGCGTCGGTGACGTCTGGCCCGGTCACGGTCACCTCGGGGCGGGTTTATGTGGCGACGGTGGCCTCCAAGTCGTTCGAGCCGGTCACGGCCTTGTCGGGTTTGGGTGGCTCCTGGACGCTTGCCGCGGCCCAATGTGGGGCTCGCGGGCAGACCGGAGTCTCGATCTTCACCTCGGTTGATGCGATCACGTCGGGTGCGGTCACCGCCATGTTGGCTGGATCGGCCAACAACGCAGTGATCACGGTTGCCCAGTACTCCGGTGTTGATTTGGGTGATCCGGTTGGCGCGGTGAATACCGCCAACACGGTGGGGGAAACCGGGTCTTGTAGTGGCGGCACCGATACGGAGTCGTATTCGATGCCGCTCAGTACGACGTCGTCATCGTCGTTGGTCGTCGGTGCGATCGCTTTGGGCAACCGGACCAACAGTCCTGGTGATGGGTGGACCGAACAAGCTCACATCGAACAGGGACGCGGTGGCGGCACAGCCGGTCTGTCGATCTTCGACCAACACATCGCCACCTCCGGCCCGATCGCCGTCGCCGGAACCGTCAGCAGGAAGGTCGACTGGGCCCTCGCTGCCATCGAGCTCACCGCCGCGGTGCCCACGCCGGCTGTTCCGGAGATGGTGGTTGCGCCGGGTTCGTTGGATTTTGGGTCGGTGTTGGTGTCGGGTGGTCCGTCTGAGCTTGATGTGACGATTTCGAATGGTTCGGGTGCGACGGCTGATTTGGTTGTGTCGTCGGTGGGGTTGTCGGCTGGTGGTCCGGAGTTTGCGGTTGTTGCTGGTGGTGGTTCGGTTGTTGTTGGGCCGGGTGGTGTTCATACGGTGACGGTGCGTTTTGATCCGGTGGCGGTTGGGGTGTTTTCGGGCAGTTTGGTTGTTGAGTCGAATGATCCGGATTCGCCGACGGTGGTTGTTCCGCTCACTGGTGAGGGGACGGCGGACACGCCGACCGAGGTGCTGTTGGAGGGGTCGATTGTCACGGGTGGGTCCTCGTCGTCGGCGTCGGTGACGTCCGGCCAGGTGACGGTCATCCCGGGACGGCTCTATGTAGCGACGGTGGCGTCAAAGTCGTACAAGCCGGTCACCGCCGTGTCGGGTCTGGGTGGCACCTGGACGCTTGCCGCGGCCCAATGTGGGGCTCGCAGTCAGACCGGAGTCTCGATCTTCACCTCGGTTGATGCGACCACGTCGGGTGCGGTCACCGCCGCGTTGGACGGATCGGCCAACAACGCCGTAATCACGGTTGCCCAGTACTCCGGTGTTGATTTGGGTGATCCGGTTGGCGCGGTGAATACCGCCAACACGGTGGGGGAAACCGGACCTTGTACCGGCGGCACCGATACGGCGTCGTATTCGATGCCGCTCACCACCACGTCGTCATCGTCGCTGGTCGTCGGTGCGATCGCCGTGCGCAACAAGACCAACACTCCTGGTGATGGGTGGACCGAACAAGTTCACATCACACAGGGCGACAGTGGCGGCGCCACCGCCGGTCTGTCGATCTTCGACCAGCACGTCGCGCTGTCCGGCCCGATCACCGTCACCGGCACGACCAGCAACATCGTCGACTGGGCCCTCGCCGCCGTCGAGCTCACCGCCGCGTCGCCCGGGCCACCAGCACCCAACATCGTCGTCACCCCATCACCTCTTCACTTCGGGTCCGTGCCCGAGCTGACCACGGTCCAAACGCCGGTCACCGTCATCAACACCGGCACCCTCGATCTCGAGATCACCGCAACAGCGGTCACGGGCCCCGAGTTTGCGATCGTCGATGGCGCCGGCCTCCCCATCACGCTCGCACCCGGACAATCCCACGACATCGCGATCGGCTTCACCCCTCCATCGATCGGCTCCTATACCGGCAGCCTCACCATTGAGTCCAACGATCCGGACACGCCAACCGCCACCCTCGCTCTCACCGGCAGCGGGACCACGCCGCCAAACAGTGACGGGATGTGGATCTCACCAGCGGAGCTGGCGCAGAAGCCGATGAGTGGCGACGCGTGGACGAGTCTGCTCGAAACCGCGGACGGTGCATTGGGGACGGCCGATATCGCCGACCTGCATTCCAAGCACGACATTCGTACGCTTGCGGTGGCACTCGTGTACGCCCGGACAGGCGATCCTGCATATCGACTCAAGGCGTTCGACGCGATCGTGAGCGCAGTCGGTACCGATGAGGGAGCAAGCGCACACGACGTGGGTCGAAACCTATCCTCGTACATCATCGCTGCGGACCTCATCGATTTGGCACAATACGACCCGGTCGCGGAGACGAGTTTCCGCACGTGGCTCGACGCCCTGCGTTTCGTCGAGCGGTCAGACGGAACCCTGATCGGAGAAGACGAGGACCGGGCCAACAACCACGGACGTTACGCCGGTGCCAGCCGGGTTGCGGTGGCGATCTACTTGGGCGATCAAGTGGAATTGGATCGAGCGGCGTTGGTCTTCCGAGGTCTTCTCGGTGACCGCGAAGCGTATTCCGGGTTCCGGTACACAATGGATCTGTCGTGGCAGGCGGACCCAACACAACCCGTGGGAATCAACCCGCTTGGGGCCACAAAGGACGGCTACAGCATCGACGGGGCTCTGCCGGAGGAGATGCGCCGCGGCTGCCCGTTCCAGATCCCGCCTTGTTGGACCGACTATGGATGGGAAGGGCTGTCCGGCATCTTTGTCGAGGCCGTTCTGCTGGAGCGACAAGGCTACGACGTGTTCAACTGGCAGGACCAAGCGATCCTGCGTGCGGTCCAATTCCTCGAGCGTCTGAGCATTGATTTCCCGAGCGACCCGTGGTGGGCCGACGGCGATGAGACCTTCATTCCCTGGCTCACCAACTCGATCTACGGCACCGACTTCCCGACCAGTCCGGTTCAGTTCGGAGACAACATGGGCTTCACCGACTGGACTCATGGCCCGGACGGCCCATGAGCACCTAACTGCTCCCAGGCCTTCGTTCACCGCAGAACTCATAGGCTCACGAATGCTCGGTGCTTGGTCCACCGGATTCCCAACCCCTCGACAATGCGTGGTGGCCCACCGGCTGTCTTGCTGAAAGTCGAAGACGATCCGGAGTTTCGCGAGCCCTTCGCCCTCCGAAAAACGAAGAACCGACAAACGTAATGTCCAAAATGCTAGAAACCCGCTGAAACTCTGGGGTTTCAACGGGTTTCTCAGCCTTTCAAGCTGGCGGAGAGGGTGGTGTTGTGTTTCAGGACATATGCAAGGGGTGTGTCGAGTCATGTGCAAGGTTGACGGGCATGCTCGGGGGGCATGTCGAAGCGGCGTGCCATCATTACAGCGGTCACGGTCGAGGGGATCTCCCAGGCTGAGGCGGCGAGACGCTATCAGGTGTCGGAGTCGACTGTCTCGAGGTTGATGGCTCGCTACCGGGCCGAGGGCGACGCAGCGCTCGAACCCCGATCTCGGCGGCCCCATTCGAGCCCGACCGAGATCCCTGACGAGGTGGTCGGGTTGATCGTGAACCTACGAGACGACCTCACCGGTCAAGGCCTCGACGCCGGCCCCGAGACCATTGGTTGGCATCTCGCCCAACACCACCAGGTCACCGTGTCCGCCTCGACCATTTACCGGTATCTGATCGCTGCCGGGCGGGTCACCCCCAATCCTCGGAAACGGCCCCGTTCATCGTTTATCCGGTTTCAAGCCGATCTTCCGAACGAGTGTTGGCAATCCGATGTCACCTACTACCACCTCGGTGAACCCCTGCCCGACCAATCCAACCGGGCCGAGATCCTGTCCTGGCTCGATGACCACTCCCGCTACGCGTTGAGTTCCACCGCCCATCTGCCCGTCACCGGCGACGACACCGTCCAAACCCTGAAAACCGCAGGCCAACAGCATGGTTTGCCCGCCTCGATCCTCACCGACAACGCACTCGTCTACACCACCCGCTTCGCCGGCGGGCGAGACGGCCGCAACGCCCTCGAAACGTTCTGCGTTGAGGCAGGGATCACCCAGAAGCACTCCCGGCCGGCCCACCCCACCACGTGTGGGAAAGTCGAACGCTACCAACAAACCCTCAAAGGCTGGCTCCGAGCCCAACCCAACCAACCCGCCATCCTCGACGAACTCCAACACCTCTGCGACACCTTCCGAACCATCTACAACCACCACCGACCCCACCGCGGCATCGACCGCCGCCTCCCCGCCGTCGTCTACCAGCTCCTCCCCAAAACCGGGCCCAACACCATCGACAACCCCCATCACCGAATCCGCCACGACCACATCGACACCACCAGAACAGTGTCGCTCCGGCGAGCCGGCCGCATGCACCACATCGGCATCGGCCGAGCCCTAGCCGGAACCCCCGTCGTCCTCATCATCGAAGACCTCGACATTCGAGTCATCAACACCACCACCGGCGAACTCATCCGCCACCTCACCCTCAACCCAAACCGCGACTACCAACCCCAACAAAACAACAAAAACCCGAACCCCTGAGGGTTCGGGCCTTGCAGATGTCTCGCGACATCACAGTTGCGCCCTCGGCAGGATTCGAACCTGCGCACACGGCTCCGGAGGCCGATGCTCTATCCCCTGAGCTACGAGGGCTGTTGCGTCGGCCAGTGTAATCGCGCTCGGACCAAAGCAGACGGCCGTTTCCAGCCCACCCCGCCACCCCGGGCCCGGATCTGGAAGCGCTGGCGCCTGTACGGCGCGCGTGAATCCTGCCAGATCGCCCGGCGGCCGGAGTCTAGATGCCCTTGCCGAAGCGGTGGGCGATCTTGAGCGCCGACTCCGCCTTCAGTCCGGCGGCCACCGCCAGTGCGAGGGGCAGACGCTTCTCCGTGGGATGGAGGCGAGCGGTGGCGGCGATGGTCCTCAACGCCCGGGTCCGCTCCCCCATCGCCGCCTGGGCCACGGCCTGCTGGCCACGGATGCGGGCCAGGCCGTCGGGATGGCGGTCGAACTCGGGGTACTTCTCGATCAGGTAGCCGAGCGCCTCGTCGATCATCTTCCACCGCTCGAAGAAGTACGACGCCCCATGCCACCACACCCGCACCAGCGGTTGGCCGGCCACGGCGATCCCGGTCCTGCGGGCGGTGCGCAGAAACAGGTCGTAGTCCTCGGCGTAACTGCCGGGGATCTCCTCGTCGACGAGACCGATCCGCTCCACGAGCGTCTGCCGATGTACCAGCCAGCTCGAGGGATGGACCTCGGTCATCCGATCCCGGAGGAACCCGTCGAACGTCACCCGGTCGGGGTCGGGCATCCGGGCGATGTCGTTGCCCTCATAGCGGATGAGAATACCGGTACAGGCGGCCCGGCAACCCGGCGACCCGGCCAACGCCTCGAACTGGGCCTGAAGTTTGCCGGGAAGCCACTCATCATCGTCGTCGCAGAAGGCGATCCACGAGCGCGATGCGAGGTCGATACCGCTGTTGCGGGCTCCGGCCAGACCCGGAGTCCGCTGGTTGGTCGACACGACGACGTCCACCCCGGGGCCCTCGTCGGTGGCCAGCTCGGCCAGCGAGTGGTCGGGCTCGCAGCGGTCGAAGACGACGACGATCTCGACCGGCGCGTCATGCCGCTGGGCCAGCACACCGGCGAGCGCCCGCCGCAGTAGGTGCGGGCGATCCCGAGTGGCGATGATCACCGATACCGATCGGTCGGCGAGATGTGTGGTCGGGCCTCCGTCGTCGGTCGCTGCCGCAACCGGAACCAAGATTGAAACATCGGATGTTGTCATGATGTGGACTTTCGGCGTTCGACGAGTGGGTTGGTGGCGGGCCGTTTGCGCCGATCGCCGGCCGAAATGACCGGCCGCTCATCGGCCGGGTCCGACCGACCGGACACGTCGGCGGCAGGAGCGGCCACGACGGGAGCAGCCGGAGCGATCGGCCCGATCGGGGTGCACGTGCCGATCAACCGATCGACAGCACGGGCGAACGACAGCACCCCGGCAGTGTTGCCGTGATCGGCCGTGACCGTGAACGAGTCCGGATCGGCCAGCGCTCGATCGAGGGCGGCGAACAGGGCGTCACGATCGTCGACGACCACGGCCACCCCGTGCCGGTCCAGGTGGTCGGCGAACCGCATCTGGTGCTCGTCGATGTGCTCGTGATACGCCGGGTTGCGGGCGACGACGATCGGGAGCCGACCCGACATTCTTGCGTCCATCACCGTCGACGGACCCCCGTGGCTGACCACGGCCGTGGCACCACGAAACAGCTCGAGCAGCTCGGCGTGCGGAATCAGATCCCGGCTGCCGTGGCGCGACGGCGCCGATGTACCGGACTGGACGACCGTCACCACGTCGGGGTGCAGATCGCGCCACTCGTCGATCCACCCGATCAGGCGGTCGAACCGATGATGATCGGTTCCGACCGAGACGACGACCACAGCGGTCGATCGGCGCACCGGATGCCCGGCAAAGCGCCCCGCCATCCCCGCATCGGCGTCGACGACGGGTTCGAGCGCCGACATCAGTACACCGGTCCCGTCAGTTCACTCCCGGCGTAGAGGCGCTGCTGTTCGGGCCACTGCACGCAGAACATCGTCGTGAACGGCCGGCACAGACGGCCGGTCAGGGTACGGGAGTCGATGCGGTCGTAGACCTCGAGATAGACACTGGGAATGCCCATCGCCCTGGCCACGACAAAGAACGGCAGGGCGACACCGGCACCGTTTGAGATCACGACGTGCGGCTCGAAGTCCCTCAGCACCCGTCGGGCCAACGGCGTGTTGCGGGCCAGGTTGATCACGTTCCTCGTCGTCGGATTGTGGGCGAAGATCAGGTCCTCGCCTTCAAGCTTGGAGTGGGCGTCGGGCAGGTCGAACGAAACCCACCGCCGTTCGTGGTGCATCCACCACGGTTTCAGCTGAAGCAACTGAGCCAGGTGACCTCCGGCCGACGAAACGAACAGCAGGCGGCGAGGCTCGAAAGGCGGATCGTCGCCCTCACGGTGGGAAAGGCTCGTCCGCCGCTCATCTGCGCGCTGATACGTGACCGCCATACTCCAGGATTTCGACCGGATCCGGGGCCAACCTAAGGGGTAATATCATCGGTCCGATAGGAGGGTCGGTAGCACTACGCTGGTGAGCGGCACCATCTGCCTCGGTCGAACCCGATCGAAACAGCCTGCGTCCCAAACCCCCAGAGTTTCAAAGGAAGTGCATGACCACCCGACTCTCCCACGTCTCGAACCTCGAGGCGGAAGCAATCTTCATCATCCGGGAGGTGGCCGCCGAGTTCGAGCGCCCAGCGCTACTGTTCTCGGGCGGGAAGGACTCGATCATCGTACTTCACCTGGCCATGAAGGCGTTCGCCCCCGCTCCCCTGCCGTTCCCGATCATGCACGTCGACACCGGGCACAACTTCCCCGAGGTCATCGAGTTCCGCGATCGAATGGTGGCCGAGAACAACCTTCGACTGGTGGTGGCGTCGGTTCAGGAGGCCATCGACGAGGGCAAGATCCAGGATGTGACGGGCCCCCGGGCTTCCCGCAACCGTCTGCAGACGGG
>Ga0224512_10001842_pt1 | contig 19836 bp, 17 predicted proteins | sample SF_May12_sed_USG_4_FD_169103 | JGI IMG/M metagenome (GOLD analysis project Ga0224512, IMG submission 169103) | Sediment microbial communities from San Francisco Bay, California, United States - SF_May12_sed_USGS_13 | ecosystem: Environmental > Aquatic > Marine > Sediment | place: USA... | reverse complement strand
TGGGCATGGTGAACATGTTGCGAATCACGGTCTCGGGGATTCTGGCAGCGACGATTCTCGGAACAATCATCGGCGTTGCCAGGCTGTCGTCGAACTGGATCGTCAGCAAAGTCGCCAACGCGTACATCGAGTTTTTCCGCAACATTCCACTGCTGGTCCAGATCTACTTCTGGCAGGCGCTGGTGTTCGGTTTCGGCGAACTCTTGGTAGAGGACGCGGGAAGCGGATGGTTTTTCAGGTCGTCCAAGGGGGTCGCAATACCTTGGGCAAATCCACTTGCCGGCCGTTGGCAGTACATGGCGCTGATCCTTCTCGGCGGATTTGTCGCCCGCTGGGTATTCAAGTGGAGGGTGCGCATCCTCGAGGAGCGGGGTGTCGAAACTCACGCCATGGTGTGGGCGCTTGTCGTTTTCTCGACCTTCGTGCTATTTGGGTGGCTGGTTCATCCCGTCATGGGGATTCTCGGATTTCTGTGGTCGCTACTTGCTTGGATCTTCGGCAACATCCCAGTACTTATCTTCCAGCTCATCATGGCAGCGCTGGCAGGCTGGTTGGCGTATCGGTTCATCAAGAACTTCCTCGACGATCGGCGCACTCCGGCGGGTCTGGCAAGGCTCACCGACGATGATTATTTCCGGCTCATCGTCGCCGGTCTTCTGGGTCTGGCGGGCGTTGCGTTCTTCTTGCTCGGACCTGGACAATCGACCGTTTCTCAGCTGCTTGGCCGGACAAGGACGTTCCAGATGAACTGGGGCCTCGAACCAATCTTTGAATTCTTAGCCACCAAGTTCGACTTCTCGACGGGAGCGCCGCTGGAGTTCTCCAAGCCTGCCGTTGTAGTGCCGACCGCATTCCCCCAGTTTTCGGAGACTTTGGGTAAGGCGTTCACGCCGGCCTTCGTTTCGGTGTGGATCGGCGTCACGTTGTACACCGCAGCGTTCATTGGAGAGATCGTCAGAGCCGGGATCATGGCCGTCCACAGGGGCCAGAACGAAGCAGCCGGCGCTCTTGGGCTGAGGCGCAGCCAGATGTTGCGCTTGATTGTGCTGCCGCAGGCTTTCCGGATCGTGCTGCCGCCACTGGGCTCGCAGTACTTGAACCTGGCGAAGAACACTTCGCTGGGTATCGCAGTCGCCTATGCCGACATCGTGCAAGTCGGTCAGACCATCTACAACCAACGAGGTCAGACCATGGCGGTCTTCATCATATGGATGGCGTTCTACTCGGTCGTGAGTTTGATCCTGTCGGGAATTGTCAACTACTACAACCGCAAGATGCAACTGGTGGAGCGCTAGATGACTGAACAACCGCAAGGCATCGTTCATGGCTCGGTCGAAGAGTTCGAAAGGGCTCCGGAGGCGCCGCCGCATGGTCCCCGGATCTGGATCAGGGAGAACCTGCTCGGTGGCGATACGTTCTCGGCCCAGTTCTTCAATGGGCTACTCACGTTCGTTTTCGCTCTGCTCGCCGTCAACGTTCTCCAGTTTCTGACGCAATACGTGTTCGATCCCGGCCGCCGCTGGTCCGCCGTCACGTTCAACATGAAGCTGATGATGGTGCAGGCTTTCCCCCAGGCCGATCTGATTCGTATATGGCTGTCCGTCGGTATCTTCTTCGCACTCGTAGCTCTGTCGATCGTCGCCTGGGATCTCCGCGGGCAAATGAACTTGTACGTTCTAGCGCGGGGCCTCCGCAGCACGGGCGTCTTCTTGATGTTGATGGCAGTCATGCACGGGGCATTCGAAGCCTCCAAGATCATCAATCTGCCGCTTTTCAGCATCGATTCGCCGGCCGACTGGAGTCCAACGCGACTCGTCATTTTCGTCATCGGGCTTGTCATCTTTGGGGGGGCCTTCTGGTATTTGCGGAGCGTGGGCATTCTTGCCAAGCAGCGGTCTGTTCCCTTCCTGAGCGTCCTTGTTGTCGGAATGGGGCTCATCACGCTGGTGATTTGGACGATCAAGCTGCCGATCCCGGAGGGCCAGTTTGAGGAGACTATCGGGTCGATCGCGACGACGACTACATGGCCGTGGACGATCCTCTTCATCGTCGCGATTGTGTTCTATTTTCTGGGTCGCTGGCTGACTCGCCATATGGAAGCGGCTCGGTTCAAGCGGCTGCTGGTCTTCCTGTGGGTCTTCTCGTATCCAGTGATCATCATGGTCATCCAGCGCAAGCCGATTCTGCTTTGGGGCGACATCTTGGGCGGGGGCCCGACGCCGTTCTTCGAGTCGGCTCTTGGCCTGTTTCTCGTATTCAGCATTGTGGGCGGTGCAGTGATCTGGTGGCTGGCGCTGCCCGCGAACCTCATGGTTGGCCGCGGGCTAGCAATTGTCATAGGTGCCCTGCTCGCCGTTACGAGCTGGATAGTCCCCGAGGTTCCCACTTGGACGGTTGTGGTGGCCTCTCTCGCCGGAGCTGCCCTGATCGTGGCAGGCGCGATGATTCGTGACGGGACCGAGATCGCACGTGTTATCGGGTCCATCCTGGCGGTCGTGGCCCTCCTCGTCTGGTTTGTTCCGATGCCGTTCATCCTCCGCAGTTTGATCATCACGTTCGCATTGTTCGCAGTGATTGCGCCATCTTTCGGTGGGACGACGCAGGGCCGGACGCGGATGATCTTCACGTGGGTGGCGATGGTGTTCCTGGTGGTTGCGACCTTTGTGCTGGGCGCCGCAGAGACGGCCCTGGAGTTCCAGAGCACAACATTCCTCGGCGGGTTCAACCTGTCGATTCTGCTAGCAATCTCGGGGGTTGTGCTGTCGTTCCCGCTGGGAGTCGTGCTCGCCCTCGCCAGAACCTCGACCATGCCGATCTTCCGGATACTGGCTACCGGATATATCGAGATCGTGCGGAGTGTCCCGCTGATCACGTGGCTGTTCTTTGGCTCGGTGATGCTTGCCTTGTTCCTGCCTTCGGGCGTTGCCTTCGACGAGATCGTGCGGGTGGTTGGGGCAATCTCGATCTTCTCGGCCGCCTATGTCGCTGAAAACATCCGCGGTGGCTTGCAGTCCATAGGCAGGGGCCAGTATGAAGCGGCCAGCGCCATGGGGCTCAGCACCGTGCAGTCGACCTCGCTCATCGTCCTGCCGCAGGCGATTCGGGCTGTGCTGCCGGCCCTGGTCGGCTCGATCATCGTCGGCTTCAAGGACACCTCACTGGTCGCGATCATCGGGCTGGCCGACGTTCTTCTCATCGCCAAGACTTTTGTGCCGACGCAATCGAACCCGAGCTTCCGGGGCACCACCGCCCAGATGCTGTTCTTCATTGCCATCTTCTACTGGGTCTTCACCTTCACGTTCTCTCGCTTGGCACTTCGTTACGAGAAGAGCCTCGGACTTGGAGAGCGTTGATGCAGGTCTGCAATACAGTTAATGAAACCGTTGGGAGCAAATCATGAGCGATAGCGGGAAGCCGATGATCGTCGCCGAGGGCGTCAAGAAATGGTTTGGTGATTTCCAGGCGCTGGCTGGAGTCACCACCACCGTCGGCGAGCGTGACGTGGTGGTCATCATCGGTCCCTCCGGCTCCGGCAAGTCGACGTTTATCCGCTGTATCAATCGGCTCGAGGTTCATCAAGAGGGCCGAATCGCCGTCGATGGGATCGAGCTGACGAACGACCTGCGCAATATCGATGCCATCCGTCGTGAGGTCGGGATGGTCTTCCAGAGCTTCAACCTGTTCCCGCACCTGACGGTGTTGGAGAACATCACCCTGGCGCCGATTTGGGTCCGCAAAAAGACCCGAACCGAGTCCGAGGAAGCCGGGATGCAACTCCTGGAGCGGGTCGGGATTCCTGAGCAGGCCGACAAATACCCGGGCCAGCTGTCTGGTGGCCAGCAGCAACGCGTTGCGATTGCCCGTTCGCTGGCGATGAACCCCAAGGTGATGCTGTTCGACGAGCCGACTTCCGCGCTCGACCCGGAGATGATCAAAGAGGTCCTCGACGTGATGAAGGAGCTGGCACTCTCGGGAATGACGATGATCGTGGTCACCCACGAGATGGGCTTCGCCCGAGAAGTCGCCGACCGGGTGTTGTTCTTCGACTATGGCACGATCGTCGAAGAGGGCACTCCGGAGCACTTCTTCACTAACCCGCAGCACGACCGCACCAAGCTATTCCTCAGCCAGATTCTCTAGCCGGCCTCAGTTCTCGGGCGGCCGCTGCCGATGATGGTGGTATGAAGCTGCGTCTCGCCGCCCTGTCCGTGACCGTGTTGGCAGCGACCCTCCTTCTCGCTGGCTGTGCCGACGGGGCCGACGATTCGGTGACGTCGATCGAGGCGACTCCCTCCACTACGGCGAGCCCCCTCACAACCACGAGCACCACCACGTCGACGACGACCACAACGACTACCACGACCACCACGACGCTGAGCCCTGTTGTACGACCTCCCGAGCCCGCCTCGCAGTTCCACTGGACGTTCGACCAAACCGCCCGGATCTCGGCTCCCGGCAAGATCGACGAGGTCCTGCAGTCGACGCTGGATGCAGCCGTCGTCGAAGACTCCTCGGATGTTCAGCTGTCTTTTGGAGTGCTCGGCTTCAGCTTCGACGTCCAGATCGTCACGATTGGTGATGAATCGTGGGTCAAAGAAGACCTAAAACCGTGGCGAGTGAACGACGGCATCTGGTCTGCCGACTCGAGCCCAATTGCAGCCAGTGGTGGCATCGGCAACGGTATCAGCGGCAGCCTGGGTGGCTACGAAGGGGTGACTTTTGGCGAGGAGCGCGACTTCTACGATGCACTGTCAGCGCTCGCATTCGACACGGTCGACCTGCGCGGGGTCACCGCCCGGCATTACGACCTTCCTGAGGAGCTGCACGTCTCAGCTCTGCTGGTCACCAACGCTCTCGGGTTCGGTGACGACACTCATGTTGCCGAGACCTCTCGATTCGAATTGTGGCTGGACGCGGCAACGGATCACATCATCCGGCTGCGCGGCAGCTACAGCGGCGGTGTGGAGCTAGTTACCGACGCCGCAGAGGAATACGGTCCGGATTCGGTCGCCAATGTCTCCATAGACCTCGAGATCACGCAGATCGGCTCGAGCTCCGTCGTGGTCGATAAGCCCGTCGTCCCGGCCGCCGCGGCGCCCGATGGCTACCTGCACTTCGAGGAGAACGTCACTGGCGCATCGCTCATCTACCCGGAGGACTGGGTGATCGTTGACGATGGCCTCGGCGGGTTCATTCCGGGAGCCAAGATCCCGTTCATCCTCATCAGCCTCGAGGACGGTTCGAGTGTGAATCTCGTCCAGGAAGATGCCTCTTCGATGCCGGGCATGACGCTTGACGAGTACGTCGACCTGTCTTTGCGGGGAATCGAGCTCGTCACCGACTCAGTGAAGATCATGGATCGACGTCCGATCATTCTGAGTGACGGAACCCCCGCCGTGGTGCTCCTGGCCGAGGCTCCCGCCGAGGGATTCCGCACGACTCAGATCATTCTCATCAAGGGCAGCTATGGCTACGTCGTCACTCTCACCGAGGTTGGCGCCGGCACTGGGGATTACGACAAGCTCCTCGAGGAGTCGCTCATGATCGATCCGCCGGACGGAACCAACTCCTAGGCCGGCGACTCGCCGTCTGTACCGAGTGCTTGTTCCACTCGCTTCATTGCCTTTTCGAGAACAGAACGCGGACAGGCAATGGTCATCCTGATGAACCCATCGCCCTCGATTCCATAGGTGGCTCCTTGTTCGACCCATACGCCGGCATCCCGGAGCCTCGCGTCGAGGTCCGCTCCACTCAGGTTCAGAGCTCGGCAGTCGATCCACAGCAAGTAGAGGGCATCGGGCCGGACCAGCCGCAGATGAGGAAGCCGATCGGCAAGGTAACTCTCCACAAAGCCGACGTTGTCGGCGAGGTAATCGAGCAGACTCTCCAACCATTGCTCTCCAGCCGTGTACGCGGCCTTGACCGCGGTGATGCCGAAGAGGTTGGCACCAAAGAGCTCGTTCTGGTTGCGCAAGGTCGTGAGGTAGGCCTCGCGCAAGTTGTCATCCGGGATGATGGTCAGCGACGTCTTCAGCCCGGGCAGGTTGAAGGCTTTGCTCGGGCTCGTGCAAACGGCGAGTCCGCCAAGATGCTGTGCGCCCAGGCTGCCGACGCTGCGGAAGTGGGACCAGCTATGCGTGAGGTCGCCGTGGATCTCGTCACTGACGAGCAGTAGGTCGTTTTGGGCGCAGATATCGGCGACGGTGCGGAGTTCTTCTGGAGTCCACACCCGGCCCACCGGGTTGTGTGGACTGCACAACAACATCATCCGGGTCGAACCCGAGGCCGCCTTTGTCTCGAGATCCGCCAAGTCCATCTCGTAGCGTCCATTGGCAAAGCGGAGAGGATTCGTCACCAGCCGCCGGCCGTTGAGCACGACTGCCTGCGGTATCGGGTGAAAGACGGGGGGTTGCACGATCACACCGTCGCCGGAGTCCGTGAAGGTCTGGATCATCAGGTTGATCGCGGGCATCACGCCCGAGTTGGTAACGATCCAGTCCCGATCAATCGTCCATCCGTGGCGCCGTTGCTCCCAGGAAATGACGGCCTCGTAGAACTCGTCGTCCAGCGCCGTGTAGCCGAAAATGCCGTGGTCGAGACGGCGCTGCATCGCCTCGATGACGGCGGGAGCGGTTGGGAAGTCCATGTCTGCCAACCACATCGGCAGGAGCTCGACATTCTCGGGTCCCTCGTCCGGGCCAATTGGGTATTCGACCCACGCTCCATCCTTCTCCCCCAGTGACCACTTGATCGACTGGGTGCCACGCCGTTCGTGCAACTCGTCGAAGCCGGTGCCGTCCACTAGCTGATCCGGCTAGCCATTGGCGCCCAGCTTGTTCCACAAGTCATCGGTGGCAACGTCGACGACGGTCCACGCCATCGCCAATGCACCGTCTCGAATCGCTTTGTTGCCGGGCTCCAAGATCGTGGCCGCGGCGAAGTCCCGCTGATGGTTCACGTGCGGGGCGCAGTGGATGTCGAGCATGGGGTGGAGGCTTGGCAGCTCGTGGCTGACGTTGGCCATGTCGGTGGAGCCCGTCTTCAGCAAGTCGAGCTCGGCGCTGCGCCCCATGGGACGTCCCAGAGCGTCGCTGTTGGCCGCGTATACATCTGCGAGAAGCGGATCAACGACCATGTCCGTGTACGTGTGGCCGCGCGGGCTGATCTCAACCCGGCATCCGGTCGCCGTGGCGGCGCCTTCGAACTGGTCCGCCATCCTCTCCAGAAGCTCATCGAGGCGAGTCTTGGTGGCGGCCCTGGCGTACCAGGCCATCGATGTGTGCGGTGGAATCACGTTGGGGGCGCCGCCACCGTTGGTGATCACTCCATGAACCTTGTCGGTGGCCAGGAGTTGCTGACGCATGGTGGACACGTTGACATATGCCTGGACTGCAGCATCGAGGGCGTTGACGCCCAGCTCCGGAGCGAAGGCAGCATGCGACTCAACACCGTAGAAATCGACGTCGATGTGGGCGACTGCAAGGAAGGGCTTGTCGACCATGTCCGCTGTGCTCGGGTGAACCATGATCGACAGGGCCCCACCCGCGAAGGCGCCTGCCTTGATGAGGTCGACCTTGCCGCCGTATGCCTCTTCAGCCGGGGTGCCTTGCACCCGAACCCGGATGCCGAGCTCCGCGGCGACCGCGCCGAGGGCGGCTCCGGCCCCGCAAGCGGCGGTTGCGATGATGTTGTGTCCGCAGGCGTGCCCCACCTCGGGTAGGGCGTCGTACTCTGCACAGATGATGACTTCGGGGCCGTCGTCTCCGGCCCTGGCGGCAAACGCGGTCTCGAGCCCGAAGCTCGGGTATTCCACATCCATACCCTGGTCGCGCAGGAACTGCACCAGACGAGCCGAGGATTCGCGCTCCTCGTATGCCAGTTCCGGGTTCTCGTACATCCACTGCGAGATCTCGCGCAGCTCGGCCTCCATCGCACCAAAGCGTTCGGCGATGGTCTGCTTCAGATCCACGTTTTCCTCCTAGACGTTCTCAGCGGAGGCTAAACGTCGTGGCGGAGCTGCGCTCGGTCGGATCGGCGAGCGCGGGACTTTTCGACATATCTGTCAACCTGTCTGCCGGGTCGTGCGTTAGTCAGGTGTGCGAACCGACCGGCCGGCTAGGAGATCGTCCTGGACTCCCGATAGAACGCTCCCAACCGGTAATGTCTTGGCGATGGCCTCGATCAGTTACCCACCCATCCCGATCTTCGAGCTCGGGCCGCTCAACCTCTCGCTCCACGGCCTGTTTGCCGGATTGGGCTTCGTGGTTGGTGCGATCCTGATGCTCCGAGAGGTGCGCCGCCGCGGATTCGACGCCGAGGGGACCACCTCCGTTCTCACCTGGGCACTGGTTGCATCGATTCTTGGGGCGAGGTTCTTCACCGTCCCGGCTCACATCGGCGACCCCGGATATGGCGCTGGCGAAATCTTTGGAATCGCCGGAGATTTCTCGATTCTCGGTGGATACGCCGGTGGCATTCTTGGCGGGCTGCTTCGCTTCCGGATGCTCGAGATGCGACCTCTTCCCTATCTGGATGCCGCCGCCGCCGGCCTCGCCATCGGCGCTGTCGTCGGTCGCATCGGAGACCTCGCGATTGTCGAGCACCTGGGGTCACCGACGAACTTCTTCCTCGGCTATTTACTCAAGTCCGGATATGAGCCGTCGCCACAGCACTCGGTCCTCCAAGACCTGTGCGACGCCGGTACGTTCTGCGGGCCCTATCACCCGACCGGTCTGTACGACATGATCGGGGCCGGGGTGCTGCTCGGTGTGATTTATTGGCTGGCCCGCAACTGGAAGGGCCGCCACTACGGGCAGCTCTTCTCTTTCTGGATCGTTTGGTATGGCCTGCAGCGGTTCTTCATCGACTTTGCCCGGCTCAGCGCGGCCCGTGACGGTCTCGAGCTGCCAGACGGCACGGTCATCGACGGGGTGATCGCCGACGGGGTTATGGGCCCGTTCACCGGTAGCCAGTGGGGGGGCCTGCTGGCGGCCCTCCTGGGTATCGCGCTGGTGGTGTACTTCGGGCGAAACAAACGGGTGGTCACGGCCGAGAACGACGAATGGTATGGCGCCTCGACCGGGGCTCCCGAGGAGCCGGATGAGGTCGAAGAGACCGAGGACGCGCCGGCTGCCCCCACTCAGTGATGACCCAGAAGAGCATTCGAGCCGGCAGGCTCCTCGCTTGACATGTGAGTAAACACTCACATATAATCGAAGCCATGGACGAGGTGTTCAAGGCCATCAACGATCCGAGCCGGCGGCTCTTGCTCGACAAGCTGTTCGAACAAGATGCGCAGACGCTCGGTGAGCTATGCGACCACCTTCCCGAGATGACCCGTTACGGCGTAATGAACCATCTACGGGTGCTCGAGGAGGCCGGTGTCGTGACGACCCTGAAGCAGGGGAGGAGCAAGCTCCACTTCCTGAACCCCGTCCCCATAAGGCTGATCCATGATCGCTGGATCAACAAATACGCCGAGCTGCGCGTCGGTGCGATCGCCGACATCAAGGCTCGAGTCGAAGGAGGAGCTCAGCGCATGGGCACGCCAGACCACATCTACAAGGCATACATCAACGGCTCCCAGGCCGACGTCTGGGACGCCATCACCAATCCGGACAAGACGGCGCAGTACTTCTACGGCACCCGGGTCGAATCCGACTGGGAGGCCGGAGGCGTGATGAACTACACATACGCCGCCAGCGGTGAGATCGCGTCCGAAGGCAGCATCATCGCCATCGACGCCCCGAACAAGATCGAGTTCACGTTCCAGGCCATGTGGGACGAGCAGCTGGTCGCCGAGGGCCCGGCCCGCGAGATATGGATACTTGCCGAGGTCAATGGCATGGTCGAACTCACGATCGAGCTGTACGACACCCCGGCCGGATCGAAGACGTACGAGGACTTCACCAACGGTTTTCCGTACATAGTTTCGGGGCTGAAGTCGCTGGTGGAGACAGGAAAGGCCCTGCCGGCCCCGTATTGATCGATTGGCTCAGTGGTGGGCGCGGCGCTCGAGGGGCCCGTCCTCGGGCCTGCGCCCGCGGAGTGGACATCGGGGGATGCCGCAGCTCGTGAAATGCGATAGACCCGGGGTTCCTCGATCGTTTAACCTCATGGGACAGCAATTGGCGCAGCAACCCCGGGTGTGCGAGGACATGGCACAGGTGAAACAACATGCATGAACAGTTCCAGGTCGTCTTCGACGCCACCGACCCGCAGCGGCTGGCCGCATTCTGGGCGGTAGCGTTGCATTACGAGTTCCAGCTTCCGCCCCTTGAATTCGACAGCTGGGACGAGTTCGCCGACAAGATGGGGATTCCCGAAGAAGACCGCGACAAGCTGGTTGCCTTGGTACCCAAGGGTAAGACTGGCAACCGGATCCTGTTCCAGAAGGTTCCCGAGCCGAAGTCGGCGAAGAACCGGGTCCACATCGACGTACCCAGTGGCGCCGACCGCAACGCGCCCAAGCTCGACCGGGTGGCGGCAATCGAGGCCAAGGTTGCTGAGTTGGTTGAAGCCGGCGGCACGGCCGGGGAGTCACATTCGGAGTTTGGCGCCGTGTGGACCGTGATGCAGGACCCCGAGGGCAACGAGTTCTGCGTCGTCTGAGCCGCTGACGGGCGGCCGGGACCTGCACATCAGCCTGTCACCCAATCACGATCCTTACTCGTCTGCTTAGTGAGTGGGCCGGCTAATCGGCCACAAGAGCTGGAGGACGACACAAGGTGAATACTTCTCGATGGTGGCTCTGGACGGCCGGGCTGATCGGCGCGCTGATGGTGATGCTCGGAGTCGGCAACTTGATCGAAGATGACGGGGGCCCACTATATGGACGGGTTCTCTTTGCGGCTGTCCTGATCGCGGGAGCGGCCCTTATTGTGGCCGGCATTCGGATGCGAACAGACCGGCCGGAACTCGGGAGCCGGCTAGTGGCGGTCGGCGTCCTACCAGGAGCAAGCGGCATTGCCTTGTTCTGGTTTCCGCCGGCAGTGGCGGTCGGGGTACTTGCGCTTGCTACGTCCGTGGCGGCCTTCCGTAGCGCGGTGGGAGTGGCCGCGTCCGCTAGCTGAGGTCGCTCGAATGTCCTGATGCAGACGCACCGCACCCGAGGTCTCTCAGGCCGGGACGGGCTGCGTCTGTGAAGATGAGATCCAGAAGGAGACATATATGAACTGGTGGGTACTCGAACTGATCACAGTCGGCGTCCTGGTTCTTGCTCTGGTGGCGCTCGGCCCGCTGATCAAACGTTTCGGTCGGAGTTACGCCGCCGACGTCTTCAGGGCGAATCCTCGGACCGGCAAGAGCTATATCGTCCTCATGGACGTCGCCTATTACCTGATCTTCACCGCGTACATCCTGTTCACGACGGTGTTCGAACGCCAAGATGGGTGGGCGCAAACGGTGAATGCCGAGCAATTGCGCTCTGAAACAGTGCGCATCGGCGGCATGCTGCTGATCATGGGCATCCTCCACGGAGCCAACGTGCTCAGCTTGCCCATCATCGGCCGTCTGCTGGGCCTGGGCCAGCGCGTCGACGAGGACGCTCGCGAACCACGCGCCGCCTGATGATCGCGCTACCCGTCGAATCGCCATTGCGGCGTCTTGCCGGCTGGTTGATGGCAGTGGCCGACAGAGTGGCCGCATCAGTCGCGGGGCTTGACCGCGACGCGCTCGTGGCGGAGTTGTTCCAAGCAGAAGGAGCGCGTCTGGTGCGCCTGGCGCGCTTGTTCACGGACGATCGGAACGCCGCCGAGGATCTCGTCCAGGAGGCGTTTATTCGCCTGCATCGCGCCGCCCATCGGATTGAAGACCCAGCCAAGGCTGCGCCATACCTGCGCTCGATTGTCGTCAACCTGGCGCGCGACCACAATCGCCGTGGGCTGATGTCGCTGCGTCATAGAGAAGCGCTTCCGGCCGGGTCCGCCCCAGACGCTCCCGAGGATGTGCTGGTACTTGATGAGGAGCGCGGCCAAGTCATTGACGAGCTGCGAGAGCTGTCACCGCGCCAGCGGGATTGCATCACGCTCCGCTACTACCTGGAAATGACCGAGGTCGAGATCGCGGCGTTACTCGGGATTTCCAACAACTCAGTCAAGACACACTGCCGGCGGGGCATGGAAGCGTTGCGGCGCCGGATGGGGGTACCCGAATGACATTCGAGCAACTGGTCGGTGAGGCTCTTCATGCCGCTGACGACTACCAGCCAAGTCCTGACTTGTTCGCCAAGGTGCAGCGCTCGATCGATGAGGACGCCGCCCATCGAGTCAGGGTTCGCAACCTTGTTGTGGCCGTCGGCTTCGGGTTGGTGGCCGTACTGGCGTACGTCGCGTTGACGGCCGAGATCGGGGGCGGCACCGTTTCGATGCCGTTCAGGGCATTAGAAGCTCTCGTATCTGCGGTGATGGTTGTCGTTGTGCTCGCTGTGGGCCCGGCCATCAGGCGCTTCGGTGAGACCTACGAGGGCGCCGTGTTCCGAGCGAGTCCCGATACGGGCGCCCAGGTACTGCGGTTGCTCGACATCTCGTACTACCTGATCTTTTCCGCCTACATCCTCATGAGCCTCACGTTCGACCCGCTGGATGACTTTGGAACCGGGCTGGCCGGCTCGCTACACGCGCAATTCGTGAGACTCGGTGGGCTCCTGTTGTTGATGGGAGTCCTCCACGTCGTGCTCCTCCTGGCGCTGCCAGTTGTCGGCCTCGTGTTCAGCGCCAACCAACGTCGAGCGCGAATCGCGGGTGGCTACGCGGCTGCAGACGTCGTCGCTGATCGTATCGACCGTGTTATCACGGTGGCGGCGTGGGTTGTCGCCGGCATCGTTGCCCTGCAGCTGTTGTTTGGTGCCCTCAGCTTTTTCGTCAGTCTCGGCGCCCAGTGAGGACGGCAGCGTCGTTGGGCCCGCCGCCTGCCCCCGAGGCAGGCCAGTTCTGTCGTGTCGTACGAGAGATCGCCAGGGGCGGCCTCGCCGGACTTATCACAGGGACTCTGATGGGCGGGATCGGGGGGCGGGTCGCGATGCGGATCTCGTCGCTGATCGACATGCAGGAGCGCGCTCTCAGGACGGAAAACGGAGCCTTAGTCGGAGAGTTGACCCTCGAGGGAACGCTGGGCCTCGTCGTCTTCGTTGGCATCTTCACCGGCATCGGCATGGCGGTGATTTGGGTGGTCGTGCAGCGCTGGTTGCCGTCCACTGGTGTGGCCAGATACGCCGCGGCTGGAGTCGTCGGAGTAGCAATGGGGGGCCGATTCGCGATTGATGGAAGAAACTTCGATTTCCGAATTCTCGATCCCGCCGTCGGCCAGGCCACAATCTTCATAGTGCTTGCCGGGATCACCGGTGCGGTGGTCGTCAGAGTCGACAGATGGCTCGAACGCCGGCTTCCGCGTCCCACCGGAATGCCACTGCTCGGCTACTCAGCAGTCTCGCTGCTCGGGATAGTCATTGCGGTCCCCTTCATAACCCTGTATTTCAACCGCGAGGACTGCGCCTGCGTGAGCCCGCCACGTCTGGTGGGCAGTCTCCTGATCGTCGTCGGACTGTTGACCCTCTTCTCGTGGCTGCGAGAGGTTCGTGGATCCGGGTCGCCCGGCTGGATGTCGAACATCGCCCAGATTGCGGTCGTCTCGATGACCCTTGCCGGATTGCTCCATCTTGGCGGAGAAATCGCCCACTTCGTTTGAGGGTCTGGCGTTGAGCCCGTCGATGGTCCCGGCGGCGGTAAGACGGCAAGGGCAAGAAAGAAGGGCTGTCCCCAGGGGGACAGCCCTTCGATTTGTCTGTTGGCGGCGCTATTGGGGGTTGGATTGCCCGTTGCTGCCGCTGTCAGTGTTGAAGATCTCGCCGATGGCGCCGATCGAGCCAAGGATTCCGCTCATCTCCATGGGGAGGAAGAGCTTCGTCGATTGCCCGTCTGCCACCTGCTCGAGAGCCTTCAGGTACTGAATTGCAATCAGGTCGGGCGTCGGATCGCCGTTGTGAATTGCTCCGAACACTCGCTCAATGGCTTGGCCTTCACCTTCAGCCACCGTGAGCTTCTGGAACTTCTCGGCTTCGGCGACCTTCTTGATCGCTTCGGCCTGGCCTTCTGCTTCGAGGACCCGAGCCTGCTTGACACCCTCGGCCTTGAGAATTGCCGAGCGCTTGTCACCCTCGGCTTCAGTAACCAGGGCACGCCGGTCGCGCTCCGCCTTCATCTGGCGGTGCATGGCGTCGGTAACGTCTGCCGGCGGATCGATGCGCTGGATCTCAACACGTACGACCCGGGTGCCCCACACGTCCGTGGCCTCATCGAGGATCTCACGGAGCTGGGCGTTGATCGTGTCGCGTGATGTCAGCGCGTCGTCGAGGTCCATGTCGCCGACCACGTTACGCAGGTTGGTCTGCGCCAGCTTCGTTGCGGCAACGATGAAGTTCGCCACGTTGTACTTCAGCTTCACCGGGTCGGTGGCCTGGTAATAAACGACCGCGTCCACGGTGACGACCACGTTGTCCTTCGTGATCACCTCTTGGGGAGGAACGTCCACGACCTGCTCACGCATGTCAACCCTGCGCAGGTTCTTGATGAATGGCACGACCCAGCGCAGGCCCGGTCCCACCGTTTTCTCATAGCGTCCGAATCGCTCGACAAGACCCAGTTCGTACTGCTTCACCAGCTTGAAGCCGGTAGCGGCGACTACGAACAGGAGTACGAGGATGACGCCGAATGCACCGATAAAGGCACCCATGTGTTTCCTTCCTTTTCCTTACTTTTCTTTCCTAAACCTATCTGCCTACGACTCGTCCAGTGGGGCGACGATGAGTCGGGTGCCCCGGACTTCGACGATCTTCACCTCGGCTCCCTCGGGAATATCATCCGAGAGATCTGTGCTTGCCCGCCAGTTTTCAGTCTCGACCCGCACTCTGCCGGTTCCCTTGGCACGGGAAACGTTCACCAGCACGGTGCCGGTCATGTCGGCGTAACGGTACGCCCCGACGGCTGGCATGTCATCATCCGTGTCGGTGTAGCGCTGCAGACCGACCAGGGCGATACCGCTGATCACCAGAAATGAGATCAGAGTGATCACCGGCGGCACTCCGAGGACTGCCAGCACGGCGGCGATGGCCGCTCCGATGGCGAAAGGCAGCAGGAAGAACCCCGCCGTCAGAATCTCGCCGACGAAGAGCAGAAGCGCTCCTCCGAGGAATGTCCACTGCAGTATTTCGTTATCCACGTCGCTCTCCTTTGGTGTAAATATCAGTATGGCCGCCGTGATCAGCGCAATCGCGATTGCGACCAGGCCCATCTGTTGGTTAGGGCTCATCCGCTTCCTGGACGGTTCGGCCTCGCTAACGACCATCGGCCGCCGATAGGTTCGAGCCCACTCCTCTGCGAACTCATTGAGGTCGGGGCCGATGACGGCCTCGGGGGACTTGCCTGCGCGAGCCGCCTCTTCGAGGTGCGAAACCAGCTCGGCCCTCATCTCTTTGACTGCCTTGCTTGGCACGTGCGTTGAGGACCAGTATTTGCGGCAGTGGTCGACAACCTCGGTGATGCTCATCTGCTCAGGCATGGTTTCCTCCGTTACGACCATTCAGCACCTCTCCAACCCCGGCCGATAACCGGTTCCACTCCTCACTCCAATGAGTGAGCTGTTCCTGACCTGACTGCTCGATGCGGTAGTACTTGCGGGGCGGTCCGGTGGCAGATTCGACGAAGTAGCCGACGATGTAACCCTTTTTCTGGAGCCGGCTGAGCAGGGGATAGATGCTGCCTTCGCTAACGAGCTCGAGGCCCTTGTTCTGTAGTTTGTCCACCATCTCGTATCCGTAGCTTGGCTCCTCGGCGATCAGTGCCAGCAGCACCATATCGAGGACCCCCTTGAGTAGCTGTGAGCTGTGTTCCACTCGTTTCCTGCTTCGTCCGGGGACTCGTGGTCCCATGGCGATTGCTCATTCGGGTCCGCTGAGACCCGTTGTGGCGGCCGAAGGTGTTGAACCCTTGCGATGCAACCTATTGTTGAATCCAAGATGTCCGGGTATCCCGGCTACCTTGTGTTGTAAGGTATCACGTTTAACAAGGTGTTTCAAGACGTTTTCAAGATCGTGAACCAAAGCCGGCCTGGCGTGTCTAAGTGATCGAGCCCGGGCCAAGCGGTGGGAAACGGGCGTCGAGCAGACCACAATGGGCTGGCGGTAGGTCGCTCCGTCGAAAGAACGAGGGGTTGATGAGATCTGATGGCTGAGACTTCGTTATCAAGCAAGGTTGGCGCCATCGTTATCGCCGGCGTCTTGATCCTGGGTGCCTTCTTCATTGGGAATGCCTTTCGCGGGTTCAGCCTTTTCGGAGGAGGTGAGGAGTTCACTGAAGTCGGCGCCACTGTGGTCGACAAGGTGCGCAACATCGCCGAGCTGACGACTGTTGAGGTGGTCGAGTCGACCACGGTCGAAAAGGGCAATGACTTCGGCTGGCTCAACTGGGCCCGAGGTGACCGGGTCTTCATGTTCGCGGTCGCCAAGATCGGGGCGGGCATCGACTTTGAGCAGTTCTACACCGGGAGTTTTGAGGTCGATTCCGACACGGGCACGGTGACCGTTCAGATGCCTCCGTCGCAGATCACGTACGTATCTCTCGACAACGAGCAAACCCAGGTGATCGACCGCAGCACGGGCATTCTCACCCAGGGAAATGCCCAGCTGGAGACCGACGCCAGGCAGGTCGCCGAGCAGGTTCTACGCGAGGCCGCAGTTACAGCCGGCATCCTCGATCGAGCGGATGAGAACGCTCGCGTCGTGATCGAGGGATTGCTGCTTGAGTTGGGGTACACACGGGTAGTGTTCGCGGAGCCGAACGCGGGGTCGTAGGGGCGGGCGCTCTCGCAGTTTGGTGACGCCGACAGCTGAGCAGGGAGCGCTGGGAAGAATGTCCGTAGCGGACAGGGATGTGAACCTCTTGCCGCCCGAGAGGCTGACAAGACGCGGGCGGCTTTTTGACCCCGGGAAACGCCTCTCATCCGCGCTGGTTGCGGTCGTGGCAGCTTTCGCCCTGGTCGTGGCGCCACTGCCTTGGGCCCCGGACGAGCCTGTGGCGCTGGCTACGCACGAGGATTTTTGTTACGCCGCCGCAGACGCCGGCAATACGCTCACCAGGTACGACCGGGTCACCGACACGGAGACGATCATCGGCCCGTTCGGCGCCTCCAGTATCGAGACGATCGCCCTCAGCCCCACCACCGGGGTGCTCTACGGCGCAAACGCGAGCACGCTGGGCACGATCAACACGACGACAGGTGCGTACAGCACCTTGGGATCCTTCGGCACCGGCAGCGGACCGCTCGGCGACATCACCTTCTCCGACGTGGACAGTCTTGCGTTTGATTCCGCCGGTTTGCTCTGGGGCGCCCAGTTCCTGAGCAACGTCAATGTCCTGATCCGAATCGATCCGGCCACGGGCGCGCACATTCCGCTCGCCTTCGGCGGAACCGACGACTACCTGGTTGTAAACGGAGCCGGTCACATCGATGACATAGCGATCGATCCGATTACCGGGACCCTTTACGCATCTGACTCTCCCGGCGGCGGTGACACGCTGATCACAATCGACACAACAACCGGCGACGCGACTGACGTAGGCAGCGGCATGGGCACCACGGACATGGAAGGTCTCTCGATCGACCCGAGCGGCCAGCTCCTCGGGAGCAACGGCAGCTTCGAGCAGATCTACACCATCAGCAAGACGACAGGCGTCGCCACCCAGGTCGGAACTGTCGGGATCGGTTCTCTCGATGACTACGAGGGGCTTGCTTGTCTGACCACGTTCTTTGCCGAGGGCGACCTCGAGCTGACTAAGACGGTGAACAATTCGACCCCGGTTTCGGGCGAGACGGTGACCTTCACGATCACGGTGGAGAACCTCGGGCCACATGATGTCCCCGGCGTTGTGGTCACCGATGTCCTTCCAGTCGGGCTCACCTATGACTCGGACGACTCGGGTGGCTCGTATAACTCCGGCAGCGGGGCGTGGTCGGTTGGCACCGTCGCCGCCGGCGCCTCGGCGACTCTCAACATCGACGCCATCGTCCCGGCGTCCGGGAGTTTCACCAACATCGGCGAGGTCACCGCCGCCGGCCTTGCCGACCCCGACTCGACCCCGAACAACGGTGATCCGGCTGAGGACGACCAGGATTCTGCTGACGTGGTGGTGCAACCCACGTCGATCGGTTTGGTGAAGTCGCTGTCCGCTAACGCTGATGAGGATGCGTCCGGTGACGTCAGCCTTGGTGACACCCTGACCTATCAGTTTGTCGCCACCAACACCGGCTCGGTGACACTGACCAACGTCTCGATTGCCGATCCGTTGCCGGGCCTGTCGGCCCTCACATGCCTGCCGGTGCAGCCGGCGACGCTGGCGTCGGCCGCGTCCATGACATGTACAGCCACCTATTCGGTGAATCAGGCCGATGTGGACAACGGTTCGATCGATAACACAGCAGCGACAGTCGGCTCGCCTCCGACCGGGCCGAATGTCACCGACGAAGATACGCTGGCCGTGCCCGTTCCGCAGGCTCCTTCGATCGGGCTCATGAAGACCTTCGAGTCGAATGCCGACGAGGATCTGTCCGGCGATGTGTCGGTAGGGGACACCCTCACCTACCAATTCGTGGCCACCAACGACGGCGACGTTACGTTGGACGCAGTCACGATCACGGATCCGCTGCCCGGGCTTTCGGCACTCTCCTGCGCACCGCTCGCCGGTTCGAGTTTGGCCCCCGGCGCGTCGATGACCTGTAGTGCCACATACTCGGTGACCCAGGCGGACGTCGACAACGGCGCGGTCGCCAACACGGCGACCGCGAGCTCGACCGATCCCGGTGGGAACCCGGTCGAAGACACCGACGGCGAAACGGTTCCGATCGGGCAGGCGCCTTCGATCGTTCTGGCGAAGACGTTCGACTCGAATGCCGACGAGGATGCGTCCGGAGACGTTTCGGTCGGTGACACCTTGACATATCAGTTCGTGGCTACCAATGACGGTGATGTCACGCTGAGCGGAGTCACCATCTCCGATCCGCTCGCCGGTCTGTCGGCGCTCAGCTGTTCGCCGGTCGCCGGTTCGGCGCTGGCGCCGACGGAGTCGATGACGTGTACCGCCACCTATACGGTCACCCAGGCGGACGTTGATGCCGGGTCGATCGACAACACGGCCACGGCGAACGCGTCCGATCCCGGTGGTTTCCCTCTGAGTACCACCGACGACGAGACGGTTCCCATTGGCCCGGCGCCTTCGATCGCTCTGGTGAAGTCGCTCGACTCGAATGCCGACGAGGATGCGTCCGGAGACGTTTCGGTCGGCGACACCTTGACCTATCAGTTCGTGGCCACGAACGATGGCAACCTCACGTTGAGCGGCGTGATGATCACCGACCCGTTGGTCGGTCTCTCTGTCCTGAGCTGTTCGCCGGTTGCCGGTTCGAGTCTGGCGCCGACCGAGTCCATGACCTGTACCGCCACCTATACGGTGACCCAGGCGGATGTTGATGCCGGGTCGATCGACAACACGGCCACGGTGAATGCATCCGATCCCGGTGGCAACCCGGTGGATGACACGGATGTCGAGTCGGTTCCCGTGCCGCAAACGCCGTCGATAGCCCTGGTGAAGTCGTTGTTCGCCAATGCCGACGAGGACGCCTCGGGCACGGTGTCGCTGGATGACACGTTGACGTATCAGTTTGTCGCCACCAACGGTGGCAACGTCACTCTGAGCGGAGTGACCGTCAGCGATCCGCTTCCCGGCTTGTCGGCGCTGACTTGTGTCCCGGTGGGGGGTTCGGCGCTGGCGCCGACAGAATCGATGACCT
>Ga0224512_10001841_pt1 | contig 19844 bp, 18 predicted proteins | sample SF_May12_sed_USG_4_FD_169103 | JGI IMG/M metagenome (GOLD analysis project Ga0224512, IMG submission 169103) | Sediment microbial communities from San Francisco Bay, California, United States - SF_May12_sed_USGS_13 | ecosystem: Environmental > Aquatic > Marine > Sediment | place: USA... | reverse complement strand
ATTTCGCGGTCCGGCTGGATATACTGGTGATAGGTGTTGCCGGTAATACGCCGGTTCACCAGTTCGACACAGCCGATCTCGATGATCCGGTGCCCGTCGGAGGGTTCCAGGCCGGTGGTTTCTGTATCCAGCACAATCTGTCGCATGGCAGTTATTTGCTTCCCTTGGATGGTTTTTTCACCGCAAAGACGCAAAGCGCGCAAAGCGCGCAAAGACTTAATAATGTAAAACTTCCTTCAGAACAACTTCGCTACCTGTCCACAATAATCGATGGAACGAACAGCAGATTAAGTGATTCTCTTTGCGTTCTTTGCGTCTTTGCGGTAAATCATTCACTTTCCGTCATCAGCAACAGTTCGTCGATGGCCTGGTTGGCCAACGCATCCGCCTGTTCGTTTTCCGGGTGTCCGCTGTGGCCCCGCACCCATTCCCACACGATCTCATGCCCCGTGATGGCTGCGTCCAGGCGCTGCCACAGATCGGCGTTTTTCACCGGTCTCCTGGCGGCGGTCTTCCAGCCGCGTTTCTTCCAGTTGGGCAGCCATTCGGTAATCCCTTTCTGCACGTACTGCGAATCCGTCGTCAGCCGCACCCGGCAGTGACGCTTCAGGCTTTCCAGCGCCCGGATCGCGGCCATGAGCTCCATGCGGTTATTGGTGGTCATCGCCTCGGCCCCGTAGAGGGTCTTCTCGTGGCCCTGGTAACGCAGCACCGCACCCCAGCCACCCGGACCCGGATTGCCGCGGCAGGCGCCATCGGTGTAGATCTCCGTTTCAGCCGGCACGCCGCAGATTCCTCTGGCTGGAACTCGGGATGCCTACGGGGAACAGCTGCCGCGAGGCGGTGTGCCCGGCCTTGATTGCCGTCACGATCACGGTGCGTTTCCTGGCGACCAGGATGTAGGATCCGGCCAGCAGCATCCTGCCGTGCGCTGTGCGGGGCTCGAGGAACTGGAGCTTCTCCAGCAGGCGCGTGTTCTGCACCGGCGGTCGATGGAACAGGAAACGACTCTCCAGGGTGTCGAATCCCAGCAGGCTGAGCCAGTCCTTGATACGGTGCATACTGTGGAACCTGGCTGCCCAGGGCATTCCCCGCGAGCGTCGTGACAGAAACCGTCGCACCCCCCAGAGACTGCGCGGATTGAAACCCAGTATCACCAGGTGACCATCGGGGATCAGACTGCGGTCGGCCTCGCGCAGGACCTGATGCGGGTCCGGGGTCATCTCGAGGGTATGAGGCAGGATAATGGCATCCACGGTATCGGTCATCACCGGCCATGACTCGCTGTCCCCGATCAATCCCGCGTCTGTCAGCGGATCGGTTTGGGTGCGTTGCACCACGTGGTGCGGGATCCGGCTGGCGCTCAGGGTAAAGTCGTCCCAGGGGGGATCGACCACCAACAGGTGGTAGCCGAAGATATTGGGGAGCTGATCCGCCAGGGCGGATAACTCGACGTCGACCAGCAGGCGCCCCAGGGGGCGCCGATACCACCGGCGCAGGGACAAGGCGCGCTGGGATACTGACGAAGCCGTATTCATTACCGCAAAATCATACCCCATCCGACGGCCGGATGCCGCCCTGATAGCGGTCGTCCTCGCGGATATTGACCTTGACCGGAGGGCCTGTCAGCATACCGCTGGGCTGAATGGATTCCGTGCTGCCCTGACAGTGAACTGCTTCACAGTCTTGAACTTACAAGGATCGACCCGAATGTTCATACTTGATCAATGAGTATCCGCCACTCTATTTGGCCGTGCCTCATCATCCTGCTGATGACGGGATGCGCATCACTGGACAGCGCCAGGTCCCGCCCGGAGATCCCGGGGCCGCCCGATGTCGGCAGCGGGGCAGATCAGTCGGCCGGGGATGCCCCATCGGTCGACTCTCCGGAATCGCCACCGGATGAACCGGCCCGGCAGCCTGTAGTGGCAGCCCCGATCGATACCTGGGACCAGATCCGCAGCGGTTTCAGACTGCCCGACAAGGACAGGCCGTCGGTAGAACGCCATATCCGCCGTTATGCTGCAAACACCCGCGACATCGAGCGCTCATTCGAGCGCGGCGAGCCCTACCTGGCCTACATCTACTACGAAGTGGACAAGCGCGGCTTCCCCACCGAAATCGCCCTGCTGCCGTTTGTCGAGAGCAGCTTCAATCCAAAGGCCCGTTCATCGGAACAGGCGGCCGGGCTCTGGCAATTCATTCCGCGCACGGGAAGGCACTACGGCCTGAAACAGGACTGGTGGTATGACGGCCGCCGTGACGTGGTGGCCTCGACCCGGGCCGCACTGGACCACCTCGACCAACTGCACCAGGAGTTCAGAGGTGACTGGTTACTGGCACTGGCCGCTTACAACGCCGGTGGCAAGACAGTCCGCAAGGCCATCAGGAAAAACCACCAGGCCGGCAAACCTGTCGATTTCTGGTCCCTCAAACTCCCGCGCGAGACCACGTCCTATATACCCAGGCTACTGGCCATCAGCAGCATCGTCGCAGCGCCGGAAGACTACGGGGTGCAGCTGATCCCGCTCGACCAGGAACCCCGGTTCACGCTCATCGAATTACCGGGCCAGATCAATCTCGAGGTCGCCGCCGAACTCGCGGGCATGGAGATCGGGGAGCTGCAGCAGCTGAATCCCGGGTTTCAACGCTGGGCCACCCACCCGGAAGGCCCCCACCAGCTGGCCCTCCCGCAGGAGAAGATTGCCGTCTTCGAGCAGAACCTGGCGACGCTGCCGGCCTCGGAGCGCATGAAATGGGTGCGTCACAAGATCCAGCCCGGTGACACACTCGGCCATATCGCCCGCCGCTACGACACCACGGTCCCGGTCCTGCGCGCCAGCAACAGCCTGCGCAGCAACACCATCCGCGCCGGCCGCCACCTGCTGGTGCCGGTGGCGGCACGCAAACCGGTCAGCCCTCCCGTCCCGGACACGGCCTTGGATAACGACAGGCCCGCAAGTGGAACCCGCCATCGTGTCCGAAAGGGAGATTCGCTCTGGACGATTGCGCGGCGCAATGGGGTCAGTGTGCGCAATCTGGCCCTGTGGAATGACCTGGACCCCGATGCATATCTCAGGCCCGGGCAGATGCTCGTCATCCACCAGGGTGACGTGGCGCCCCGTCCCTTCAGCTACACCGTGCGCAAGGGCGACTCGCTGTTCCTGATATCGAGAAGATTCAATGTCAGCATCACCAATCTCAGGGCCTGGAACACCCTTCCGGAAGGAAAATACCTGCAACCCGGTCAGCGCATTCAGCTCTTCATCGACGACGCCCAGGGCACCTGAGGCCACGCAGGCTGATACAGCGGCGCGGCGACCGGTAGTTTCGCGACAGGCCCAGCCGGAAGATATACCCGGGACCGGGACCTAGGCCTCCGGGCGCAGGTGCGGAAACAGCAGCACATCCCGGATCGAGGGCGAATCGGTAAACAGCATCACCAGCCTGTCGATGCCGATGCCCTCGCCCGCCGTCGGCGGCATCCCGTGCTCCAGGGCGCGGATATAATCGGCATCGAAGTGCATGGCCTCCATGTCGCCGGCCTCCTTCTCCGCCATCTGCATCCGGAAGCGCTCTGCCTGGTCCTCGGCATCGTTGAGCTCGGAAAACCCGTTGGCGATCTCGCGCCCGCCGACGAAAAACTCGAAGCGGTCGGTGACAAACGGGTCCGCATCACTGCGTCGTGCCAGCGGCGACACCTCGGTCGGATAGGCGGTAATAAAGGTGGGGTCGGTCAGCCGGTCTTCCACGGTCTTCTCGAAGATCTCGATCTGCACCTTGCCCAGGCCGAAGCTTTCCTTCAGCGGAATGCCGAGCCGTCCGGCAAGCCCGCGCGCCCTGTCGAGGTCGTCGATGTCGGCTGCCGTGATGTCCGGATTGAAATGCAGGATGGAATCACGCACGGTCATGCGCCGGAACGGCCGGCCGAAATCGTACTGCTCGCCCTGGCACTCGATCGTGGTGGTGCCCAGCAGGTCCGCTGCCATGCTGACCAGCAGATCCTCGGTGAGATCCATCAGGTCATTGTAATCGGCGTAGGCCTGGTAGAACTCCAGCATGGTGAACTCGGGGTTGTGGCGCGTCGACAGACCCTCGTTGCGGAAATTCCGGTTGATCTCGTAGACCCGCTCATAGCCGCCGACCACCAGGCGCTTGAGGTACAGCTCCGGGGCGATGCGCAGGAACAGGTCCATGTCCAGGGCGTGGTGGTAGGTGGAAAACGGCCGCGCCGTGGCACCACCCGGAATGGCCTGCATCATCGGGGTCTCGACCTCGAGGTAGTCACGTTCGTTCAGATAGCGACGGATGTACTGCACGATGCGACTGCGCATCCGGAAGGTATTGCGCGGAACCTCGTTCATGATGAGATCCACGTAGCGCTGCCGGTAGCGGGTCTCCTGGTCCGCCAGGCCGTGAAACTTCTCCGGCAGGGGCCGCAGCGACTTGGTCAGCAACCGGATGGTCTCGGCGCGCACCGACAACTCGCCGGTCTTGGTCTTGAACAGCACCCCCTCGGCCCCGACGATATCGCCGACGTCCCAGGTCTTGAAATCCTTGTAGACGCCCTCCGCCAGCGAGTCGCGCTGCAGGAACAGCTGGATACGCCCGGACATATCCTGCAGCTGGGCAAAGCTGGCCTTGCCCATCACACGCTTGGCCATGAGTCGCCCGGCCACCTTGACGCGGATCGGACTGGCCTCCAGGGCCTCATTATCCTTGTCGTCGTATTCGGCATGCAGCTCACCGGCAATGGCATCGCGGCGAAAATCATTGGGGAAGGCATTGCCGGCCTCGCGCAGGGCATTCAGCTTGGCGCGCCGCTGGGCTATAAGGGCATTTTCGTCCTGGTCTGTCATGGTCTGTCTGTTTTCCCAACTCTACTGATAGAGATCCGTTTACCGCAAAGGCGCAATGCACGCAAAGGAATCATAAAAATATTACCGCAGAGACGCTGAGGACGCAGAGGAAACCAATATAATACTGATATATATTGTCTTTATTCTCAGCGCCCTCTGCGACTCGGCGGTGAGTTTATTGTTAATGATTTCATTGCACGCTTTGCGTCTTTGCGGTTGATGTTCACGGATCAAATCCATGCTACAGGCCGCTCTTCAGGCTGGCCTCGATGAACTGGTCGAGGTCACCGTCAAGCACCGCCTGGGTATTGCCCACCTCGACACCCGTACGCAGGTCCTTGATACGTGACTGGTCCAGCACGTAGGAGCGGATCTGGCTGCCCCAGCCGATGTCCGACTTGGTCTCCTCCAGGGCCTGCTGGTCCACGCTGCGCTTCTGCATCTCCAGTTCATAGAGCTTGGACTTGAGCTGCTTCATCGCGGTGGCCTTGTTCTTGTGCTGGGAACGGTCGTTCTGGCACTGCACCACGATACCGCTGGGGGCATGGGTGATGCGCACCGCCGACTCCGTGCGGTTGACGTGCTGGCCGCCTGCACCACTGGCGCGGTAGACGTCGATGCGCAGATCTGCCGGATTGATGTCGATTTCGAAATCATCCGCGATCTCCGGCGATACGAACACGGCGGCAAACGAGGTGTGACGGCGGTTGCCGGAATCGAACGGCGATTTCCTCACCAGCCGGTGGACACCGGTCTCGGTGCGCAGCCAGCCGAAGGCATAGTCGCCCTCGAACCTGACCGTGGCACTCTTGATTCCGGCCACTTCACCCGCAGACACCTCGATCAGCTCGGTCTTGAAGCCGTGGCGCTCGCCCCAGCGCAGGAACATGCGCAGCAGCATCTCGGCCCAGTCCTGGGCCTCGGTGCCACCGGAACCGGACTGGATATCGAGGAAGGCATTGGCCTCATCCATCTCCCCGGAGAACATGCGGCGGAACTCCAGCTGTGCAATCTCGGCCTCCAGCCCGGCGACATCGGCCGCGATCTCCTCCACGCTGGCCACATCATCCTCCTCAGCCGCGATCTCCAGCAGCTCCGCGGCGTCCTGCAGGGACTGCGCCATGGTGCCCAGCGTCAGCACGACCTCTTCCAGGCGCGCCCGCTCACGCCCCAGTTCCTGGGCGCGTTCCGGGTTGTCCCAGATGGCGGGATCTTCCAGTTCGCGAACGACCTCGGTCAGACGCTCGTTCTTGGTATCGAGGTCAAAGATACCCCCTGAGGGCGGCAGCACGCCCGTCGAGGTCTTTGATCAATGTCCGTATGGGATTCAGATCTGGCATGTTAACTCACTGTAAGGCAGAAGAATTTGCAGCGCGACATCATACCCCTGATGGCCCTTAGAAACTACTGCGGCCAACCCGCCGCCCCCTGGCATGAACGCGAATATCGCCTTCAAACGGCCTCGATGTACTCCACCATCAGCTGCGCGCTCGACATGCCGCGGTATTCATTGACATCGAGTTGATAAGCCGCCAAAACCTCCCGGCATGATCCCGGCAGGGCGCTGGTGTTGAAGGCGATGGCGTCGATCTGCCCTCCCCCGTCGAGCGGTGCCAGCACCAGTTTCAGGTGACGCTCACCCACTACCCGCTGACTGATCAGCCTGAAGCGACCGTCAAACAGCGGTGCAGGGAAACCCTGTCCCCAGGGTCCGGCCTCGCGCAGGATCTGCGCGGTCTCCAGGGAGAATTCCTCCGGCTGCAGTTCACCATCGCTGTGGATGGTGTGGTTCAGGTCTGCCCCGGACAGCAGGCGGGATGCCTCGGTATCGAAGGCCTCGGCAAAGGCCGGGTAGTGCGCCTCGTCCAGCGTCAGCCCGGCCGCCATGGCATGGCCGCCGAAGCGGGTGATGAGTTCCGGGTGATGCGCGGCCACGGCATCGAGGGCATCGCGGATATGAAATCCCGGAATCGAGCGTGCCGAGCCCTTCAACTCACCGTCACCGACCCGCGCAAACGCGATCACCGGTCGATGGAACTGCTCCTTGATGCGTGCCGCCAGGATCCCGATCACGCCCTGGTGCCAGCCGGGATCGAACAGGCACAGACCGGTCGGCAGCCCCTGCGCATCCAGATGCAGCTCCTGGATAGACTGCAGGGCACGGGTTTGCATGTCGGACTCGATTTCCTTGCGGTCGCGATTGAGGGCATCCAGCCGGGCCGCCATTTCACGGGCGCCTGCCTCGCTGTCGGTCAGCAGGCATTCGATCCCCAGCGACATGTCCTCCAGGCGCCCGGCGGCATTGAGGCGCGGGCCGACGGCAAACGCGAGATCGGTGGAAACAGCGCGCGCGGCATCGCGCCGGCCCACCGCCAGCAGGGCGCGGATACCCGGGACACACTGCCCGGAGCGGATACGCTGGATACCGTGCTGCACCAGGATGCGGTTGTTGCGATCCAGCGGCACCACATCCGCCACGGTCCCCAGTGCCACCAGGTCCAGCAGGTGGCCGAGATTGGGTTCCCGGATCCCCTGCTGCCCGAACCAGCCACGCTGGCGCAGGCGGGTCCGCAGCGCCAGCATGACGTAGAAGGCGACACCGACACCGGCCAGGTTTTTGCTGGGGAATTCATCGCCCGGACTGTTCGGATTGACGATGGCATCCGCCGGTGGCAGCACGGTCCCCGGCAGGTGGTGATCGGTAATCAGTACGCGGATCCCCTGTTGCCTGGCGGCCTCGACGCCGGCGATACTGGAAATGCCGTTATCCACGGTCATGATCAGGTCCGGCTGCAGCCCGGCAGCCACGACCACGATCTCGGGGGTCAGGCCGTAGCCGAATTCGAAGCGATTCGGCACCAGGTAGCGCAGGTCCCGGCCCCCCATGGCGCGCAAGGCGCGCAAACACAGCGCCGTGCTGGTCGCCCCGTCGGCATCGAAGTCACCGATCACGACAATGCGCTGTTGTTCACGCAGGGCCTGCTCCAGCAGGTCTACGGCCGCATCGAGCCCCCCGAGCAACCCCGGTTGTTCGAGATTCGCCAGTGAATAATCCAGCTCATTGGCGGATTCGACAGCACGCGCGGCATACACGCGCCGCAGCAGGGGCGTCACGGTTTCCGGCCAGTCATCCACCGCCTTGCCGGGTACGCGCCTGACGATTTTCCGGAACAAATGGGGACATTCTGCTTTTTTCGTCATCTCAGCGATCTCTCAATCTAAGCGGTAAAAAAAGCAGAATGTCCCCATTTTCATCGGCAGTGCTGCGCGAGACGGCGCGGGCGAATCCAGAAGCGCTGCAGCAGGCGACGGCTGACGCGGTAGCGCCTGCCGTTGACGGGACAGAGATCGAGTTGCCCGACGCGACCGTCACCGAGCATCTCCAGCAGGGGCCTGAACCAGGCGCTCTCGAGCTGCAACAGTCCCGCGGCCCAGGCCCCGGTATCGGCATATTGGGCAGCTGCGGCCAGGGCATCGATGACAACGAGATGGGTACCGTCACCAAGCTCCGCTGCCAGCTCGACCGCCTCCGCCGGCAGGTCACGCCGGGGAATACCGGCCAGTTGCGCCAGTCCCATCACCAGGGGCTGATCGCCAATCACGCTCGCAAGCGATGTCTCGACTTTGGCGGGCAGCACACCCCCGCCCCACGGCCAGATGCTGTTGATGGCCGGCTCGCCGCGCCGCTCGCGCGCCGTGTTGACCGGGTGGGTGTGAAACAGCATCTGGACCTCGTTCAGCAGGGCATGCCATTCACGGCTGTCTGCGCCGCACGGCAACAGCTCATTGATGTCCCGGCCGGCGCAATCCGCCGGTGAGCGGGTCTCCAGCACGGGGGGATCGGCAAGCGCGAGGTACCAGCGCGTCGGCGCCACTGCCTCCATCTGCCAGCCGCGGTCCCGGTACAGGTCGTTGAAGGCCGCTGCCAGTTCCTGCGCCTCGCCGGGGTCAATGGAGAAGGCATGGCTGTCATAAAGGCGCAGGCTGGACTGGTCCGCGCGCAGATGCACCGGATCGACACGCATGAGATAGCCCGCGCCCGGAGTGCCGGTATCGGCCAGCCAGGTCAGTGGCGCCACCGGCAGCGTACCCGCCTCCCCGGCGGACAGTCCGAAGTAATCACCCACCGTGGCATCCAGATCCCGGGCCAGTCCGGATTTCACCCGGGCACGCGCCAGGAGTTTCTCCAGTGCCAGCGGTTGCTCGCCAGGAAAGGCCGAAAACGGCGCTTCGCTTGCCGGGCCGCACAGGCCCGGCACCACCAGGACAACATTGCAAGCCGAATCAGACAAGATAGTTGATCACAAAATCACACGGATTTGGTCAATGGCACGCTGCAATGTGGACAGGGAAAACCTGTTTCACCGCAGAGGCGCAAAGGACGCAGAGAAAAACTCAGTTATAGTATTCGGTTGATTGGGCATGTCGTGCATATGCAAGGTAATAATGTTCGAGGTTTTCGAAATAATTATTTCTTTTCTCTGCGTCCTTTGCGTCTCTGCGGTGAGTGATTTTTTCGAAATTGCGACCCCGGTATCCCAGCGTTAAAGCAGCGACTCAAGTCACCCCAGGTGTTTCAGGATGGCGTCCTTGACGGCGCCGAGTTCGGCATCGACGGTCCGCATGGCACCCTCGCACTGCTTGATGGCCGTATCCGGATCCTTGAGGCCATGTCCGGTCAGGGTGCAGACCACGGTACTGCCTTCCGGGATCCTGCCGGCCTTGATGTCGCGCAGGGCGCCCGCCACCGAGGTCGCCGAGGCCGGTTCGCAGAAGATTCCCTCGCTTGAGGTCAGCAGTTTCTGCGCCGCCAGTATCTCCTCGTCGGTACACTCATCGAACCAGCCGCCGGATTCCTCCCTGACCTTCCAGGCCTGGTCCCAGGACTGGGGGTGACCGATGCGGATGGCCGTGGCCACGGTCTCGGGATGGTCCACCATGGCGCCGCGCATGAAAGGGGCCGCACCGGCGGCCTGGTAGCCGACCATGACGGGGCGGGTGTCGGTCACGCCGCGCCCCCCGTAGGCACAGGATGCGCCTTCGCAATAGGCACACGCAGCCGTGACCTCGCTGCCCCCGTGATGGGCATACTCACAATAGCCGATCCAGTGGGCCGTGATATTGCCGGCGTTACCCACCGGCAGGCAGTGGTAATCCGGCGCACGCCCGAGTTCGTCGACGATCTCGAAGGCGGCGGTCTTCTGGCCCTGCAGACGGTAGGGATTGATGGAATTGACGATGGTGACCGGCGCCTCGGTGGCAACCTCCTTGACCAGCCGCATGCCGTCATCGAAATTGCCCCGGATCTGCAGCACCACGGCACCGTGGATCATGGCCTGTGCCAGCTTGCCGAGGGCGATCTTGCCCTCGGGAATAATGACGAAGGCGGTGATGCCGGCGCGCGCGGCATAGGCGGCGGCCGCGGCCGAGGTATTGCCCGTGGAGGCACACAGCACGGCACGGCTGCCCTCCTCTACCGCACGGGTCACCGCCATGGTCATGCCACGGTCCTTGAACGAACCGGTCGGGTTGAGACCCTCGTACTTGATATACAGCTCGACATCCTTGCCTGTATCACGCGGGATGTTTTCCAGGCGCACCAGCGGCGTATTGCCTTCACCCAGGCTGATGATGCGGGTGTCGGCAGAGACCGGCAGGCGGTCGCGGTAGTGTTCGATCAATCCGGTATAACGGGATCCGGTAGACATGCTTTATTCCTCACTGACCAGCAGCGCGTATGAAATTGAAAAGGGTGTCAGTTGCAGTCCAGGTGTTCCAGGCGAATGCGGGTGACCGCACCATGAATGCTGTCCAGGGCCTCGATCTGCCGGATGGCATCATTCATCTGCCGTTCCTGGATGGAATGGGTCAGGATGATAATCGGCACCTCGGCTATCCCGGCCGATGGCTCCTTCTGCAAAATCGCCTCGATACTGATCCCGAGCCGACCCAGGATGCTGGTCACTTCGGCGAGCACGCCGGGCTTGTCGGTTGCCAGCATACGCAGGTAGTACGCGGTTACCACGTCATCCATGGACAGGATCGGCACATCGGACAGGGCGTGCGGCTGGAACGCAAGGTGCGGTACGCGGTTTTCGGGATCGGCCGTCAGGGTGCGCACCACGTCGACCACGTCGGCCACCACGGCGGATGCCGTCGGCTCCGAACCCGCCCCGGCACCGTAATACAGCGTGGGCCCCACGGCATCGCCCTTCACCAGCACGGCATTCATGACGCCATCGACATTGGCGATCAGGCGGCGCTCGGGTATCAGCGTGGGATGCACCCGCAGTTCGATGCCCTGCCCGGTGCGCCGGGTGAATCCGAGGTGCTTGATGCGGTAGCCGAACTCGGCGGCATAACCGACGTCCTCGCGGGTGATACGGCTGATGCCCTCGGTATAGACCTTGTCGAACTGCAGCGGGATGCCGAAGGCGATCGAGGCGAGGATGGTCAGTTTGTGCGCCGCATCAATGCCCTCGATATCAAAGGTCGGATCGGCCTCCGCGTAACCCAGCCGCTGGGCCTCTTTCAGCACGTCCTCGAAGTCGCGGCCCTTGTCGCGCATCTCGGTCAGGATGAAATTGCCGGTACCGTTGATGATCCCGGTCAGCCACTCGATCTGGTTCGCGGCCAGGCCCTCGCGCAGCGCCTTGATGATCGGGATGCCGCCGGCGACCGCGGCCTCGAAGGCGACCATGACACCCTTCTCCTGGGCCGCCGCAAAGATCTCGTTGCCGTGCAGGGCGATCAGTGCCTTGTTGGCCGTCACCACATGCTTGCCGTTGGCAATGGCCCTGAGCACCAGTTCACGCGCCGGCTCGTAACCGCCGATCAGTTCGATGATGATATCGATATCCGGGTTGTCCACCACGGCAAAGGCATCATCGGAGACGGCAATCGACTCGATCCCGGGCAGTGCCGCCGGGTCATAGGCGCGTGCCGCGGCCTGGGTGATTCGAATACCGCGCCCGGCACGCCGGACGATTTCCGCAGCATTGCGGTTGAGCACGTTAAAGGTACCCCCGCCCACAGTGCCCAGACCCAGCAGGCCAACATTTACCGGATTCAACTGATTTATCCTCCTGCGACGTGCGCCAGGTCGAGGTCCTTGCGGAACATATCGCGGATCCCGCGGATTGCCTGACGGGTACGGTGCTTGTTCTCGATAAGACTGAAACGCACGTGATCATCGCCATAGGAACCGAAGCCGATCCCCGGTGACACCGCCACCCTGGCGTCCACCAGCAGTTTCTTGGAAAACTCGAGCGAGCCCATTTCCCGGTACGGTTCCGGGATCGGCGCCCACACGAACATGGTCGCCCTGGGTTTCTCCACGGGCCAGCCGATGGAATTCAGGCCCTCGCACAGGACATCACGACGGTCACGGTAATTCCCGGCAATCTCGCGGACACAGTCCTGCGGGCCGTCCAGCGCGGCGATCGCCGCGACCTGGATGGGCGTGAACATGCCGTAGTCCAGGTAGGACTTCATGCGTGCCAGTGCCGCGACCAGGATCTCGTTGCCGCACATGAAGCCGACCCGCCAGCCCGGCATGTTATAGCTCTTGGACAGCGAGAAGAACTCGACCGCGACATCCATGGCGCCATCCACCTGCAGGATGGAGGGGGCCTTGTAGCCGTCGAACACCAGGTCGGCATAGGCCAGGTCCTGCACCACCCAGATCTCGTTCTCCCGCGCGATGTCGACCACCTTCTCGAAGAACTCCAGCTCGACACACTGGGTGGTCGGGTTGCCGGGAAAGTTGAGAATCAGCATCTTGGGTCGTGGCCAGGAGTCCTTGATGGCCTTCTCCAGTTCGGCAAAGAAATCGACGCCCGGGCGCAACGGCACATGGCGGATGTCCGCCCCGGCGATGGCAAAGCCGTAGGGATGGATGGGATAGGCCGGGTTCGGCACCAGCACGGCATCACCCGGACCCATGGTGGCCAGCGCCAGGTGTGCCAGCCCTTCCTTGGAACCGATGGTGACAATGGCATGGCGGTCATAGTCGAGATCGACATCGTAGCGCCGACCGTACCAGTCACAGATCGCCTTGCGCAGCCGCGGGATCCCCCTGGAAAGCGAATAGCGGTGGGTATCGCCGCGCTGAGCCGCTTCGACCAGCTTGTCTACGATATGCTGAGGCGTCGGCTGGTCGGGATTTCCCATGCCGAAATCGATGATATCTTCGCCGCGCGCACGCGCTGTCGCCTTCAACTCATTGACAATGTTGAAGACGTACGGTGGCAGACGTTTTATCCGGGAGAATTCCTCGATCAAGGGGGTAACCTGTAGTCTTTTGATTTTGAAGCTGTTCCGGCACCACGCCGAGATCGCTAACGTTACTGAAAAGCGCCATGGGAAACAAGGGGTCTGCGCACCCGGCAGCGCCTGCATCCGGCATTATGGCGGTCATCAAAACGGCTTGTTCACTATCAGCGGGCCCAGTATCGTAGCAGGCATGCGTTTCGCCCAGGACAGCTTCGCAGGCAACAGCATCACTGCCTATGCCCGTGGCCGGATCACGGTCAACGAACAGGTCATCGTCTCCAGCGTGATTGTGACACCGGACAGGATCATTCTGGACTGGTTGCCGGACAGCTTTGCCGGCCTCGAGGAACACCATATGACCCGGCTGGCCGACCTCGAGCCCGAGATCATCGTCCTCGGCACCGGCACCACAGCACGCTTCCCGCCCCCTGACTACACGGCCGGGTTCCTGACACAGGGCATCGGGGTGGAGGCCATGGACACCGCAGCGGCATGCCGCACCTTCAACATCCTGATGTCGGAAGAACGCCGGGTCGTGGCGGCCCTGTTGATGGCGTAGACCGCTGGCCGGCTATTTCAGCAGGGCATCGACCGAGAAACCCTCGCTCTCGAGTATCCTTTTCAGCCGCTTCAGGGCATCCATCTGGATCTGGCGAACCCGCTCGCGGGTAACCCCGATTTCGCGCCCGACCTCCTCCAGGGTGGAAACCGAATAGCCGTGCAGGCCGAAGCGGCGTTCCACCACCTCGCGCTGCTTGTCATTCAACTGCCCCAGCCAGTCCTCCAGGTTTTCGTGTATATCCTCTTCCTGCAGGGTCTCGGTCGGATCCGGCGAGTTGTCGTCAACCAGGGTGTCCAGCAGGGTTTTGCCGGGCTCATTCATGATGCTGGTGTCGGTCGATGCCGTACGCTCGTTCAACCCCAGCATGCGCTGCACCTCCTCGAGCGGCTTGTCCAGCAGGCTGGCAATCTCATCTGCACTCGGTTCGTGGTCAAGCTCCTGCGTCAGCTTGCGCGCCACCCTCAGGTAGACATTGATCTCCTTGACCACGTGGATGGGCAGACGAATGGTGCGCGTCTGGTTCATGATGGCACGCTCGATGGTCTGCCGGATCCACCAGGTCGCATAGGTCGAAAAACGGAATCCCCTCTCGGGGTCGAATTTCTCCACCGCCCGTATTAGTCCCAGGTTGCCTTCCTCGATGAGATCGAGGAATGCCAGGCCGCGGTTCATGTAACGCCGGGCGATCTTGACGACCAGCCTCAGGTTACTCTCGATCATGCGCTGACGCGCGCTTTCATCGCCCCGCTGGGCCTTGCGCGAGTAAAACACCTCCTCTTCGGCCGTCAACAGGGGTGAGGCGCCGATCTCGCTGAGATAGAGTCGCGTCGGGTCGTGATCTGCGGGTGACGGGAAGTTCTTGCCGTAGCCGGATTCCTTGTCGGCACTGTCATCGGCACCCGCGGACTCACCTCCCCGGGTAGGAGGCTGGTCCTTTCCGCCAGAATCCTTGCGTCGTTTAGCCACTACCCACTCCGCCGGTGTATCTGACCCGGTGCCCGGTTGAACCGGCCATGACACACGCACCAGACCAGGGATGTCTGTCAGCCCTTCGGGAGAAAGCGCAAGGGATCTACCGGCTTGCCATCCTTGCGTATCTCGAAGTACAGGCGGGTACCATCGGTTCCGCTACTTCCCATCCTGGCAATAAGCTGTCCCGCCTTGACCCGTTCACCTTCCTTGACAAGTAATTTGCTGTTATGTCCGTAGGCACTCAGCAAACTGTCACTGTGCTTGATGATGATAAGGCGACCATACCCGACAAGTCCACTCCCGCTATAGACTACCTTGCCGTCTGCCGCGGCCATGACCGACTGCCCGTGCCGACCACCGATATCGACGCCCTTTTTGCCGGGGGAGTCCGGCTGAAAACCGCGCAGCACCTTGCCCTGTGCCGGCCAGACCCAGTTGCTGACAACCGCTGGCAACGGCTGTTCTGCGGCTTGTACAGGCGGTGCCGGCTGCGGCGTCGGCACCGGTGTCGGCGAGGGCCTTGCTACCGGCCCGGGTTTTGCGACCGCAGGTTTGGATGCCGGCACCACCCGGGGGGCCGGACGCACGCGCAGCTGCTGACCGGCAAAGATGGTATAGGGGTAACCAATACCGTTCAGCGAGGCAAGTTCGCGGTAACTCAGCCCGTGTTGCCAGGCGATTGAATACAGGGTGTCGCCGCGCCTGACAGTGTAATAGCCCCGTGCCGATCTGGCAGGTTGCCTGATTACCGCGGCCGGTTTTGCAGTTTCCTGTGTCCCGCGTGTTCCAACCGGCGCGTTGACGGGCTGCGAACTGCAGGCCGCGATCGACAAGCACAGCAGACCAATAGAGAACAAGCGCTGCAGCACAGACATCAGCCACGAAGATACAGGTAGGCAATCACAGCTGCTATGACCAGAAACCAGCCGATGCGTTCAACATAGGTACGCAGCGCCTGCTCCATCCTTGGCCCGCCCCAGGCAAGCAAGCCTGCAACCAGGAAGAAACGCCCCCCCCGGCCGATCACCGACCCCGCCACGAACAGCGGTATATTCATGAAAAGCGTACCTGCCGCGATGGTGAAGACCTTGTAGGGTATTGGCGAGAAGCCCGCGACGAGGATGGCCCAGAAGCCCCAGGTGTCGAACCAGCTGCGGACATGCATGTAGTCGTCCCAGTAAGCTGCCTTGCGCACCCAGGGCTCGATGAGGTCGAAGGCAAAATAACCCAGCAGGTATCCGAACAGGCCTCCCAGCACCGAGGCCAGCGTGGTCAGGAGTGCGTAGACCATGGCACGATCCGGCCGGGCCATGCTCATGGGCGCCAGCATGATATCCGGCGGAACCGGGAAGAAGGACGATTCCGCGAAGCTCAGGCCGGCAAGGTAGCGAGCGGCATACCGATGCCGCGCCAGGGCCATGCAGCGATCGTAAAGTGATACGAAAAGCGGCATCAGGCCTGGCCCTTCAACAAGGGCACGAAGGTTACCGGGTCCAGTTCCTCCTGCTCGAACACATCATCCCTGCAGGTGATCATGGTCAGCCGCTGCCGGTCACGCCGGCCAAGCGGGATGATCAGGCGCCCGTTCGGGGCCAGTTGGTGCAACAAGGCATCGGGAATGTTCTCGGATCCGGCGGTCACGATAATGGCATCATAGGGCGCAAAGTCCGGCCACCCGACCGTGCCATCGCTGTGCGCCGCGCGGATATTCCGCAGGCCGAGCTGCCGGAACCGCTGGCGCGCCAGGGTCAGCAGGGGCTCGATCCGTTCAACGGTGTAGATCTTGTCCACCAGGCCTGACAGGACCGCGGCCTGGTAGCCGGAACCGGTACCGACCTCCAGGACCTTGCCGGGAGAATTCGCGATCAGCAGTTCCGTCATGGCGGCCACGATGTAGGGCTGGGAAATGGTCTGGTTGTAGCCGATCGGAAGGGCCGTGTCCTCGTAGGCCCGGCTGGCCAGTGCCTCGTCCACGAACAGATGCCGGGGAGTGTTTCTTATTGCATCGAGGACATCCTGGTTGCGGATACCCTCATCGTGCAGGCGCGTCACCAGCCGGTCACGTGTTCGCTGGGACGTCATCCCGATGCCTTGTGTTATCGAATTCAATTCAGGGCGCTCTTCATGATGCGGGTGTCCAGACTACAGGAAAACCTGCTTCACGCTTGAATAACTGCCGGATACCGGCAAGATTATTGTGTCTAACCGTCTGCAAGCCAGCTACTCACCTCTTCCAGCGCCTTGTAGCGTGTCAGGTCGACATCCAGCGGCGTCACCGAGACATGACCGGTCCGAACCGCATGAAAGTCCGTGCCCGGACCGGCATCCTGTTCGGAGCCGGCGGGCCCCACCCAGTAGACGGGACGACCCCGGGGGTCTTGCATCCGCACCACCGCCTCGGACTTGTGCCGGTGTCCGAGCCGGGTCGCCTGCATACCGGCAAGTTCCTCCAGCGGCAGGTCCGGCACATTCAAGTTGAGAATTGTATCAGCTGGCAAGGTGTTGGACAGCAGACGCCGCACCAGGTCCAGGGTGACGCGGGCAGCGGTCTCGAAATGCGTGGGGCGTTCCGAGACCAGCGAGACGGCGATGGCCGGGAGGCCGAGGAACCGCCCTTCCATGGCGGCGGCGACTGTACCCGAATAAAGCACGTCGTCACCCAGGTTGGCACCCGCATTGATACCTGCCACTACCATGTCCGGCTCCTCGTCCAGCAGTCCGGTAATGGCCAGGTGCACGCAATCGGTCGGCGTGCCGTCCACATAGGTGTAACCGTTTTCTGCCTGGCGTGCACGTATGGGGCTGTCCAGCGTCAGTGAATTGCTGGCGCCACTCCGGTCACGGTCAGGGGCCACCACGGTGACGGTGGCGATCTCGCTCAGGGTGTCGGCCAGGATACGGATACCGGCCGACTGGTAGCCGTCATCGTTGCTGATCAGGATATGCATTGCTGAAACCGCCTCGCGTGGATTGACTGCATCGTAATATAAAGCCGGCGTGGAACACAAAGCGGTGATTACAGCGGCTTGCATGCCGGCAGGGATCTGCTACGGTGTCGGCACGTTCCGTTCAACAGTTGGAAACCTGAAGCCGCAGCCAGCATGTCCAAAACCAAGAAGCCTTCCAGGGAAGACATCGACCTGTTCCGCCGCAGTATCGGCCCGGTCAGAAAGCTGGGCAGCGACACGGCAGCACCGCACAGGCGACCGCCCGCGCCACGGCCACGCACGGACCGGAACGACGGCGTACAGCTCGACGACCCGGGATTTTCCGACGGGTCCCGGGGCGAACCGGTCAGTGCCTCCGACACGCTCTACTTTGCGCGCCCCGGTCTGCAGCTGCGCCTGTTGCAGCGCCTGCGCCGCGGCCAGCTCCCGGTAGGGGCCGAACTCGACATGCACGGCATGACGCTCGCGATTGCGCAACAGGAGATCATCCGTTTCATCTCCCGCTCGCGTGACCAGAACATCCGCTGCGTGCGCATCATCCACGGCAAGGGCTACGGTTCCAGGGAACAGGCCCCGGTACTCAAGAACAGCCTGAACAGCTGGCTGCGCCAGCATCCGGACGTACTGGCCTTCAGTTCAACCCGACCGGAGCATGGCGGCACCGGCGCAGTGCATGTCCTGCTGCGCAGCCGCCGCTGACCTGCCTGCTCATTCCCCTGCAACCAGCTCGCGCAACACGCTGGTTGCATAACTGCCCGCCGGCAAGCTGAATTCCAGCAGCAGGCTGTCCGCTGTCGGCCTCGACCACTGCAGGTCTGCGACCACGAGACGCAGGGCGCGGCGCTCCTGCCTGAGACCCGCCGCGGCCAGGCCCTGCTGCCATGACCCGCAGGATGCCAGACACTGCACCTCCAGCTGCCTGCTGGCATCGCTCACCGGGCTGTCACCCCTGCCCCACAGGGGGCCCGTCGGGTGCAGGTCCATTGCCGCGGCACGCGCCTGCAGCTCCGCATCGCTGGCGGCGGCAATAAAGAAGCTGTGACTGCCAGCCAGTTGCAGGGCATCGCCGGGTATCACCCGGTTCCAGCTGCCATCACGGACCCGCTGAGCCAACACCTGGTTGAAGAGGTAGGCGCGGGCCGCGGAAAGCACCAGCCCGCGCTGATGCCGGGACAGTCGCAGGGCCGGCTGCCCGAACATCTGGTCGGCCGTGCGCAGGTTGCTGCCGGCACGCCCGAAGCGCTGCTCCCCGAAATAGTTCGGCACTCCGCAACGGGCCACGGTTTCCAGCCGGCGCTGCAGTTCGCCGGCGTCGCCGCTGATATCCCTCAGCACGATGCGGAAGGCATTGCCCCGGAGTGCACCGCGACGCAGCTTGCGATTGTGACGCGCATGCCGCAGCAGGGTGACCCGATCGGTTTCCAGCATATCCCAGTCCGGTTCCTGCCTGCCGGGCAGGTGTACCGAGAACCATTGCCCGGTCACGGCATTACGGTCCTTCAGACCGGCATAGCTGACATCGCGGGCACGCACTCCGGCACAGCGCGCCAGCTGCCGGGCGACCTGGTCGGTATTTTCCTCGCGCTTGCGAATATACAGCCATACATGCTCGCCCTCGCCGGCGGGTTCCAGCAGCGGGATCTCCATGACCTGGAAATCCTCCGGGCTGACGCGCCAGCGACCGCTGACGGGAGGCCCGCCCCAGGCAGTGGGCAGGGCGAGAATGGCCGTCTCCAGGGAACGGCCCGGGGACTGTGCAGCGACTGAACTCACCCTTCGAGCAGTATGACCGCAAAGGCGGCAATGCCCTCGCCGCGTCCGGTAAAGCCCATGTGCTCGGTGGTGGTCGCCTTGATATTGATGCGTGAACTATCCAGCTGCAGGTCATCGGCGATGTGCGCGCGCATCGCATCGATGTAGGGAGCGAGCCGCGGCGCCTGTGCCACCACGGTGATATCGGCATTGCCGATCTGCAGACCCTCCCGACCGACCAGTTCGACCACCTTGCGCAGCAGTATCCGGCTGTCGATGCCCGCATAGGCCGGATCGTCCGGCGGGAAGTGACGCCCGATATCACCGAGAGCCGCGGCACCCAGCAGGGCGTCACACAAGGCATGCAGGACCACATCACCGTCCGAATGCGCCTCCAGGCCCAGTTCATGCGGTATCCGCACACCACCCAGCACCAGCCTGCCACCCGGCCGGAATGCGTGTGCATCGATGCCCTGT
>Ga0224512_10001840_pt1 | contig 19846 bp, 16 predicted proteins | sample SF_May12_sed_USG_4_FD_169103 | JGI IMG/M metagenome (GOLD analysis project Ga0224512, IMG submission 169103) | Sediment microbial communities from San Francisco Bay, California, United States - SF_May12_sed_USGS_13 | ecosystem: Environmental > Aquatic > Marine > Sediment | place: USA... | reverse complement strand
CCCCGCTGGTACAGACCCACCGCCCCGATGTCGAACGACAGCGCGCGTGTGGCGAGATTGACGACCGACTGCAGGACGCGATCGATGTCGAGGGTGGACGTCACCTCGCGGCTGATCTCGAGCAGCAGTGCCAAGTCGCGGGCCCGCTTCTCGGCGGCGTGCAGCCGGGCATTGCGGAGCGCCACGGCCGCCGCGGCCGCGAGGCCTTCCAGCAACTCGCGGTCGTGGTCGTCGAAGATGTCGCCGCGGACCTTGTTGCTCACCTGGATCGACCCCACGGTCTCGCCGGTGGCGATCATGGGCGCCGCCATGACCGTGGTGGTGAGCATGGTGCTCGAGCGGTCCAGCCGGTCTTGAAACCGGGGGTCGTGGATGGCGTCGGTGACGATGGTGGAGCGCTGCTTGCGCGCCACGTCGCCGACGAACCCCGTGCCGATCGGCACCTCGGAGCCGAGCGCCTTGTTGGCCCCCGCCCCGAGCGCGAGCTCGCACCGCAGCACGTCGCCGTGGGCGATCCAGATCGATCCCCCTTGGGCTCCCACGGCGTCCAGCACGGCGTTAAACACCTTGGGGAGCAATGCGTCAAAATCCAGGGAGCTGTTGAACTCCTGGCTGATGCGGTGCAGCAGACGCAGCCGCTCGATCTCGGCGTCGCGGGGATCGTCGGTCGTGGGAAACCTCGTCGAAGGGCCGGTCATCGCGGAAGAGGCCCGCCGCGGCCGCGGGTGTCAAGTCCGGTCCACCACGCCGGTGGGTGCTGTTGGGTGAGGAGGGGGCAACGCACGAGCGCGTGCCGGGACGGGGGAACGCCGGCACGCGCACGCAGATCCGGATCCGACCGGGTCTACTCCAGCGCCTGCGGGATGACCTTACCCGGGGCGATGCGGTCTTCGAGCTCCTCGGCGGTCAGCTCGATCGCCTCGGCATCCTTGCCGGTGGCCTGGCGCACGGCCTTCTTCTGCTCTTCGGTCAGGTTCAGCCGGAACCCGCCTTTGCCTTTCTGCATACGGACCTCCGCGTGGGGGGTAGAGGACCGCTCCTCCGGCGGTCACAGTCACTACCATGGGAACCGTGCGTGAAAAGACCGTGAATCGTTCCTTGCGGGCGCGGGACCGGCCGGTAGCTTAGACGGCGCCGCTACCCACGGTACGCCATGGCCGGATGCCGACTGACCCTCCTGGGCTCCCCCCACCTCGACGGGCCTGACGGTGGGGAGGGTCGCGTGCAGCTCGGTGCCAAGGGGTTGGCGCTCCTGGGGTATCTGGCACTCGAGCCTGGCCCCCATGCGCGGGAAGAAGTGGCGGCGTTGTTGTGGGGGGAGTCACCCAGCAGCGCCGCGCGCGCGTCGCTCCGGCAGGCCTTGCGCCAGCTCCGGGCCGCGGTCGGCCCCCACGTGCGGGCCGACCGTTTTGGGGTCGAGTTGAGTCCCGCGGTGGCCTGTGACGCTGCCGAGTTCCTCCGGGCGGCCGCGGACGATCCCGAGCGAGCCGCGACCTTCCCGGTGCCGCGGTTTCTGGCTGGGTTCTGCCCGCGGCATGCCCCCGCCTTCGACGAATGGGCGGAGGCGATGCGCGCGCATCTCCTCCACCGCTACCGCGAGACCCTCCAAGCGTGCGTGCGGCAGTGCGTCGCCGGTTCGCGGTGGCGGGACGCCGCGACCTATGCCGATCGGTTGGTGGAATGCGATCCGCTCTCGGAAGAAGCGGCGCGTCTCGCGGCCGAGGCGTATCACATGGTCGGCGAGCGGGGCGAGGCCTTGCGTCGACTTACGGGGTTCGCGCAGCGACTCGGCGAGGCGACCGGTGCGCAACCTGGTCCGGCGCTGCGCGAGCTGGCGGAACGGATCACCGCCAACCGCGTATCGCGTCCCGAGGGCAGAGTGGGGGAAGAGGGCGCCATCCCGCCGATGGACCCGCCGCTGGTGGGGCGCGCAGCCGAGTGGCAGGCCCTGTTGAGCGCGTGGCGCGCCCTGCCGACCGGTGGAACACGGGTGGTGTTGATCGAGGGCGAAGCCGGGCTGGGCAAGACGCGGCTCTCACGCGATTTCGTGCAGTGGATCGGGGCACGGGGGGCAACCGTCCTGCGCGGCAGCGCGCTCGATCCCGTGACGGGCATCCCGTATGGTCCGATCGTGGACGTGCTCGGGTACGCGATGGAAGCTCCGGGACTGGCCGGCGTCGCGCCCGAGTGGTTGGCCGAGGCCGCGCGGCTGCATTCCGGCGTGCGGGCGCGGTTTCCGGGGCTGCCGCGCGCCTCGGATGCCGCCGAGGCCGACCGGCGGTGGCGGCTGTTCGAAGGGATCGCGCAGGTGCTGTTGGGGCTGGCCGCCGAACGTCCCACGGCGGTGGTCGTGGAGGATCTGCAGCTGGCCGATCCGGCGACCTGTGCCCTGCTCGGCTTCCTGGTGCGGCGGCTCGGCGACGCGCCCGTGCTGCTGCTGCTGACCCTGACGTTGGGTGAGGTCGACCGCGTCGCCCCCGCCGCGCGCCTGTGCGGTGCCCTGCGACGCGAGCCCCGGACCTCGGTGGTGACGCTGACACCGCTCGACGAGGCAGACGTCGCGGTACTGGTCCGCGAGCTGGGCCACCTGGACGAGCCGCACGCGGGTCGCCGGTTCGCCGCCCGTGTCCACGGGATCACGGACGGCAATCCGTTCCACGTCGTCGAGCTGTTCAAGACCCTCTTCGCGGAGGGACTGCTCGAGGCGGATCCGGCGACGGGCCGGTGGCAGGCGACCGCGCAGGCGGGCGCCGATCCCACGGGCACGATGCCCCTTCCCGCCACGGTGCGGGACGCGATTGCGGCCCGGTGCGCTCGGCTGCCCTACGAGCTCCGCGACCTGCTCGCGGCCGTCGCCGTGGCGGGGACGGGGACGCGGCCCGAGGTGCTGTCCCGGCTGTGCGGCATGTCGCGGCTGCGCGTGGCGGCATTGGCCGACGCGCTCGTGGATCGCCGCCTGCTCGTGGCGGAAGGCGGACTGTACGCCTGCGCGCACCCGGTGATCGTGGAGGTGGTCCGCACCCAGCTGTCGGCGGCGCGCCGGCGGGAGATCCACCGGGCGCTGGCGATCGCGCTGCGCGAGTTGGAATCGCCCGAACTGGCGGGGGAGGTGGCGCGGCACGCCGCGCGCGCGGGCGAGCGCGGTCAGGCCCACACGTTCGCGCTCCACGCCGCCGATGCGGCCATAGAGCGCGCGGCCTACGAAGAGGCCGCCGCCTGGCTGGATCTGGCGACCCGCATGGCCGACACGCCCGCGGAGACCGCGAGCGCCGAACGCCGTCGGCGCGCCGTCCTGTCGGCGGCGGGCTGGGTCGAGGTGCCGGCGCTGCGCCGGCCGGGGACCCCGGCGCGCGGGATCGCCCGCCAGGACCTCGACCTGGAGGTGCAGCGGTCGTAGCCCCTACGCGGGGCGGCGACGCGGCGGGAGCGGGACAAACGCGCTCGTGCGGGCGACGTAGTCCCGGTACGCGGGACGAGACGCCGTGAGGCTGCGCTCCAGCAACGTGACGCCGGAGACGCGCAGCAGCAGGAACGTCATGAGCGCCGGGCTCACCACGGTCCACCATTCGCCGGCTGCCGCCGCGAAGCAGAACACTCCCCACCACAGCAGCGCATCGCCGAAGTAGTTCGGGTGCCGGGAATAGCGCCACAGTCCGCTATCGAGCACCCTGCCCCGGTTGGCCGCGTCGTCACGAAACCGCGTGAGCTGCCAGTCGGCGATCGTCTCGCACAGGAAGCCGGCGCCGAAACAGGCCAGACCCGTGACGTCCCACCACCCGAGGGGATCGGGTCCCTGGGCGGCGAGCAACGGGAAGGCGATGACCCATTGGATCCCGCCCTGCAGCCAGAAGACGGTGAACGCACTCACCCACCAGAACCGCCGGCCGTGGCGCGCGCGCATCGCGCCATAGCGCGGATCTTCCCCGCGACCGCGCGCGCGCCAGAGGAGATGGAGCGCCAACCGCGCGGCCCAGACCGTGACGCACGAGGCGGCCACCACGCCCCGCACGCCGGCCTCCGGCGCGAGGGCCACGTAGAGCCACGCCACCACGGCGATCCCCGGACCCCAGAACACGTCGGCGAGGCCCGCGTCTCGCGCCGGGAGGCTCGCGAGCCACACCACCGTCTGGAGGGCGAGGAGCACCGCCAGCGCCTGCGCCAGCGCGCCGGCGGACGCGGATATGTCCATCCCCGGGCCTACGGCCCGTCGGCGACCGAGGACGCCGCGCCGCCGGCGGGCAGCGGCGGCGTGACGGCGAACCCGAACAGGTCGGGCTGCTCCGCAATCACCGCGGCGGACACGATCGCCAGCACGTAGTTGTAGGTCTCGCGCGGGATCCGATCGCGGTAAGTCGACAGCAGACGCCAGAAATTGCGCTCGCGGGGGTTCTCGGGCATCGCGCGGATCAGCCGGAGGACGTTCGACTGTCCCCAGTTGTACGACGCGATCACCAGCAAGCCCGACGCCTGGGCGTCGGTCGAGTAGATGTCCTTGAGATAGCGGGCGGCGGCGGCCGTGGATTTCTCGAAATCGTGTCGGTCGTCGGCGGGATCCGCGCGCGGCTGCCCCACGAGCGGGCCGATCCGCAGTCCATAGGCGCGCCCGGTCTCGGGCATGAACTGCCACATGCCCTTGGCGATGCCGAACCGGGTCGGCCGCCCCACCGCTTCGGTCTTGAGGTCGCTCTCCTGCAGGGCCACGTAGAAAAACTCGGGCGGCAAGTCGTTCGCGAGCATGATCTCGGCGATGCGAGGGCCGTACGCGTGTTCGGTGGCCCGGGCGAGCGACGTCGTGAGCCGGCCGCTGTCGCGCCAGCGGCGAATGAAACGCCGCACCTCCTGCACGAATTCCTCGGGGACGTTGATCTCGGACTCCCCGAAGCGATGGACCACGCGGTAAATGACCTGGATCTCCTTCGGCGTCCCACGCCCGTAGACACCGAGGTCTTCCAGATAGCCGTGGTACTGGCGCGCCAGGTCCGCCTGCCGCGCCCGGTAGGACGCGCGCTCGTCGGCCGTGAGCTGCAGGCGGCCCACTTCGAGCTCTAGGGCTTTCATGGCGTAGAAGAGGTCTTGGGCCACGCCTTTGGCGCGCTCCACCCGGCGATGCTGGAGGTAGGCATAGCCGGACACTGCCACGGCGACGACGGCGAGCACCAGGAGGGCCTTTTGGTAGCGGCCGAAGCGCCGCTTCTGCTCACGCCGCAGGGCGCCCCGAATCATCGCGGTCCGGCGGCTCATGTCGTCCGGCGCTTGATCACCGAGGTACCGGTGGACGATCTGGCTCTCGGAGGGGTCGCGCCCGTCTGGTCGGTCGGCGGTCATGGAGCGGTAAAGATGGTGCGCCGGGTCGGGGACGCGGAAGAGGCTGTGGCGTCCGTGCGTCGCCATGATGTTGACAGATGCAGGCTCGCCTCTATCTTGCCGGCGTGCCCGACCCGACACTGGTCTGGATGGACGGAATGGAACCCCTGGTCGACCGCCGACGTTTGGACCGGCGGGCGCGCGAGCGTCGCCGGAGCGGTGAGACCACGGCAACCAGTGACCGTCGCGGCGGGCGGGACCGGCGCGTTCGTCAGCGCCGTGAGACCGTTTCCGAGCATCTCCGCAATGCGCTTCAAGTTCTGGTCCACTTGTCCACCACCCGTCAGCTCGACGCCATCACCGCGGCGGATGTCGCGGCGGCCGTGCGTCGCATCTGGCTCGCGCTTCAGGAAATCGAGCGCACGGGCCGCCGTCGGCAGGCCTCCTGACGCAGGGGGGTCACGTGCCGTTGCTGCCGAGCGTGGAGTCGGCACGGCGGGCGGGCGCCGAGGTCCGTGAAGTCGCGCTCGGCCAGCGGGACCCCATCAACTCCCACAGCCCCAGCGCCGTGAAGTAGAGAACGCCCGCGGCGAGGGCTCGTTGCGGCTGCTCGATCCACAGGCCGCTCGACGGCAACTGCGCGGCGCTGATCGCGGCCCGGTCCACGCCGAGCGCCGGCACGGGCAGAAACGCGCTGGCGCACACCGCGAGCAGGTAGCACAGGGTGGCCACGCCCCACCCGCGCTGAATGAGCGCCCGCTCGGCGCCGGACGGGGCCTGCCCGAGCACCACGCCGAGCAGGCGATTCAGCGTCAGTCCCCAGAACAGGAGCACGGGCCACCATGCGCGGAAGGCGAGCGCGAAGCCGCCGGCGAAAAGCGTGTACAGCCCGCCCAACCCCAGCACGGCCTTGGCCCGCCTGCGCGGCGCGCCGTCGGCGAACGCCGCACTGCCCATGAAGGCGGCCGCGTGAACGACGTGGGACTCCACCGGGATGACGAGCACCAGCTGCCGAAGGCGTGTGGGTCCCATGGCGCCGGGAGCGATCCAGGTGGCCAGGAACAGGCCGGCGAGCGCGAAGTCGGGAAGCGCGGTGACCAGGCTGGCGACGGCGATGGGCAGGCGACGCACGCGACCAATCTCCGGCCGCCCGCGTCGGGGCGCCACCCCATGGTCGTGGCCCGTTGAGTCTCGCCGGGCCGCGTGCTACGCTTCGCGAGCCGTCCGGCCCGTTCCGGCGGGCCGCCCGCCGTCTGCAGCCGCGAGGAACAGGATGACGCCCGATCGCCTCATCGAGTGCGTGCCGAATTTCAGCGAAGGTCGCGACCTCGGCATCATCCGCCAGATCACCGACCGGATCGAGTCCGTCGACGGCGTCAAGCTGGTCGGTGTGGAGCCAGGTCGCGCCACCCACCGCTCCGTTGTCACGTTCGTCGGTCTGCCCGAGCCGGTCGTTGAGGCCGCCTTCCGGGCCGCGGCCGCCGCGGCCGAGCTCATCGACATGCGGACCCACCACGGTGAGCACCCGCGGTTCGGAGCGATGGACGTCTGTCCCCTGGTGCCCGTCGCGGGCATCACCATGGACGAGGTCGTCGAGTACGCGCACGCGCTGGGACGGCGCATCGGGGAAGAACTGGGCATTCCCGTGTTCTGCTACGAGGCCGCCGCGCGGTCGCCCCGGCGCCGGAACCTCGCCGACGTGCGGGCCGGTGAATACGAGGGTCTGCGCGACAAACTCGCGCGTCCCGACGGGCGACCGGATTTCGGTCCGCTAGAGTTCAACCCGCGGACCGGGGCCACCGCCGTCGGGGCGCGGAAGTTCCTGATCGCGTACAACGTGAACCTCAACACGACGTCGACCCGGCGGGCCAACGCGATCGCCTTCGACGTGCGCGAGAAGGGCCGGATCAAGCGCGCGCCCGATCCGCTCACGGGCGACCTCGTGCGGGATGCCAAGGGGGAGCCCGTGTGGGACGCCGGGTCGCTCAAGGCGGTCAAGGCGATCGGGTGGTTCATCGAGGAGTATGGGGTCGCCCAGGTTTCGATGAACCTCACGGATCTCGATGTGACGCCGCTCCACGTGGCGTTCGACGAAACGTGCCGGCGGGCCGAGGCGCGCGGCGTGCGGGTGACCGGGTCGGAGATCGTGGGCGTCGTGCCCTTGGCGGCCATGCTAGAAGCGGGCCGTCACTACCTGCGCAAGCAGCAGCGCTCGACGGGCGTCTCCGATCGGGAACTCGTGAAGATCGCCGTGCGCTCGCTGGGACTGGGCGAGCTCGCCCCCTTCGATCCCGATCAGAAGATCATCGAGTGGGCCATTGCCGACCGGCGCCAGTCGCGGTTGGTGGACCGGACGCTCGAGGCCTTTGTGCACGAGACCGCCTCCGAATCGGTGGCGCCGGGCGGCGGTTCGGTGGCCGCGGCGGTGGGAGCGTTGGGGGCGGCCCTCGGCACGATGGTCGCCAACCTGTCGGCACACAAGCGGGGGTGGGAAACGCGGTGGGCGGAGTTCTCGGAGTGGGCGGAACGCGGCAAGCGGCAGCACGAGGAGCTGCTGCAATTGGTGGATGAGGATACGCGGGCGTTCAACGGCGTGCTGGCGGCGTTCGGCCTGCCGAAAGACACGCCGGAGGAGCGGGCCGCGCGGGCGCAGGCCGTCGAGGCGGCCACGCGGGGGGCCATCGAGGTCCCGCTGCGGGTGATGGCGGTCGCGGTCGCGTCGCTGGAGGTGATCCAGCGGATGGTCGAGACGGGATTGCCGAGTTCGGTCTCTGACGGCGGGGTCGGGGCGCTGTGTGCCGAAGTCGCGGTGCGGGGTGCCGGGCTGAACGTCCGCACCAACGTGAAGGGTCTGACCGATCGAACGTATGCAGCAGACGCGCTGGCACGCGCCGAACGCCTCGAACAGGAAGCGGCCCGGCGCGCGCGGGACACGCTGGCGGCGGTGGCGCAGCGAATCTAGGGGCCGCGCCGGCCCAGCGGCCGGCGCGGGATCACGTCAATGCGCGCCCTTCAGCAGGGCGTGACAGCGGGCGCACGTGCCCAGCAGTTGGCCGTACAATTCGGCGCGCGCACTGTGGTCTCGCTCGTTGACCGCCCGCGTGCCGAGCTCATGCACCGTCCACGCCAGCTTTGTGACCGGCTCGTACCGCGCCACGTCGGTCGTCAGGGCATCCGTGTAGAGCGGGGCGTCGCGCAACACCTGCGCCCCGGCCCGCCACGAGGCGTCCGACGGACCGATCAGCCCCTCCCACATGCGGTCGGCCGCCCAGCGGTGCCGGACCATCCGCGTCGTCAGGGCGCTGCCACCCGCCGGCGGCCCGCCCGCGACCTGATAGCGCGGTCCGCGGTTCAGGCTCTCGTGGCAGGACCCACAGGTGGCTCCGATCCGGCTCACGGCGCGCGCGGCCGATTGCTGATCGGGTGCCCGGGCGGCGAGATCCGCGAACGCGTGCAGCTCCTCCACGTACGGCTGTGCCTTGGGGGGCATGTCTTCGCCCCGCTCGTTCGCCGCAATCCAACGGGCCTGAATCTGGACGCTGTCGAGATCGCCGGCCGCCATGGCGGCGTGGAGCTGGCCGGCCCGCTCGAAATGCGCCATCATCCGCGCCGTCCGCGGCGCAACGCCGGACGTCGCCGGCCGGCTCGCGCAGGCGGCCCAGGTCAGGGCAGCGGCCCCGATCGCCAACGGGGCGATCCAGCGCTCGGTGCTCCGCACAACCCACCTCCCTTTCGACTGAGCCCGTACATCATGCCACATGGTGCGTGAAGGGTCTGTGCAACATTCGTGAAGACTCCCACCCGGGTCAACATGGGCGGCGCACGCCGCCCCTCGGCGCGGCGTGCCGCCGACGCGGTGCGCCCCCAGCCCGGCGGTCTCCGGAGCGGGGTAGCGCAAACGGCGATAGGCGATAAATTCGCTCAGAATAGGCGGATTTCACGCACGACCCGGCCGTCCCGGCGGCGTCGACGGGAGGGGTATGCCGCAGACGAGTCTCCAGCCAAAGCAGGTCGAGCTCGTGGAGGCCAGCTACCAGCGCTGCGCCGAGCGGCCCGAGTTCTACACCACCTTCTACGAGCTGTTTCTCGCCAGCGACCCGCGCATCCCCCCGATGTTTGCGGGTACCAAGTTCGAGCGGCAGCATCGGCTGCTCCGGCACGCGCTGGGACTGCTGATCATCTACGCCAAGCGGGAGAACCCGGCGCTGCTGGAACGCATTGCCGTGCGTCACAACCGCCACGACGTCGGGGCGCCGCCGGAGCTCTACCCGAAGTTCATCGACGCGATGGTCGACGCGCTCGAGCGCCACGATCCGGGGTTCACGCCGGAGCTGGGCGATGCCTGGCGGCGCGTGATGGCCCCGGGCGTCGCCTACATGCAGGCGCGCTACTGACCGGATGATGACGACCGGAGCCACGTGCAGCCAATGCGGCGCCGCGATCACGGCGGGCGCGCGCTTTTGCATGCGGTGCGGCGCCGACATCTCCGGTGAGCAGGTGCGCCTGGCGCCCGAGGGCGGGGGCCGCAGGGCCCCGCGGGCCGGCCACGCGCCCGCGCCGTCACAGGTCAAGCCGGGACTGCTGGAGGCGTTGCGCGAGGCGACGTTGGGGGAGTACGAGGTGTTGGTGGAGCTGGGACGCGGGGGCATGGCCACCGTGTTCCTCGCGCACGACATCCAGCTGGATCGCAAGGTCGCGATCAAGGTGATGCACCCGCAGCTGGTGGTGGGGGAGGGCATGGTCGAGCGGTTCAAGCTCGAGGCCCGCACCTCGGCCGGCTTGTCCCACCCGCACATCATCCCGATCTACGCGGTGCGGCAGACCGACGATCTGCTCTACTTCGTGATGAAGTTCATCGAAGGGCGGCCGCTGGACTCGATCATCAAGGAGGCCGCGCCGCTGCCGCTGCCGCTGGTCCGGGTGATCATCGCGAAGGTCGGGGAGGCGCTCGGCTACGCCCACCGGCGTGGCGTGGTCCATCGCGACATCAAGCCGGCCAACATCATGATCGACACGGAAGGCACGCCGATCGTCACCGATTTCGGCATCGCCAAGGTGACGGACAAGCAGGGCCTCACCATGACGGGGGCCACGATCGGCACGCCGACCTACATGAGTCCCGAGCAGTGCACCGCGGACGAGATCACGGGGGCGTCGGACCAGTATTCGCTGGGTGTGCTCGCGTACGAGATGCTGACGGGCCGGGTCCTGTACGACGGTGACAGTGTGATGACGATCATGTTCAAGCACTGTCATGATCCCGTGCCTCCCCCTGCGTCGCTCGGGCCGGCGGTTCCGCCCGAGGTCGCGAGCGCCCTCCTGCGCATGCTGCAGAAGGACCCGCGCGACCGCTGGCCGACGATCGAGGAGGCGTTGCCGCATATTGTGGGGGCCGCACTCGCCTACGACGACACGGTTCGCACGCAGATGGTCGAGTTTGCGGTGGCGGGGGGCAACCGCGCCATTCTGCAACGGGTCAGCACGCCGCGCAGCCCGATCCCCCTGGTCCGTCGCCCCCCGTCGCCGCTCGACTCGGAAGAGACGGTGCGGGTGTCGTCGGCACCGCGGCGGCCGCCGCTGGCCCGGCCGGCCGGCCCGCGTCCGGCGGGACCCCGGGCGTCCCACGCCAGCCGGCGCGTCGCCCTCGGAGCGATGCTCGCCGTCGCGGTAGGTGCGGCCGTGCTGATGTGGAGCCCCTGGGCGTCACCGGCCACCTCGGGCGGCGCGGTCGCACGCGGGGACGCCGCCGGTGCGGCACCCCTGGAGCCGGTAGCCCAGCCCGCATCGGCCCCGCCCGCCGACGCCTCCGCGCCGGCCGCGGCCCCGGCCGATTCTGAGCCGGCGGGCGCCGCGGCGACACCGCCGCCCCGCGCGGCGGAGCCGCCCGCGACCCCCGTCGTGCGCACCGTGCGCATCACCGAGGCCCCGGCCGCGCTCCGGATCGGACAGACGGCGGCGCTGCGCGCCGTGGCGCTCGATCAGTTCAGCCGCCAGCTATCCCGACCGGTGCGATGGATTTCAAGCGACGCGGCCGTCGTGTCGGTGAGTCCTGACGGGCGGGCAACTGCCGTCGGCCCCGGCCGCGCCACGGTCACGGCCGTGGTCGACGGCCAGCGCGCGCAGACGGCGATCGTCGTCACCGTCGCGGTGGCGCGGGTCACCGTGAGTCCACTCTCCGAGCGGCTCCGGCCGGGGGAGACGGTCCAGCTCACGGCCGCGGCGATCGCGCCGGACGGGAGCCCGGTCGACGGCCGCGGGGTCGCGTGGCGCTCGAGCAACGAGAACGTGGCGGTTGTCGCGCCGGACGGGCGCGTCAGCGGCACCGGTCCCGGCTCGGCGGTGATTACCGCCGTGATCGAGGGCCTGGTGGGGAGCGCGCAGATCGTCGTGAGCCCGCCCGCGGCGGCAGCCCCGGAGCCGGCGGCGCAACCGCCCGCACCCGAGCCCGGCGCGGTCGCTCCCGTCGAGGACGCCCACGCGGCGATCGAGCAGCTCGTGGCCGACTACGCCCGCGCGCTGCAGGCGAAGAACATGGCCCGCGTGCGGCAGCTCTTTCCCGAGATCGGCCCGGAGGTGGAGCGCGATACCCGCGACGCGCTGGGGAACATGGAGAACCTCCGCGTGCGGCTCGCGGTCTCCGGCATCACGGTCAGCGGGTCAGATGGCCGCGCCCAGGTCACGGGCGAGTGGGTGTTCCGGGGCGGACAACTCGCCGTCAGGAATACGTACGTCTTCCAACGGCGGAGCAACGGCTGGGTCATCGTCGGCATCGAGTGATCCGCCGGCGTGCGCGGGGATCGCGATCGGGCGCCGATGGGTCAGAAGGCGTACTCCAACCCGGCCGTCCAGACATAGTCCGGCTGCATGCCTGTCCGGAGCAGCGGTATCAGGCCGTTCACCACCAGCACCATCCCGCCACGGACCGTGAACTTCGCCCCCAGCGAGGCGTTGAGGATGTCCTCACGCTTGGTCGGGATCGTGGTCGAGGGCAGCTGCCGATCGAAGGGCTGGGTGAAGACGATGGGACCCGGCAGCTGCAGCGGATTGCCGCCGACTTGCCACTCGGAGACCATGTCGAAGGCGAACGTGAACCAGTCGGCGAGCAGGGCGTCGAATCCCAACGTTCCGAGCACCGCGTCGGTCTGGAGGGTGTCGGTCCGCGCGGCGTATCCGACGTTGACGTGCGGGGAGACCGTCCCGAACTGCAGCGCGATGATCGCGAGCCCGCGGATGGATGCGGAACCGGCACCGAGCAGGTCCTCTTCCTTCCCGGTGGGCAGGCGTACGTCGCTCAGGAGGGCGACGCCGGCCTTGGCGCCCTGACCCAGGTTGATCTTGACGCGACCGACCACGTCCCCGAGTCCCGCCGCACTGCCGGCGGCGGCCGACGTGGCGCGCAGCACGGGATTCAGGGTATCGCCGTTGAAATTGTGCACGGCGACCGGCCCGAACGGGTTGATCTGGGCGTCGCTCGTGCCCGAGACCGCCGTACGCACGAAGGGGACGGCCACGCCCAGGTCGATGAAGTCCGTCACCCCGACCGTGGCGAACAGCGCCGCCACTTGCACGTTCACGTCGAGGGCGACGCGCGTGGTGATGAAATCGTTTTCGAGGACCGGATCGCCCAGGCCCGGATTGCCGACATCTTCGTGCGAGAACGTGAACCCCAGGTCGGAGAGCGGAGCGCCGTTCAGGGACGAGAACGAGACGCCGCTCACGTTGGCGCCGACGAAGAACCGTCCCTGACCGAGAGTCTGCGAGCGTTCGGCGTAGATGGGGCCGGCGGAGGTCGACGTTCGTACCGGAAGGCCGCCGACGATCCGAAACGTGGTGCCGCTGCTCGTCGCCGAAATGGGGAGATTCGCAGTACTCTTCCCGATGGACTGCGTGAGGAAGCCGATGACGGTCTCGTTGCCCTGCGTGACGGCTGGAATGAAGTGGTTGCCATGTATACTGCTGGGACCGAGGTCGAGGCACAGCGGCTCGCCGCAATCGCCGAACGTGAAGAGCTGGTTGATGACCACACTGAGCCCCTGTGCGCACAGCGACGTGGGCATCGCGACCAGCGCGGTGGTCACCAGCAGATAGGACAAGCGGCAACGCATGGGTCTTCCCCGCAAAGGAACGGGGAGCAAGTTAGTCCCAATTGGGAAGCGCCGTCAAATACCCCACCCGACGGGTCGGGCGGCGGACGGCCTGCCGGTGGGACCGAGCGGACGGAGCCCGCGATGAACCTGCCTCGAGCCCTGATCGGCCTCGTGCTGCTGACGCTCGGTCCGGCCTCCGCCGCGGGGCAGGAGAACGCGGCGTTGCGGGTCTTCCTCGACTGCCAGGGGTTCTACTGCGACTTCGACCACTTCCGCCGCGAAATCGGCTTCGTGAATTGGATGCGGGATCGGCAGGACGCGCAGGTCCACGTGCTGGGGACGGCGGTGCGGACGGGGAGCGGCGGTCGGGAATACACGTTCACCTTCCTTGGCCAAGGGGCGTTCCGCGCGCGGTCGGACACGCTGCGGTACGCCTCGAGCCAGGTCGACACCGATGCCGAGGTGCGCGACGGCCTCACGCGCACCCTGGCCCTGGGGCTGGTGCGGTACGCGGCCGCGACCTCCCTGGCGCCGCGTCTGGGCGTACGCTATACGGCGCCCGACTCGGCGACCGCGACGGTTGCCACGGGCGATCCGTGGAACTACTGGGTCTTCCGGGTGCGGGTGGGCGGCTCCCTGGACGGCGAGAGTCGCCAGAACGCACAATCCGTCAACGGCAGTGTGTCCGCCAACCGCGTCACGGAGGGGTTCAAGCTGGAGCTCGGGGCCCGGGGGCGCTACAGCCGCAGCGCGTTCGACCTCGACGACACCACCCGCTTCGTGAGCACGTCCCGCAACTGGGAGTTCGAGGGGCTCGCGGTCGGGAGTCTGGGCCCGCACTGGTCCGTCGGCGGCCGCTGGGAGGTCTCGGCGTCCACGTTCTTCAATCAGGACTTCGCGCTGGTGGGCGGACCCGCGCTGGAGTTCAACGTGTTTCCGTACGGTGAGTCGACGCGGCGGTTGCTGACGTTCACTCTTACGCCCGCCATTGCGGTGTACGACTACGAGCAGGAGACGATCTTCGACCGGACCAGCGAAATGCGGGCGCTGCACCTTGCCGAGGTGGGGTTCGTGCAGCAGCAGCCCTGGGGCGAGATTCACGCCGCCGCTTCATGGTGGCAGTACTGGCACGACCTGGATCGGCAGCGCCTCGAGCTGTTCACGGGCCTCCAGATCCGCCTGATCCGTGGATTGTCCCTCAATGTCTTCGGCGAGGTCGCGCGGGTGAAAGACCAGATCTACCTGCCCAAGGAGGATCTGACGCCGGAGGAGATCCTGGTGCGTCGACGCCAGCTCGGCACGGACTTCCGGTACTTTGTCAACGTCGGTCTCAGCTACACGTTCGGCTCGATCTACAACAACATCGTCAACCCGCGGATCGAACGCTGAGGAGGCGTGAAGAGCGTGAAACGTGAAACGTGAAACGTGAAACGTGAAACGTGAAACGACTGCTCCCCGGGCAATGCGTTGCCCGTTTCACGTTCCACGCGCTCTCAGCGCCAGCACGCCTTCTCGGACCGCCGCCGGGAGCGCCACCTTGCGGTCGTTGGCGTAGTCGTAGCAGACGATCACTCCGGTTCCGTCGGCCGCGATCCCGTTCTGCTGCTGCGAGACAATCCGGTAGCCCATGGTAAACCGGTCCTCGCCCACCTCGAGGGTTCGCGCCCCGATGAGCACCGTATCGGGATAGAGGAGCGGAAGGCGGAACCGGCAGTCGGTGGAGTGGAGAATCGCGCCGACGCGGTGCTCGTCGTACGTCTCGAGCAGGCCGCAGCGTTCCAGGAAGGCGATTCGCGCCGTCTCGAAATAGCGGAAGAAGACCGTGTTGTTCACGTGGCCGTACGCATCCATCTCGCCCCAGTGGACCATGGACGAGACGATGACGGGGAAATCGGCGAGGAGGGGATGGGCGTGGGGCACGGGGCGTGGACCGGTTCGTGAAACGTGAAACGTGAAACGTGAAACGTGAAACGAAGCGACCGGGTCCTGCAACCTGTCTACCGCTCTGGCGTCTCTTGCTGTTCCCTCGCCCCTGTCGCGTCCCGCGGGCTGGGCGGCGGGGCGGTGGTACGGAGAGGGTGGGATTCGAACCCACGATACCCTTGCGGGTATACCGGTTTTCGAGACCGGCTCCTTCAGCCACTCGGACACCTCTCCCGGGCGTGCAGTATAGAGGGTTCCGGCTGACGATTCCAGGTCGCGGCCGATCCCGCGCGTGTCCGCGCGCCCGTATCTTCCGCTCATGACCGACACGGTTCTCATCGCCGCCGAGCTGGCCGAGTTGCTCGACCCCGATCCGGTGCCCGGTGCCCAGGTCGCATGGCTGGCAAGCGGCAGCCCCACGCCGGCCGGCGCCTACGTGGGCCTCGTGCCGCTGCTCTCACGCCACGTCGGCGCCGCGGAACTCGAGCGCCTGCCGCAGCTCCGCATCGTGGCGAACTGTGCGGTGGGGGTGGACAACGTCGACCTGGCGGCCTGCGCCGCCCGCGGGGTAGTGGTCACGAACACGCCCGACGTGCTCACGGCTGCGACGGCCGATCTCACGGTGGCGCTGATCCTCGCGGTGACCCGGCGGCTCAAGGAAGGGGCGCGGCTCGTGGAGCAGGGTCACTGGACGGGATGGGATCCGCGCCAGCTGCTGGGGTTCGAACTCGCCGGCGCGACGCTCGGACTGGTGGGTGCGGGCCGGATCGGTCGGGCGGTGGGGTGCCGGGCGCTGGCCTTCGGGATGCAGCTCTGCTACACGGCCCGCGAGGCGAAGCGGGAGTTCGAGCGGGAGACGGGCGCCGCACGGCTGTCGCTGGAGGACCTCCTCGCCCGCAGTGACGTGGTCACGGTTCACGTTCCCTCGAATGCCACGACGCGCGGGCTCATCGGGCGCGACGCCCTGCGCCGGATGAAGCGGAGTGCCTATCTCATCAACACCGCGCGCGGGGATATCGTCGACGAGGCGGCGCTGATCGCCGCGCTGGAGGACGGCCGGCTGGCGGGGGTGGGGCTGGACGTCTACCAGCGCGAGCCCTTCGTGCCGGACGCGCTCGTCCGGCATCCGGCGGCGGTCGTGCTGCCGCACCTTGGCAGCGCGACGGTGCGGACGCGGCGCGCCATGGCCGGGCTCGCCGCGACGAATGTGCGGGCGGTCCTCGCCGGGCACCCGGCCGTCACCCCAGTCGGGGCGTAGGCGGGAACGAGGGCCCAGCGTCGTTGACCCGACCCCCGCGCCCGGCTAGCTTGCCGTCGCGATGTCGGCTCCGGTGCGCACCTCCCTCCTCGACGCGCAGGCCATCGGCCGCGCGCTCCACCGAATGGCTCTCGAGATCGTTGCTCTCGCCGGCGGCACCGAACGCCTCGTGCTGGTGGGGATTCAGCGTCGCGGGGTCGAGCTGGCGGAACGAATCGGTGTGCTGCTCCGGCGCGAGCACGGGGCGGATGTGCAGCACGGCGCCCTCGACATCACCCTGTATCGCGACGACCTGAACGAAATCGGGCCCCGCCCCGTGATCGGCGAGACCCGCCTGCCGCACGAGCTGGACGGCAAGGTGATCGTGATCGTCGATGACGTGCTGTTCACCGGTCGGACCATCCGGGCGGCGCTGGACCAGATCGCCGATTTCGGTCGGCCGGCGCGGATCGGGCTCGCGGTCCTGATCGACCGCGGCGGCCGCGAACTGCCGATCCAGGCCGACATCGTGGGTGAGCGTGTCCCGGCCCGACCCGGTGATCGGGTGGACGTCCTGCTCGCGGAAGTGGACGGTCGGGACGCGGTCGAGCTGGTGCGAGGGTCCGCCGCGTGACGCCGACGCTCGGGAAGGACCTGCTCGGCCTGGAGCCGCTGTCCGGCGAACAGCTGCGGCTCATTCTCGACACGGCCGAGCCGTTCAAGGAAGTGAGCGAGCGCGCCATCAAGAAGGTCCCGACGCTGCGCGGCAAGACCATCGTCAATCTCTTTTTCGAGTCTTCCACCCGGACGCGCATCTCGTTCGAATTCGCCGAAAAGCGTCTCTCCGCCGATACGGTCAACATCGCCGGGTCGGGCTCCTCGGTGCAAAAGGGGGAAACGCTGGTGGATACGGCGCGGAACCTCGAGGCGATGCGGATCGACATGGTCGTGATGCGCCACCCGTCATCGGGGGCGGCACGATTCCTCGCCGAGCGGATCCGATCGAACGTCGTCAACGCGGGGGACGGCACCCACGAGCACCCCACGCAGGGGCTGCTCGATCTGCTGACGATCCGCGACCGGCTCGGCCGGATCGAAGGTGCGAAGGTCTGTATCTGCGGCGACATCCTCCACAGCCGGGTAGCGCGCAGCAACATCTGGGGGTTGCTCAAGCTGGGCGCGCACGTCGCGGTGTGCGGCCCGCAGTCGCTCCTGCCCCGGGGCATCGAGGAGCTGGGCGTCACGGTGTTCCGGCGCATCGAGGACGCCATCGCCTGGGCCGACGTGCTCAACGTTCTCCGGCTGCAGCTCGAGCGCATGAACGCGGGATTCATCCCCTCGCTGCGCGAGTACTACCGCGTGTTCGGGGTGACCGTCGAGCGGCTCGAGCGTGCGCCCCGCGACCTGGTGATCCTGCATCCGGGACCCATGAACCGGGGGGTGGAGATCGACTCGCGCGTGGCCGACGGGCCGCACAGCGTCATTCTCCATCAGGTGACCAATGGGGTCGCGGTGCGCATGGCCGTGCTCTACCTGCTGGCCGGCGGGCGGCCCGAACTCGCAGAAGCAGCCAAGAGCGGTCGGGAGGGCGGGGAATGAGACCCATGCTGCTCGTGGGTGGGCGGGTGATCGACCCGTCCCGCGGCTTCGACGAGCCGGCCGACGTGCTGTTGGTGGACGGCATGATCGCGGCGGTGGGGCGCGGCTTCGGCCGTCCGGACGAGGTGGAGCTGCTGGACGTCGCGGGCCTGGTCGTGGCGCCGGGGCTGGTGGACGTCCACACCCACCTGCGGGAGCCGGGGCAGGAAGACCGGGAGACGATCGCGACCGGTGCCATGGCGGCGGCGGCGGGCGGCTTCACCGCGATCTGCGCCATGCCGAACACCGATCCGCCAATCGACAACCAGTCGGCCGTCGGCTTCGTGGTCAAACAGGGCGCCGCCGCCGCCGGCGCGCGTGTCTATCCCATCGGGGCCATCTCGCTGGGGCAACGGGGCGAGCAGTTGGCCGAGTTCGGCGAACTGGTCGGCGCCGGTGCCGTCGCGGTGAGCGACGACGGCCACCCGGTCGCCTCCGGGCACATGATGCGGACCGCGCTCGAGTACGCCCGGACCTTCGGAATCCCGGTGGCCGATCACTGCGAGGAACCGACGCTGGCGGCCCGGGGGGTGATGCACGAGGGCGTGGTCGCCACGCGCCTCGGCCTCAAGGGCATTCCCGCGGCGGCCGAGGAGATCATGGTGGCGCGCGATATCCTGCTCGCCCGGCACACGGGCGGCCACGTACACCTGTGCCACATGTCCACGCGGGGCTCGGTGGAGCTGATCCGGCGCGCGAAGGAGCAGGGATCGCGGGTCACGGCCGAGGCCTGCCCGCATCATTTCAGCCTGACGCACGAGGCGTGCGCCGGCTACAACACGAATGCGAAGATGAACCCGCCGCTGCGCGAGCCCGAAGACGTCGAGGCCATCCGCCGCGGACTGAAGGACGGCACGATCGACTGCATTGCCACCGACCATGCGCCCCACCACTACGACGCCAAGGAGCGGGAATTCGACGACGCCCCGTTTGGGATCGTCGGTCTGGAAACGGCGCTGGGTCTTGGCGTGACGACGCTGGTCGATGGCGGAGTGTTGACGCTGTCCGAGCTGCTCGACCGCATGAGTACCGTCCCGGCGCGCGTGTTCGGTCTGCCGGGAGGGAGTCTGGCGCCGGGTCAGCCCGCCGACATCGTGGTGTTCGATCCGGCAGCCCAATGGACGGTCGATCCCGGTCGGTTCCGGTCGAAGAGCCGCAACACCCCGTTCGCGGGGTGGGAACTGCGGGGTCGCGTGCTGCGGACCATCGTGGGCGGCCGCCTGATGTATCAGGCGGCGTGAGCCCCGAGGACCACGCGCGCAAGTCGCCCGCACCCGGCGGATCGCCAGGGCGCTGTTTCGCCGCCGGGGCGCTTGTCGTATCTTACGCAATTGAGCCCTCTTAGGAGGCAGGCGCGTGGCCAAGAAGAAGGACAAGTCGGCCGAGGAGATTCAGCGGCTGCTGGACGAGCGCCGTCAGGTCGAGCAGTGGTTACAGCGGCTCGAAATGGCGGCGGACAAGACGCCCCCCGCCGTCCGGGAGCGGGTGCGAGGGGATTACGAGGAGCGCCTCGCGGGGGTCGTAAAACAGCTGCACGGCTTCGGCGATGACCTGCGGGCCTCGCTGGGTGCGCAGCAGGAGCAGCGGTCGGACTTCAAGCGGCAGGAACACGAGGCCACGGAGGAGCTGGCGGAGGCGGAGCTACGGCACGCCGTCG
>Ga0224512_10001838_pt1 | contig 19889 bp, 18 predicted proteins | sample SF_May12_sed_USG_4_FD_169103 | JGI IMG/M metagenome (GOLD analysis project Ga0224512, IMG submission 169103) | Sediment microbial communities from San Francisco Bay, California, United States - SF_May12_sed_USGS_13 | ecosystem: Environmental > Aquatic > Marine > Sediment | place: USA... | reverse complement strand
GACAAGGTGGTCGGCACCGTCGAGGGAGATGAAGCTCTTTGGATGCCTGGCGAGGCCGAAGATCTCGGCAGCGTTCTCGATACCGACCCTGGCGTCGATGGGCGAATGGAGCACCAACAGGGGACGACGGAGGATAGGGATCGCCTCTTCGAGCTTGGCGTTCTCGGCGTCGGCGATGAATTGGCGGCGTATCGTGAAGGATCGACCGGCCAACAGCACCTCGGCTTCTCCCTGCTGCTCGATGATGTCAAGATCGAGCGCCAGGTGTCGTTTGATGTGTTCGGTTGACGCCGGGGCCGCAATCGTCACGACGGCCCGGGTGGACGGAATCCGTGCGGCTCCTTGGAGTGCGACAGCGCCACCGAGCGAGTGACCGATCAACACTTCCGGCGGCTCAAGCTCGGCAACCAGGTAGTCGGCTGCGGCAACCAGGTCGTCGACGTTGGTCGAGAAGTTCGTCTCTGCGAAATCCCCCTCGCTGTCGCCCATCCCGGCGAAATCGAAGCGCAACGTTGCTAATCCGTGGAGGGCCAGCGTCTCGGTGATGCGCCCGATCGCTCGCAGATTCTTGGTGCACGTGAAGCAGTGGGCGTAGAGCGCGAATCCCGCCAGCTCACCCGTCGGGGGATAATCGATCCTGCCCGAGAGCCGCTGCGCGGCGGCGTTGGGGAACGTGATGTGCTCAGATCGGATGGTTGCCTCCCGACGGTCGACTTCAGGTTGCCACAAAGCTGACCACGGATTGGCGTTGTTGACGCGCTCCCCGCCGTTCGTGAGGTGTGAGGGGAGTCGGCCCGCCGCCGAAGGTTTGTCTGGTGGAACGTGGCCTCTGTGTTCCGCCCGCTGGAAGGCCCCCAACATGCGACCTGGGGGCGACTCCACACCCCGGCCGGTGTACCATCCCGGGGCTTCGTTTCCTTCAACGGGACCAAACCCTTGCCACATCGAGAAGTCGGACGCCGCGAATTCACGGTCATGATCGCCATGATCATGGCGCTGACGGCGCTGGCCATTGACATCATGCTGCCCACCTTTGGAGCGGTACGAAGCGAGTACGGCCTGCCCGCCGATTCAACTGCCCCGGCAGCGATCGTCACCGTTTTCTTCCTAGGGTTGGCAACTGCCCAGATATTCTTCGGTCCGCTGGCGGATCGCTTCGGCCGCAAGCCGGTTCTCTACGCAGGACTGGCGGTCTATGTCCTCAGTGCCGTTTCCGCCGCTCTGGCCCCGACCCTCGAGATGATCCTCGTCAGCCGGTTCATTTGGGGTATTGGAGCTGCCGCTCCCCGGGTGATTGCCCTCACGATGGTACGGGACGCCTACCGGGGAGAGGCCATGGCCCGGACGATGTCGCTCATTATGTCCATCTTCGTCCTCGTACCAGTGGTCGCGCCCAGCCTGGGAGCCGCCATCCTCACGATCGCTTCCTGGCGATGGGTGTTTGGAGCCTGTGCGGTGTTCGCGGTGGTGATGGCCGTATGGACCTTGCGCCTGCCGGAGAGCCTCAACCCGGACAACCGGCTACCACTGCGGTTCGATTCGATCGCGGCGGCCGCCAAGACCGTTGTGACGAACCGTCAGACCATCGGCTACACGCTCGCCATGACCTTTCTCTTCGGGGTGTTCATGTCTTATCTGGCTAGCTCGGAGTTGATCATTTCGGACGTCTTCAATCGGTCCGAGCAGTTTCCTTATGTGTTCGGCGGGTTGGCCGCCGTGATGGGCGCCGCAATGCTGGCCAACGTCGCCATCGTTTCTCGTCTCGGGCTCCGGCGCCTCGTCCACGGCGTGCTGGTCGGCTACGTGGCCGGGTCTGTCGGCATGGTCTTGCTCGCCGTAATCACGGAAGGCAGGCCGGGTTTCTGGGTCTTCGTAATCTTTCTGGCTGCGATGCTCAGCATGCACGCCATCCTCATCCCCAATTTCAACACGCTGGCTATGAACCCGATGGGAAAGGTGGCCGGCACCGCCGCGGCGTTGATCGGAACCATCTCCACGGCGGTGGGTGCCGGATTGGGTTTCGTGCTCGACAGGACGTTCGACGGGACGGTGCTGCCTTTCGCGCTGGGGTTCCTCGGGTACGGGATGATTGCAGTGGGTTTCGTCTTCTGGGCCGAACGCGGGCGACTCTTCGAGCCGGAGACCCCGTCCGACGAACCCCTGGCCCGGGCCGCCGCTCTTGGCGGCTGAGTAGCGCTCTGACCGGACGGAGCCGGGCGCAGCACCGCTCCGGCCTTTCCCCTGAGCGAACGGGGCTTCCCGCCTAGCCCATCACCCGGTCGTGCCCCAGACGGAGAAAGGCCAATGCTGTTTCGCGCTGGTCTTCGGCGGCAAGAAGCTCGCGATAGGAGAGGCTGGCACCGCTGAACGTAGCGTCATTCCAGTAGGGGTCGGATCGGTCGATCTCACCCCAGGCGGCGACATACAGGTACGGCTCCGGGTGGGCGTCGTCGCCCGGCGACGCTCCGTAGCTGGCCCGCCGGCCTTCGTCGTACGCCCCCATCTCGAAGGCCAGGTCGAAGTGCTCGGGCCACAACTGCACCCGGCTTACCTCTACCCCTTTCGGCGTACGGCGTGCCTCTTCGAGAACGGACGCGGCGAACCCGAACCAGTCACCGATGGCGGCAGTGACCTCTGGATCTATCTCGAGCTCGGTATCGGCGCCGAACGGACTCAGGGGGTCGTGGAAGCCGTCGAACCAGACGTCCCGGTAGGGGATGCGAAGGAAGCGAGTGGCCGCTTCCAGGGTGGTTATCGGTACGGAGCGGACCCGGTCGCCCCGCTGGTGAATGAGCAAATCGCCTTCCACCCGGACTTGCTCGTCGTCGCCGAAGAACGGGGTACCGAAGCCTCTATGGGTGTAGCGGAGCCCCAACTTGCCGGTTTCGGTGTGCCGCTTGGGAGCGGCGGCAAAGAAAGCGAGTTGATGGAGCGCGTCGCGGCCGCTGTCGTATCCGCTGGTTAGATCGCCCAGGCGCCGGTAGGAGCCAATCCAGTGGTCGGCGGCATACGCGGCCAGATCGGGGCGATCGGCGCCGAGCTCGGTCCAGGTGGTCCCTTCGTCGGGGATGGGAGTGACGATCGTCCCGGAGGCACCGGCCGGGTCGGTGGGGTCGTCGGCCAACCAGTCGGGGTCGGTATTGGCAGGTGGTGAGGGTTCGAGGACTCGCGCCTCGTGATTGAGGGGTAGCAGGGCGGTTGCTTCGTCCCTGGCGTTGCGCGGGACAGGTTCTGTTGTCATCGTTGTCTCCTTCGTCCGGTCAACGTGGCGGTCCACGCCAGAAGACGGCTAGTTGGGCGACGCCGGCCGCGACTCCGCCAACCGCAATGGTCAGGCCCGTCCAGCCGTTGAAGGCGTCGATACCGAAGGCCGAGTCGAGCGAGGCGGCTCCGGGGCCGATCACGGCCAGGGCAAGGGCGGCAACGGCCAGGCTGGCGACGTATTCATATCCCTCGTCGGGTCGTTTGAACACGAAGAAACCGGCAAAGCGGTGAATAGACCCGAAGGCGACGGTCATGGTGGCGATCAGACCTGCCGCGGCGAACGAGGTGAGCAGCCCAACGGCGATAGCCAGTGCGATGGCGAGTTCGCCGGCGGCCGACACCCGGGCGTTGAGGCGAGGCTGTCTGAACCCTTTGGACTCGAACCAGGAAGCTGTGCCGTCGAGGTTGCGCCCATGGTTGATGCCGTGCGCGAGCATCACGATCGCCAGCCACAGGCGGAGGATCAGCAAGGCGGTGTCAGTGGCATTCATGGTCGAGACCTCTCATTCGAACTGTCCCTGTCAATGTCGGGTGGCCGATCATCCTGTCACGTTTGTCGCAATGCCGACCATTGGCGGGCTGCGGTCGACTGGACCCGGATAGCGTGCCAGAGTGTCTCGATGCAAACAAGAGACATTCTCACCGGCTCGTACCTCCGGGGTCGAATCATCGGGCGAAGCCGTCGGTGCGGATCTGGGGCCGGCCGGTCCGGTCGACGCCGCCGCGGTGATCGGCAGCTTCCAGCCGATGAACCGGGTCGCCGATGGGACGGGAATGCCAACAGGCCGGGGAGCCGGACCCGCCACGCGGTCCTCATCGACCTTGTGGGATTAGGCAGGCTCGGCCATGCGGAGGACAACCGACCCTTCGGAGCCGCTGAGAAAGCCGACGCCTCAGTGGCTGCCAAGAAAGGACCAAACGGACAATGGACAGGCCGGTGAATATCCTCGCCCTGTCGGGCAGCTATCGCCGCGGGTCGTTCAACCAGGCCCTCGTGGCAGCCGCCCGTGAAGAGGCGCCCCCGCAGGTGGACTTCCGGGAATTCGATCTGCGCGAGGTGCCTTTCTACGACGGCGACGCTGATAAGGCCGGGCTTCCGTCCGATGTCCAACGCCTGCAAGTGGCCGTGGGCGACGCCGACGCTCTGTTGCTAGTGACCCCGGAGTACAACGGCGGCATCCCTGCCGTGCTCAAGAATGGGATCGATTGGACATCACGGGGCCATTTGGGTGCGCCGATCAGAGGCAAGCTGGTGGCGATCATGGGTGCAACGCCGGGCCGGAGCGGCACAAGACGCGCCCAGGAGCAGTTGCGTCACGTGGTCAGCCGCGCCGGTGCCTTGCTTCTGGAAGGACCTCAGGTGATGGTCGCCAGCGCCGGCGACTTGATACAAGACGGACGGGTCCAGTCCGAGGAATTGCGGTCCGCGATCCGGGCCCTCGTCGTGGCCCTGGTTGCAGCCGTTGAGCTTGGCGGCGACCAGGGTTCGTCCTCTGTGGTTACCTAGCCGGAGGAGGATCCCTGGTTGGCGGCTCCGCACGGCAGACAGCGGCGCCACCAGGAAAGCGTGTCGATGGTCCCTTACTCAGCGGATTCTGGCCGGCCCTGTGAACCGGGTAGTTGTTGATGATGTGGGTGGCATAGGAATCCGACCACGACACGCCTGCGAGACCCCCTTGCTGGAAGGCCTTTTCGGCCGAGATGAGCAGATACACGAGTTCACTGCGGGTCGGCGGGCTTCCGAGTCGGTCCCCGACCCTGGTCTGCAGGTACGGTGCGTACCATGTCGCCCATTCCGGATCGATACCGTTTGATTCTTGATATGCGGGGTGATGGTGGCCGGCCTCCGTCAACAGTTCGGCCAGCTCGGCGCTGCTGATTGTGTCGTGCATCGGACCTCCTTGACTTTGTGGTATTGGTTAGTCCTTCGCTGCGTCGACCGGTGTGCTCGCACCCGAATCTCCACGATCAGCCTGGCCTGGTCGGGCCCCGTCCGAGCAACTCGGCTACCAGTCCGGCCCATCCGGTTTGGTGGGAAGCGCCCAGGCCGGTGCCGTCGTCACCGTGGAAGTACTCGTGGAACCAGAGGAGATCCTTCCAGTGGGGATCATGCTCGAAGGGGGAATCCTGGTCGTGAAAGGGCCGGCGTCCACCGGCGCCGGGAAGGAAGATGGAGGTGAGAGGGCGACTCAGTTCGTGGCGACTTCCTGGAGGGTCATCTCTACCCGGGACCCGGTCGGGCATTCGACTTTCAACCCGTCACCGCAGTAGTCGCCGAACCTTTCCAGTGCTTCGATGATGAGAAAGTTGAGCGGGAACCACACCGGGCCACGCCAGTTTGAGGTACCCCCGAACAAGCCGGTAGGGGACTCGGCCGGATCGTAGCTCACCCGGAACTCCTGTCCGTCCACCTGCACCTCGTACGGATGGTCGCGGTGGTGAAGCGAGAGAGAGCGGATCCCGTATGGCGAGAGGAACTCCTTTTCGTTGAGCAGGTAGCGGAGGACGGCCCGCAGCCGTTGCGTGGTGAGGATGGCGGCGAGATGGCGGCGCCCGGAACCGGGCTGGTCGATGTGGGCGATGTTGTCGCTGAGATGAGGACGATGGTCGAGGAACCAGTGCTGGCAACCCGGCGACCACTATTGTGACCCTGGCCGACTGGTGCCGCCAGGTTGCTGTCGGCCGGGCGGTTCGAGTCTAGGGGCTCCGCCGCCCGGCCCCGGCGGGGCACCTGGGAGCAGCGCTGCAGGCACAGACGGAGGGAGTCCTCATGGGATTAGATCGCGGCTCCCTGAACCTCGTGTTCGGGTTCCGTCCGCTGCCCAACCAGCCGGAGCGCCAGGTCGCCACCCACTGCGAAGGCTGGGTCCTCCCTGCAGTGAAGGCTTCGGAGGTGGCAGCGTTGCACCCCAGCCGGCTGGGAGCGTGGGAGATTGGCACGGGCCCTACGGCTTTGTCGGAGGCCCTTCGATCGCGTCATGGACGGCCATGACTGACCTGGGCTTCGGTCGTATCGCCATCGTCAACCGCAGCGAACCGGCGATGCGGCTGATCAACACCGTGCAGGACTTCAATCTCGAGCACGGCACGGATGTGCGTACCATCGCGCTGTTCACCCACACGGACCGAAACGCAATGTTTGTCCGCGAAGCGGACGAGTCGTATTGCATTGGCCCGGCCGTATACACGGATGAGAGGGGGACGCGTCGCGTTGGATACCTCGACCATCAAAGACTCGAGGATGCCCTCATCGCTACCGGGGCGGATGCGGCCTGGCCCGGGTGGGGATTCGTAGCCGAGCAAGCTGAATTCGCCGACCTCTGCGACTCGCTCGGCGTGGTGTTCATCGGACCCGACGGGGCAACCTTGCGGAGCTTCGGGGACAAGATCACATCGAAGCAGATCGCTGAGCAACTCGGGCTGCCGGTCGTGCCATGGAGTGGGGGCCCCGTTGAAACGGTTGGCGACGCCCTGGCCGTTGCAACGCGAATCAGCTACCCGCTCATTATCAAAGCCACGGCCGGAGGAGGGGGGAGAGGCATACGTCGCGTTGCCGATCCCGAGGAGCTGGCTGCTTTGTTCCCGTCGGCTCGGTCGGAGGCGGCCTCGGCTTTCGGAAACGACACAGTCTTCCTTGAGAGGGTGGTACCCGGTGCTCGCCACATCGAGGTTCAGATCATTGGCGACAACCATGGCACCGTCTGGCCGGTTGGCGTTCGCGATTGCACCGTGCAGCGACGCAACCAGAAGATCATTGAAGAAGCGCCTTCCCCCGCCTTGTCCGCCGAGCAGCACAGGAAAATGCTCGAGGCCGCTGCCGAACTTGGGCGGGCAGCCGGCTATCGCAACGCCGGCACCGTCGAGTTCCTCTTTGAACTCGGGTCCGGGGATTTCTGGTTCACAGAGGTCAACGCACGGCTTCAAGTGGAGCATCCGATCACCGAGCTGACCACAGGGCTGGACCTCGTGAAACTTCAGCTGCTTATGGCGAGTGGTAGTGCACTCGAGGGTCCGGGTCCGCAGACGGTCGGGCATGCTGTTGAGATCCGGCTAAATGCCGAGGACCCGGCTGCGGGGTTCGCTCCTGCGCCGGGCAGGCTCGATCTGCTCCGGTTCCCGGTCGGGCCGGGGATTCGGGTTGATACCGGTGTCGAGATGGGCGACAGCATCGCACCCGAGTACGACTCGATGATCGCCAAGATCATTGCGTACGGGACCACCCGCGCCGAGGCCGTCTCCCGCCTGCGGCGCGCTCTGCGCCAGACCGCTGTGGTCGTACGGGACGGCATGACCAATAAGTCGTTCGTCGAGTTCCTTCTCGCCTCGCCCGAGTTCGCGGCGGGGACGCTCGACGTCGGCTGGGTTGACGGCCTCTCCGGTCTTTCTGTTGGAGCGGGGTCGGCGCTGGCCGATATCGCGATCGTTGCCGCGGCCATAGCCGGTTACGAAGAGGAAGTCGCCATCGATCGGCGAAGCTTCAGGGTCTCTGCGAACCGCGGCCGCCCGCAGGTGGATCCGGGCATCGGACGGACCGTAGGGCTGCGCTATCGAGGGACCCCTTATGACGTCCACACGGCGAAGTTGTCTCCCGAGCGCTATCGGCTCACCGTCGATGGGGTCACGACCGACGCGACGATTGAGAACACTGGGTTGTCCCGGCAGCGGATTCACGCCGGTGGTAGAAGCTACCGCCTCCTGTCGGCGGTCCAAGGTGCCTCGTATTTCATCGAAGTCGATGGCGCGCCGCACCGAATCACTCACGATGAGGGTGGGGTGATCCGGGCTCCCTCACCGGCCGTTGTTGTGTCCATCACGGTGGAGCCCGGCGATACCGTAGAGAAAGGCGGCCGTCTCGCCGTGATCGAAGCCATGAAGATGGAAACACAGATCACCGCGCAATTCGCTGGACGGGTGCGCGAAGTGCTGGTACGCGAGAACACCCAGGTCGCCACCGGGGCCCCATTGATGATCCTGGAACCGACCATCGGAGAAGCGACTGGTGCGAGCGGCGGCAGAGTGGACTTCACCGGCCTTGAATCTGCAACCGCCGGCGACCACGTGTTGTGTCAGCATCGCCTCGCCGAGATTCGCCAGATGATGCTTGGTTACGATGTCGATCCGGGAGCGGTGACACGACTGACCCGATCGGTCGGTCGGCGTTGTGCCGACGGGATCGACGAAGAAGAAATCCGTCGTGTCGAGGACGAAATCCTCGAGTTGTTCGTAAACATCATCAGTCTTTTTTGGCGGGACCCCATCGACGAGGAATACGCCGAAATCACTCGGCGTAGCAGCGAGGCGCATCTTTTCAGCTACCTGAAAGACACGTCGAGCACCGGTGCCCTGCCTGGGCGATTCATGGGCCGACTAAGGCGGGCACTCGCCCACTACGGGGTCAGCGACGAGGACCCCTCCGACCTCCTCGAAGGACCGCTGTATCGGATTGCCAAGTCCCATCAGCGGATGGGGTCGCAGGCCCAATCGATCCTCACCATCCTCGATAATAGAGTGGCATCGCCGGGACATTTCGAGGACCTGGCTTTTCGCACGGTGCTCGAGCGGATAATCCCGCAGACAAGAATCCGTTTTCCCGCCATCCACGATCTCGCTCGAGAGGTCTTTTACGCTACTTTCGACGCGCCTTTCCTGGCGAGAGTGAAGCGGGAGGCTTACCAGGAAGCCGAGCGCCGGGTCGGCCTGCTGATCACTGCTCCCGGGGACGCCGGTCGCCTCGACCACGTGCTCGGCCTCGTCGAGTGCCCCCAATCGTTGACCAGTTTCCTGTCGCGACGCTTCCAGCCCGGCGCCAGGGAAGCCAACAGTGCGTTGCTCGAGGTGATGGTCCGGCGGTTCTACCGTATCCGCCCGCTGGATACGGTGGCGACGAGCGTAGTTGGTCGCCACAGTGCGGTTACCGCTGAGTACGACTACGAAGGGAGACGCGTCCGAGTTGTGGCAGTGCACGCCCGTTACGACCGAATCGGGAGTGGCCTGGAAGCTGTCGGCTCGATCGCCGCCGCAAACGCCGACCTGGACCACGACGTGGTTGCCGAGCTTTTCGTTTGGCGCGAAGGCGAACAAGCATCTGCCGACGCTACGCGCGATGAAATCCTTGAGCTGGTCAACACTTTCCTCGGGGGTGCGCAGCTGCGGCGCATTGTGGTTTCTGTGTCCAGCCCGGCAAGAGGGATGGGTATCGACGGTGTCCTCCATTTCACTTTCCGCCCGGATGGTCATGGCTACCGAGAGGAGACCCTCTACCGCGACCTCCACCCCATGGTGGGGAAGCGTCTGCAACTGTGGCGGCTGGACGCTTTCAACATCGAACGTCTGCCGACCCTCGAGGACATCTACCTCTTCCACGCCACCGCCCGGAGCAATCCTCGTGATGAACGCTTCTTTGCGTTGGCTGAGGTTCGCGACGTCACACCGATCCTGGACGAGCAGGGGCACGTGGTGCGCTTGCCCGACTTCGAGCGCATGTTTCACGAAGTACTTGGATCGATCCGCCGCTTTCAGGCACGCCGCCCCGATCGTCGGCGACTGTCGGGGAATCGTGTCATGTTGCACGCCTGGCCCGTCCTGGAACTGACCCGTGCGGAGATCCGAGGACTCGTGGATCGTCTTGCCCCCGACGCGGAGGATATCGGCCTGGAGAAGGTAGAAGTCATGGTGCGGGTGAGCACGCCGGGCTCACGCAAGGTCCTGCCGGTTACGCTCGCGTTTGAGAACCGGAGTGGTCGATCCTTGCGGGTGCGGATCCGCCGAACTCGCAGCGAGCCGATCGAACCTCTCACGGAATTCGAGCAGCAGGTTGCGCAGCAGCGGCAGCGCGGCCTCGCCCACCCGTTGGACATCGTCGGCTTGTTGACCGGAGGTGGCGATGAGCGGACTCCGCTGCCCGTTGGGGAGTTCCAGGAATACGACCTCGTCGACGGCTCACTGCAATCCACCGACCGACCGACCGGCCGTAATACCGCCAATGTCGTCGTCGGCACTATCACCAACTTCACTGAGACCTATCGAGAAGGTATGCGGCGCGTCGTCATTATTGGAGACCCGAGCCGCGGGATGGGAAGCCTGGCGGGGCCCGAGTGCACGAGGATCATCGCAGCCCTCGATCTGGCCGAGGAAACGGGAATGCCTGTGGAGTGGTTCGCCGTCTCGGCCGGCGCGCTGATCTCCATGGAGAGCGGAACCGAGAACATGGACTGGATCGGCCGGGTGTTACGCCGGCTCGTAGAGTTCACCCAGGCGGGCGGCGAGGTGAATGTCATCGTCACCGGGGTAAACGCAGGCGCCCAGCCGTATTGGAATGCCGAAGCCACGATGTTGATGCATACGAAAGGCATTCTCATCATGACGCCGGAGAGCGCCATGGTGCTGACTGGCAAGCAGGCGCTCGATTTCTCGGGTGGCGTTTCGGCGGAAGACAATCAGGGCATCGGGGGTTACGAGCGCATTATGGGTCCCAACGGTCAGGGACAGTATTTCGCGCGCCATCTGGCCGATGCGGGTCGGATTCTGATTCACCATTACGAACACACATACGTTGTTCCCGGCGAGCGTTTTCCGCGTCGCGCGGCCACCTCCGATCCGATCGAACGGAATATTGAAGCGTCGCCTCACGGCGGCGAGTTCGAGGTCGTCGGCGACGTGTTCTCCGAAATCAAGAATCCCGGTCGCAAGAAACCGTTCGAGGTTCGCCAGGTGATGGCGGCGGTCGTCGACCATGACCATGCCACGCTGGAGCGGTGGTACGGGATGCAGCACGCCGAGGTTGCGGTTGTCTGGGACGCACACATCGGTGGTTTTCCGGTGAGTTTGATCGGGTTCGAGTCCCGGCCGATGGCCCGAGCGGGTTTCGTGCCCGCCGACGGTCCGGACCAGTGGATGTCGGGGACTTTGTATCCGGTTGCTTCGAAGAAGGTGGCCCGCGCCATCAACGCTGCCAGTGGCAACCGGCCCTTGGTCGTGCTGGCCAACCTGTCGGGCTTTGACGGTTCGCCGGAATCGATGCGGAACTTGCAGTTGGAGTACGGCGCCGAGATTGGACGAGCCGTGGTCAACTTCGAGGGGCCGATTGTGTTCTGCGTAATCTCCCGCTACCACGGTGGAGCGTTCGTCGTCTTCTCCAACACACTTAACGACAACATGGAGATTGCCGCGCTCCAAGGGGCGCAGGCTTCGGTTATCGGAGGCGCTCCCGCCGCAGCGGTGGTCTTCGCCCGGGAAGTTCGCCGGCGAACCGACGAGGATCCCCGGGTCGTGGGCCTCGTGCGTTCGGTCGGTGAAGCCGCTGGACCGGAGAAGGGCCTGCTGCGGGCCCAGCTCAACGCGACCCACGACGAGGTGTACTCCGAGAAGCTTGGCGAGGTTGCCGATGAGTTCGACGCCGTCCACCACGTAGAGCGGGCGCGGCAGGTCGGCTCGGTCCACACCATCATCGAACCGGCCCGTCTCCGGGCCTACCTCGTGGAGGCTATCAATCGGGGCATGCAGCGGGAGCTGGAGCGTTGGGGTCACGGCCGATAACCGCCGCCTTCACTTACCCACCAGTCACCGGTTGCTCAGTGGATGGCACGCAGGCCCATGGCCGCCAGCAGTAGCAGGGTGAAGCCGATGGCGAAGATCCTGGCTTCGCGCTGTCGCCGCAGGACGACGATGGCTACCCCTCCCAGCGCCAGCACCACGACGACTTGCACAATCGCGGCCTGATCCGACGCTGGCAACAGCAGGTCGATCATGGGGCCCGCAACTCGGCCTCGGCGGTCATGGCGAGCCGTCGGTCGTGGGACCAGGCCGCCAATCGGGCGCGGTTCTGATCTTCCATCCCACCGACCAGCGTGAACGGTCTATCTGCGAAGAGCGGCGACCGGCCCCGGAAGGCGAAGCGCTGCAAGGTTCGCCCTCCGTCGCGGCAGGCCAGGTCGGCCAGCAACAGTGCGCTCAGTGGGCCGTGCACGATTAGATGAGGGTATCCCTCCACTTCAGTGACGTAGGGGTAGTCATAGTGGATGCGGTGGGCGTTGAAGGTGAGCGCCGAGAACCGGAACAACATCACCTCGTCGGGAGTGATTGTCCGGGTCCATGCCCCGGGCGGGATCGGGTCGGTGCCCGGCTTTGGTGCCTCGGCACTCTTGGCCGCTTCCCGATAGACGAGATCTTGCTCTTCGCGCAGGGCCAGGCCCGCTTCGGTGGTCACTTCGTAGCGAACGGTTACGAACACCAGCGCTCCGCTCCGTCCCTGCTTTTCCTCGACGGAGACCACGGTCCCCCGGCGTCGGGCTCGTTGTCCGATGCGGAGGGGAGCAACGAACTCGGTTCGTCCGCCCGCAAACATGCGCCGGGGGAGGGAGACGGGCGGGAGGAATCCCCCCAGTTGGGCGTGCCCCTCGGGTCCGAGTCCGGAGCGGGGCACGGTGGGAAGGAAGTAGAGCCAGTGCCACAGGGGCGGTAATTCGTCGCCAACCCGAAGAGGTGGATCGGCGAAGTCGAGCGTGGCCTGGAGCGCAACCGCCGGCCACTCGGTGATGAGATCCTCGATCTCTTCCCGGGTGCCGATCCAGTCGGTCAACTGGTCACTCGCCACAACCTTCCTTTCGAACAGGTCGCCGATTTCGGAGTTGTTCAGCCCACACGTCGGTGAGTATCTCTTCGGTATGTTGGCCGAGCAATTGAGCCGGCTGCGGGGGTTGCCGGTCGGCTTCCAGATCGAGCGCCGATCCGGGTGTCAGGAGCGGTCCGATGCCCGGTCAGGGTCATGCCACCCAACGGCGCGGCTACAAACGCCGAGCCTTCGACCACCCGCATGCCCGCCAGTATCTCAGTCAACGTGTCTTCCTTCGGTCTCGTCGAGTGTACCGGTGGGCCGGAGTGCTAGAAAGGTAAGGACCCGAAGGTGAAGGGATCCAATGACCGCCCGCAGCTACCTGTTCGTACCCGGCGACCGGGCGGACATGCTGGCCAAAGCCGGGGAGCGCGGGGCCGACGCGGTGATCGCCGACCTCGAGGACGCGGTGGCCCCCGCCGGCAAGACTGCAGCCAGGAACACAGTGGCCACCTGGCTCGATGGGCTGGTCCAACCGGACTTCGAAGCGTGGGTACGGGTCAATCCCACTGCCGACTTGCTCGAGGATGACATCGCCGTGACTTTCAGGCCCCGGTTGATAGGAGTCATGGTCCCCAAGGTCAGATCGGTCGACGAGCTATTAGTTGTAAGCGATCTGCTGGGCAGGCAGGAGTCGGCGGCTGAGCGGCCGCTCGGTGAGGTGAAGCTCCTGCCGATCGTGGAAACGGCCCTCGGCTTGCTGGCCGTCGATGATCTGGCCCGGTCACCGCGCGTGCACCAGCTTATGATTGGCGAGTTCGATCTCGGCGCCGATCTGGGGATCGATCCGACCTATGACGCCGCATTTGTCCCTCTCCGCATGCAGGTGGTGGTCGCTTCCGCCGCGGCTGGCATTGACCCTCCGCTCGGACCCGTTTCGCCCGACTATCAAAACCTCGAGTTACTGCGCGACGAAACCCGCCGCTTGGTCCGCCTCGGTTTTGGCAGCCGACCGGCCATTCACCCGGCCCAGGTGACCGTGTTCAACGAGGTGCTGACCCCCACCCAGGAAGAAATCGAGCGCGCCCAGCGGCTCGTCGATATCTACGAGCAGGCCCTCGCCGAAGGGAAGGGAGCCGTGAACGATGACGACGGGCATATGGTCGATGAAGCCGTCGTGAAGGTCGCCCGTCGAGTGGTGGAAACGGCCCGCCGGGCGGCAGGGCGGCGATGATTGGCCCCGATCGAGCCTTGCCTGCTGTTGTGAGAGGCGGCCGCCGCCGCAGAGGCGGATCCGCTTCTTACCCGTCGTCGAGATCCTGGTTACCGGTCTTCCGGAGGGCGGGACCGAGGCTCACACCAGCGGTGGCTCCCGGCCATTGCTTCGGGCCGGCAAATGGAGGCGGCAGCGGTCACCGAACCGGACCACGGCTCCGACGTCGCCGGGATTGCGATGACGCCCGCTCCCGCACCGCGGTCTTGCCACCCGACGGTTGGGTCGTGGTGGCGGTGATAAGTGACAAGTTCTGGCCGTTGCTGTGTGAATCGATCGGGCTCGAAGACCTCGCGGCCCGGGTTGACCTCCGCACCAACCGCTTCGCACCGGCGCCCGCCGTGGAATCGATGATATGCGTTGGCTGCTGCCCTCGGTCGCCTGACCACCGAAGAGGTCCTCAGCCCGCTGGGCGCGGCGGGGGTTCCCCACGCGCCGCTCAACACACTTTGCACGCGGTGGCGTCACCATGCATACAATCGATCGGGATGGTGGCCGATGTGGACTCGGCTGAAGGCCCTCACCGGGTCGTGCAGGGGCCGCTGCGCAGCAGTAGACCCCTGACTCCGGCCGCCGGGCTGGGGGGCACACCCAGGAGGTGATGACCGAGGTGCTTCGGTGCCGATTGGCCCGATCTTGTGGCGGGCGCGAAGCCGGGGAGAGTCGCTCTGGGCATCCCTTGCCGGCCATCCGGTTCGTCGCTGCCACTCGCGGTAGGTTGTCGGTTGAGGTCAAGGAGGCGTGATGGAGCTTGGCAGAGTGGGTTTGTGGAGCGGCCAGCTGGGCATGATGCCGGCCGTCGAAGTGCGGGAGGCCGTCCCCAAGATCGAATCTCTTGGATTCCGCGTGCTTTGGTTCCCCGAGTCGGTGACTAAGGAAGCCTTCTCGCAGGCGGCGATCCTGCTGACGGCGGGCCGGGAGTTGGGAGTGGCCACGGGAATCGCCAATCTGTGGGCGCGGGACGCCACCGCCATGGCAAATGGGGCCCGGACGCTGGCCGATGCCTTCCCCAACCGCTTCCTGCTCGGGATTGGAGTCAGTCACGCTCCTTCGGTCGGCCGCCGTGGGCACGACTACCGGTTTCCGCTGGCGACGATGCGCGCCTATCTGGACGCCATGGACGGCGCTCCCTACGGAGGGCCACAGCCCGAGCGTGAGGCGCCGGTACTGCTGGCCGCCCTGGGACCGAAGATGTTGCGGCTGGCCGCACAGCGGACCGCCGGCGCCCATCCGTACTTCGTCCCGGTGGATCATACGAGGTTCGCGCGGACGGAGTTGGGTGCCGACCCGATACTGGCGCCCGAGCAGGCAGTGGTGTTGGCCGACGATGCTGGAGAGGCCCGGGCCGTCGCCCGCGTGCACGCCCGTAGATATCTGGCTCTCGACAATTACCGCAACAACCTACTGCGGCTGGGGTGGAACCCCGCCGACGTCGCCGGGGACGGTTCCGACGAGCTGATCGACGCGGTGGTGGCCTGGGGATCTCCCGAGGTCATTCAGGAGCGAGTCGCCGCCCACTTCGAGGCCGGGGCCGATCATGTGTGTGTACAGATCCTCAATGGGCTTCCCGACCGGTTCGCGCTCGACGAGCTGCGGCGTCTCGCCCCCGCCCTGCTGGAACTCTGAAGCCAAGCGCGGGACGGCAGGGCCAGAAGTTCTCACGGCTTGGTCAGCCGATAAACCGTAGATACCGCTCGGTCGAGCGCTGTACGGCAGCTCGGGCATCGGCGGCGACGACCCGGTCCCACCATCCTCCGTAGATCCGATCGAAGGGGTACGGTTCAACCCGCTCGACTACCTGGCGCACGCCAGCCCGGTCGAGCGGAACCAGGTTGGGGTAACTCCACATGAAGCTGACGTAGTCCCGATCCTGGACCACGGTGATCGTGTCGCCGGTGAGCAGCGCTCCCCGGCCCTCCGCTCCAGCAGCCCAGTGCAGCACGGCACTTCCGTCGAAATGGCCGCCGCAACGAATCAGAGTGATTCCCGGGACCAACTCCACGATGTTCTGGTATGTGCGGATCTTCGGGTCTGGTCGGGTGACCCAGGCGGCATCTGCTTCCGGCAGGAAGATCGGTGCGTCGAAGGCCTCTGCCCACTCGACGATGGTTCCGTAGAAGTGGGGATGTGACGCTGAAATAGCCCCCAACCCACCGAGTTGGTGGACTTGGTCGATGGCGTCCTGGTCGACGTAACCGGGGACGTCCCAGAGAACATTGCCGGCCGCCGATCGGACTAGCAGTCCCCGCTGTCCTATTCCCATGGCCGGCTCCGTGCCGATGCCGAACAGATCGGTTTCCAGGCTGCGTACTTCGGTCGTATAGCCCTCCCTTCGCAGCTCTTCGAGGCTGGTCCAGCGCTGCCCGCCCCACCCCACATACTGGCGCGGGTCAGTACAGATGATGCAACTGGCGGGTGACTCTAGGCTTGGGGCGTATTGCACACCGCAAGTACGGCAGATGTAGGCAACCGGCCTTGAGGAGGGCGTTGATACCACATCAAGAGGCTACCTGCCGAGCTGGGGTGAACCCCGTACACTCACACCGCAACCATCAAGGAGACAATCGATGGCCATTTCATCGGCCACAATGCTTCTCGGCACCCAAGCGCCTGATTTTGCTCTGCGGGAGCCGCGCACGGGCAGGACCATTCGGCTGGCGGACTTTACCGACCGGGACGCCTTGCTGGTGATGTTTATCTGCCATCACTGCCCCTACGTGCAGCACCTTCGTCACGGCCTCGCCGACTTCGGGCGCGACTACGAGGGCAGCCGGCTCGGCATCGTCGCTATTTCCTCGAACGACGTTGCTTCGTACCCAACCGACGGCCCGGAGCAGATGGCTGTGGATGCCGAGGAACTCGACTACCGATTCCCCTACCTCTACGACGAGAGCCAGGAGGTGGCCAGGGCCTACGGGGCAGTGTGCACACCTGACTTCTTCCTCTTCGATGCCGAGCGGGCACTGGTGTACCAGGGGAGGTTTGATGAGACCCGGCCCAACCTGCCGGGCAGGGTCACCGGCTCGGACCTGCGAGCGGCGGTCGATGCCGTACTGACAGGTGAACGGGTGCGAGGCGATCAGCATCCGTCGATGGGCTGCTCGATCAAGTGGAAGCCGGGGAACGCTCCCGGGTATCCCTCCTGATTCCGGCCGCGACGGCGACCTCACCGAATCGTCGACGGATGTAACGAGGGAGCCAGACGGAGGCAAGTTCGCCGGCTCAGTGCTCGCCCGATGAGAGCGATGGGCAGCGACCTCACCGCGCTTGCCGTCGATCGATGAATCGTGCGGATGCCGACGCACGCAATCGCCTGGGCGCCCAGCCGATCACGTGTCGTTTCCGCTCAACAAAGTGGCTTGACTCATCGTGCCCGGTAGTCGACGTCACCTAGGCTGACAGGTTCTTTGCGTGGTCCTCAAGACACGGAGAGTGGTCGAGAACATAATGGGCAGGGCGGGATGGCGTACATGCGCTGGGCCTGTCCAGATCGGCGTCGGTATCCGCGAATTGGGCCGTGCGCTCCGGAGGGCTTCGGTTCCACCTGAGCTATGGCTGATAGAACCTTTTCCGGGCCCATAACGCCACATAGACGAGTCCGACCAGGACGGGTACCTCGATGAGCGGCCCAACCACTCCGGCCAGCGCCTCTCCGGAGGTGACGCCGAACACACCGATGGCGACGGCGATGGCCAGCTCGAAGTTGTTGCTGGCGGCGGTGAAGGCAACGCTGGTGTTCTTCTCATAAGACAGCTTCAACCTGAGCCCCAACGCGAACGAAACCACCCACATCAGCCCGAAGTAGGCGAGCAGGGGGAGGGCAATGCGGGCCACGTCGAGAGGTCGGGCGGTGATGGTCTCCCCTTGGAGGGCGAAGAGGATCACTACTGTGAACAGCAGCCCGTACAACGCCCAGGGCGCGAGTTTGGGGAGGAACCGGGTTTCGTACCACTCGAGCCCCCGGGTTCTTTCGCCCCAGCGACGGGTGATGTAGCCGCCGGCCAGCGGGATGCCGAGGAAGACCAGCACGATTTTGGCGATGTCCCACATGGACACATCCAGGGCCGCAATGTCCAGACCGAGCCAGCCCGGCAGGAGTTCCAGGTAGAAGTAGCCGAGCAGGGAGTAGGCGACGATCTGAAAAACCGAGTTGAGGGCGACCAGGACGGCGGCAGCCTCCCTATCGCCGCAGGCGAGATCGTTCCAGATCAGCACCATGGCGATGCAGCGCGCCAGGCCGATGATGATCAGCCCGGTCCGGTACTCGGGCAGGTCGGCCAGGAGCAGCCAGGCCAAGATGAACATGAGTGCCGGGCCGATCAGCCAGTTGAGGACCAAGGAGGTGATCATCAACTTGCGGTCGGTGGCGATCGCCCCGATCTGTGAGTAGCGGACTTTGGCCAGTACGGGATACATCATGGCCAGCAACCCGAGAGCGATCGGGAGGGAAACGGTCCCGACTTTGACGGTGTCCAGCCAGTCGTTCAGGTCGGGAATCAACCGGCCGAGAGCGAGCCCCACGGCCATGGCGGTAAGAATCCACACAGGCAGAAACCGATCGACGACCGACAACCTGGCCAGGGTCGGCTCCGCGGAAGTCGGCGGATGCTCGGTCACGGCGTGACTCTGCCGGATTCCATATACCCAGCCTATCCCGGGCGGTCGAGAGTCATGGGGGCGGGCCACCATCGACTTGCCGGGCCACGTCGAGGAGTGTACCGGGTAATGCTCGGTCATGCTCTCGATCCGTTAGCGTGACGGGTCACTCTCAGAGGGCGACACGTGGCGGAGAAACCCCGGTGGCGGCGCATCTTTCCCCCGGTTGAGCGACTAGCGGAGCCGGGTTCGACCTCTGCGACCGTGGCAGGTGTGTTCCTGGCCTATGCCTCGCCGGTGATCCTGACCATTGCGTTCGTACCGCTATTAGACGGCGACGCCTGGGTAGGCCTGGGTATTGGCGTACTGGCCGTCGCTTGCTGGGTGATCGGACATCGACTGGTTGGTCGGTGACGTTGCGCGAATCCTGGTGCCGGCCTTGCTCGGGCTCATCCCGGCCAGCTTGTCCGCGATGCCGAGCGGCACCGGGGGTTTCCGATCGGATCGGGAGGCGGTCAGCACTCTCAGCCGAACTGCACCGACCTCTTGGAGAGTCCCATGAAGAAGCCGTCGATGACGGTATCACCGGCTTCGCCCGACTCCAGGCTCGCTCCTAGCGATACGAAGAGGGGAGCGAAGTGCTCGGTACGGGGATGGGCAAGGGACGCCGCCGGTGCCTTCCGCTGGAAGTCCACCAGACTATCCACATCTCCGGCTCCCAGGGATCGGTTCAACCAATCGTCGAACTCGGTCGACCAGGAAGGTGGGGGAGCGTGGAGCCCGCCCCGAGGGTCGATCGCCCGGAGATTGTGCGTGCTGAAGCCGCTCCCGATGATCAATACGCCTTGATCTCGAAGCGGAGCCAGGCGGTTTCCGATCTCCAGCAGCACCTTGGGGTCGAGGGTCGGCATGGAGATCTGCAGAACCGGGATATTGGCTTCGGGGTACATCTCAACCAGCGGAACGTATGCCCCGTGATCTAGCCCCCGCAGTGGCTCCTGATGGACGGGGTGCTCATTCGTGGAGAGCAACTTGCGGACCGCGGTCGCGACTTCTGGCGCTCCCGGGGCCGGGTACCGCACCTGGTAGTACCGCTCCTCAAACCCCCAGAAATCATACGTGAGGGGAACGGTGGCAGTGGCCCCCACGGTGAGCGGGGCGGCTTCCCAATGGGCCGAAACGATCAGGATCGCTTGGGGCTTCTCG
>Ga0224512_10001837_pt1 | contig 19898 bp, 20 predicted proteins | sample SF_May12_sed_USG_4_FD_169103 | JGI IMG/M metagenome (GOLD analysis project Ga0224512, IMG submission 169103) | Sediment microbial communities from San Francisco Bay, California, United States - SF_May12_sed_USGS_13 | ecosystem: Environmental > Aquatic > Marine > Sediment | place: USA... | reverse complement strand
ATGAGAAATATCGAAGGTTCCCATTTGCGCGCCGCGGCGCCCCCCCGCGGACGACACGGTGAAACACATCGCGTCGAAGATGTCCATAAAAGAAAGGGCGCCGGAGGTGTACGCTCCGGCGCCACTCACAAATGCCCCTTTGGGGCGGAGGGTAGAGAACTCATAACCGATGCCGCAGCCGGCTTTCAGCGTCAATCCCGCCTCGTGCACGGCCGTCAGGATTCCGTTCATGGAGTCAGGGATGATTCCGGATACAGTGCAATTGATCGTGCTGGTCGCCGGCTTGTGTGCTTCCGCGCCCGCATTCGACATAACCCGACCTGCAGGAATTGCGCCATTTTCCAGCGCCCAAACAAAACGGTCGCGCCAGGCGTCGCGTTGTTCCGGGTTCGGCTCAACGTCGGCCAGTGCCCGGGCGACACGTAAATAGGTGTGATGAATATCCTCATCGATCGGCTCGCCCGATTTCGACTTCAGGCGGTATTTCTTGTCCCATATATCCCGCGACGCCGGTTGCATCATAATGTCCGTCGCGCCGGCTTGTGGTTTTTGTAAGCGGGCTGCCGTCATGCGGCCAATCCTCCTCTCAAACCTAGATCTGTGTTGCCAATATTACGATCAGACGAATGCACCACCCAGTGCCTCCTCGACTTCTCACCTAACGCTATAAGTTCGCTCGTTAACCATGTGTAAAGTAACCAATAATGGTTAAAAACACAACATGTAGCGGAACAATAGAAGTTACCCCCAATATATTGCGTCGTCAACCGTCCCCTGACCGACGGCAACGCCAGAGGTGGGGGTCATACATATATATAAAGGAGCCACGCCCCGAGCAGTAAGCGGTACGCCACGAACGGCAACAACCCGACACGTTCGATAACCTTCAAGAACCAGTGGATACATGAATACGCGACGAGACCGGATACCAAGGCAGCCATGATGACCGTTGGCCAATCGACGATTCGATCCGTTGTACCCCAACCCCAGATCTGCCACACACCAGCCGCAGCGATCGCTGGAATTGCCATAAGAAACGATAACCGGGCGGCAACCTGCGGGCGCAATCCCAACATCAACCCGGCCGCCATCGTTATGCCGGAACGCGATGTGCCTGGAATCAACGCCAGCACCTGAGCCAGACCTACGATAATGCCGTCCCGCCAACCGACTTGGTCGAGTCCGCGTTCACGCCGGCCGGCCTGATTGGCCCACCCCAGTACCAACGCAAACACGATTGTTGCGATCGCGATCACTAGCGGCGCGCGCAGCGTCGTCGCAATGATATCGTGGGCCAACCAACCGACCAGTGCGATTGGGATGACCGACGCGATTATGATCCAAGCCAGGCGGCTGTCGTCATTGTGGTGGGGGCCGTTCACACTTCGCCGCCATGCCTGCCACAAGCGCCCTATGTCATCTCGGAAATAAACCAGAACCGCTGCCAAGGTGCCAACATGCACTGCAATATCGAAACCCAGCCCTTGGTCACGCCAATCCATCAATTGCGGCAACAAAATCAAATGTGCCGAACTCGATATCGGTAAAAATTCCGTAGCGCCCTGGAGCAATGCCAGTATAAAGGCCGACGACGTCTCTACGATCATAGCCGCTGGCGATGATCCTGCATTGAAAACCCCGTCAACGGCCGGCGCACGCCACGACCGACGGCCAACACCTTAAACAACTCGCCCATTTCGTGCGGTAACGTCAGTTTCTTAATTTGTTGCGTGATCTGCAAATCCACTCGCGGGTCGCCACGATACATCGACTCCGCTACACGTAATATGTCCAGCGCCAACAAGAACGACGCTTGTTGGGTATAGCCCAGGATGTCCAGCCGACGGGTCTCGGCCGTGTGTGCGAGCGACGAAAAGTTGACGTGAGCCGTGATGTCCTGCAGTCCGGGCCGTTGCAATGGATCGCTGTGGGCGCGATGCCGATAATGACACATTACCGTGCCGCCGTGCCGGTCATAATGATAGAACTCGTGCTCGGGAAAGCCATAGTCAATGATCAATGCGACACCGCAATTAATACGACCCGCAAGGTCCGCGAACCAGGCGTCGACGCGCGGCGCGACTTCCGACTCATAGCCATTCGGTAAACCTAGCCCCAGTAAATGTTGCACCGAGGACGGTGCTATCCAATTCGCATCGGGTTGCTCTCGCCACCTAAAATTGCCGTCGGTGTACGTCACTCCGATCGGCACAATTTGCCCCTGTTCGACACGAAAGCGCGTTACCGGAAGCGCATCGGCAACCTCATTGGCTACGACGACGCCATCAATACAAACCGGAAGTTCATCGGGCCAACGCACAATTGAAAATTCGGCTGGCACGCGTTGCTCCAACACCTCGCGTTGGCGCTGCCGCAACGCCGGACTGATTTCATAGATGTCGTAGGACAGCGGTAACATGTCGTCGGCAGCGAGTCTCGCCAGAACAGTTGCCGCCAACGCGCCGCTACCGGCACCTACCTCGACGATCCGGCCATTCGGTGTATCCGCCAATACCTCGGCACACTGCCGGGCGATACAGGCCGCAAACAAGTCACCAAGTTCTGGGGCGGTCACGAAATCCCCGGCAGCACCAATTTGTTCGGCGCTACACACATAGTAACCATCCGCGGAGTCGTACAGCGCGATCTCCATAAACAGTGCGAAATCGATACATCCACCCTGCGCGTCGATGTGGTCCCGTAACCGCTGCATCAATCGTTCGCTACGGGCACGATCTGCCGCTGGCGGTACGTGCGCGGCGGCGGCCGGCGACGTTATGCGGGGCATTGGCGTCGCGGCGGATAACCGGGTATCGTGACCGGCATAGCTAGTGGTTGGATCGTCATGGGCTGACTTCGCGTTGCGGACGCTATGTGGAGTATTTTCGATGCGCCCTGCAAAACTTCGATCATGGGTTTGCGTCGCGCGAATGAAAGTGGGTTGATGAACATGACCAATACTCGCACAGCGGCGCAACTCACATTAGCGAAGCGTGTGCATGCGCCTGGGCGAATCAAGCCGGGATTCAACATGATCTGCTTCGGTTTCATTGGGATGGATGTCGGTAAAGAGCGAGAGTTGGTCCACGGCTCGCATTGTAACGCCTTAAGCTGCTACGGACGGAGTACAATAAATTGCCGTTAGCGAAATCTCGGACTGCGCATCACGGTCTATGTCGCTCTTTTCAGGTAAAGCAAATGCCACGACCTACAAACGAAATCGATGGCCCCGGAATCGAGTAACGAACCGGTCGCTATTGTCACCGGAGGCGCCCGGCGCATCGGCGCTGCGACGGCAAGGGCGCTGCACCAAATGGGAATGCGCATCGCCGTGCATTACCGGGAATCCAGCGGCGCGGCCCACGCCCTGCAAACCGAACTCAACGAAGTCCGCGAAAACTCAGTGGTATTAGTACGTGGCGATTTGGGCGATGTGAGCCAGGGCCGCAGTCTCGTGCGCGCTACCCTGACTGCATTCGGTCGAATCGATCTGCTGGTCAATAATGCTTCAACGTTTTATCCCACCCCGTTCGCACGCGCCACGGAAAAACAGTGGGACGAACTGCTTGCCATCAACCTGAAAGCGCCGTTCTTCCTTGCCCAAGCCGCCGCGCCGAGTTTGCGGGAAAGTGCCGGTACGATCGTCAATATTGTCGATATCTATGCCGAGCGGCCGCTCATTAACTACAGCGCGTATTGCGTGGCAAAAGGCGGGCTCGTTACGTTAACTCGCGCACTAGCTCGTGAGTTGGCACCGGCGGTACGCGTAAACGCCATCGCACCGGGCGCAATCATCTGGCCCGATGACGATATCGATGACGTCGCGAAACAGCGCATCGTCTCGCGCACACCGCTGAAGCGTCGCGGAGACGGCGACGATATCGCCCGCGCCGTAGTCTATCTGGTTCGCGATTCGGGATTTGTAACCGGGCAGGTGATTCGCGTCGACGGGGGGCGTTCGGTGGTACCGTAGCCCGGATAATCCTACATGCGGATGCGACAGATCGGCGGTTTTCGGCTTCGCCTCTCGCCGCTCTGTGCATCGACGGACGATCGCACCCCCTTGTTAGCCGTCAAGAAATACCCGAGCCACACGACACCCATCAGCCGACGTCATCGCGGCACTCCGTTGCGTCTTGCAGATCTAGCGCTACCTGCCGCAAGGCATGACGCGCACTCAACGCCGACCACAGTTGGTTAAATGTCCGATCCAATTCCGGATGCCGCATCGTCGGCGCGAGATCACACAACGGCCGCAACACGAATGGATGCTCGATGATGTCGGAGCGCGGAATATCGAACTCATCATGGCGCACAAGATCGCCGTACAATAATATGTCCAAATCAAGTGTGCGCGCGGAAAATCGTTTACCGCCGGGCAAGCGCCCGTGCCGGTTCTCGATGGCGTGGAGTTCTCCAACCAACGCTGCGACCGTGTCGCCGGTCGTGAAACCGCAGACGAGATTGTAAAACGGATCGCCGTCAAAGCCGAATGCGGCGCTCTCATACACCGGGGATACCAATAGTGGGCCGTAGCGCCTGGATAATGCGCGGACCGCACCGCGCACATTGCGCTCACGATCCACGTTACTGCCAATACTGACGTAAGCTTTTGGCAACTACTCGGCAACCCCGCGCTCGACCACGACGCCAACGTCGCGCGCGCCACGCACTGCGCCCTTTTTATTGATGCGCACGCGGCACCAGGGAATATCGAACTCGTCGAGCAGAATCGCGGCAACGCGTTCAGCCATAGTCTCCACCAATTTAAAACGCGACTCCTGAACAAACGCCGTCACGCGTTTCGACACCGCCTTATAACTTAATGTATCATTTAGATCGTCGCTGCGGGCAGCTTGGGCGATATTCGCACCCATGTCGAGATCGATGGTAATGACCTGCGTAATGCGCCGTTCCCACTCCCACACACCGATGACGCAATCGACTTTGAGCCCGTGTAAATAAATGATATCCATTGGCAAACCGGCACCCGATTGATATCGACACTATAACCAATGTTCCGTGCGGATCGGAAACCAGAGCGATTTGGCGGCGTAACACGGTTTCTCGACAACTTGCTTGCGTCGACGTGGTTTTGAGTCGGCACAACGCGTGATCGTGGTTTCTCCGTTAGTAGGCTACGTCCCCTAATGATTTAGGCCGAAAAACGACTCATAATACAGTCGTGCTGACTTTTTTCATTCTGATACTCGGCGCGTATCTCATCGGCTCGGTCTCAGTCGCTGTCATTGTCGCCAATCGAACGAAACTGCCCGACCCGCGCTCGGCTGGTTCGGGCAATCCAGGGGCCACCAATATTCTTCGCCTCGGCGGCAAACGCGCGGCCGCGCTGACTTTGTTCGGCGACCTCATAAAGGGCACGCTCGCTATCGCGGTTGCCCGTTATTTCAGTGACGACACATTGCTCTGGGCGCTATGTGGTGGCGCGGTGTTTCTCGGCCACTTGTACCCAGTGTTTTTCGGCTTTAGGGGCGGAAAAGGCGTCGCTACGGCGTTGGGAGTGTATCTCGGATTAGGACCACTCGCGGCATCGGTACTGTTCGCGGTGTGGTTGTTGACGGCCGCGGGGTCACGCTATTCCTCGTTGGCGTCGCTAGCGACCGCCGCAGCCGCACCGCCGTGCGTATGGTTTATACAACACGACTGGTATTTACTGGCGATGAGCATCGCCATTAGCGCACTGTTGGCCTGGCGCCACCGCGCCAACATCGGCCGCTTGCTCAAGGGCAATGAATCGCGCATCGGGCGCAGCGCGGAATAAGCGCCGTGCAGGTGTCACGGTGGCGTGAGTTCCGTCAAGGACCAACGCGGCCGCACATCGAACCCAAGCGGGTCGGTGGCACCTTGTCGCAAGCGACTCCACCCGGCGTATGCAACCATGGCCCCATTGTCGGTACAAAATTCGGCACGCGGAAAATACAACGCAACGCCGCGCTCACTGGCCAGCTCGGCTAACCGTTCACGCAGGTAACGATTCGCACCGACGCCGCCTGCCACCACCAAGCGATCGCACCCCGTTTGTTGGACCGCGCGGCCGCACTTGATGACCAATGTATCGACCGCCGCATCCTGGAATGCGTAGGCGATATCGTTGACCGTGGCCGAATCCAAACGGTGCGCGACGCTGGTCTGCCGGGCGAAAGTCTTCAGACCGCTGAAGCTGAACTCTAGACCCGGCCGGTCGGTCATCGGCCGTGGAAAGCGAAACCGCTTGGGATCGCCGAGTTCAGCCGCTCGCGCCAGCGCGGGTCCGCCTGGATAACCAAGGCCTAACAGCTTCGCCGTTTTATCGAACGCCTCGCCTACCGCGTCATCGACCGTAGCGCCGAGCACGCGATACGATCCGACGCCGGCCGCATCGACCAACAGCGTGTGCCCGCCCGAAACCAGCAACGCGAGAAATGGAAACTCCGGCGGCTCAGGCTCAAGCATCGGTGCCAACACATGCGCCTCCATATGATGCACACCCAGCGCCGGCACCCCCCAGGCCCAGGCCAGACTACGGCCAACCGCCGCGCCCACCAACAACGCTCCGCTTAAACCTGGTCCCGCCGTATACGCGATTCCGCCGATCTCGCTCGCCGACGACGTACTCAGTTCCAGGGTTGAGTCGATTAGCGGTAACAACGAACGGATGTGATCGCGCGCGGCAAGCTCCGGCACTACGCCACCATACGGCGCGTGCACGGCAACCTGCGAGGCCAAGCGATGCGCCAGCAATCCCGCCTCGCCGTCATAAACCGCGACCCCAGTATCGTCGCAAGAGGTTTCGATTCCCAATACACGCATGCGCGGATTCTCGCCTTCGGGCCCGGAGTGCGGCAAGCGGATATATGTACTTTCCCCGGCCGAGGTTATAGAATTGCGCCCCCTTTAACGACGCGCGGCATCAATGGCCGGCTCAAGCCGCCGCCCGCGCCAACCCGATAGGCCAGGAGAATACGCTATATGCCGAGTGTCCGCGTGAGACAGGACGAGCCATTCGATGTGATTTTGCGCCGTTTTCGCCGCTCGTGCGAAAAGGCCGGTGTATTTACCGAAGTCCGTCGCCGCGAATACTACGAGAAACCGACGACCGCGAGAAAGCGGAAATCGGCCGCCGCTACCAAACGCGAGATGAAACGCGTGTCGCGACAACGCGCGCGCCGCACCCGGATGTACTGAGCGCATCCCGCTCATCCGCGCTGCTGCCGTGGCGCACTTCCTCACCGAAACACCCAGGATTTTTTTCGCCAGGCGAATTTTGCTGCCAAAAGCGTCGCGATGAGGTCTTGGGCTGCGATATGCGCCGACGCATTACGAATGATTTGACGACACCAGTCCGCCTAAGCAATATAACCGATGGCTCTCAAGGCAAAGATTCAACAAGACATGAAAGACGCCATGCGCGGCCGTGAGACGCTGCGCCTGGAATCGATTCGACTGCTGCGCGCTGCAATCCAGCGCCAGGAGGTCGACTCGCGCACCGAGCTCGACGACACGGGCGTGCTCGCAGTGATTCAAAAACTCATCAAACAAGGCCAGGATGCCGCGGCGCAATTCGAACAAGGCGCGCGTCCGGAGTTAGCGGCCAAAGAATTGGCACAGATCGAGCATTTTAAGGCGTACCTGCCGGCCCCGCTTGGCGACACCGAGCTGCGCGAGATCATCGATGCCGCGATCGCCGCCTCGGGCGCGACCGGCATACGTGATATGGGCGCCGTGATGGCGGCATTGAAATCCGAGATTCAAGGCCGCGCGGACATGGCCGCCGTGAGCCGCACGGTCAAGTCGGTACTGGGCGCAGACTAGCGCAACTGTGCGACCTCCGCCGCCGCACTTGCCCGGCGGGCGCACCAGTGCGAGGATTATCCAGGGAACCCCCGGTTGCGTCTGGGCGACCGAGTTGCCCGCAACGCGATCGCGCCCTGTGTGTGGTGCTTAACCGAGGCGCTAGTCCGCAATCGTGCAGGTTCGTAACGTCGATGCGGGCGAATTTGGACTCGAAGCGGCCGGCCATACAGTAATTAGGAGCTCTCGAACTCAGCAACTAAGCGCAGCGCGATGGCCGGCAAAATCCCCAGCGAATTCATCGATGAAGTATTGGCCAGAGTCGATATCGTCGACGTCATCGATCATCGTACGCCCCTGACCCGGGCTGGCAAGGAATACAAGGCACGCTGTCCATTTCACGACGAACGCACCCCGTCTTTTACGGTCAGCCAGAGCAAACAGTTCTACCATTGCTTCGGCTGCGGCGCGCATGGCTCGGCAATCCGTTTTCTCATGGACTACGCCCACCTGGAGTTCCGCGAAGCCGTCGAGGAACTGGCCGAATCGGTTGGACTGCAACTTCCGACCGATTCCGCGCCGGTTGCGCACAGCGACACCGGACTGACCCAATTGTATGCGACGGTGGCTGCCGCCGAAGAATATTATCGCCAGCAGCTGCGCAGCCATGAAGGCGCAGAAGCCGCGATTGCTTATCTTAAACAGCGCGGTTTATCCGGCAAAATAGCGGCGGATTTCGGCATTGGCTACGCCCCGGACGGATGGAGTCATCTGCTGGATGCACTCGGCGAAAACGACACCGCGCAACGGAATCTGCACAAAACCGGCCTGGTCGTCGAACGCGACAAAGGCGGCTACTACGACCGCTTCCGTCACCGTGTGATGTTTCCGATTCACGATCATCGCGGCCGCACGGTCGGCTTTGGCGGTCGTATCTTGGGTGACGGCGAGCCGAAATACTTAAATTCCCCGGAAACGCCGTTGTTTCATAAAGGTAACGAGTTGTACGGGTTGCACCGCGCGCGGGGCGCCATCCGCGAAGCGCAACAAAGCATCGTCGTTGAAGGCTATATGGATGTCGTCGCGCTTGCGCAACACGACATCCGCAATGCCGTGGCGACACTCGGCACGGCCACGACACGCCACCACTTAGAACGCTTATTCCGGCTCGCGCCGGAAACGATATTTTGTTTTGACGGCGACCGCGCGGGCCGCGACGCGGCGTGGCGGGCGCTCGAAATCGCCTTACCGATATTATTTGACGGCAGACAAATCGGCTTCCTGTTCTTGCCGGACGGCGAAGATCCGGATTCGCTGGTACGCACCGAAGGCACCGAATTATTCCGCGAACGACTGCGCGGCGCCGTGCCACTGCCGGATTTTCTGTTCCGCACGCTATGCCGGCGCACCGATTTGGAGCGGCTCGACGGCCGCGCGCGACTGGTGGAGCTGGCGCGGCCATTTTTGTCGAAATTGCCGCAAGGCGTATTGCGGGATCTCATGTTCGAACGCTTAGCGGATCTCAGTGGCACCGCGCCGGGGTCGTTATCCCGGCGCATCCCAGTCGAACCCGATCGCGAGCTATCCGCCAAAACCCGACGAACGATCGTTTCCAGCCCACGGGGCGGTCGCCCGTCCCCGGTACGGCTGGCTATTATATTGTTAGTGCAGAATCCACATCTTGGTAAGCTCGGCATCGATTGTGCGCAACTGCGCGGACTGGAACTGCCTGGAATCGATCTCCTTATCGATGTGGCGTTGCAACTCGAACTGCATCCCGATATTTCCACGGCGGCACTAGTCGAGCGATTCCGCGACACGGATCACCACGCACACCTTGAAAAACTGGCCGTCTGGGAGCATCTACCTGAAGACAACGCCGACGTGGTTTACCGCGACACCATCGACTCGCTGCGGCGCCAACTCGAAGACCAGGAATACCAGCACCTGTTGATAAAGTCCGAATCGGGTCCACTCGAGCCGGAGGACAGGAAACGGTTATTAGCACTGTTGGAATTTCGCCAAAACCCTATGGGTTCCGGCCCATAGTGGGCTATACTGAAACGTTATTTTTGCTGACAATTTTGACTGTGGGGCACTTACTGCATGGATTCCGATACCAAACGTTCCGAGCTTAAAAAGCTCATCCTCAAAGGCAAAGAACAGGGGTTTCTCACGTATCGTGAGATTAACGACCATTTGCCGGAGGACATGCACGATACTGACCAGATCGAAGCCGTTGTCAACATGATCAACGACATGGGCATTGATGTCTACGATAAGCCCCCGGATCCGGACAGCCTGCTTCTGAAAAGCGATAACGCCGACGACGACGAGGTCGCGGACGAGGCCGAGGCCGTTTTAACCACCGCGGTCGAAAGCGAATTCGGACGCACCACGGACCCCGTGCGCATGTATATGCGCGAAATGGGCACGGTCGATCTGCTCACACGCAAGGACGAGATCGCGCTCGCCAAGCGGATCGAGGACGGGATTCGCCAGAGCACCGAGGCCATTGCCACCTGCCCGGAAACCATCGCCGAAGTCGTGCGCATGGCCGATTTGATCGAAGCGGGCAGCATGCGACTCACCGACCTACTGGTGGATTTCATCGACCCCAACGCCGTGGAAGAACCCATCCCATTTCCATTTCCGCCTAAAGTCGATGCGCTCGACGAAAACGGCGCCCGCAATGGCGATGAGTCGGAAACTGCCGAAGTCGATCTCGGACCCGATCCGGAGGAAGCCCGGGAGCGGTTTACTCGCATTCGCCGATCGTACAACTCGATGGTTCGGGCGCTCGACAAACACGGGGTCGGCGCCAAGCAGGTGCAGCGGCACCAACACAAACTCGCCCGCGAAATCTTGGAAATTAAGTTTGTGCCGAAGCAAATGGAGGCACTTGCCGAACAGATACGCGACCAGGTCGAGCAAGTACGCAGCCGTGAGCGCAGTATGTTTAATTTGTGCATCCACAAGGCGCGGATCAGTCGCAAGTCGTTTATAAAGTTATTTCTGGGCCGTGAAACCGATCCGCAGTGGATCGACGATATGATCGCGTCGGGTGAAGGCGATACCGACCTGATCGCGGCGCAGCGTGAGGAATTACAAGCGACGGTGCAAAAGCTCGTGCAGCTCGAGCGGCGTGCCGGTATGCCCATATCGGAACTCAAGGACGTGAATCGGCGCATGTCGATCGGCGAAGCCAAAGCACGACGCGCAAAAAAGGAAATGGTGGAAGCGAACCTGCGTTTGGTAATTTCGATTGCCAAGAAGTACACCAACCGAGGGTTGCAGTTCCTCGATTTGATCCAGGAGGGCAACATCGGCCTGATGAAGGCAGTCGATAAGTTCGAGTACCGGCGTGGTTATAAATTTTCCACGTACGCGACCTGGTGGATTCGCCAGGCCATCACCCGTTCGATTGCCGATCAGGCACGCACGATCCGCATCCCGGTGCATATGATCGAAACGATCAACAAGCTGAACCGGGTGTCGCGGCAGATCCTACAGGAAAAAGGCCGCGAGGCGTTGCCGGAAGAACTCGCCGAACGCATGGAAATGCCGGAGGAGAAAATCCGCAAGGTATTAAAGATCGCAAAGGAGCCGATCTCCATGGAGACACCCATCGGCGACGACGAAGACTCGCACTTAGGTGATTTCATTGAGGACAAAAACGTCCACGCGCCACTCGATTCCGCCACCGGCTCAGGGTTGTGCTGGGCCACGCAAGGCATTTTAGACACGTTGACGCCGCGCGAGGCCAAAGTGCTGCAGATGCGATTCGGTATCGGTATGAATACCGACCACACTCTGGAAGAAGTAGGCAAACAGTTCGACGTCACCCGGGAACGAATCCGTCAGATCGAAGCCAAGGCACTGCGCAAACTGCGCCACCCGAGCCGTTCCGATCACCTGCGAACATTCCTCGAAACCTGACAACCTCATAACAGAGCGGGCTATAATGGCCCGCTCTGATCTTTTCCCCGGGGCCTGTAGCTCAGTTGGTTAGAGCAGTGGACTCATAATCCATTGGTCGTAGGTTCAAGTCCTACCGGGCCCACCATATTTTTCAATGGGATACAGCATTTCGCCCATTTCACCCATCTGCAAATGGCGCATTTTTGGCGCACTCAAGGGCAACAAATCACCGCAATACGTTATATATCAATAAAGGAATGAAAACATGAGTAAAAAACCTGACCTAGAAAAAGTCACGATTCACGGCAAGAACATTGTCATCAAGCGTGACATTTCACCGATTGAAAACGCCGGCATTGCCGAAAATGCCGATATGTTCAAACTGCTGAATATTTTCGATGCTAAATTTCAGCCCGCCAATTACAACAAGGCCGATGGTACTCCGTTGCGCCTGTATGATGCTGATCATGTCAAAATCGACCTCTCCAAGCGCAGCAAGGAAGACATGGGGTTTTGGCATCGCAATGTAGATTGGAATGAAATCATATTTTGCGTCAAAGGCGCGTTGCGCTGGGAAACGGAAATAACGACGCTGACCCTGCACCCGGGCGAGATGATTCTCATTCCCAAGGGAATTGCCCACCGTTCAATGTTGTGTGACGAATCTGAAGAAGAGAACGTCCTGCTTGAACTGAAGATATCCGACGAACTGGTTTATGTTGGGGATAACAAGTAATGACGCCGAAGCCAGATACCGCCGACCTTTTGGTCAGTGGAATCGATTGGTTGATCACAGTTGATCCGGATGAATAGGAAGGATAACTTTCCGAGAACAGCTATCTAGCCGATGATGCCGCGCAAGCGGGGCCGCTGGATCAGCTCCTCGCCCATTCCATCACATACCGCATCGCGGTGGGTCCGCATCAGGGCCGTAAGGTGTTCACGCTACAGACGCTGCCGGCCAGCAAAGAGCCGTTCGATGAGCAGGTAGGAAAAGGGGCCGGGTTCTCGCTGCATGCCGGTGTGGCGGCCGGGGCGGATGAACGCCAGAAGCTGGAACGTTTGTGCCGCTACATTGCCCGCCCAGCGGTGTCGGAAAAGCGCCTGTCGCTCACCACCAATGGCAACGTGCGTTATGACGTGAAGGGATTCACTAATGTCGCGGGCGCAGGATGCGCAGGAGCGACCAGCTCAAAACACCGTACCGCGATGGCACCACGCACGTCATCGTCGAGCCTTTGGACTTCACCGCTTTTGCGCATCCATGCGCTCGCGGCATTAGTGCATCCCTTCACGTCATCGCCCGGCTGGCCGCCTTAGTGCCTTTATGCCCTTTGGGTCCAAGCCCAGGGTCAACCTAACCCGATTCCACCGTGTTTTCGCTCCTTTATGCCCTCTGGGTGCAACAGCGCGCATCGTGCGCGGGTGACGCCGGCCAAACGGGGCAAGGGCAACAAGGCCAGCGCCTCGCATGCGCCTGAAGACACAAGGCCCGCCGAACGCCGAGCAGCCATGACCTGCGCCCGCAGGGCATAAAGGCGCAGCGCCTCAAGCGCGTGTTCAATATCGACATTGCCTACATGGATGTAGGTAAGGGGCGAGAGCAGGATGCGGTAGCTTCGAGACCTGCAAGACCTGCGGCGGCCACGTCAAGATCATCGCCTGCATCGAAGATCCTGTCGTGTTCGAGAAGATCCTCACCCACCTGGACAGCAAAAACGCAACAGCCGATGCCCCGCGTTTGCCACCGTGTCGGGCGCCGCCCCCAGGGCGGCTTGTTCGACTGATACAGCAGACCCCACACGCGTAAGAACAGCGGCTGCGACACCGGGGCGGCAGGATCGCTGTCGGGCCGACCGTAGAAAACGTCGGGAAATCGGCTACAGTGCGCTATTTCCCCCGCTCGGAAGACGTGATTCCGGTCGCCACCGCGTCGAAGTGCAAGTTGACGGCTTTCCGATGCGTCCATGCTCCACCCACTCACGGAAAAAGGGCGTTTATTCGGCCTATACTCGATACCCAGTCCAATCGCGGCGCGTAACCCGGATTTTGAGAGCGATTCAGACCATTTCCGCGTCCACGTCCCTCGTTCGTCACCCTTGATTCACCGCGACTCGCCCTACAATATGGCCGCCCTACAATATGGCTTTAATCCGACTTATACTCCTCCGGATTTTTTGATGAACTCCGGAAACCGACCCAACTCGAATAGGGATGACCGCAAGACTGAGTTTTCACTCCCAACCATGGAATTGCCCCGGGAATCAAAGACGAAAGTGACTCCGAATCCAGCTCGATATCAGCGGGGCCTTTAGTCGATTACCACGGATTCATTGCTGGCAGTGTTTACACTTCTTTTACTCATTGGGTCATCGCCGAGCCTGCGTTAGACTGAGAATAATCGTTTTTCGCCGTGGTAACTGGAGGCGATAGTTAAATACGTTCCCATTCTCCTGAAACTGCTGCCGGGGCTGCTGCTCCTGGCCGGGCTCGGCTTATATTTATTTCGTGTACCGCTTATCGACAGTCTGCTGATCGGTCAGTTAACGCGGCTCGGTGTTGCAGTGAATTCCCTCGGAGTCGAAGAGGTTTCCCTGAACGAACTGGAGTCACGCCAACTTTCGCTAGGTGCTGCAAACGAATTACGGGCGGATAAAATAAACGTCAAATGGACGCTGCTAGGTCTGGTTAAGGGAGAACTGCAAACGGTGGAGATTAGCGGTTTGCGGTTATCGCTCGATTTGACTGGAAAGAATCCTCCTCTCGGATCGTTGCAGAAACTGATCGGGAATGAAGGCGATAACGAAAATAATATACTTCCGCGGGTATCGCTGCTCGATGCAAAAGTCGATCTACACACCACATCAGGCGATTTTCCAGTCAATCTGAATGGCGACATTAAACCAGGGCCTGCAGACAGTATACTGATAGCCATTGATATCGAGACCACCGCGGAGCCAGGCCATGTAGTTGCCAATCTCACTGCAACGCTGGAAGCTCGCGGAAAACTGCAGGGGGAGCTAACGGTATCGGAAGCCGCGCTGTCACTACCCGATTTAAATATTTCCGAGATACGGGGCAAAAGCTCATTCGAATGGAAAGCTAATCAGCCGCAGGCTATCAGCGCTGATTTTGTTTTATCCCATATCAGCCTGCCAGGGGCCGGGAAGCGGGGCGAAGCTTTTGAACAGGGTGTAATCACTCTGCAAATGAATGCGACGGATGCGCTCATCAAAGGCGAACTATCGGCGGCAGAACATGCATCTGAACTTGCCTTTACCGTGGCATTGAATGATTACCGACAGCAACCCGGCTTCGCAGCTGATGTCAACGCAGAAGTGAATGCTGACAGTGTTATCTGGTATTTATCGGGACTGCCTCGGCCAGGCAAAGGATCCGCCAGCTTGACAGTGAGGGCTGACGGGAAAGCACCTGCTTTACTGACAGCTGGTGATAACTGGCGAAGCTGGTTGCGGCACAGCACTCTGAAGGGCCAGGGAATTCTCAGGCTGGACGGGCTCGATTTTGCACAAAAAGTTGCTGGTCTAAACGGTGCTGTCGGGATTAAAACCGAATTGGCTGATGGCCTGGGAAAGTTAACGCTTGCAGAAGACAGCAGCATTCAGGCCTCCGGCCTGGATGCTGACTGGGTCCAGCGCCTCGGAATTCCCGCGGCGCTGCTCAGCGAGCTAAAGCAGGATACAAAAATGCGTATTAACAGCAAAGGTGAAAATAGTGCAAACCTGACTATTGGCGCGATAGCCGATGGAATTCAAACGGATCTTGCAACTGATCTGGAGTTTATCGTTGATAAAGCGCGAGCCGACATCAGCGCACGGGCAGAGGTCAGCATTAGCGGGCAAAACCAGGTGACAGCAATTAAAATCGATGAGATCAATGTCATCTCCTCAGGGTTCAAATACGCCGGCAACACGATCGACAGATTTACTTTGAGGGTTAGCTTGCAGGGCTCGGCGGATACATGGGCAGGGGAGCTGGACCTTACCGCAGATGCACAGCGATTTCGTCTCGAGCAACTGGATGCGCATCAGGCAAGCGTTACTTTGCCAATGCGGGTGAGCTTCAAAGAACGGGGCGGACAACTGTCACTGCGTAAGCCGGGACAAATGACAGTTGCAGGACTTGTGCCGTTCGAAGCGTTTCGAGTCAAAGGGCCTTTGACAGTGGATCTTCCAAGCTCTGATATTCGGTTTGCGTGGGGATCCCGGGGTCTGTCACTGGAAAATCAGATTACGCTACAACCTGGCAGCTTCACGTTGCTCGTCAACCGCGATGAGGCGCCGGCACTGGAAATAGAAATTCGTCCCGGAAGGATTTCGCACACGGCGAGGATGGAAACTACAGGTCAGATCGATGGTAACAGCATTATCAGCGCAGCCGGCATTACTTTGCCGCAATACCAGATTCAACTGGAAGAATTCGGATCTACGATAAGCCACGGTGAGTCAGGCGGGCTTCAACTCGCCGATTTCAGAATTGATCGGCTGCGACACCTGGCGCCAAAACCTTATTTTGCGCCGATCAGCCTGGCCGGCAACGTGAAGCTTGGGAGCAGGCGTTTATTCATCGATGCTCTTGGCGGCATACCCGGCAAACAATATTTAAAACTAGCTGCCGTGCATGCGCTCGATACGGGCGAGGGTAACCTGAAACTGGAAGTTGCCCCGTTGACATTCTCGCCCGGCGCATTGCAACCCGTTGCGCTTTTCCCTGATCTGGGTATGCTGAAGTCCGTCAGTGGCTCTGCCAGCGCCAGTAGCCACATCAGTTGGTTGAAAACGGGTATCGAAAGCGGTGCCGGGCTTAATATACAGAACCTGTCTTTTACCCAGAATGGAACCACTGTCAGCGGCCTGTCAGCCGCGTTACAACTGACGGACCTGTTATCTCCCGAAAGCCTTCCGCGGCAAAAAATTACAGTGCGATGTATCGATCCCGGCGTTGCCATGGAGGACATGGAAATTATATACAGCATTCAGGGAGCAGCCTCGACTCAGCTCGCCATCGACAAGGCCCAGCTGTCTATGATCGGCGGTACGCTGTCGACAGGCCCTGTTGTAATTGACCCTTTATCCAGCTCTACCAGCCTGGTACTTCAAGTGGCTGATCTCGACCTCGAAGCACTGTTCAAGTTGATAGATGTCGAGGGGCTTGCAGGGGACGGGCGTCTCGACGGCAGTATTCCACTGACTTTGAGAAATGATTCTGTCTCGATCGAAGACGGCGTGGTTGCCGCAAACAAGCCGGGGATACTTCGCCTGAAGTCAGAGAAGGTGTCGAACTTACTGGCTGGCAGCGCTGAAGATGTCGATCTGCTGTTGCAGGCGCTGGCGGAATTTCACTACACCGAACTGATGTTGAAAATGAATAATACTGCAAACAACGACCTGCTGACTACTCTTTCCATGCTTGGCAGTAATCCGAATGTCCTGGAAGGACGGTCATTTCGTTTGAATATCAATCTGGAAAGTAATATCGGTGCAATCCTGAACGCCTTCGGCCAGGCTTATGGACTATCCAGCAAGGCTCTTCAGCGAGTATTCAGATTACACTAGGCATGCTGCCCGTCGTTGCTGACCTGGGTAGAGGAGCATCTGGATTACTGCTAAGCTGATTTCGTAATTGGCAAGTATTGATCCACCAGGATAATGTGAAATCAAACCGGAGTAAGTACGATCTATGCGCAGGAACTATCATATATATTTTGCCTCGGTTGCCGCAGTGCTGGTACTCATGACGGCCTGTACGCCAACTGTCAGAGTCGAGGCGCCAAAAGAACCGATCACGATTAACCTCAATATCAAACTGGATGCCGATGTACGCGTGAAACTGCAAGAAGAGGCAAGAAAAGATATTGAAGCCAATCCGGATGTTTTTTAATGAAAGTATTTACCAGTAAATATATTTTTCGGGAGGACAGTATGCTGCGAAATTTCAGTTCAGGTTTCTACAGATCCATCATGATGACTATTGCGGTATTTCTATTGGCGGGTGGAGTTTCAGCCTGGGCCGGTTCACTTCAGGACTTGCGTGCTTCCGGTGCAATCGGTGAAAGTGCCAGCGGCTATACGGTGGCACGTGATCCCGGCGCTACTGCAGAGGCTGCCTCGATCAACAAGCAACGCAAGGCTGTCTATGCGGAAAAGGCGGCAGCTCAGGGCGTAACTATCGAGCAGGTTGGTAAGGTTTATGCGAAGGAGATATTCGAGAAAGTCCCGGCTGGCACCTGGCTTCAAAACGAGCAAGGCCAGTGGTTAAAGAAATGAAAATCTTTCAGTTGCGGTCACAGCGTGCTTCTCGCCGCGACAGACATTATCGAGTGCCGTCTCCCGGATCAGCTGCCTGAGTTCCGATGGAATACGGGAATGTTTGCCAACGCCAGGTGAGGGATCGCGGCAGGTTTTTGTCAGGGAATGCCGGAGCGATGACGACAGCGGGAGGTCGACACCTTGTTCCAGAAAAATCCCTTGTTAAATCGTGGAACGAAACGGAGCAACGAGATGCCGATTATTGAACGCGACCCGTGGCGGATGCAGTATTTCGAGAATATCGCCTGCCCGGACGACGTTAGCATTCCGACCGACGACGAGCACGCCTACGAACTCTTCCCGAAACACCGCTGGATTTACAACAAGCTGCTGGTGTGCGATACCCAGGGTCTCGACGTGTGCGTCTCGAATTCCTAATTCTGCCGCGAAAACAGCAGATAACACAATATTGCCGCTACTGGATATCCTGCGTTAACCTCCCCGAGTATGAAGAATGTGTTACTGCTGCTCGCTCACCTCTTGGCCACCGTCACTCGAGTTTGTACAACAGGTGGCGTTAAGGCGGTGATCGCTGAGAATCTTCTACTCAAACAACAATTACAAATCGTCGCACGCGCGCGTCAACGCGCCCCTAATCTAGTCGCGGCCGATCGATTGTTATTGGGATTCTGGTCGTTATTTCTTCGACCGAGTCGCATCCACAAGTCGGCAGTGATACTACGGCCATCAACGTTGTCCCGATTTCACCAGTACCTCGTTCGCCGGAAATATCGTCTCTTATTCTCTCCACGAACCCGGACAAAGCCCGGACCAAAAGGCCCTTCTGAGCAGCTCATTCACGCCATCGTCGAACTTAAACGCCGAAATCCAGCCTTTGGCTATCCGCGCATCGCGCTGATTATCTCGAAGACCTTTGGCGTTGAGATAGACAAGAACGTCGTGCGCCGGGTACTCGCTGCACACTACCATCCAGAAATCGGCGGCGGAGGCCCCTCCTGGCTGACGTTTCTCGGTCACACGAAGGATAGTCTGTGGAGCGCGGATCTGTTCCGCTGCGAATCAATCACACTCAAGAGTCATTGCGTGTTGGTAGTGATGGATCAATTTACTCGCCGACTCATTGGATTCGCGGTCCACGCCGGCAACGTCAACGGCATCATCCTTTGCCAGATGTTCAACAAAGTCATAGCGGGTAAATCCGTGCCTCAATACTTGAGTTCGGACAACGACCCTCTGTTTGAGTATCACCGGTGGCTGGCGAACCTGCGCGTCCTTGACGTTGAAGAAATCAAGACCGTCACCGGTGTTCCCGTGTCCCACCCTTTTGTGGAGCTTTTAATAGGAACGGTTCGCCGTGAATTTCTTGATCATATTCTCTTTTGGAATACCGTCGATCTTGAGAGAAAGCTAGGTGAGTTCCAGTATTATTACAATGAGGAACGTGTTCACGCTTCGCTTGCCGGAAATACACCCGCCGAAGTCGCTGGCGAATCCATAACACCGCGTGCGAAGATCGATGATTTCCGATGGCAGACACACTGCCGTGGATTGGTCCAGCTCCCGCTCGCGGCATAATCAATAATTCGACACCAACACGTAATGCTTGCGGGAATTTTGCGGGAATGAGTCGTGAAAAGTTGTGCATCGTTATGCAAATAAAGCAACGGGCGCCCCTGTAAGTTATTGAAAAGTAAAGATACGGCCTTTCCTAATGCGTACTCATAATCCATTGGTCGTAGGTTCAAGTCCTACCGGGCCCACCATATTTTTCAGGGTCCAACCCGGGCACATGGGTAACAGTTTATACCGAAGACATAGGTAACACTTTTGGTATGAAGGGGTTATCAGCCGGTTCTACACGATTCTCATCTTCGTCAAAGAATCCTAGATCAAACT
>Ga0224512_10001836_pt1 | contig 19905 bp, 14 predicted proteins | sample SF_May12_sed_USG_4_FD_169103 | JGI IMG/M metagenome (GOLD analysis project Ga0224512, IMG submission 169103) | Sediment microbial communities from San Francisco Bay, California, United States - SF_May12_sed_USGS_13 | ecosystem: Environmental > Aquatic > Marine > Sediment | place: USA... | reverse complement strand
AGACCGACAAAAACCCGCGGACGACGCGGCTTACGAACAAGCAAGCTGGGGGCTTGAGCATGCAAAAAGCAAATTTTCACCGTAATCCATTGGCCGCAGGTGTCGCACTCGCACTGGGCGCCACAGGCTTCTCACCCGTAGCGGCGATCGCGCAGCAGGGCGAAGTCATGGAAGAAATCGTCACGACCGGCATCCGCGGCAGCCTCAGGGCGTCGATGGACGTCAAGCGTGCGGCCAAAGGTGTGGTTGACGCGATCAGCGCGGAGGATATCGGCGATTTCCCCGATACCAACCTTGCCGAATCCCTGCAGCGAATTACCGGCGTCTCGATCGACCGCGAACGCGGTGAAGGTGCGCGCGTAACCGTTCGCGGCTTCGGCCCCGATTTCAACCTCGTCCTGTTAAATGGTCGCCAGATGCCCACGACCAGTGGTCTCGGCCGTTCGTTCGACTTCGGCAATCTCGCGTCTGAAGGCGTATCGGGAGTAGAGGTTTACAAGAGCGGCAAGGCCGACGTGCCAACTGGCGGTATCGGCTCCACGATCAATGTCAAGACGACACGGCCCCTGGAGAACGCGGGACTCCATTGGACAGTAGCTGGCAGCGGCATGTATGACCTGTCCAGGACCGATATCTCGACGACCAACCCTACACCGGAGATTTCGGGGCTGTTCTCGAACACTTTTGCCGATGACACGATCGGTGTCGCAATCTCGGCTATACGCCAGGAGCGTGAGAGCGGCGGCGCCACGGCAAGCGTAGGCGGTTGGCGGTCGTATCCCGGCGACGTATCCTGCTGGGGCTGTGGCGGAGCCAGGGAAGACTGGGGCGGCATTCCCACGGCGGCCGATCCCAACCAGGTCAATCGTCCCGACGACACTGACTTATATTCGGTACCGCAGGTCATCGGTTACGAGCTTGCAGACTATGACCGGGTACGGACCAACGGTCAGCTGACCCTGCAATACCGACCCATAGAGGAAGTTACGGCAACGCTAGATTACACGTACGCCGAGCTGGAACTCGATCGTGTCTATAACAACTACTCCTCGTGGTTCAATTTCGGTGGCCATGAGACGGTTTGGACAGACGGGCCAAACGCTTCACCGTTGGAATACACAGAAAACTCTTCTGGAGCGGATTTCGCCATGGGTGCGGGCCGGGATGCGTTCAAGAACGAGAACAAGTCGATTGGTCTCAATCTGCTCTGGGACGTCAACGACAGCCTGTCCCTCGAGCTTGACTTCCACGATTCTTCCGCCGAGGCCTCGCCGAACAGTCCGAATGGGTCAAGCTCGCTTCTCGCCATTTCTGCCTTCACGCGCGACAGGACGAGCGGCTACTTCAATGGAGCCTTCCCGGTCCTGGAATTGGGGCTTTCTGATCCGCTATCGCCGGACGACATGATCGTGACCGGAAGCGTTTTCTCCGAAAACTATTCCAAGATGGACATCGATCAGCTCGAGCTGAGCGGTAACTACAATTTCGACAGCGGATTCATCGAGAGCATTGACTTCGGCGTGCAATTAACCAATATCGACAATCGCCAAACGTTTTCGAATGTGCAGCGTGACGCCTGGGGCGGTGTGACACAGCCCGGTGCCATCGCGGACCTGATGACGGGTGCTTCTGCGGCTGGCGCATTCGACCAGATCCCCGGCGGCACCGATCCGCGTCGGCAGATGAACTTTTACATCTTTGACATCGATGCGCTCATCGATCGCACCGAGGCGCTGATCGCATCGGGCGACGCAAGCTTGTTCATACCCGGCGACGGCAACCTCGGACCGTGCGGGACGGGCTTGTGCCCATCCGACATATTGCGGGATGACCGGCGTACGGAAGAAGAGAGCCAATCGGTTTATGTTCAGCTGAATATGGCGACAGAGTGGGCCGACAAACCCGTCGATATGCGATTGGGTCTGCGATATGAGCAGACCGATGTCCGATCAGACGCCTTGGCCCCGAACTATACAGGGCTCAACTGGGTGGCCGGCAACGAACTGAACATCACGCAAGATGGTTCCACGTTCACGAGCGGAACCGGCAAATACGATTACGTGTTGCCCAATTTTGATATCAGTATGGACTTCTCGGACACACTTGTCGGACGCTTCTCCGCCAGCAAGACGCTGACGCGTCCGAACTACGGCGATATTCAGGGCGGATTGACGCTCGCCCAGCCAGTTCGCGTGAATGGCGGTCTGGGCGCTCGAGGTAACCCGAATTTGAAACCGTTCGAATCGGAGAATATCGACCTTTCGCTCGAGTGGTACTACACAGAGGATAGCTACGCGGCTGCGGGCTATTTCCGAAAGGACGTAAAGAACTTCATCGGAAACACCTCGGTTACCGAGACGCCGTTTAATCTTGCACACCCGGCGTTTGGGCCGCTCGCAGATCAGGCCGAGGCTGCAACGGGATCCACGGATGGTGGTGTACTGTACAGCTGGATCCTGGCAAACCTGCCAAATGAACCCGGTGTGGATGCCGTCAATGGCGTCATATCCGGCGTTGACGGTCGCGACGGGGTGTCGCCTTTCGAACTGACGATCCCGGTCAACATCGAGAAGGCCGAGGTAGATGGCTGGGAGCTCGTCGTGCAGCACAACTTCGGTGATACCGGTTTCGGTGCGATCGCCAATGCCACGTTTGTCGACGCCGATGTGGCTTATGACGACCTCAGTATCCAGGCCCAATTCGTCATCACGGGACTGAGTGACAGCGCTAACCTGGTTATGTTCTACGACAAGAACGATATCGCCGTTCGACTGGCCTACAACTGGCGGGATTCTTTCCTGGCCGGCACCGGCCAGTCCAACGTGGGTGCAGTGCCTCCGACGTACGTAGACGAGTATGACCAGTGGGACCTGAGCGCCAGCTACTGGTGGAATGACAATCTGCAGGTCTTCATGGACGTGATAAATATTACGGACGAAGTGACGCATGTCTACGGCCGAACAAATCTGCAGACCTTGTTCGCGACCCAGCTGGGAACGAGATACAACATAGGTGTCAGATACAAGTTCTGAGGCTGCCAGCAATGAAAAAGGGCTGCCCCTTGAGGGGCAGCTTTTTTTTTGCCAGGTCGAATCGCCAAATGACGATTGAAAGCGGCAGGCGCTTGATCTACCTTGAGGTTCAGAGGAGGTAGCAACGGCATGCAAAGCGCGATACGCAACGTTGTCATTATCGGCGGCGGAACCGCCGGGTGGATTACGGCGAGCCTGCTAGCCGCGCAACATCGTTGCGCCGGCAGCCGGGAACTCGACATTGTATTGATTGAGTCGCCCGACATTCCGACGATCGGCGTCGGTGAGGGAACCTGGCCATCGATGCGCATGACGCTACAAAAAATTGGCATTTCCGAGGCCGATCTCGTTCGTGAGTGCGATGCGAGTTTCAAGCAGGGTACCGAATTCATCGACTGGTCGGATACTGGCGACGAAAACCGGTATTACCATCCGTTCAGTTTTCCCGCCGAATACTCCAGCCTCAAGCTTGCGAACTACTGGCTCGAACAGGACGGGCGAGTTTCATTCGCGGATTTCGTAACCCCGCAGGCCTCGGTGATCGCGGCAGGATTAGCTCCCAAACAAGTGTCTACGCCGGAGTATGCGTTTAACGTCAACTATGGTTATCACTTTGATGCCGGCAAATTCGCGCACCTGCTTCACAATCACGCGGTCAACGCACTTGGCGTTAATTACGTCTCGGCGAATGTCGGCAGCATCGAGTCGCGCGAAAACGGTGAAGTTTCGGCCGTGATGCTGACATCCGGCGACAAAATAGAAGGTGACCTGTTCGTCGATTGCACCGGACAGCGCAGTCTACTAATAGGGCAACACTTCGGAATTGACGTCGCTTCGATGAGACAATTCCTGTTCAATGATGCGGCTATCGCCGTGCAGGTCCCGTATGTGAAGCCGGACGATCCGATTGCCTCGGTGACACGTGCGACAGCGGTTGAATCCGGCTGGATCTGGGATATCGGATTGCAGTCACGACGTGGGATTGGACATGTCTATTCAACTGCGCACTCGGATGAAACGCATGCAATGGCCTGTATCATGGATTACGTTAGACGTACGTCGCCAGGCGTTCGAATCGACGATCTCACGTTTCGGAGCATTCCGTTTGAACCTGGCTATCGGCAGCAGTTCTGGGTGAAAAACTGCGTTGCCGTGGGGCTCTCCGGCGGGTTCATCGAACCCCTGGAGGCGTCGGCTCTTGCGCTGATCGAGCAGGCCGCGTCGATCATCAGCGATCAGTTTCCAGCGAATAGAGAGATAATGTCCGTCGTAGCCAAGCGGTTTAACGCTAGAATGTTTTATCACTGGGAGCGCGTCATCGAGTTCCTTAAGTTGCACTATGTGCTCAGCCAGAGAAGCGATAGCGATTACTGGCGGGATTGTCGTGAGCAGGCGACGTGTCCGGAGGAACTCAGGGACAAACTGACCTTATGGCAGCAGCAGCCGCCCTGGCACGATGATGCGCCAAGAGTGGACGAGCTGTTTCCATCCGCCAGCTACCAGTACGTGTTGTATGGAATGGGTTTCCGGCCTCGATACCCTTACGTTCATGGCGCCGAAGAATATAAGGAAAAGACGCGAGTGGATAGACTATTGCATACGAACAACGACAAAGCCCGTCAGATGTTGAGCCTGTTGCCCACCAATCGAGAGCTTGTCGAAGCGATGACCACATTACGTGGCGTCGCCTGACACTGGGAATAAATGTGACCAATTTTGTACTCCTTAATAACGTCGATCATCAAGATCTGAAGATCATCACGGAGCGATCCGCAAAGTACGGCGACGATGTGATGTACGCGATGACATTTCCGCACGAGTTCCGTGACGTGCAGGCTTGTTATCCGATACTGTTCCAACGGGATAAAGACGACAATTTCTACCCGCTGGCGCTGTTTGGTTTTGAGCCTAAGGAAAACCTGTTTCTCGATGACTCGGGCTGGCACGCGCAGTACGTGCCGGCCATGATCAGGAGAGAGCCCTTCCTGATCGGCTTCCAGGAACAAAAGGAGCGTGTTGATGCTGAGAAGGCGAGAATGCTGTCTCTCGATATGGACCACCCCCGCGTAAACGAAGAAACAGGCGAGCGATTGTTTCAGCCGCTGGGTGGGAGAACTCCGTACCTTGAGGACGCGGCGAATTTGCTGGAAGCAATCTACCAGGGTTATGAGCTTAACAAGCGATTCGCCGACGCATTGCAGGAGCATGAATTACTCGAATCAGTAACCTTCGATATTATTCTCAGTGATGGATCCAAGAACCAGTTGCTCGGTTTCTTTGCCATTAATGAAGAGAAGCTGCAGCAATTGCCCGGTGAAACGCTGGAGCAATTCAGTAAGGAAGGCTTCCTGATGCCAATATTCATGGCGCTGGCTTCGATGACGAATATTCGAACGCTGATCGAACTGAGGGAGAGAAAGCTCACAGGGTGATTCATGGTGGCAATGTCTGAAATTACACCGGTAGAGGTTGTCGAAGGCGTAAAGCCCGAGTCAATTCCTGCGCGCGTATTGGAGTCCGATAGCCCACTGCTTTTGAAGGGGCTGGTTGCGGACTGGCCGGCTGTCAAGGCCTGTAGCCAGTCGCTTGCAGCCGCGGCGCGGTACCTGTCGGGCTTCTGGTCGAATCAACCGGTCACGGTCTACGTCGGCGACGAGATCGACGGGCGCTTTTTCTACAATGAGGATTTCACGGGCTTCAATTTCAAGAGTGGCACGGCGCCTCTGGGCCAGGTATTGCAGAAGCTCGACGAACAGCAGAATCTGGAGTCTGCTCAATCCATCTATGTCGGATCTACCTCGGTCGACCAATGGCTGCCCGGCTTCAGAGAGAATAATGACCTGGACGTGCCCTCAGACGATGTTCTCATAAGCTTCTGGCTCGGCAACAAAACGCGCATATCGGCACACTACGATTTTCCGGATAACATTGCGTGCGTCGTGGCGGGGCGCAGGCGTTTCACGCTGTTTCCGCCGGAGCAGATCAAGAATCTTTACGTGGGTCCCATCGACCGAACGCCATCCGGGCAGGCGATAAGCCTGGTCGATTTTTCGAACCCCGATTTCGAGCGATTCCCGAAATTTGCAGACGCGCTGAAAGCGGCACGGACTTATGAGTTGGAGCCGGGCGACGCCATTTTTATCCCGAGCATGTGGTGGCACCATGTGGAATCGCTGTCTGCATTCAATTTGCTGATCAACTACTGGTGGTGCAGTTCACCGCCCGCAATGGGGTCACCGACGACCGCGCTAATGCACGCGATTCTTGCGCTTCGGGATATTCCGGCGCGGCAGCGTGATGCCTGGAAGTACTTGTTCGATCACTACGTGTTTGCGGCGGACGAGTCGGTCTATGCGCATATCCCGGAATCGGGAAGAGGGTGTTTGTCGCCATTGGATGAACTCTCGGCGCGGCAACTGCGCGCGGAGTTACTGAACCGGCTTAATCGCTAGAACCAGCAACGGTATTCAGGAGAACGATTGTGGAACACCGAAAAATTCACAAGGTCGTAATTGCCGGAGGGGGCACGGCGGGCTGGATGGCCGCGGCTTCATTATCCAAGCTGTTGGGCAAGACGCTTGATATTACGCTTGTAGAATCCGACGTGATCGGCACGGTGGGCGTCGGCGAGGCGACGATACCGACATTGCTCACGCTGCATGATCTGCTGAAGATCAAGGAACAGGATTTCGTTTCAGCCGTGCAGGGCACGTTCAAACTGGGCATCTCGTTCGAGAATTGGCGTGACGTCGGCAAAGACTATATTCACTCCTTTGGCTTTACGGGTCAGGACTGCTGGGCCGCTGGCTTCCAGCATTTCTGGCTCAAAGGCAAGAAGCTCGGCATCAGCAAGGAGTTCGGCGAGTATTGCAACGAATGGCTGGCCGCGAAGCACAATCGCTTCGCGGTGTTACCGAATCAGAATCTCAATTACGCGTACCATATCGACGCATCGCTGTACGCACAGTTTCTGCGCAAGATCGCCGACGAGTACGGCGTGGTCCGTCAAGAAGGCAAAATCAAGCACGTCGAACAGGATCCCGAGAGCGGCTACATTACGGCGCTCAAACTCGACTCCGGGCAGCGCATTGAAGGCGATCTTTTCATTGACTGCACCGGTTTTCGCGGCCTGCTTATCGAGCAGACACTGAATGCGGGTTACGAGGACTGGACGCACTGGCTGCCGTCGAACAGTGCGGTTGCGGTGCAAACCAAATCAGTTGGTCCGCCGATCCCGTATACGCGGGCGATCGCGCGGGAGGTCGGTTGGCAATGGCGGATCCCGCTGCAGCATCGGGTCGGCAACGGCATCGTGTTCAGCAGCAAGCACTGGTCCGATGATGAGGCCATTGATGTTCTGCTGAGTAATATAGAAGGTGAGCTCCTGACGGAACCGAGGGTGATCAAGTTCCAAACGGGACAGCGCCGCAGGCACTGGCATAAAAACTGTATTGCGATGGGACTGTCCTCCGGCTTCATCGAACCGCTGGAGTCGACGAGTATTCACTTGATCCAGCGCAGCATCATCCGGCTGATGCAGATGTTCCCCTATGACGGCGTCCGCCAGCCTGATGTCGACGAGTTCAATAACCAGATGAACTACGAGATCGAGCATGTCCGCGACTTCATCATTCTTCACTATCACGTAACCGAACGCACCGATACGCCGTTCTGGCGCCAGTGCCGGTCGATGGACATTCCTGAATCGCTGACACATCGCATCGAGCTGTTCAAGCAGACGGGCCGCGTCTTCAAGATACCCACGGAGCTGTTTGGCGAGAACTCGTGGATTCAAGTGATGCTGGGACAAGGGCTGATCCCCGAACAGTATCATCCGATCGTCAACATGATGGATGACGGGGAATTGGAAGAATTCCTGACCGGGATTCATGGTTCTGTGCGGGAGCTCGTGAAGCAGCTGCCGGAGCATCAGCGCTTCATTGATCACTACTGCAGAGCGTCGGCAATCTAGCGGAGTGCGGGCTCGGTGAAGTACAAGAATAAGTTGGCAGTCAATCGACCGTTTGCCGGATCCTCGCTGATATCTCGATCGGGCTGTATGAGGCCCGAGTGCAAGAGGTTACCTGGATACATTATCAGCCGATTCGGCTTGTATTCAATTTCGGCGATCAATTCAAAGTGATCATCGGAGGCATTGATATATTTCTCTGCCGGTGGTCCGTGAGCGTTAATATGCGATTTTGCGGCTTGTACGTAGGACTGATATCGATCCTCGGAAATACGTTCGTACCGAGTGGGTCGATGTCTGAAGAATCCGGTACCAGCATAGTCTCCCGAATTCAAGTAGTGCACGGTCGCGAAATAATAGGGGCTGCGGTTGTCGGAGTGCGGCATGCGCTGTAACGGCCCGAGATCTTCGGGTTTCTGTGTTATCAGTGAAAAAAGTTGGTGAATAAGGTGGTGCTCATATGAGCGCGGAGTATTGTACAAGTGAGAAATCAAGGCAACCAATTCAGGTACCAGGACCTTGGCATATTCTGCCGGCAAATCCGCGCGTATTCCTGGATAAGCAAAGCCGCTGTCTGAACTAAATTTTGCGTGTTGAGAGGCATAGTGGACAAGTTCGTCCGTCGAAACAATCGGTTCATCAATTACAACAACAGGCGTTTTCTCATCTCCTACAATTCGGATATCGCGACGGCATGTAGTGTTTAGCTTTATATCAACCATAGTCCGGTCTTTTGCTGCTGAAGTCGGCATTATAAACCCCATTTCAAATATGTGCTCGATGCCATTCGGACGACTCAGCTGCGTCCACGCCGATCAGACTTGTGACTCTCAAGCTAGTAGAATTGTCGTCAGCTTTGAAAGCCAATGCAGCCTACTCTAGCTTTTGACGCCGGAGGCCAAGAATCTATGCGCGAAGCAATAACGAACTTCTTGATGAACCCCGAAATAAATTTGAAGCGGATCGTGGCAGGCCGTATTGCCTCGTTGATCGTTGGTCTGCTGCTTGTCAGCTGCGACTCGGCTCGACAGGAAAACGTCGTCGTCCAACCCGGAGTCGCCGAAACCAACGCCGTCAAGACCGATCTCGTATGGGCGATCAACGTCGGTGGCCCGGCTTATGAGGGTATCGATGGTACGCCGTTTGCGGCCGAGGAATCAGTGAGGGGCGGCGATATTGGCCAGATGAAGACCGTGAAAGGCTCGCAGGATGCGTTTCTCTATAAGAGTTATCGCGAGGGCGATATCACGGTTGCTCACGCCATCGATATCGGTACCTACGACATCACTTTCCACTTCGCCGAGCCCAAGGACTATCCGGAAGGCGCGCGCGTCTTTGACGCGTTTGCCGAAGGGAAACGCGTCATCGATGATCTCGATGTCATGCTGTTTCGGGATGGCAAGATCGAGTCCGCGCTGACCGTGACCGCGCCGAATGTCATCGTTGCCGATGGCGAACTCAATATTCACTTCGAAGCATCTGCCGACCAGCCGACGCTGAGCGCGCTGGTCGTACGCAGCAAGAAACGGCCTGGAAAAGCCTGGGAGCTCGTCTGGAGCGACGAGTTCGACGGCGAGAAGCTCGATCCGGAGAAATGGAGTCCCAATATCTGGCCGCCGCGCAAGGTCAACGACGAGGACCAGGCGTACACGCCGCGAGAGAAGAACCTGCGCATCGAGAATAGCAACCTGGTTATCGAAGCGCACAAGGAAGACTACGAAGGCGCCCAGTACACCTCCGGGCGCGTGCACACCGACGGCAAGGGCGACTTTCTTTACGGCCGCTTCGAAGTTCGCGCCAAGCTGCCAAAGGGAAAGGGCACCTGGCCGGCTATCTGGATGTTGCCGAGTGATCCGTACAAGTATTCTACGACCTGCGAAAAAGGCGAGGACTGGCAGGGTAGTTCGACGTGTGACGCCTGGCCCAACTCCGGCGAGATCGACATCATGGAGCACGTCGGTTACCAGATGGGCCATATCCACGGCACGGTTCACAACGAAGCGTATTACTGGGCAAGATGGGAGCAGCGCAAGGGGAGAATTCTAATTGACGGTGTCGATGAGGAATTTCATGTTTATGCCCTCGAATGGACGCCCGAGAGAATCGACGCGTTTGTCGACGATACCCACTACTTCACATACGTCAACGAAAACAGCGGCTGGCAGGTATGGCCTTACGACCAGCCGTTTCACGTGATTCTGAACATCGCTGTCGGCGGAATGTGGGGCAGGTCGGGCGGCGGCATCGACGACACGATATTTCCGCAGCAGATGCATGTCGACTATGTGCGCGTGTACCGACTAAAAGAATGATGGATATTCGGTCTGCCGATCAATGATAAATACAGCTGAACTTCTGAGCAACTTCGAGCGCGACGGGTATCTTGTCATAGAGAATTTCTTCGATGACAAATTAATGGTGACGTTGGATCGACTAATTCTTGAGCATTACGGTGATGAACCGGAGTTCCTGCACAACGACGAGTTTCTGGGCAAAGCGCAAACCGATGTCATCCCGTGGTTTCCGCGGAACGAAGGGGTAGCTGCGTTTAAGACGATCGAAGAGGATTCCCGACTAGACGAACTTACATCGGCTATCCTTGGGGACGGCTGGGCAAGCCAGTACTGCATGGTGATGTTTTCGAAGCGAGGAACGACGGGGCAGGCGTGGCACCAGGATTGCTCGCCAGACAGGCCGGACGTCTTTAATTTGAACCGACTCGTGTACACGAGGGATATCACGGACGAGATCGGCGGCCAGACCGTGGTCGTGCCAGGCTCGTACAGGGAAGGGCTGCTGCCGACCGGAGAGCCGCTTGGAAAACTCGGCAACCAGGTCGTGCTGCGACCAAAAAAAGGGACGCTCATCCTGCTTCACGGCCATACCTGGCATCGGGTTTTGCCGATTACCGGCGCGCATCGGTTTTCGATAAACTACCGTTCCGCGCCATCCGGAACTCCGCACGACGTAACGGACGTTTGCGTTTATCGAAACATGCGCTACCGGTTTTCTACGTCGGAGGTCATCGAGGAACGTATCATCTAACTAAGCGCTTTCGGCGCGACCAACACGCCGTTCTCGTCACAGTAAATCCAGTGGCCGGGTTCAAATCGGGCGCCGCCAAAATGTAACATGACGTCGACAGCGCCTTGTCCTTTCTTAATGCTTTTTGCAGGATTAACGCCCAACGCTTTGATTCCAATAGCTATTCCGGACAAATCTGCAACGTCTCTGACGGCGCCGTTGATCACAACACCTGACCACCCGTTCTTCGCCGCTTTTGCCGCGATGATGTCACCAATCAGGGCGACCTCCGTCGAGCCCTTACCGTCGACGACGGCGACGGCGCCGTCGCCAGGTTCGTCCATCAGCGCTCGAAACAGCTGATTGTCGTTGCGGCATTGCACCGTCCGAATCTTGCCTGAAAACTGTTTCTTGCCACCAAAATCGCGAAACTGGATGGAACAGGTTGTCGCAATGTCTTCAAAGTCGTCGTAAAGATCCGGTGTTGATCGCATTGCTGTTTCCTCGTTACTTGTGTCATTGCCAAGAACGGGAGTTTACAACGAATCGTCGTGTGCGCCTCTATTGACGAGACACGCCGGATGCATCGGGAGCAGGGCCGGGGTAGTATGTTCGCTCAAGTTCAGGATAAGCCGCATACCATGGCAACGACCAAAGACGACGTCGTGAGGACGGGTGCGCAGGCACCGATTCGCACGGGCGCTGAGTACGTCGAGAGTCTTCGCGCTCGCAACCTCAAGGTGTATTTGTTCGGCGAGCTCGTTGACGAGCCTGTCGATCATCCCGTGATTCGACCATCCATCAATGCCGTCGCCGAAACTTACGACCTGGCCGTGCGCAGCCCCGAACTTGGCACCGCTGTCTCGCCCTACACGGGCGAGCGCATCAACCGCTTCTTGCATATTGCGGAGAGTCCCGAGGACCTCGTCATGCAGAACAAGATGCAGCGGCGGCTGGGGCAACTCACCGGCACCTGTTTTCAACGCTGCGTGGGCATGGACGCATTCAATTCACTGCACTCCGTCACGTTCGAGATCGACGAGGCGCACGGCACCGCTTATCACGAGCGATTCGTTGATTTCCTAACAATGGCGCAGCAGCAGGGCTATGTCATCGGCGGCGCCATGACCGACGTCAAAGGTGATCGCAGCAAAGCGCCGCATGAGCAGGATGATCCCGACATGTTTGTTCGCGTGACCAAACGCACGGACGAGGGCGTTTACATTCGCGGGGCGAAAGCGCATCAGACCGGTTGCATCAACTCGCACTGGCTGATCGTCATGCCGACCTTGCGCCTCGGACCCAAAGATAAAGAATTCGCGATTATCGGCGCACTGCCGGTCGATGCCGAGGGCATCACCTATATCTACGGCCGGCAATCCTGCGACACGCGCGCCATGGAAGGCGGCGACATCGATCTCGGCAACGCCAAGTTCTCGGGCCAGGAAGCCATGGTTGTTTTCGACGATGTCTTCATTCCCTGGGACAAGATCTTCATGGACGGTGAGTATGAGTTCGCCGCGATGCTGGTCGAGCGCTTCACGTGCTATCACCGTCGCAGCTACGTCTGCAAATCGGGTGTCGGCGATGCGCTCATTGGTGCCGCGGCGACGATCGCGGACTACAACGGCGTTGAAAAAGCCTCGCACATCCGTGACAAGCTCGTCGAAATGACGCATCTCAACGAGACCATCTACAGCACCGGCATCGCTTCCAGTTACCAGGCGTCGAAGATGAAATCCGGTGTCTTCATGAACGACGACATGATTGCGAATGTCTGCAAACATCATGTGACCAGGATGCCTTATGAAATCGGGCGGCTCGCACAGGACCTTGCGGGCGGCATCATGGTGACGGCGCCCTCGCAAAAAGAACTGGAGCACCCCGAGATCGGCGACATCGTGAGGAAGTACCTCAAAGGGCGAAAAGAAATTGCCGCCGAGGATCGTTTGCGCATCGTCAGGCTCATCGAGAACATGACGATGGGACGCAACGCCGTCGGCTACCTGACCGAGTCGATGCACGGCGCCGGCTCGCCGCAGGCACAGCGCGTCCAGATCGGCCGGCAAATGCAACTGGAGTTCAAGAAGCAGCTCGCCAAGAACCTGGCCGGCATAGCACCGGAATCAGCGGAAGAGGTGTCGGACGAGCTTGCCGGCTACATGGAAAAGGTCTTCGCCTCGGCGAATCGCTCAAACGACGAATAGATGACGCCGGGCTCCAGCCGCGACAAAAGGGCCGTGAGCCTGAAGCTGGGCACCCATGCCATCGCAGATGACATAAGGCAGCCGGGGCTGAGCGAGGCACCGGTGTCCTACTCCTACACGCCTTCGTTTCAGTCAGTATTGTTCCAGGGCCGTAATCTCGTCGACAGCTAGGGGCGGGCGCGGGGTGTCGCCCAAGCGACAGCTCGTTCTGCCCCTTTGCACTAAAATCAGCAGCTATTGATGAACCCACGTACTGTGGGTCCCGAACACCAGACATCCAGGTTCCTCAGGGGGAAACCATGACGTACTTATTGCAACGAAGCTCGGCCATTTTGCTGGGTATTCTAATGAGCCTTGCCGGGGCCAGCGCATACGCGCAGGATCAGGCCGTTCTCGACGAAGTGGTTGTCACAGCACAAAAGCGCCAGCAAAGCCTGCAGGACGTACCAATTTCTGTCTCTGTCATTTCGGGCGACAAGATCGCGGAGGCAGGCATCGACAACATGGACGACCTCGCGCTCTACGTCCCGAATTTCAGTAAGGGCGAATCCGGTGCCGGCGCGATTATACAAATTCGCGGCATCGGCACCGGTTCCAACCCGGCGTTCGAGCAATCGGTCGTCATGTACATGGACGACATTTCGCTAAGCCGCAGCCCGCTTGCTCGTATGCCGCTCATGGATCTGGAGCGCGTCGAGGTCCTGCGTGGTCCGCAAAACGTATTGTTCGGTAAGAATAGTATCGGTGGAGCTGTTTCCCTGATTACCGCCAAGCCGACTGATGAGATGGAAGGAAACCTATCCTTACGTTATGAACCCGAATATGACGGCACCGAAGCCACAGCAGTACTGTCCGGGCCGCTGTCCGACAGTCTGAGTGGTCGCCTTGCGGTGCGATACGCAGACTACGGTGGTTATTACTACAATTCATTCCTCGCAAGGGATGAAGAGCAGCGCGAAGAGATGGCCGTGCGAGGCACCCTGCGCTGGATTGCCGGTGACGATGCCGAGTTGATCTTCAAGTTCGAAAATAACACCGTTGACGGCAAGGGTGAGGGTCACGAGTTGATCTTCGGCTACGGTACCCTGATCCCGGGCCTGACCGGGCTCGACTACACGCAGACCGTGGCGGCGATCCAGGGCGGATACAACGCGGTGATTACGGGTTTCGGTCTGCCCCCGGTTGACGTGGGCAATGACGAGATCAGCATGGATCGTGTGCGCCGGTCGGCGTTCAGTGGCTACCAGGAGCTGGATCTCAACAAGTTCCAGGTCACGTACAACCAGGATTTTGGCGACTTCACGTTCACCTCGGTAACCGGCTATATCGAATACGATGAGGACAGGCTTGCCGGCGGCGGTTTGTCGGGTATCGACATTTCGAGCGTCCTGACGAATGAGAAGTACGAGCAGATCAGCCAGGAATTCAGATTCACGTCGACTGGCGATGGCCCGTTCTCCTGGATTGCCGGCGGCTTTTTTCAGACCTGGGATCTCGACGTGCTTGGCACCACATTTGTCGATGACATGAACGTGCCGGTCCTGTTGGGCCTGGCCGTTCCTTCGGCCGCGGGACTCGAAGGTGTCGCAAACCTCGAGAGCTATATTGAATACGATGGCGATAGCGCGACTTACGCCGGGTTCGGGCAGTTCGCGTGGAGTATGTCGGATACCGCAAGGCTAACCTTGGGCGGTCGCTACACGCATGAAATCAAGAATGGCCGCCGCGTCGCCGACATTATTAATAGCCTGACCGGTGAAATCGATTACGGCCAGGCGATACTGGCATCCTGTGTTTTTGGGGTCGATTACAACACACTGGGCGAGGCTTCCGCCTTCGTGCCGTTGCCTGTAGACTGTACTTTCGCCAACCCCGCACCCGTTGGCTATTACAGCACCCATGACGCCAGGGACAGGCGCACCGAGGATGCATTTACGCCGTCTCTAACGCTTGAATTCGATGTCGGTGATGACAGCATGTTCTATGCCTCGGCTTCCCAAGGGTTCAAATCCGGTGGCTTCGATGCGACGGCATTCAGGGAGAAGGACTTCGAGTACGAGGATGAGGAAGTGGTCGGCTACGAGATCGGCCTCAAGAGTTCCTTTGCTGGAGGCAGGGCGCAAACCAATATCGCGCTCTTCAGTTCCGAATATGATGATTTGCAGGTCAGCACATTTGACGGTATCGCAGGGTATTTCACCGGCAACGCCGCCAGGTATGACGCCGAGGGCGTCGAGTTTGATGGTCGCTGGCGAGTCACGGATAGTCTGACCCTGGCCGGGTCTTTTGCCTACATCGATGCCACCTTCGGCGCAGCCGCCGGCGCAAGCGACAGGATCCCGTGTAATGCCAGATTCGCGTTAGTGAATCCTGGTGTGCCCTGTAGTCGTGAGGGCCTGCGGGCTGGCAATACGCCGGAATGGTCAGGCAACCTGATTGTCGACTTCGTGCAACCCGTTTCAGGTGATCTCTCGTTCAGGGCAACGCTTGATGTGCTTTATGAAGACGAGTACTTCACAGAGCCGACCAAGGAAGTTGGAACCATTCAGGATGCGTACACCAAGTACAACCTGCGGCTCGCGCTTGAAGGCGAGCGCTGGACTTTCGCGGTACTTGGCAAGAACCTGAGCGACGAGGATGTCCTCGAGTTCAGCGGCATCGTGCCGTTGTCCGGGTCGGATTTGTTCGCGCCTGCGTATTATGGTTATCTGCAGCCGCCGCGCACGATTGCCGCACAGTTTGATTACCGTTTCTAGGAAGTTAGCACGAGCGTGGCGCCCGATGCGGGCGCCACGCGCTTCTTATGGCGCAAGCTAAATCGCTAACGATTGGAACCAAGGCCGCATACGGTTTTGGTTCCGTTGCGTTTGGCGTCAAGAACGGCGGCTTCGACTATTTCCTGCTCTTGTTTTACAGCCAGGTGATCGGGCTGGATGCGCGCCTGGTCGGCATAGCCATTACGGTCGCCCTGGTCTTTGATGCGCTGAGTGATCCCATTGTTGGGTACTGGTCAGACAACCTGCGCTCGCGCTGGGGCCGGCGGCACCCCTTCATGTATGCCTCGGCCCTGCCGGTCGCACTGAGCTATTTTCTCCTGTGGAACCCTCCACAAGGCTGGTCGCAAGCCGGCCTGTTCTGGTACCTGTTGCCATTGGCCATCCTTGTTCGCACGTTTATTACCCTTTATGAAACACCGAGCGCCGCGCTCGTGCCCGAACTGACTGATGATTACGTCGACCGCAGCTCGCTCATCAGCTATCGCTCGTATTTCGGCTGGACAGGCGGCAACGCAGTGACCGTGCTGATGTTCTTTTTCCTGTTTCCTGCAATGGCGACGGAAACGATCGCAGACGGGCGGTTCAACCGCGCGAGCTATGAGTTGATGGGCATCATTGCGTCCGTGTTGATTTTCGTCTCGATCATGGTGTCCGCGCTCGGCACGCATTCGCGCATTCAATATCTCAAAGCGCCGCCACCGCCGCGGCGCATCACGGCGATGACCGTGTTCCGGGAGATTTTCGAGACCCTGTCCAACCGCTCTTTCGTGGCTTTGTTCATCGCGGCACTGTTGGGCTCGCTCGCGACTGGATTGGCAGCGGCGTTGAGCTTTTACTTCTATACCTACTTCTGGGAATTCACATCGATCGAAACAGGGCTCATCACGATGGGCGTGTTCATCTCGGCCGTAATCGGTTTCTTTCTCGCACCCGCCGTGACGCGCAGGTTGGGAAAAAGAAGAGGTGCAATGACCATAGGCATCATCGCTTTCCTGGGTGCGCCTCTGCCGATTACGCTGCGACTGATCGGCGTCTTGCCGGAGAATGGCACGCCATTCGTTTTCTGGTTCGTTTTCGTCTCCATTGTCATCGACCTGGGTTTGATTATCTGTTTCCAGATTCTGTATACGTCGATGATGGCCGACCTCGTCGAACAGAGCGAACTGGCAACGGGGCGTCGCTCCGAGGGCACAATCTTTGCTGCGATCACATTCATTCGGAAAGCTGTGCAGGGTTTCGGCCTGTTGTTCGCTTCGTTCGTACTTCACTGGGCGAAATTCCCCGCAGGTGCCACGGTCGACCAGGTAAGCGATGATGCTGTTTGGCGTTTGGGCGCCTATTATGTGCCGACGATACTGACGATCTGGTTATTGATGATGGCCGTGATTTCCCTGTACCGTCTTGACCGCGCCGGGCACGAGGAAAACCTGCGAAAACTTGCAGCACGCCGTCTGGATGGATGAATGTCGATGATTTCGAGTGAATTAGCCCTGCCTTGCGGGGCCCGCATAAAAAACCGGCTATGCAAAGCTGCCATGACGGAGGGCATAGCCGACGCCAGCAACCGGGCAACGGACAGGCATGTCACCCTGTACCAACGTTGGGCCGACGGCGGCGCCGGTGTCCTGCTAACTGGGAACGTGCAGGTTGACCGGCGCTACCTCGAGCGGGCCGGCAACATCGTCATCGATGGCGATCAGGATGCAGTACAGTTGCGCGCCCTCGAGGCGATGGCCGAGGCCGGCACGGCTGGCGATACACAATTGTGGATGCAGATCAGCCATGCGGGTCGGCAAACGCCCAAACTCATCGCCACGGAGCCTGTTGGCCCGTCGGACATCCCGCTCGCGCTACCGGGCGGGCGTTTCGGCAAGCCGCGCGCATTGAGCGGCGACGAGATTCGCGATGTCATCAAGCGCTTCGCGTTTGCAGCCGGTATCGCGAAACAGACGGGCTTCACCGGGGTCCAGGTTCACAGCGCTCACGGTTACCTGTTATCCGAGTTTCTCTCACCGCGAGTAAACGTCCGCGACGACGCCTGGGGCGGTTCCGTCGAAAACAGGGCCCGCCTGTTGCTGGACACCGTGCGTGCGGTTCGTGTGGCGGTCGGCGCGGATTTTCCGGTTACCGTGAAATTGAACTCCGCCGATTTTCAGAAAGGCGGCTTTTCGTTCGATGACTGCCTGCACGTGATCGAAATGTTGAACGAAGAAGGTCTCGATCTGCTGGAGATATCGGGCGGCAATTACGAGCAGCCGAAACTGATGGGTATCGGCGGACTGGAACCGGCATTCGAGGAAAAGGTGCAGCAGAGCACCAGGGCCCGCGAAGCGTATTTTTTCGATTACGCGGTTGCAGCGAGCCAGGTCGCGAAAATGCCGCTCATGGTTACGGGTGGTTTTCGCTCGGCGTATGGCATGAACGAGGCTTTGTCGGGCGGCGACGTGGATATGGTCGGTGTCGCTCGGCCATTGTGCGTGGATCCCGTGTTCCCGGCGAAGATCCTGTCGGGTGAACTCGAAAAGGCACCGGATGTCGAGAATAATCTGCGTATCGGCCCGGGCATCCTGGGTCCGAATTCGTCGATCGCCATCATCAAGGCGATGAACGCGTTCGCCCGTATCGGCTGGTACTACGAACAGATTTACCGGCTCGCCGATGGGCTGGAGCCCGATCTCTCGATGAGTGCGCTGCGTGCTTTGCTGGCCTATGAGAAAACCGAGAAGACCAAAGCCCGTGAACTCCGGCGCTAGCGATTAGCCGCGATTGTTCTCGAATCAGGACTGTCCAGGTTAACGCGAAATCACTGGCCGAACTCAACTTGATCGGACGTCATGTTGATAATTCCAAGAGCTTCGAAACGGTTCTCCAGTTCCGGCCTGTCGCGTCCACGCCAAGTAGCCTCTCGACGCGAGCGGCCAGTTTGGATCGCGCTATACCGTTCGGTGCATGAAGATAGAAGAATTTTCCGACAAGCGCATAGGATTCAGTCGGCGCCTTGATGCGATCGAGCGCATCAAGATCCGGTGATCTCGGTTTTTCGGCCAGGAATAGGACGTGCACGGCTTTAGGTTCGGATTCCGCCTCCGGAAACGGGTTTTCTGACGCGGCTTTCTTGAGTTCCTTTGCCGCAAGGATAATTACTCGCGGCTCGAACCCGTGTTTCTTTGGCACTGTTTTGCTGATTTTTTCGGCAAGTTGCGTTGTCTTGAATGGTGAGCGCTCGAACACGGCGTTGCCACTCTGTATGTACGTTTTGACATTGCTGCACCCCAGCTCTTCTAGCGTGGCCGCCAGATCTTTCATCGGTTGCAGATGCTTACCGCCAACATTGATACCCCTAAACAGCGCGATCCAGGTTGCCATTACAATATATTAACCTGTTTGTTCGCGGCGTCGGCTGCGCGTGATAATCGCGCCATCTCTGCGTCCGATGAAAGATGCGGGACAAAGAAGAACCTCAACAAACACGCGCAGTGATTGCGCACCGGCGAGCGACAGTCGCTTTCGTGACTATCGCTCAGTCGTCGTCGTCCTTGAGCTCTGTTTCTTTTTGCAGGGCAACCGCATCGCGAATCAGGTAACGACTGGACTGGATTTCAAGAATGCCGCGCTCGCGCCATTCGCTGAGAATCTTGTTGATGCGCTGTCGTGAGCCAAGACTGAGCTGGGCGAAGTCATTCTGGCTCAAATGAACGTCGAGATAGACACCCTCATCCTCTTTTTGCCCATGCTCTTCGATCAAGGCGAGAAACCGGCCTGCCAGCCGCGAGCGTAGCGGGTAAAAAGCCATGCCGAGCAACAGCAGATAGATGCCCTGGCTGCGCAAGATGTTCTGCACGAAGAGTTTCTTATACATTTCGGGGTGCTGATCGCCCACGGACAAGACCGCGGCC
>Ga0224512_10001835_pt1 | contig 19909 bp, 21 predicted proteins | sample SF_May12_sed_USG_4_FD_169103 | JGI IMG/M metagenome (GOLD analysis project Ga0224512, IMG submission 169103) | Sediment microbial communities from San Francisco Bay, California, United States - SF_May12_sed_USGS_13 | ecosystem: Environmental > Aquatic > Marine > Sediment | place: USA... | reverse complement strand
TGAGGTCCGGCGTGCACTGCACCCGCTTGTCGTCGAGCCCTAGAACCGTGCCCAGGGTCTCGACCAGGCGGGTCTTGGCCAGCCCCGGGACGCCGATCAAGAGCGCGTGCCCGCCGGCCAGGAGGGGGATAAGGGTTTGATCCACGACCTCCTGTTGGCCGAAAATGACCCGGCCTATGCTATTGCGGACGCTCTTCAGCTGGTGGCCGAGGCTTTCGATCTCGCCCGCCAGGGCGGCAGTTGGAGCTTCCTCCGCGGGCGCGGTATGGGTGGCAGTCACGTGATCGATCTCCCGATAACAAGGGATAGTTGGCAGGCCATGACCAGTGATCCGACGAAGCCCGCCGACGCTCTTCAGAACATAGGTGCTTCCGGGGCGTCTGACCAGCCGTCGCCGGAGGCCTTGTTGGCCTCCTGCGGCGATTTCGATATGCGCATCGCGCGCGACGGCACCTGGTACTACCGGGGCAGCCCGATCGCGCGAAAGCCCTTGGTCAAGCTGTTCTCGACCGTGCTCCGGCGCGATGAAGAGGGTGGCTACTGGCTGGTGACGCCGGTCGAGCGGGGCCGCATCGCGGTCGACGACGCGCCCTTCACCGCGGTCGAGTTCGAGACCCGCGGCGAGGGACCGGACCAGGTGCTGAGATTCCGCAACAATGTCGACGATTGGATCGAGGCCGGCCGGGAGAATCCGATCAGAGTCGAAGAGAACCCGGAAACGGGCGAGCCCAGTCCCTATATTCTGGTGCGTGACAATCTGGAGGCCCGAATCCTGCGCCCGGTCTATTACCAGTTGGTCGGCCAAGCGGTCGAGCATCGAGTCGACGGCGTGGATTACCTGGGCCTGTGGAGCAAGAGCGCCTTTTTTCCGCTGGGCAAGTTGCCGTGAACGCAGACGAATTGTTGAACCGTCTGGCTGCTCGCCGGCCGTCCGGACGCCGAAGCTCGCCGAGGAGCAGCGACGAGCAGGCCGGGCGGCCGCGCGGCGACCACGACCTGAACCCGGATCTCTACGACCCGGAGCTGTCGCTGACCCGCGCCGCCGTCCTGGTGCCGATCGTCAGGCGCAGCCCGGAGATGACCGTGCTGCTGACGCGGCGCACGGACCATCTGTACGACCATGCCGGACAGATCAGTTTCCCGGGCGGCCGAATCGACCCGGGCGACCGTGACGCGCCGATGGCCGCCTTGCGTGAAACCGAGGAGGAGGTTGGCCTGCCGCGCGGTCATGTTGAGCTGGTCGGCGAGCTAGATACCTATGTGACACGCACCGGTTTCGAGGTGACCCCCCTGGTCGGTCTGCTCCGGCCGCCCTTCCCCATGGCCCCGGATTCCTTCGAGGTGGCCGAGGTCTTCGAGGTGCCGCTCGGCTTTTTCCTGGACCCGGCGAACCGCCAAACCCACAGCCGCTTCTACAAGGGCAAGGAACGGCAATTCTACGTCTACGAATACGGCGACTATTACATCTGGGGCGCCACCGCCGGAATGCTGGTCAATCTGACCGAAGTGCTCGCCGGGTCATGACCGAGGCGCTCAGGCTAGCGCCCCGGGACTGGATGACCGCACCCGAAACGCGGGCGGTGTTGGCCGCGCTCACGGCCGAGGGCGCCGAGGTTCGCTTCGTCGGCGGCTGCGTGCGCGACGCCCTGGCCGGCCGGCCGGTCCGGGATATCGACCTGGCGACGCCCGACCCGCCGGAGCGGGTGATGACCCTGCTCGATCGGGCAGGTCTCAAGGCCGTGCCCACGGGTCTCGATCACGGCACGGTCACCGCCGTGTCGAACCATCGGCCCTATGAGGTGACCACCCTGCGCCACGATGTCGAAACCCATGGCCGGCATGCGACGGTCGCCTTCACCGACGACTGGCAGGCCGACGCCGCTCGCCGCGACTTCACCTTCAACGCCATGTCCTGCCGGCCGGACGGCACGCTCTTCGATCCCTTCGGCGGCGCCGCCGACCTGGCGGCCGGCCGGGTGCGCTTCGTCGGCGAAGCCCGCGCGCGCATCGAGGAGGACTACCTGCGCCTGCTGCGGTTCTTCCGCTTTCAGGCGCACTACGGCCGGGGCGCGCCGGACGGAGAGGGACTGGCCGCGGCCGCTGCCCTGGCCCCCGGGCTGACCCGCTTGTCGGGCGAGCGGCTGCGCGAGGAGCTCTTGCGCTTGCTCCAGGCGCCGGATCCGGTGCCGGTGCTGGAGGTCATGCGCAAGAACAGCATTCTGGCATCGGTTCTGCCGCAGGTCGGCGACAACGCCCGGCTGGCTGCCCTGCTTGCCGCCCGGCTCGAAGCCTCGCCGCCCGACGCCTTGCTGCGCCTGGCGGCGTTGTTCGAAGGCGGCGCGGGCGAGGCGGACACGGTCGCCGAGAGACTGCGCCTGTCGAAGGCGGAACGCCGCCGTTTGTCAGGCATGTTGGAGCCGGCCTCGGGCATCGGGGTCGCCGCGGACGATCAGGCGCTGCGCAAGGCCATTTACCGCCTGGGCCAGGGGCGGATAGCGGATATTCTGCGGCTCGATTGGGCGGCGCGATGCGCGGCCGGCGACCCGGTAGACGAGGCCGCGGCCCGACGATGCCTGGACATGGCGGCGGGCTGGCGGCCGCCGGACTTCCCGCTCAAAGGACGGGACGCCCTCTGCCTGGGCATGAAGTCCAGCGAGGATGTCGGCCGCCTTCTCGAAGAGGTCGAGTCCTGGTGGATTGGCGAGGACTTTCGGCCGAGCCGGGAGGATTGCCTGGCGCGGCTCAAGCAGTTGATTGAGAAGGGGTTATGATCGCCACTTCCGGTTGTGCGAGGCCTGAGATAGTCTATTTGTTTTAGACTATTCTTAAGTGTTTGGGTGCTATCCGGTTGGCTGGGCGAATTCAGGCAGCGGAAGAACCAAACCCATGCCCGAGCCAGGGAATTCCGGGGCAAAGGACACCCGTAACACCGAGGCCGAGCTTCAAAGGGAGCTGGGGGGCTCCGGCGATCCCTCGCCGGCGGCGGGCGGCAACGGCACAGATCCCTATTTCAAGATCACGGCCGATCTGGAGGCGGAGGTGGCCGAACGCTGGCGCGTGGAGGAATCCCTGCGCCAGGAGCGCGACTTCAATGCCGCTATCCTCGATACCATTGCCGCCTTGGTCGTCGTGCTGGACAGCGAGGGCCGGATCGTGCTGTTCAACAAGGCCTGCGAAGCGGCCACCGGCTATGCCGCCAGGGAGATGCAGGGCAGGTTTATCTGGGACGGCTTGCTGCTGCCCGAGGACGTGGAGCGAATAAAACAGGGTTTCCTCGCCCTCACCGAGGGCGTCTTTCCCGGCGAAGACGAGAACATCTGGGTCGCCAAAGGCGGTGCGCGTCGGCTCATCGCCTGGTCGAACACCTGCGTGGTGGATCCCGACGGCAGGGTCGAATTCGTCATCGGGACCGGCCTCGACGTTACCGAGCGACGGCGCGCGGAAACCCTGCGGTCTCTGAACAACGAGGTCTTCTCGGCGATGGCGTCGGGCGCCGATCTCGACGCCGTGCTCGAGGTTCTTGTGAAGCGCGCGCAGGCGGCCATTCCCGGCCTGCTGTGCTCGGTGCTGTTGGTCGACGACACCGGGCAGAAATTGCGGCACGGCTGCGCGCCGAACCTGCCCGATTTCTACAACGAAGCGGTCGACGGTATTGCGGTCGGGCCGGGGATCGGATCTTGCGGCGCCGCGGCGCATTCCGGCGCAAGGGTCGTCGTCGAGGACGTCATGACCCACCCGAACTGGCAGGATTTTCGTGCGCTGGCCGAGAAGGCCCACCTGCGCGCCTGCTGGTCGGAACCTCTCATCTCCTCCGGGGGCCAGGTGCTCGGCACCTTCGCGATGTACTACCGCGAGCCGCGTGCGCCCGAAGCCGAGAGTATCGAGTTCATCGAGAGTGCGGCGCACCTGGCCCGGATTGCCATCGAACGCAGCCAAGCCGAGCGGGCGGTAAGGAAAAGCAAGGCCCAGGCCAAGGCGGCCGAGCAATTCTTGAGGGACGCCATCGAGTCCATCTCCGAGGGCTTCGTGCTGTACGACGCGGAGGACCGCCTGGTGCTGTGCAACAGCAAGTGGATGGAGCTCTACGGCTACTCCGCGTCGCAGGTCCGGCCCGGCATCAAGTACGACGACTTGGTGTGCCTCGATCTGGAGCTCGGGGCCATAGCTGCCACGGAAGCGGACTATCGGAACCGCCGCATCGACTACCGCCGCCGTTTCGAGGGATCCTTCGATGTCCAGCTCGCGGACGGGCGCTGGATCACCATTCGCGAGCGCAGGACCTCCGACGGAGGCATCGTCGGCGTGCAGACCGACATCACCGAGCGCAAGCGGGCCGAGGAGGCCTTGCGCGAAAGCGAGGGGCGTCTGGCCAGGGCGCAAAAGCAGGCCAAGATCGGCTACTGGAGCTGGTCGCTCGGCGAGGAAGGCATGACCTACGTCTCGGAGCAGTACTGGGAGATCCTAGGTCTCGCCCACGACGAGTCTCCAACCCGTCAGGAGGAGTTCAACCGCTGCATCCATCCCGAGGACCGGGAAAGGGCCGGGACTTTCTTCCGCGAGGTCTCGACGAAACCGCGGGACTACGAGATCGATTACCGGATCGTTCGCCCGGACGGCGAGGTCCGCCATGTCGTGGAGATCGGCGAGCTGACCTGCGGCGACGGTGGCGTACCCAACGGCCATACGGGCACCTTGCAGGACATCACGACCCTCAAGCGGGCGGAAGCGGCGCTCAGGGTCAGCGAAGCGCGCCTGCGCGCGATCATCGAGCATTCGCCCGCCGACATCCATCTGTCCGATGCCGAAGGCCGCTACCTCCTGGTCAATCGCCAATTCGAGGAGTGGTACGGATTCGGCGACGAAGAGGCCAGGGGCAAGCTGCCCCACGAGTTCTTTCCTGCGGAGTTTGCCGATACCTTTGTCGGCCATTGCCGTGCCGTGATCGAGTCCGGGCAGGCCGTCACGATGGAGGACCGGGCGCCCTTCGACGATGGCCTGCATACCTTCCTCACTGTGAGATTTCCCGTTCCCGGTGCGCCGGGAGAGGGCACGGTGGTCGGTACGATCTCGAGCGATATCACGGACCGTAAGCGCGCTGAAGACGCCGTGCGGGAAAGCGAAGGACGGTTCAGGAGCGTGGTCGACAACTCGCCGTCCTCGGTTCTGCTCAAAGACGCCGAGGGCCGTTACTTGCTGGCCAACAAGCGTTTCGAGGAGTGGTACGACCTCGAGGCCGAGCAGGTGCTGGGCAAGACCGCCTTCGACCTCTTCGCCCCGGAGTTCGCCGAGTCGCTCTGGGCCCAGGACCGGGAGGTTCTGGAAGCGGGCGAGACAACCTCGCAAGAGCACGAGATCCTCTTCGCGGACGGCACGCTGCACACGATCTTCGTCACCAAGTTCCCGGTGTACGCCGGCGGTGGCGCGCCGGCCGCCGTCGGCTCGGTCACGACCGACATCACCGAGCTGAAGCAGCGCGAATCCGCGCTGATCGCGGCCAAGCAGGAGGCCGAGTTGGCGAACCGGGCGAAGTCCGAGTTCCTGGCCAACATGAGCCACGAGCTGCGCACGCCGCTCAATGCCGTGATCGGCTTCGCGGAGCTCATCGCGAGCGAAGCCTTCGGGCCGGTCGGCAACGAACGCTATCGCGATCACGCCCAGGAGATCGAGGCCGCCGGCCGCGATCTGCTCAAGATGATCAACGACGTTCTAGACCTCGCCAAGATCGAAGCGGGCAAGCTCGTGCTCTACGAGCGGGAGGTCGACGTGCCGGCCGTGGTCGACTCCTGCCTCATGCTTGCCGGCGGGCGTGCCCATCACGCCGGCCTCGCCCTCGAGGCCGAGGTGCCGGAGGATCTGCCCTTGCTCTGGGCCGACGAGCGCATGCTCAAGCAGATGCTGAACAGTATCCTGTCCAACGCCATCAAGTTCACGGCCCCCGGCGGCCGGCTGAAGGTCGCCGTGTCGGCCGGGCCGGGTCAGGGCCATGCCTTCGAGATATCGGACAGTGGAATCGGCATGTCCCTAGAGGACATACCCAAGGCCATGGTCCGCTTTGGTCAGATCGACGGCCGGCACGACAAAAAATTCGCCGGGACCGGACTCGGCCTACCCTTGACGCAGTCGCTGGTGGAGCTGCACGGCGGCTCCCTCGATCTGGAAAGCGAGGCCGGCAAAGGGACCAAGGTCACGCTCCAGTTCCCGGCCGGACGCGTCTTGCCCGCGCTGCGAGACGCGGCCTGCGGGTCCGACGAACCCTGCGCCGCGGAAGAGTGTGGCGCCACGCGCGCACCGGCGTAACGGGCCAGGGGCAGGTCAGGGGTAGGTCAGGGGCAGGCTAGTACCGAGGAGCGGGCCGAGACCTGCGGCTCTTCGACGATCTCTAGAATATTCCGGTAGCGGCCTAGGAAGGGCAGGTGCCAGCCCGCGATCCTGACCCGGTAGGTCTTCCCTTCGCGCAGCCTGGCGTTGATCTTTCCGACTCCGAAGCTTCGAAACACGAGCGAAGGCGATATCTCGTAAAGCCCGTCCTCGGTCTGGACGACGGGAATTCTGCTCAGTGATTTGGAGGCTTTTCGCGTGATCTCGCTCTTGCCGAGAACGGTGATCGTCGCCTCCCGTTCGCTGGCGAAGTAGACGAAGGCCACCAACCCGAGCGCAAGCAGGCACCAGAGGATCGAGTCCCGGGTGCGTTTTGCTCTTCGCCGCTCCCCTTCGCGCGGGGTCGCCATCGCATGTCGTCCCGGGTTCTTCCAGCGGCGGCTCCGGCACGGGGCCGCGTCGGTGGCCAGATTAGGGTCTGGAAGGGAATTATCGATACGTTTGGCGGGAGCGAATTTCCGCCAGGGTTAGGAGCGGGCGGCGCGGTGGGGTGGGGTCCCCATGAGCCGTCTGCGACGCGGCCCTGGCGGAAATTGGCCCCGTCCCGCAGGGATTTACCCGGGGATTCCCGCCGGGATCGGGCGCAATCGGCCCGCTGCCGCGTCGCTCGTCGTCGAATATGCCCAGCATGTCCTTCCTCCTCGCTCCTAACAGCGGGCCGATTGCGCCGCGACCAAACGCATCGATAATTCCCTTCCAGACCCTTAGCGTGGCCGACCTTTCGAAGCGGTTAAAGCCGTCGTTCAGGGCCAGGCGGCCTCCGGCGGCAGGGACATCAGGATGGCCTCAACGTTGCCGCCGGTCATGAGGCCGAACTTGGTGCCGCGGTCATAGAGCAGATTGAACTCGACGTAACGCCCGCGGCGCATCAACTGGTGGCGGCGCTGCTCCTCGCTCCAGGGCTCGGCCATGTGCCGGCGCACCAACTCGGGATAGATGTCCAAGAACGCCAGACCCACGTCCCGCGTGAAGGCGAAGTCGGCCTCCCAATCGCCGCTGTCGAGATTGTCGTAGAAGATGCCGCCGACGCCGCGCGCCTCGCCCCGGTGCTTGATGAAGAAGTACTCGTCGCACCACGCTTTGAAACGGGGGAAATAGCCGGAGTCGTGCTTGTCGCAGGCGGCCTTGAAGGCGGCGTGGAAATCCGCCGTGTCCCGTTCCACCGGATACATGGGGTTGAGGTCCGAACCGCCGCCGAACCAGGCTCGGGTGGTCACGATGTGCCGGGTGTTCATATGAACCGCGGGGACCAGGGGCGAGCGCAGGTGGGCGACCAGCGATATGCCGCTGGCCCAAAACCTCGGGTCCGCCTCGGCGCCGGGTATCTGCGCCGCGAACTCCGGCGCGAACTCGCCCCAGACCGTCGAGACGTTGACCCCGACCTTCTCGAACAGGCGGCCGCGCATGATCGACATGACACCGCCGCCGCCCTCGTGATCCCCGGCTTCGCGCTCCCAGGCCTTGCGCTCGAAGCGGCCGGGCGGCAGCTCCGCGAAGCGCTCGGCGGTTTGGCCGGAAAGCTCGTCCTCGAGCTGCTCGAAGGCGGTGCAGATCCTGTCGCGAAGTTCCGCGAACCAGGCGGAGGCGCGGTCCTTGTGCGCTTCGCTCGGCAGGGTCATGTCTTTTGCTCCCCGGATTCCGGCGCGGCCGGAAAGCCGCCGGTTTGACGCAGCGCCTCGCCTAGCACGATTGCCGCGGCCAGCGCCACATTGATCGACCGCATGGCCGGGCGCATGGGCACGACGACGCGCGCCGCGGCGGCCTCGTGCACCGCCGGGGGCACGCCGGCGGATTCGCGCCCGACCAAAAGCGTGTCGGAGGTCCGGAAAGCGAACTCCGTGTAGGGCAGAGGCGCCGCCGTGGTCAGCAGGACCAGGCGCCCTTCGCGGGCGTCCTGGAAGGCCTGCCACGACGGATGACGAACCATCCGGACCTGGTCGAGGTAATCCATCCCGGCCCGGCGCAGGCGCCGGTCGTCGAGGTGGAACCCGCAGGGCTCGATGATGTCCACCGGCACGCCCAGGCAGGCGCCGAGACGCAGCAGCGCGCCGGTGTTTTGCGGAATATCGGGCTCGAAGAGGGCGAGGCGCATGCCGGGCTGATTCCCTGTCTTGCTGACGGCTGTTCTCGGCCTTTGCGTTCCCGTGAAATTTCCTCTAAACCTGTCGCCCGACGCAAGCCGGGGGGTGGTCGGCATAACCGCGAGGCTGTCGTTGCCAGCCCGGCCCGAAGCGCTATCTTAGGGGCAGGAAGGCGTTTCCGCGGCGGAAAAGGGGCGCCCGGACGGCCTTTCCTCCCATCGGTGCGAGGAACACAGGGGAAACTCAAGGATGGCAAATACCGCACATCCCGCCCACGCGAGCGAGGGCGAAACGAGGCGCGACTTTCTCTATCTCATGGCCGGCGCAACGGCGGCCGTCGGGACCGTGGCGGTGGCTTGGCCGCTGGTCGACTCGATGAACCCCTCGGCCGACGTGGTGGCCCTCGCCACGATCGAGGTCGACCTCGCGCCGATCGAACTGGGTCAGCGCGTGACGGTGGTATGGCAGGGCAAGCCGGTCTTCATCGACCACCGCAACGACGACCAGATCTCGGCGGCCCGCGATGTCGACCTCGCGGAACTGCCCGATCCCGAAACCGACGAGGCGCGGGTCCAAAGGGCCGAATGGCTGATCATGGTCGGGGTCTGCACCCACCTGGGCTGCATCCCGAAGGGGCAGAAAGCCGGCGATCCCGCAGGCGAGTACGGCGGCTGGCTCTGCGTGTGCCACGGTTCGCAGTACGACACCTCGGGGCGCATCCGCAAGGGGCCTGCGCCGGAAAATCTTCCGATACCGCCCTACGAGTTCCTCGAAGACACAAAGATCCGGATCGGCTGAGGGGGCTGAGCGATGAGCGACAAGGGGATGATGAACAATCCCGTGGTCAAGTGGATCGAGTACCGGCTGCCGATCTTCTCGTTCATGGACCATTCCATCGGGTCCGGCTACCCGACGCCCAAGAACCTGACCTACTTGTGGAATTACGGATCGCTGGCCGGCATCGCCCTGGTCATCATGATCATCACCGGCATCATGCTGGCCATGCAGTACACGCCGCACGTCGACTACGCCTTCGACTCGGTCGAGCGCATCATGCGCGACGTCAACTATGGCTGGATGCTGCGCTACATACACGCCAACGGCGGCTCGTTCTTCTTCATCGTCGTCTACATCCACGTATTCCGCGGTCTCTACTTCGGCTCCTACAAGGCGCCGCGCGAGCTGCTCTGGATACTGGGTGTGGTGCTCCTGATGCTTATGATGGCCACGGCCTTCATGGGCTACGTGCTGCCCTGGGGCCAGATGAGCTTCTGGGGCGCGACGGTGATCACCAACTTCTTCACGGCGATTCCCTGGATAGGCGAGGCGGTCACGACCTGGCTCTGGGGCGGTCCCACGGTCGACAATCCGACGCTCAACCGCTTTTACTCGCTGCATTACCTGCTGCCCTTCGTGATCTTCGCCGTGGTCTTCCTGCACCTCTGGGCGCTGCACCGCTTCGGATCGAACAACCCCCTGGGCATCGAGACCAAGGGGCCGCAGGACCAGTTGCCCTTCCACCCCTACTACACGGTGAAGGACGCCTTCGGCATCGGCGTCTACCTGATCGCGTTCTGTGCGGCGGTGTTCTTCTTCCCGAACGCGCTGGGCGAGGTCGACAACTATATCCCGGCCGACCCGCTCAACACGCCGCCGCACATCGTGCCGGAGTGGTACTTCCTGCCCTTCTACGCGATTCTGCGCGCGGTCGATTTCGACTTCCTGTGGATCGTGCCGGCCAAGCTGGGCGGCGTGATCCTGATGTTCGCGGCGGTTCTGATCCTGCTGGTGGTGCCCTGGCTCGACCGCTCGCCGGTCAAGAGCGCCCGCTTCCGGCCGTGGTACAAAGGGGCCTTCTGGATCTTCGTATTCTTCACCTTGGTGCTGGGCTGGGTCGGGGCCAATCCGGCGGACGCCGATTTCCACGGCGTTCCCTTCGTGATCATCGGCCAGATCTCGACCCTCTACTACTTCATCTTCTTCCTGGTGATCATGCCGCTGCTCAGCCTGTTCGAGCCGCCGAAGCCCCTGCCGGCCTCGATCAGCGAACCCGTGCTCAAGGGTGGCGGCACTATGGCCGGCGCCCACGCCAAGCCGATGGAGAAGGCGTGATGAGGAAGCTTCTGCCCGGCCTGGCGGCCACCTTGTTGGTCCTCAATCTCGGGGCTGCCCAGGCGGCCGAAGGGGTCAAGATTCCGGAGCGGCACTGGAGCTTCGACGGCATCTTCGGCTATTTCGACCGGGCCCAGTTGCAGCGCGGCCTGCAGATCTACCGGGAGGTCTGTTCGGGCTGCCATTCGCTCAAGTACATCGCCTTCCGCAATCTGGCCGACCTCGGTTTCAGCGAGGAAGAGGTCAAGGCGATCGCGGAGGAATACCAGATCGTCGACGGGCCGGATGACGAAGGCGAGATGTTCGAGCGTTCGGGCGTGCCCTCGGATTACTTCCCCTCGCCCTTCCCTAACAAGCAGGCCGCGGCGGCGGCCAACGGCGGGGCCGCGCCGCCCGACCTCTCGCTCATGGCCAAGGCGCGTGCTCACGGACCCGACTACATCCATGCCCTGTTGACCGGCTATGAAGAGCCGCCGGCGGATAAGGAGCTGCTCGAGGGCCTCAGCTACAACGTCAGTTTCCTGGGCAACCAGATCGCCATGGCGCCGCCGCTGTTGGAGGGTGTGGTCGAGTATGCCGACGGGACCGAGGCGACGCTCGACCAGATGGCCGAGGACACGGCGGCCTTCCTCATGTGGACCGCCGAGCCGAAGATGGAAGTGCGCAAGCGCACCGGCATCAAGGTCATTCTCTTCCTGCTCGTGATGACGGCGATCCTTTATGCCGCAAAAAAGAAGGTCTGGCGCGACGCCCACTAAGGGTCTGGAACGGAATTATCGATGGGTTTGGTCGCGGCGCAATCGGCCCGCTGTTAGGAGCGAGGAGGAAGGACATGGCGGGCATATTCGACGACCAGCGACGCGGCAGCGGGCCGATTGCGCCCGATCCCAGGGGAAATTCCTGGGGGACGGGGCCAATTTCCGCCAGGACCGCGTCGCGGACGGCTCATGGGGGCCCCACCCCGCCGCGCCGCCCGCTCCTAACCCTGGCGAAAATTCGCTCCCCCCAAACGTATCGATAATTCCGTTACAGACCCTAACGCCGACGAGAAGCGATCCGAGCAGAAGGCCGCCCCCCCGGGCGGCCTTTTTCCTGCGCCGGCTTGGCAAGGCCGTCCGGCTCGCGTAAACCCCAATGGCCCCCGCGGCGAGGGGCGGGAGCAAAAGACACGGGCGCGGAGAGCGGTCATGAGCGAAGCAGGCACGCCGCCGGTGATCGGCGTGATGGGCGGCAGCGGGGTCTACGATATCGAGGGCCTGGAGCAGGCCGAGTGGCGCGCGGTGGACTCGCCCTTCGGCGTGCCCTCCGACGAGCTTCTGTTCGGCGAGCTGGACGGCCAGCGAATGGTCTTCCTGCCGCGCCACGGCCGCGGCCACCGGGTGCCGCCCACGGAGCTCAACTTCCGCGCCAATATCGACGCACTCAAGCGCGCCGGCGTGACCGACGTGATCTCGGTCAGCGCCGTGGGCTCGCTCAAGGAGGAGCTGGCGCCCGGCAGCTTCGTCCTGGTCGATCAGTTCATCGACCGCACCTTCGCGCGCCGGAAGAGCTTCTTCGAAACCGGCCTGGTGGCTCACGTCTCCATGGCCGACCCGGTCTGCGGCCGCCTGGGCGACCATCTGGCCGCCGCGGCGGAAGCGCTCGGCATCCCCTTTTCCCGCGACGGCACCTATCTGGTCATGGAGGGGCCGCAATTCTCCTCGCGCGGCGAGTCCGAGCTCTACCGGTCCTGGGGCTGCGACGTCATCGGCATGACCAACATGCCCGAGGCCAAGCTGGCCCGCGAGGCCGAGCTCTGCTACGCCACGGTCGCCATGGTGACCGACTACGACTGCTGGCACGACGACCACGACAACGTCAGCGTCGAGGGCGTCATCAAGGTGCTGCTGGACAACGCCGACAAGGCCCGCGCCCTGATCAAGGCCGTGGTTCCGCGCCTGGCCGGGCGCAACGTCGCTTGCCACCGGGGCTGTCACCACGCCCTCGACCATGCCATCATCACCGCGCCCGAGGCGCGCGATCCGGCGGTTGCCGCCAAGCTCGAGGCCGTGGCCGGCCGGGTGCTCGGCGCCTGAGGCGGCGGATCGGAGACGGATAGACGAGCCATGAAGGTCCAGGGCCGGGCGATGCGTACGATCTGGCTGGCCGAGGACGGCTGGGCGGTCGAGATCATCGACCAGACGCGCCTGCCGCACGATTTCGTCACCTGCCGGCTGGAAAGCCTGGAGGACGCGGCCCATGCGATCCGCGCCATGCTGGTGCGCGGCGCGCCGCTGATCGGCGCCACGGCGGCCTATGGCCTGGCGCTCGCCCTGCGCGCCGATCCCTCGGACGGCAATTTGGCGAGCGCCGCCGAGACCCTGCTGGCGACCCGCCCGACCGCGGTCAACCTGCGCTGGGCGGTCGAGCAACTGCGCGACCGAGTCGTGCCCTTGCCGGCCGCCGAGCGGGCCGCCGTCGCCTATGCCCGCGCGGCCGAGATCTGCGACGAGGACGTGGCGATCTGCCGCGCGATCGGCCAGCACGGCATGAAGCTCATCGAAGAGGTTGCGCGCGCGCGGGGCGGCAAAGGCCCGGTCAACCTGCTGACCCACTGCAACGCCGGCTGGCTCGCCACGGTGGACCGGGGCACGGCCCTGGCGCCGATCTACATGGCGCACGACGCCGGGATCCCGGTCCACGTCTGGGTCGACGAGACCCGGCCGCGCAACCAGGGCGCCGGGCTGACCGCCTGGGAGCTGGCCCAACACGGCGTGCCCCATACGGTGATCGCCGACAACGTGGGCGGCCACATCATGCAGCACGGCCAGGTCGACCTCTGCATCACCGGCACCGACCGCACCACGGCGACCGGCGATGTCTGCAACAAGATCGGCACCTACCTGAAGGCGCTGGCCGCCCACGACAACGGCGTACCCTTCCATGTCGCGCTGCCCGGCCCGACCATCGACTGGAGCGTAAGCAACGGCCTGGCCGAGATCCCCATCGAGGAGCGGGACGGGCGCGAGCTGTCCGAGGTGACGGGCCGTACCGCCGAGGGTGCCATGGCCACGGTGCGGATCACGCCGGAGGCCAGCCCGGTCGCCAACTTCGCCTTCGACGTGACCCCGGCGCGGCTGGTCAGCGGCCTGATCACGGAACGGGGCCTCTGCCCGGCATCGCGCGAGGGACTGCTCGGGCTCTATCCCGAGCGGCGCGGCCGGGCGGGCGTCTAAGGCCGCCGGCCCATGAAGCACGTCAGGCTGCGCCGCGAGCTGATCGAGACTGCGCGGCGCATGAACGCGCTGGGCATCAACCAGGGCACCTCCGGCAACCTCGGCGCCCGAAGCGGAGCCGGCGTCCTGGTCACGCCCTCGGGCGTGGACTACGAAGCTCTCAAGCCCGCCGACATCGTCGAGATGGATTTCGACGGCACCTGGCGCTGCGACACGGCCGGGCGGCGACCCTCCAGCGAGTGGCGCATTCACCTCGATATCCTGAAGGCGCGCCCGGAGTTCGGCGCCGTGGTCCACTGCCATGCCCGCTACGCCACGGCGCTGGCCTGTCACCGCCGGGACATTCCCGCCTTCCACTACATGGTGGCGGTGGCCGGCGGCGAGTCGATCCGCTGCGCGCCCTACGCGACCTTCGGCACGGCAGCCCTGTCGCGCCATGCGCTCGAGGCCCTCGAGGGGCGCAGCGCCTGCCTGCTCGCCAACCATGGCCTGATCGCCGCCGGGTGCGATCTTGCCAAGGCGCTCGCGCTTGCCCTCGAGGTCGAAACCCTGGCCGCGCAGTATTGCCAGGCTCTGCAGATCGGCCGGCCCAAGCTGCTGAGCAAGACCGAGATGGCGAAGGTGCTCGCCAAGTTCAAAGCGGGCTGCGGCTACGGCAGCGCGCCACGGGCCCGAGCGGCGACCAAGGCGGCGGCCGAGGCGGCGGCCAAGGCGCGGCGAAAAAGAAAACCCCCGTCCTCAGACGGGGGCGAGTTTTGGCAGTAGGGGCTGCCGTCAGGGGTTCGAAATCGAGAGGCTGCACTCTTTAAAATCGGGCCGAGGCAGAAGCGGCGTCACCCACAGCTTGGCGTAAAGCTGGTCCACGGGTTGGGGCCGACCGCCGACCTCGAGAATGTCGCTGTCCACCGTGACGATGCGCTCACGTTGGACCGCGCGCTCGCCGGCCACCGCGAAGGTGGCCTGGGCGAGCTGGTATAGGAAGTCCTCGGGATCTAGGGAGTATGTGCCACATAGCTGGATGTCTTCTCGGAAGTGCAACCCGGGCATATCGCGCTCCAGCATGGAAAACTCGGCTTGGTAGCTGATCCGGATCGTCGCGGTCCGGGCCCGTCGGTCTTCGCCCAAGAGCTCGATCTTGAGATCGTGGATCGCGGCCATGGTCTGCGGGTCTCGGTTGCTCATTTGCCTCGCCATTCCGGGCCTGCGCGCGGGGGCTGCGGCCCTTTGGGCCGAGGCGTCCCGCAGCGTCAGGTGCAAGCATGGCAAAGGAGTCGCCAACCGGGTGTGAGTTTTCGCACACCCCCGGACGATCTTCCTGGCGATGTCCCGGGCGAGGTATCCGGGTTAGACTTCCAAACAAAAAGAGGGCCGGGGCCATGAAAGAGCGCTTTGTCGGATCCCTGATCGGCCAGTGCCTGGGCGACGCCCTGGGTTTCGTGGTCGAGGGCTATCCGGCCGCCGAGTGCCGGGACTATGTCGAGGACTACCTGCGCGCCGGGCGGGCCGGCGCGCTCGGCCGCGCGCCCTTCGCCTTCGGCCAGTACACCGACGACAGCCAGCTGGCGCGCGAGCTGCTGCAGAGCTTCGTGGCGCGGGGCCGCTTCGAGCCGGCCGATTACGCACGGCGCCTTGCGGCGATCTTCGCCGAGGGGCGGATCGTCGGCCGCGGGCGTACCACCGAGGCGGCGGCGCTGCGCCTGGCCGCGGGCGTGGCTTGGCAGGAGGCGGGCACCCCGGCGCCCAACGCCGGCAACGGCAGTGCCATGCGCGCCGGGCCGGTCGGGCTGATGTTCCACGACGACGAGGCGGCGCTGGCCCGGGCCGCCCACGACCAGGGACGCATGACCCACGCGGATCCGCGCTGCTCGGCCGGGGCCGTGGCGATCGCCGGGGCGGTTGCGCGAGCCCTGCGCGGCGAGGTCCCCACGCCGGCCGAGCTCGCCGATCTGGCGGGGCGTTACGACGCCTCGGTGGCGGCGGAGATCGGGCGGCTCGATGAGTGGCTTGGGCTGGCGCCGGCGCAGGCCGCGCCCGGCATCGCGCGCGCCGGGCTGCAGCCGGGCTTCTCCGACCTCTGGGACGGCATATCGCCCTTCGTCACCTCCAGCGTGGTCTGGAGCCTCTACGCCTTCCTGCGCTCGCCGGCGGACTATTGGGAGACCGTCTGCACGGCGATCGAGGTCGGCGGCGACGTCGACACCACGGCGGCCATGGCGGGCGCGATCGGCGGCGCCTACAACGGGCTCGCCGCCGTGCCGGAGGAACCGGCCCGCCGGCTCACCGACAGGGGCAGCTGGGGCTACGAGGAGCTAAGCGACCTGGCGCGGAAAGCCTGGGCGCTGAAAGCCGACGCAAGCGCCTCGCGAAATTGAGCGCCGTCAGATCTTTCCGTCCAGGCCCATCTGGTAATACTTGTGGACGATGCTCTCCTGGTTCTCGAGCAGCCAGTCGATCGAGGGCTCGCCCGCCATGGCCTTGTGGATCGCCAGGGCCGTGGCCTTGCGGTGGATCTCGAACAGCGCCTTATGGTCCAGGTTTTCGTCCTCGGCGACGCCGGGGTTGAGCCAGACCGAGACGATGATCCCCAGGTCGTCGGCCCGTTCCTTGGGAATGTCGCCGGCGCGCACCGCGTCGAGCACCCCGTTCGCGATGGCGCCCTGGACCGTGCCCATCAGGATGTTGGTGTAGCGGTTGTTGTCGACCGTCACCTTGCTGACCATGAGGGTCGCGGGGCGGACCATGATGTCGGTGTTCAGGATCGCCAGGACCTTGGTGTGGCCCTTGACCTGATCGCCCATCAAGGTGGCGAAGGCCGTGCCGACCGGGCCGTCCAGCTCGCCGATCACGACCTCGGGCTCCGCGGCCGTACCCGGCGGGCCGCCGGCCACCAGCGCTTCGCCGACACGCAAGACGATCCGATCCGACATATTCCCCTCCCTGAAATACGGTTGGCCGCTGTTGCGGCCGGACTATAGCCCGCCGTCGGGGTCGCGAAAAGCCAAGGCGTTCAGCTTGGTTAACGTTCGGTTAACCCTGGCGGCGCAGACTCCGCCCCGAGTCGGGGCCCGGCGCCCTCGCCGCGCCTGGACCCCGCGCGATCCGCGGAATGGGACCGATATGAGCAAAACAATGATGAGCGAGCGCACGGCGGAGCTGATGCTCTTGCTCTACGACGACGGCGTCGACCGGGACGAACTGAAGGCCCTGGTCGGCAGCGCCTTCGAGGACGGCATCGAGTACACCCTGAAGAGCCTCGACCGGCCGGCCGACGGCGGCGGTCGCTAGCCCCCGCCTAGCCGCCTGCGGGCAGGGGCCGGACGATCTTCGGCGCCAGGGCCCGCAGGATGGCCCGGGCATCGTAGGCGGCCCCCACGCCCTCGGGCGCGACCTGGCGGAACAGCCGGATGCGCAGGTGGTCCGTGTAGCGCCGCTCGGACCTCATCGTGGAGGTCCCGAAGCCGGCACCGTAGTAGGGATAGGGCCGGCCGTAGCCGAAACGGTAGGCGCCGTAGGGGTAGGGCGGGTAATAGCTGCCGTAGTAGGCGTCATCCGTCTCCACGTCTTCCATGAGCACCACGAAGCCGTCGGCGCCCTGGGCCACGGCGAGCTCGGCCGCCCGGTAGAGTACGTAGTCCTCGACCACGGCCCGCTCGGTCACCGAGTTGCCGGCGAAGCGCACCCGCCAGGTCTCGGCGTCGATCTGCTCCTCACTGTAGCCGTAGCGCGACCCCTCGGCCGGCTGGTAGGGCGTCGGCGGCAGCGCACAGGCGGCTAGCAGCAGGCCGAGGACGAGCAGTGCGGTGGCGGCGGCGCGGGTCATCCCCTTCAATTGGGTAGGCGGATGTGGGCTGACAAGCCCGCTTTCCCGGTGCGCGAGTCCCATCAAGGCGTTCCTGTGGTAAAATGCCTGCGGACCGAAACCCATGCCGAAACGATTGACCAAAGCGCAGTGCGATCAGTTCGACGCCCTCGGCTATGTCTCGCCGGTGCGGCTCCACGATCCCGCCGAGTGCGCGGCCTTCCGGGAAAGGCTCGAGGCCTTCGAGGCCGAGCGGCCCCAGGACGCCGCCTGGGCCTTCGATATCAAGACAAACCTGCTGTTCGACTGGGTCTACCGGTTGAGCGCCCACGAGCCGACGCTGGACGCTGCCGAGGACCTGCTTGGAGCGAACATCTTCAACACGGATACCGTGTTCCGCATCAAGGAGCCCGGCTCCGGGACGCACTACGGTTGGCACCAAGATGCGGCGCGGATCCAGGTCGAGCCGTGTTTCATCATCGCTTACGTGGCGATCACCGAGTCGATCCCGGAAAACGGGGGGCTGCGCGTTGTTCCGGGCACGCACCGTTCGTGCTTGCCCTTCGAGGTCGTGGTGAACGAAGACGGCCAGGCGCGGCGCAGGGTCGCCCGGACGCTGGGCGTGAGCGAGGCCGACGCGGTTGACCTGACCCTCGCCCCCGGCGAGGCGACCTTCTTCAGCGGCCTGCTGGTGCACGGCTCGGGGGCCAACCGGAGCGGGCGGCGGCGCATCGCCGTCCTGACTGACTACACCGCCGCCCACGCAAGGCAATCGGCCGGCCGGGGGTCGGGGCAGCTGCTGCGCGGCGTGGATACCTGGGGCCATATCGCCCCGGAACCGGTCCCGCTTGGCGCCTGCACGCCCGCCGGCGCTCTGGCCCGGCGCAGGATATTGCGGGCCTTTCCCGAAAACCCGCTCATGGGTCCGCTGGAGCCGGAGCAGGCGGTCACCTTCCCGGACGAGCCGATGGCTTCTTAAAAGGTCCGCGCCGGGGACGCGCCGTCAGGACAAGGCCCACGCGACCGCCTTCGAGCGGGGGACATGCCGTCGCGCCGCGTCCCGGCGATTTCACCCCCTTTGCGCGGCTCCCATATGCTAATCTGCCGCGGGATTCAATCAACGAACAACAGGGAGATTCCCATGGAAAGGGACATCGATCTTCTCAAGCGGCAGCTCGCCGAAGGCCGGATCGGCCGGCGCGGCTTCCTGGCCGGCGCGAGCGCGCTCGGCCTGAGCGTCGCGGCGGCGCAGACGCTCTTCGCCGGCAGCGCCCGGGCGGCGCCGAAGAAGGGCGGACGGCTGCGCGCCGGCCTGGCAGAGGGGGCCACGACGGACTCCCTCGATCCGCAGACCTATACCGACATCTACATGATTTCGGTCGGCTTCGCGACGCACAACACCCTGACCGAGATCAACCCGCAGGGCGAGCTGGTCGGCGATGCGGCCGAGGGCTGGGATGCCTCCGACGACGCCAAGGTCTGGACCTTCAAGCTGAGGAAGGGCATCGAGTTCTCCAACGGCAAGACCATGACCGCCGAGGACGTCATTGCCTCGCTCAATCACCACCGGGGCGAGGACTCCAAGTCGGCGGCCAAGTCCAACGTCGATCCGATCGCCGATCTGAAAGCCGACGGCGACCACAGCGTGGTGTTCGAGCTCAACGCCCCCAATGCCGACTTCCCCTATTTGTTGGCCGACTACCACCTGCTGATCATGCCGGCGGTCGACGGCAAGGCGGACTGGGAAAACTTCGTCGGCACCGGCGGCTATACCCTGGAGTCCCACGAGGCCGGCGTGCGCTCGACCCTGAAGCGCAACCCGAACTATTGGAAGGAGGGCGCCGGCCATTTCGACGAGGTCGAGTTGCTGGTCATCGGCGACGTCAATGCGCGGCAGAACGCCGTGGCGACCGGCGAGGTCGACGTGATCAGCCGCTGCGACCTCAAGACCGCGGCGCTTCTGGCCCGGCGCCCGGGGGTGCGAGTCGAGGAGGCGACCGGCTTCCTGCACTACACCGCGCCGATGAACACGAAGCTGGCGCCGTTCGACAACAACGACGTCCGGCTCGCCCTGAAGTACGCGGTCGACCGCCAGCAACTGCTGGACACGGTCCTCAAGGGCCACGGCACCCTGGCCAACGACCATCCGATCGCGCCCTCGGTGCCGTTCCACGCCGAGCTGGAGCAGCGGGTCTACGATCCCGACAAGGCCAAGTTCCACCTGAAGCAGGCGGGTCTCGACAAGCTGTCGCTCGACCTCTCGGCGGCGGACGCGGCCTTCGCCGGCGCCGTGGACGCGGCCGTGCTGATGAAGGAGCAGATCG
>Ga0224512_10001834_pt1 | contig 19912 bp, 14 predicted proteins | sample SF_May12_sed_USG_4_FD_169103 | JGI IMG/M metagenome (GOLD analysis project Ga0224512, IMG submission 169103) | Sediment microbial communities from San Francisco Bay, California, United States - SF_May12_sed_USGS_13 | ecosystem: Environmental > Aquatic > Marine > Sediment | place: USA... | reverse complement strand
GGCGACCCAGGAAGCCGGGGCTGCACAGGACCCGCCCGTTAGCGAGTGTTGCGCCCCGGCACCGCCGGTCCTCGAGTTCGACCCCGAGGGCAACCTCGTGAACGCTTGGGGCGGTGAGAGCACCGACCAGTACACCTGGCCCGGTTCGAACCACGGCATCACGATCGACCACATGGACAACGTCTGGATCGGCGGCAACGGCGCGACGCCGGCCGGTCAGGACCGACACATCCTCAAGTTCACCCGCGACGGACAGTTTCTCGCCCAATACGGTTCGCCGGGCCAGGAGCTCAACAGCACCTCGATGGAGAACTTCGGCCGCGTGGCCAAGATCTTCGTAGACCCGGTGGAGAACGAGGCGTACATCGCCGACGGATACATCAATCAGCGCGTGGCTGTGCTCGACGCCTCCACGGGTGAGATCAAGCGCATGTGGGGCGCGTATGGTAACGAGCCGACCAATGAGCGCCCCGCCCGTTACGAGCCGGGAGAAACGCCACCTCAGCAGTTTCGAACGCCTGTCCACTGCGCCGAGCTGTCGAACGACGGCTACGTCTACGTATGCGACCGACCCTCGAACCGGATCTCGATCTTCGAGCGGGACGGCACCTTCGTCAGCGAGCACATCGTGGCACCCCAGACTCGGGCCCAAGGATCGACCTGGGACATCGACTTCTCACCCGACGAAGACCAGACGTGGATCTACCTGGCCGACGGCCAGAACATGAAGGTCTACGTCATCCGCCGGGAGACGATGGAAGTCGTGTACAGCTTCGGTGACGGCGGCCGTCAGCCCGGCCTCTTCTTCGCGGTGCACTCGATCGCGGTCGACTCGGAAGGCAACATCTACACGACGGAGACCTACGAGGGGAAACGCCTCCAGAAGTTCAATTTCATGGGTATGGGCCCGATCCAGGGCGGCGACACCGGCGCGGCTTGGCCGGAGGACCGCCGGCGAGACGACGGCTAACCGGGAGATGACATGACGAACACGCGAAAGAAGACCTTCTTGGGCCTCGGCCTCGTCGCGACCATCGCGGCGTTGGCGTACGGGTCGGAGGCGATCGACAGCCTGTATGCCCAGGCCGTGGGAGCGGACGGCATGGCCCCGATGTTCGAAGTCGACCCGTTCTGGCCCCAGCCGCTGCCGAATCATTGGATCCTCGGCTCGGCGGTCGGCGTGAGCGTCGACTCTCGCGATCACGTCTTCATCATTCATCGAGGGGAGATGTCGCTGAACGAGCGCACCGAGATGGGCGCGGCGACCGATCCTCCGACGGGTGAATGTTGCGCCCCCGCACCGTACATCCTCGAGTTCGATCCGGACGGCAACCTCATGAATGCATGGGGCGGCGAGAGCACCGACGAGTACACCTGGCCGGCGTCGAATCACGGGATCACGGTCGACCCCAACGACAACATTTGGATCGGCGGCAACGGCTCCGGCGACGGCCACATTCTCAAGTTCACCCGCGATGGCCGATTCCTCGCGCAGTTCGGGATTCCGGGACAGGACCTCGGCAGCAACAGCACGGAGCACTTCGGTCGCCCGGCGAAGATCTCGTTCAACAGCACGGGTGACGAGGCGTACGTCTCCGACGGCTACCGCAACAAGCGCGTCGCCGTCCTCGACGCCAATACCGGGGCAGTCAAGCGTTTCTGGGGAGCCTACGGCAACGAGCCGAGCGATGAGAACATGGGTCGGTACGATCCCGATGCTCCGCTCATCGAGCAGTTCCGCAATCCCGTGCACTGCGCGGAGCCGTCCGACGATGGTCTGGTCTACGTCTGCGACCGACCGAACGACCGACTCCAGGTGTTTCGAACGGACGGTACCTTCGTTCAGGAAGTCCGCATCGCGCCGAGGACGCTCGGTGACGGCTCGACGTGGGACATTGCCTTCTCGAGAGATCCCGACCAGACGTACATGTATCTCGCCGACGGCAAGAACATGAAGGTGTACGTCATGGACCGAGCTTCGCTCGAGGTGCTCACGAGCTTCGGGGACGGGGGTCGTCAGCCCGGGCTCTTCTTCGCGGTGCACTCGATCGCGACGGACTCGCAGGGCAACATCTACACGACCGAAACCTACGAAGGAAAGCGCGTGCAGAAGTTCGTGTTCAAAGGCATCGGTCCCGTTTCTGCGGAGAACCAGGGCGCGCCGTGGCCCCGGTCGGGAGGGTGAGCGAGCGCCCCGACACGGAGGGGCGTGAGAGGTGACGGTCGATGGTGGGGGCTCGTTCGCGAGCACCGACGCGACGACCGCGGCCGGCGGCACCGCGTCGCTGCGGTTCAAACACCTCTGGTCCAAGTGCTCGTCGATGAAGAGCATCGCCTCCCCGTCGTACCCGATGGCGTCGTCGCCGACCGCGGGCGCACCGTCGGCATTGTTGTCGAAGTCGAAGCGGATGTCGTTGACGTTGGCAAGCGAACTTTGGAGCACGCGTAGGGCGAGATAGAGGTTGCCGCCGTCGTTCATCCAATGGACCCGCGCGTCGGTCTTGCCGCCGGAGATGTTGGCTTCGAATGACCTCCTTTCCGCGCACGCCCACTCGTTTTTGTCGAACGTCCCGTCGATGTTGCCGATGCCCCAAACCTGCGAGCAGTCGGCAATGACGGTGAACGACTCGGTCACGAGGCCCACCGACACCGTCGCCGTATTCGGCCCCGGCACGACGCCGAGCGTCCACGTAGCGCCAGTCGGGTTGCGGCAGGGACGACACCTCGGTCGATGGGTCCGGCGCGGTCGGCAACGACGGCGAATGGACGACGTTCGAGCTATCGCACCCGCTCACGGGCACACCGGGCGAGGATTTCTCCGTGAGCGTCGGCGACATGCTCGGCTTCTTCCTCTCGGTGCAGCAGGGCAACGGGGCTCAGGGGAACACGCAGTGGCCGGACTTCCGATCCTACGAGCAGATCACGATCGTGGGTCCCGGCTCATGACCTGATTTCCGCGACTTCGCCGGACGGGTTGGAAGCAAAGCGAGAGGGGTGTGGCGGCACGGCCGCCACACCCCTCTCGCCTTTGTACCCTCGAGAGCCCGGCAGCTCCGGCGCCGACCGAGCGGACTTCGCGATCAGCCGCCGCCCGCTCGCCTCCTGATCTCCGCGACGCGCCGCTCGGCGTCCTGGACCGCGTTGTAGACCTCCGGCGGCACCGGAGACATGGCCCGCGCGCCTTCCACGAAAGCGTTGAGCTCCTGGGTCGCCTGTGCCCCGGTGCGGACCCGATCGCGTGTCGTCTGAGCACGGTCGAACTCCCCATGCGAGCAGACTCCGCGCTGGTACGCAATCATGGCACTCACCGTCGACTGTTGGACGGGATCCATCCCACTACGGGCACGCGCGACCTGGGCGAGCGTGCCTCTACCCTCTTCGGTCCGGCCCACGGCGCACTGCGTTTCCGCCAGGCGCAGATAGGCGTTCGGGCCCGGCTGCCGCATGGCCGTGACCTCCTCGAAGATCTCGAGCGCTCGCTCGAACTCGGAACGATTGATGTGCGCGACACCCTGACGGATCTTCGCCTGCAGGTAAGCCCGCCCGTATTGGCTCATATCGTCGGAGGGCGCGGGCATCCTCTGGTACGCCTCGGTCGCCTCCAGCCACGCCTGTCGGTCGAACGCGCGGTCCCCGACCTGCATCACCGCGCGGCCGGAGGAGGTAGGACTCGGCGTGGGATCCGGCGGCGCGACGACGGGCGTGTTGCTCGGCTGCTCAACGACACGGTCGAGGCGGCGGCTCATCCGCATGGTCAGCGGTCCGGCCGACCCGCCCCTCGGAACCGTGATCACCGTGTCGAGCCTGTGGTACGACGCGGCCTCGAGGCGAACCTCGAGGACGAGCTGCGGGTCCCCTAGCGAGTGCGAGATCTCGTACGGCTCGACGCTGGGAACCGTGTCCACGGCGGCCACGTCGAACACGATCGGCTCGCGCACCAGATAGCGCACCGTGAGCTCCTCGTCTTGAAGTACCGAGCCGGTGCCCGCATCGACGGCCTGAACGACGAGGCGGGTCGGTTCGAGGGCTCCGGTCCGCGCGGTCGGCGGAGGGTCCGGAGGCGTGTAGCAGCCCGTAAGGGCGGCGACCCCGATCGAGGCGGCGATCCGTCGAAGAGCCATATTGGAAAGGAAACCCGCCGTCGGGCCGGTGCAAGAGTGATGAAGGTAATTGACCTCGGTTCTGGCCAGCCGGTACGTTCGACGCAGGCAACGCATCCCGCACCAGGGACTTCCGTGGCGAACACCGACGAGCCCGACAGCAAGCCACCGCCGCAGAGGACCGTAGCCTCGAATCCCGACAACGGGCCGGAGCTCGGCGCATCGACCGACTCGGTGGACTCGGGCGCGCCTACCGAACGGCTGCCGACCTCGGCCCCATCGACGCCGGAGGGTGCCCCCGCCAAGCCTGTGCCGGACCCGCCGAACGCCGGAGCCACCGTCATGTTCACGGCGGAGGACGTCGAGAAGCTGAGAGGTGAGCAAGCCGCGGCAGAGGCGGTGGACCAGGAGGGCGACCGCCTCATCGGAACCCTCATCCGTGACAAGTGGCGCGTCCTCGGGAAGTTGGGCGCCGGCTCCTTCGGCACGGTCTACAAAGTCGAGGACGTGAAGGGCGGCTGGATCGAGGCCCTCAAGATCCTGGGCGTCGACCGCATGGCCGGAGCCGAAGCGGAGGAAATGCGTGCGCGCTTTCTTCGAGAGGCGCAGATCATGAAGCGCTTGGGGGGAGACTCCCAGCACATCCTGGGGCTCTCGACGTACGAAGAGGATATCGAGGCGGGGCTCATCTACTTCCTCATGGAGTTCGTGGAGGGGCAGAGCCTGGCGGACGCGCTCGCGGCCCAAGGACCGTTCCCTGTCGACCGAACGATCCAGATCGCCCTTCAGGTTTGCGACGCTCTGATGGCCGCGCACGAGGGCCCGGAGCCGGTGGTTCACCGTGATTTGAAGCTCGAGAACCTCATGCTCACGACCGACCGGTCGGGCGGTACGATGGTGAAGGTGCTCGACTTCGGCATCGCGAAGATCGCGGAGCGGGAAGCCGACAGCCGCCTCACGACCGTCGGCACACTCGGCACGCCGGGGTATGCCGCGCCCGAGCAGCTTCGCGCGGAGCCTGTCGACGGCCGCACCGACTTGTTCGCGTTCGGCGTGATCCTCTACGCGCTGCTTACCGGACGGGACCCCTGGTTGGGCAATCTCGCGCACGAGCCGACGCATCAGATCTACGAGCTCATGGTCGCAACGGATCGCGCGGAGGTCCGGCCGATCGCGGAGTCGGGCGTCACGATCCCCCCGGCTATGGTCAACATCGTGATGAAGCTCCTCCGTCGGAATCCGGATCAGCGCTTCCAGTCCGCGCGCGAGCTACGCGATGCCCTACTGGCGTTCTCTCAGGGCTCCGCGAGCGCCGACGTGGCCTCACTGACGGCGGTCACGGAGGAGCCGGGCGTGCGGGTGGCCATACGTGACGGGCGAAACGTGGTCGCGGAGGGCCCGACGCCGTGCACGGCCGCCGACGTCATGGCGGGTAGCTACACGGTGGAGGTTCGTGATCCGCGCTACGAGTCGGCCGAGACCAGTGTCATCCTGGCGGCTGGAGCCACTCGGACCCTCACCGTGGTCGCCAACCGTCGCGAGGTGAAGGCACCGCCACGGCCGAAGACCACGAAGTCGAGGGGGAGACGGCTCACCGCAGCCGTGATCGTTTTGGTGGGATCGGGTGCAGCGGCGTACGCGCAGCCCTGGGGTCGGACGCTCGACCGGAACACGCTCATGACTCAGGTGGAGCGTGGCTCGGTGTCCGAGGTGTACTTCACGGAAGGTGGCCTGGAAGGCGGGATGCAGGTCGTACCGATCGAGGCATTAGCCGACCTCCGCACGCCATTCTTCGTCAACGTCAGTGAAGGCGACATCCCCGACATGATCGAGAGCCTCCGGTCACGAGGCGTGGCGGTGGACGCGTCGTGGGAGATCCGCCGCATCACCGATCTCGCCGTACGCGCTCAGGCCCAGAATCTCTACTACGGGCTCGATGGGGCGGACGTCCGCAGCTATGCGCTGCGCCTCGCCGAGCTCGAGCCCGACAGCCCCGAGGCGTGGTCATTCCTGTTCAAGGTCGGCGAGCGAATGGCATGGGACGCCGAGGCCGCGCTCCAAGACGGAACCCCCGATCGCGCGGACCAGCTGATCGAAGGGTGTCTCCAGCTCGTGCCCGATCAACCGAGGTGCCTCTCGGTGTCTGAGTCTCTCTGACCCCTTGCGGCGCGAGGTCGCTCCGAGCCCGGTGGTGTTCATCAATCTGGACCACGCGCGGGTGGCGCGGCATTATGTCGCTACTACCTCGTCGCCGGAGGCGACGACACCGCGCCCGCATGGATCGACCAGCAAGCGAGAACCAACGATGCCGAAGCTGACGCTCCTCCTCGGCCGCCGCGTGATGCAGGCGTACGACTTCAAGCAAGCCTCGATCATCGTGGGCCGCGACGAGGGGGCCGACGTCGTCATCGACAACCCCTCGGTATCGCGAAGGCATGCGGAGATCCGACTCGATGACTCGGGGTGGGTCGTCGAAGATCTCGGCTCGTCGAATGGCACCTACTTCAAGGGCCAGAAGATCGCGGGAGCTCAGTCCATCGGGCTGGGAGACGAGATCGGCTTCGGGAAGTTCTCGATCGTCTTCGGCAAGGCGCTCGGCGAAGGCGAAGTGCCGGTAGCCAAGCCGTCGCCCATGGTGGACAAAACGACGCCGACCCGGCCTCCGAGCATGGGTGCCGTCGAAGGGACGATGCACATCAATCCGCATGAGGTGAAGGAGCTTCTCAAGGACGCCGACCGGAAGAAGCGAGCTCACTTCATCTGGGAGTCCGGAGACCAACGCGAAACGCACTACCTCTCAGACCAGCCCGCGGTGCTGATCGGTACCGACGAGCTCTGCGATATCCGGGTACCGCGCGGGCCGAAGCACCACGTCCTTTTGATGACGATCGACGGTAAGTGCGAGGTCCGCTACCTCGCGATGTTCGGGTCGATGACCGTACGGGGTCGCGGTACGAAACGCACCCAGCTTCGCAGCGGCGACGTCATCGAGGCGGGTGGCCTGAAGATCACCTTCATGGATGACGTGGCTTGACCGGTTCGATGAAGGTCTAGCCGAACCGTAGAACGAGCCAGGCCAGCAAGAGGACGGCCGCCGCCCCCACGCCCACCATCGCCGCGACCGGCAAGCCGGGCCCGCCGACGAAGCCTTCACTGCCACCACTCACGGGCTCCACCCGGGGCTCGAGCGGCATGGACGCAGCGACCTCCCCTGTCACTTCGACGTCGCCGTCGTCAGGGTCCGTCGGCGATTCGAGGACGTCGGCGGTCGGCCCGGAGGTCACGGGCCCGGAGTGGTCCTGGGTCTCCAGCTCGTAGGCCATCGTCACGGTCGATTGACCCAGCGTGCGGGGCACCTCGCCATGCTCGGCGATCGCAACCGAGATGTTGTCGTCGGATCCGTTTTCGAGCGCCGCGGAAACGAGTGTCTGAGCAGCGCCACGGGGACCTCCGGAATCGACGAAGATCGTCCGCATCTCGTCATCATCCAGCGTCTTGTAGAGCCCATCCGAACAGATCAGAAGCGCCGTGTTCGCCTGCACGGGGAACGGGCCGAACACGTCGACCTGAACGTCCGCCTCGGTGCCAATCGATCGGGTGAGCGCGTCCCGCCACGGCGTGCCCATGGCCTCTTCCTCCGTCTGCCCTCGCTTCATCGCCTCGGCCACGAACGAGTGATCGTCGGTGAGCTGACGGATGCCGGCACCCGAAAGCAAGTATCCACGACTGTCGCCGACGTTGGCGACCATGTACTCACCGTCGTCGATCAGCGCGGCAACGAGCGTCGTCCCCATGCCCTGCTTACCAGGATCGCGGGCCTTCTCGTGCACCTCGCGGTTGGCCATCTCAAAGGCCCTGTCTATGGCGTGTCCCCCTTCGAGCGCCGCCAAGAGGGTCTTCAGAGCCAGGGCGCTCGCCACCTCACCGGCCGCGTGGCCGCCCATGCCGTCCGCCACCGCGACCAGTACGCGACCGTCCGAGAGGCTCTGCGCGAGAACTGCGTCTTCCTGGTACGGACGTTGACCGGCGATCGACTCGCTCGCGAGACGAGGCTCGTCTGCCACGCTGCTATCCTCCGGGAGGCGGCGGTCGGGCTCGGAGCCCGTTCAGCCATACATAGGTTTCGGCTGTTTAGGGAGCAAGCTGCACATCGGGCCGCCCCCGGGAGTCGACCACAGGGAACCGGATTGGTAGCTTAGGGGCTTACCTGAGTTCACGACACGCAGCCAATCAGGAGATCGTATGCGACGATACTCGACACTTCCAGCCTTGTTCATCGGCAGTTTCTTCCTCGCGGCTTGTGCCGGTGGCGAGGAGGCCGCGATGGCTGAAACCGGTACCGAGATGGAGGTCGCGACGTCCAACGGCCTCGAGTGCTACCTTGCACGTGGGACGATGGCCGAAGCGCAAGAGCGCCCGAGCCCGCTGAGGGAGACGGCGTTCAGCGTCGGTGGCAACGACGGCCTCCTCTGCTACGGCGCGCCGTCTGCGCGCGGCCGCGAGATCATGGGCGGCCTGCTCGTATACGGACAGCCGGAGCGGATCGGCGCGAACGAGCCGACGACCATCCACCTGAGCGGCCCGGCCAACGTCGGTGGTGTCCAGCTCGAGCCCGGCAGCTATTCGCTGTACGCAATCCCCATGGAAAACGAATGGGAGTTCTTCATCAACTCCAACTGGGAGCGGTGGGGCATTCCGATCGACGAAGCCGTACGCGCTTCCGAGGTCGGCTCCTTCACGGCCGAGCCGGCGCCCATGGATGAGTACGTGGAGACGCTGCAATACCGGTTCGAGCCCATGGACGGCGAGATGGGCAACATCGTGTTGGAATGGGAGAACACACGGGTCAGCTTCCACGTGCACCCCGGAATGTAGGACCGTTTAGGCGACACGCGATCGCCCACGAGTAACGGATGCGGGCCCCGCCGGGATCAGTCCCGGCGGGGTCTGATCACGGAGAGGTCAGCACAAATATCCGGCAAAGCGTCACTACGGGGACGAGGACGCCGAAGCGGGCCCCTCGCCGGACCTCGAACTTGCCACTGAGGGCGAACATGCCCTGTCTGTCATCAAGACGTTCACGCGAGCCCCTTGCGAGCGCACGTGCACGCGCGGGCGCGCCCCTGGCGACCGCGCTGCTCTGGGGGCTCGCTGCGGCCTCGGCTCCGGCCTCGGCGCAGTCGCTCTCTACCGAGGGCCCGGCCCTGGAGGTGTCCCGTGGCGCCCCCGAGGCACGCGGCGTGATCGATCTTCCGCGCCTCTCGGGCCCGGTCACGCTGGATGGCCAGAGCGACGAAGAGGCGTGGGGTGACATCGAGCCGCTCCAACTCACGATGTACGAGCCGACGTTTCGCGGTGCTTCGGATCGGGACATCCAGGTCCTGGTCGGCTACGACGACGAGGCTCTGTACGTGGCCGCGCGCTTCTATCATGACGATCCGAGATCCATACGGGCCTTCTCGCTGACGCGCGACCGCTGGAGCGGTGACGACGGCTTCGGGGTCCTACTCGACACTTTCAACGACAACGAGAACGCGGTGCGTTTCGTGGGGCTCCCGCTGGGCACCCGGATGGACATGACGATCACCGACGGGGGCGCGGGCGGCGAGGGCGGCGGCGGTAACGGGGGCGGCGGCCCGCGGAACAGCTCGTGGAACGCGTTCTGGGATCTGGAGACCGTGCAGACCGACGAGGGCTGGTTCGGCGAGATGCGAATCCCGTTCTCCACGCTTCGGTTCGAGACCGCGGCGGACGGCACGGTCGTCATGGGCATGATGGCGTACGCCTACGAACCCGGTGAGGCTTCACGCTGGACGTTCCCCGCGATCCCGCAGGACTTTCCCTACACACAGATCTCGACGTGGCAGGACGTTCGTTTCAGGGATATCGAGCCGCGCAACCCGATCTACGTGTCACCCTATGCCCTGACAGGTCGATCACGAGCCGCCGAGCTGAACGCGGGCGGAACCGCTTGGCAGTATGCGGAAAACGACGATCTGGAGTTCGGCGGCGACGTGAAATTGAACCCCACGCCGAATCTGACGCTCGACCTGACGGTGAACACGGATTTCGCGGCGGTCGAGGCCGATCAGCAACAGATCAACCTGACGCGTTTCTCGCTGTTCTTCGACGAGAAGCGACCCTTCTTCCAAGAACGGGCCGGCCTCTTCGGCTTCGAGACCGGAGCCGATCGCGGGACGCTCTTCTACTCGCGTCGCATCGGGCTGACCGACGGTCGTCCCGTGCCGATTCTGGGCGGAGCTCGGCTCGTGGGGCGCGTCGGCTCCTGGGACCTGGGCGCCATCGCGATGCAGACCGCTGAAGTCCAAGGGCTTCCGTCCGAGAACTTCGGTGTCCTCCGCCTCAAGCGCCGTGTTCTGAACGAGAACTCGTTCGTCGGCGCCATGTCGACGAGCCGCTTGAGCGTCGACGGCGAGTACAACGTGACGTACGGGCTCGACGGCCTCGTTCGTGCGCTGGGCGACGAGTACCTGACCGTGAAGTGGCTCCAGACGTTCCAAGGCGGAAGCCCGACCCTCCGGAGTGCGCCGGATGGCCTCCACGCCGCCCGGGTCGTGGTCGACTGGACCCGCCGCAAGCTTGGCGGCCTCAGCTACCAGCACGCATTCACGTACTCGGGCCCCGGGTACGATCCGGCCGTCGGCTTCGAGCTCCGTTCCGACTTCACGCGCGTGCAGAGCGACTGGAACTACCAGTGGTTCCCGGACGAGTCGTCGGCCTTCCGGCGCTTTTGGATCGGGCTGCAGAGCAGCGGCTGGCTGCGTAACCAGGACGACGAGATGGAAACCGGGCAAATCCAGCCGTTCGTACAGCTCGAGACCAAGCCGGGAACGACGTTCAAGCTTTCGATGAATACCCAGTACGAAGATGTGCTGACCCCGTTTCCCTTGTCCGCCGACGTGGCCGTACCAGCGGGTAGCTATTGGGCAACGGAAGGCATCGCCGAGTTTCGGGCTCCCAGGGGCTGGAATGTCCGGCCGAATATCACCGTCACCGCGGGCGAGTTCTTCGACGGGCGACGCGTCGGCCTGGGTGGAGACCTCAGTTGGAGCATCAACGAGTACCTGGAACTCCGGGGCGGTTGGGAATGGAACCGAATCCGCTTCGACACGCGGGGGCAGGAATTCGACTCCAACCTGCTCCGGCTAACCGCGCGCGGCGCGCTGAACCCCAAGTTCTCGGTCGATGTGTTCGGCCAATACAACTCTCTGTCCGAGGTGCTCACGACCAATACCCGCCTTCGCTACAACTTCGCGGAGGGCCAGGATCTTTGGCTCGTGTGGAACGAAGGCCTCAACCTCGAACGAGAGGTGTTCGGCGTCCCCCGCCTCCCGCTCGAAGGTGCCCGGACGCTCACGATCAAGTACACCCACACGTTCGTCTTCTGAGCGGCCGCCGCCGAACGAGGCGGAAGGCGCGGTGTATTCCGGAGTTCACCCCCTCCGCCTGAGCATCCGCGCACCCACTGAATGACCCCCTCACTCGCAGACGAGATCGGTCGCCGACGCACGTTCGCGATCATCAGCCACCCGGACGCGGGTAAGACCACGCTCACGGAGAAGTTGCTGCTCTATGGAGGAGCCATTCGGGCCGCGGGCTCTGTGAAGTCACGCCGCGCGCAGCGGCACGCGACGTCAGACTGGCTCGAGATGGAGCAGGAGCGCGGCATCTCGATCACCGCCAGCGTACTGCACTTCGACTATCAGGGGTTCCGAATCAACTTGCTGGATACTCCGGGGCACCAGGACTTCTCGGAGGACACGTACAGGGCCCTGACCGCGGCGGACAGTGCCATCATGCTGCTCGACAACCGAAAGGGCGTCGAGGCACAGACGCGGAAGCTCTTCAGCGTTTGCCGTAAGCGACGCCTTCCGATCTTCACGTTCGTGAACAAGTGCGACCGCCTCGGAACCGACCCGCTCGGGCTTCTCGATGACGTGCAGAAGGAATTGGGCATCGACTGCTTCGTATCAACATGGCCGGTCCGACGTGACGGACATCTGGTGGGTGTCTACGACCGGGATCGAGGCCAGGTTTGGCTGTACGAGCGGACCGACGACCACGGCCAGTCGCGACCCGTTGCGACTCGGGTCGATCTCGATTCAGCGGAGTTGGTTACGGCCATAGGCCACGACGGTGCGGACAAACTGCGTGAGGAGATCGAGCTCATCGAAATCGCAGGCACCCAGGCCGATCTCGAGGCCGTCGCTCGCGGAGAGGCGAGCCCGGTCTGCTTCGGAAGCGCGTTGACTAACTTCGGGGTGGACGTCTTCCTCGAGCGCTTCCTCTCGCTAGCACCTGCCCCCTCGCCTCGGGAGGGAGCCGACGGCTCCGTCGATCCGGTCGAGACCCCATTCTCGGGGTTCGTCTTCAAGGTCCAGGCGAATATGGACCCGCGTCATCGCGACCGGGTGGCGTTCCTGCGGGTCTGTTCGGGTCGCTTCGAGGAGGGCTCCGAGGCGGTCGTCTCGCGGACCGGGAAAACACTGAGGCTGGCGCAGCCGCAGGAGTTCATGGCTCGCGAGCGGAGCCACTCGGGCACCGAAACCGTCGCGGGAGACGTCGTGGGGCTCTTGGACCGCGGGAGCCTTCGCGTGGGAGACACCGTCGCCGTCGACGGACGCATCGAGTATCCGGGCGTCCCCCGCTTCTCTCCGGAGCATTTCGCTCAGGTGCACATGGAAGACGCGCTGCGCCGGAAGCACCTCGACCGTGGGCTGCGACATCTGGCCGAGGAGGGCACGATCCTTTTGCTCTTCGCTCCGTCACTGACAGGGCCAATCCCGATCGTAGGGGCCGTCGGCACGCTGCAGTTCGATGTGCTCCTCGACCGGCTACAACGCGAGTATTCGGTGGCCGCCCGGCTCGAGCGCCTTCCCTTCCACTGTGCTCGTTGGGTGACGGGGTCCGACGCAGCTATCGACAAGGTCGCCTCGGCGTACGGACGCCGCAGGGTCGAGGACGCGGATGGGTCGCCGCTGATCCTGTTCGATAACGAATGGACCCTGCAGAGAAGCCAGGAGCAGGAGAGGGAGCTCGTCTTCCACGACGTGCAGCCACGCCGGGTCGCGGTGTCGTAGCGCCTGTCCTGGGCGGCCGCTACGCGTGGTCTCTCGTGAGACGCGCCGGAAGAAACAGACGTCGTCGACCGACGATCGCGGCGGCGATCCCGATCCAAACGAGCCACACGAGCCGCTCGGAAAGGCCGAGCATGCGGAAGTGCTCGAGCGTGAGCCATGGCAAGGTGAGCACCGCCAGGACGGGTGAGCCTCCGTGGTACGGCATCCGGCGCTCGAGCACCTGAACCGCGTTCCTCCGCTCCCGATGGAGGACCTCCTCGATGGCGTCCCCCATCTCGATTGGGGTCATGCTCTGCCAGCCGGGGATCGTCATGATGCTCCATGACGCCACGGTACGGCCCCAGCCATGCAGATTGGCTGCGCCGAGCAACGCCAGGTCCATCGAGTCAGCCAGCGCGATGATGTCACTCCGTTCGCTCCGGACCTGTTCGAGTCCCCGCGGGGACCCGTCGTTGATCTCGATGCCGATCACTCCGGACGGAGCCTCCTCGGTGAACGGCACCACGTACTGGAGTCTGCCGGGCATCGTGTAGAGAAGCGTCGGAGGCACACCGTCTCGTCGGTAGCGTGCCTCCAGCGAGTCGGCGCTCATGTACACCGAGTCCGTATCCAGTGCCCTCAGGTACCGGACCCTGTCGCCGAGGATGTTGGTGGGCCGCTGGTGGATCCGGATCTCCGCCCCACTGAGCAAGACCGTCCGCTCGCCGACACGCGCCGGGTTCTCCAGATCGGCGTCGTCGAATCCCGCCCACGTGTAATGGTCCGTCACGTACGCCACGTCGAAGCCACCCGCCTCGTGCCATGCGCGATTCCGGGCCGCAGAGAAGAGACTCCACCCATCGTGGGAGTAGTGAGTGTGAGAGTGGAAGTCGATCGAGAGTCGGTCTTGTTCCGCGAGCCTGATTCCGGTCATGGGACGCGGCAACGCCATCCCGGCCGCGTAGAACGCCAGGAGAGCGATGATTGCGAGCACCGCTCTGCCCATCTCCCGAGCCGCTGTCCCGGCAAACGACACGACGTGGGTGGCCTCATTCGCCGGACGCCCGGCGACCGCCGCACGCATACGCCATGCGATGTAGAGCCCCACGAACGTGCTGAGCATCGCGTAGTGCTGGGAGAGCGTGAGCAGTGAGAGCGAATCCCACACTCCGAACAGCGGTGACCCGATCAGGTACGACCACGGCCGGGTCTGCTCGGCGAACTCAACGGGCAGGCCCGTGACCGCATCCTGAATTGGCGGGACCGAAAAGAGCGCAGTGCCCACCACCAGCGTCGAAAGCAGGACCGCTAGGAGCCGCATGGCCACACTGACCGCTCCGCGAGGCCCCTCCAAGAGGAAGTGTGTGAAGACGCCGTGAACCACTCGGCTCGCAGTCCGATCGCTCGGCGTGTCATGACGGTGTACCTGCGATCAAGCGCTCCAGCGCACGCCTTGCCGCCCGATGGCTCGGGTGGATGTCCAACGCCTTCTCGTAGTGCTGGATCGCTTGCTCGACGTTTCCGCTGTCTTCCATGCCCACCGCTCGACTGAACTCGATCGTCGCGGCGACCGGGGTGGACTCGGCCTCCGGTCGCCCCGATGGGGGCACGAGATCGAGGGTCTGGGTGAACTCGTCGGCGAGATCGACGACGACAGAGAAGATCTCCGTGGTCCTGCCCGACTTCTTCATTGTAGAGACGACCGCCGAGGTCCCCACGTCGACCGCGCGGATGTCCAGGCGCAGGTTCCCGACGATGCTCGTCACCTGACCGTGCAGCACGTACTGGACGCCCAACAGCTCGCCGAGCTCGATCGCGGCAGACTCGTCGACACCGCCGGAGAAGTTCAGCCCCATCTCCCTCAGCAGATCGTTCGTGCGAGCTCGCTCGACGATCCGTATCCCTTCCCGACCACTGAGCTCGGTGACCAGCATCGCGCTGATCGCCTTCCCGAGCTGTACGGACGCACCGCCCTCGCCCATCATGAAGCTGCTGAAATCCATCACGGCAACGGTAGGCACGTCCTGACCTCGAAGGTCAGCCGCCACGACGCTCGCCACGATCGCTAGGGCGACGGCGGCGGTTCGAGGGCGCATCGAGTTCTCCTACCCAGGGAACGAGCTCCCTGAAGCACATGTCCCGGGGGGGACGCGAACGGCGGGCAAGAATCACCGAGAATTCCTTTGCCCGCCGTTTGGCTACCTCCTATAGTTTAGGGTACTACCGATGGGGAAGCGAGAAGGTTCTGCCCTCTCGCGGCCCCTCGTTTTTTCCGCAGATCTCCCGCCGCCGCTCAGGAGCTCGTCATGATCCGCTCCCCCCGACGCCTGCTCCGCCTGGGCCTCGTGTGCGCGGCTGGAGCCGGGCCCGCGGCGTGCGCGACGGGGCTTCCCGACGTCCAACCGGCCGACATCCCGCGCCTCGAGCAGGAGGTTTCGGCTCAGCCGGGCGACACGGATCTCCAGGTGCAGCTCGGCGTGGCTCAGTTCCGCGCCTTGGACTACGACGCGGCCCGACAGACGCTCCAGGCGGCCATCGAGGCCGGAACCGAGTCCGGCGCCGCGCTTCTGCATCTCGGGATGGCGAACGAGGAGCTGGAGGACTGGTCCGGGGCGCGGCGCGCGTACAATCAGTACCTGAGCGTCGGGGTGTCGGCCACTGGCCGGGCCGAGGTCCGGAAGCGGCTGACCATGATCGGGCGAAACCTCCTGCGGACCCAAGCGCAGCAAGCGCTCGCGCAGGAGCAGGAGATCACGGCGATGGGGCAGATCACCCCTCAATCGGTCGCCATCCTGCCCCTCGGCTTCAATTCGGAGCGCGAGGATCTCGAGCCACTCATCTACGCGCTCTCCGACGTGATGATCACCGACTTCAAGGTCTCCAAGGCGCTCGTGGTGCTGGAACGGGCGCAGATCCAGGCTTTGCTCGACGAAATGGCTCTCACGCCCGCCGGGTATGCCGACTCGGAGACCGGGGCCCGTGCCGGTCGGCTGCTTCGTGCCGAGCATGTGTTCCAGGGTTTCCTCACCACCCTTGGGGACAACGATCTCCAGACCGACGCGGACGTTCTCGACGTGCCGAGCACGTCGTCGGCCGGGCAGATCCGTGAATCCGCCGGGCTCGAGCGTCTCTTCGACATGGAGAAGCAACTTGTCATCCGCACGATTCGCGAAGTCCTCGGTGTCGAGCTGACCCCCGCCGAGGAGCGGACGATTCTCGAGAACCGCATGAGCAACGTGCTCGCCTTGCTCGCGTATGGGCGGGGGCTCCGACAGCTGGACCTGGGGAACTACGCAGCCGCCCAGGCCGAGTTCGAGGCCATGATGTCCCTGGAGCCGGGGGGATTCGACGGCGCCGAGGTCGCAATGGGTGAGGCCGCGGCTCTGGTCGATGCCTCCGGCACGAGTACCGTCGACCTCGCAGGCGTCGCTGGGGCAACCGGCGAATGGGGGCGTGGGTTCTTCGCCCCACCACCCGCGAGCACCACGGAGGACCTGGCGAGCTTGGGCATCAGATTGCAGGCGCCGCTCGGGGCAGGCGCGACGGACGGGCAGGCGACGACGGACAACAGCGCGAGCAATACGCTCCGCAACGTCTCGGAGGGCGTCGATCCGACGCCGACCGCGACCACGCTCGACCTCGGATCGGCCGGACAATCGGCGAACCCGACGCCCAACCAGAGCCAACCCACGTCTCGCGATCCGACACAGGAGTCGTCGGGTCTGGAGACGATACCGGGGACCGCCGAAGCGCTCATTCGGATCATCATTCGCCGTCCGGGCGGCGCGCAGTGAAGAGCTTGTCGGCTCGAGTCGGGGGGATCCTCACGCTCGCCGCGGGGATCGCGGTCCCCGCGTCGGCCCAGTACTCGATCGGGACCGGGGTCGACTACTTGGGTTTCTCCTTCGACGACGGGCTCGGGGCGGGGGCGGCGCAGCTGGTGATGATCCCGGTGGCGGTCCGGCTGCCCGTCAACGATCGACTGTCGTTCGACCTGTTCTCGGCATACGCGGACGGGCGAATCGAGCAGAACGGAAGTTCGCTGACGCTCTCCGGCCCGATCGACACGAGCATCAAGGCCTCCTACCAGGCCACGCCGTGGGCGATCGTCTCCGTGGGCGCCAAGATCCCGACCGGAGACGGCACCCACACGGGACAGGAGGCGCTCGTGGCCTCGGTGCTCTCCACGGATCTCCTCGGGTTCCGGGAGTCCACCTGGGGAACCGGTTTCGCAGTCACTTCCTCGGTCGGTGTGGCGAGGAAGGTGGGTGCCTTCGGGCTCGGCATCGCAGCGGCGTACGCTGCGCGTGGATCGTTCGAGCCGAGCGAGGGCGTGAGCCTCAGCTATCAGCCGGGCAACGAGGTTCGGATCCGCGCCGGAATCGACCGCAACTTCGCCAACAGTACCCTCACGCTCGGCGCGACGTTCATCGACTACGCGCAGGACCGCGTCACGGACGACATCGCTTCGGATCGGAACCTCTTCCAGGCGGGGAACAGAATCAGGCTCGACGCATCGTATGCCTTTCGCGCCGGAGGCGGGGTGTGGACGGTCTACGGAGCGGGACTCCTTCGTGAAAATGGCGACCTCCGGGTCGACATCGTCGACGAAACCAGCACCCCGATCGACAGCGCCTTCGTACAGACCGCGAAGCAGAACTTGATCATGGGCGGCGTGATCGGGACGATCGGTCTCGGCGGCGGCTTCGTCTTCCGTCCACACGTGGACTACCGGCTTCAGAGTCGTGAAGAGGCCAACGGAGCCGACGCGGGATCCGGTTGGATCCTGGCCGCGGGAGGAGACATCCCGCTCCGGCTCTTCGGCACGGAGTTCTTCCCGAAAGCCCGTGTCCACTTCGGTGCGATCCGCAGCCTCACCGGCGAGGACGTCAGCCTGTTGGGAATGGAATTCAAAGGCACCATTCGGGTGCGGTTCTGACCTTCCCCGCCGGGTGAAACCGATACGCCGCATCGCCGTCAACACGGGCGGGGGAGACGCGCCCGGCCTCAATGCCGTCATTCGGGCCGTCGTGCTCACGTCTTTGCGCCTCGGATGGGACGTGGTCGGGATCCGAGACGGCTACAACGGGTTGTTCGAGGATGACGGCGTAGTCCCACTCGACGCGGAGCGAGTCAGGGGCATCACGCATCTCGGCGGCACGATCCTCGGGACCACGAACCGTGGCAATCCGCTGAAATGGCCGGTGAAGTCGGACGACGGTTCCATACGGTTCGAGGACAGGTCGCAGGGGGTGATCGACGCCCTCCAGGCTCTCGACGTCGACGCGCTCATCGCCATCGGAGGCGACGGCTCGCTGGAGATCGCGCACCATCTTTCCGGTCAGGGTCTCGACGTCGTCGGCGTGCCGAAGACGATCGACAATGATTTGGCGGCGACGAATCTCACCTTCGGGTTCATGACGGCCGTCGAGACCGCCACGGAAGCCATCGGCAAGCTGCATTCGACAGCCGAGGCGCACGAACGCGTCATGGTCGTCGAGCTCATGGGGCGGCACGCCGGTTGGATCGCGCTGTACGCCGGAGTAGCGGGCACGGCCGACATCATCCTCATTCCTGAGATTCCGTACTCCATCGACTCGGTGTGCGAGAAGATCGAGCAGAGATGGGCGGATGGATCGGAATTTGCGATCGTCGTCGTCGCGGAGGGCGCGTATCCTCGCGGAGGCCAACCGCTGTTCAAGCACACCGAGGGCGCGAACAAACGGTTGGGCGGCATTTCGAAGATCCTCGCCGACGACATCTACGAAAGGACCGGCCGTGAAACGAGGGAGTTGGTCCTCGGCCACTTGCAGCGCGGGGGCGGCCCCAACGCGTACGACCGGCTCCTCGCCCTCCGCTTCGGGACCGCCGCGGTCCTGCTCGCGAACGAAGGACGCTTCGGAACCATGGTCGCTCTGGACCCTCCCCACGTCCACGCGGTGCCGCTCGCGCAAGCGGTGGCGCACCGTAAGCTGGTGCCGCTCGATTCCGAGGTGGTCCGCACCGCCCGAGCGCTCGGGACCTCGTTGGGCGACTAACTGCAACCGGGACGACTCTCGGCGACTAGCTGGGACCTTGGGCGTCCGACGTCACGAACGCTGGCCGGCTCGTCCCGGTGTCAAAGACCCTGAACGCCGGCCTCACCGTCGGCTGAGACCGTGAAGTACAACCACATGCCTACGGCGCTGTGGCCGGGGATGTAGCAGACGAGTGAGTACTCTCCGGCCGCGTCCGCCACGAACGTCATCGTCTGCGTTTCACCGGGGAGCCCACCTACGGTCATCGACTGGGGGTCGGGCGTGATCGCACCCTCGAAGACCGGAATCGGCGCCGGAGGCGCCCCGAAGTTCTCGAGCTCGGCCGAGACACCGACGCTGTGGGCCATCGCAGGATCGTTGTTCACCATGTCGATCGTGACGGTCGTGCCCAACGGAACGGTGATGTCCAACTCACCCCGTATCGCGCCGTTGTAGTTCCAGTAGTTGTTCCGGTCGGTCTCTCCCGCCACGAGTGTGATATGCACCGAGTTGGCTGCATCGTCGTATGCGTACCAGCCAGGGATGCTCAGCGGGCCCGAAGGGCTCGCAGGTGCGCTCACGGGAGGCGCGGGCGCCGGGGCCTCGACTCGAGCCGGTTCCTCGGTGCCCGACTCCCGCCCGTCTCCACAAGCCAAGAATGAGACGCTGATAGAGAGGATCGGTATGATGCGCTTCATCGCATGCTCCGCGGCCG